>Ga0163144_10010895_pt1 | contig 19311 bp, 19 predicted proteins | sample OliLak19BULKMAT1_FD_123175 | JGI IMG/M metagenome (GOLD analysis project Ga0163144, IMG submission 123175) | Freshwater microbial mat bacterial communities from Lake Vanda, McMurdo Dry Valleys, Antarctica - Oligotrophic Lake LV.19.BULKMAT1 | ecosystem: Environmental > Aquatic > Freshwater >... | reverse complement strand
TCTGGACTTCAAGGCACTCAAACGCAGTGGCAGCCGTCGAGGCCTCAAGCGGCTTATCCGTAAAGTCTTCTCTGCCATTCGCGTCGAGCGCAGCCGCCTGGGCCTTTGCTACTGGACCGCCAGTGAGGCCGCGATCATTGCCTTTGATACAGAACTGAAAAGGGCCTCGGGATTTAATCCCGTGGCCCTTGATTCGAAAGACCGTGGCCAGCTCCTTGAGCTTCGTCGTCCAGGTCGTCCCCGTTCCGGGGATAATGCGGTCGAAATTATGCAGTTTAAGAAAAATGGTCGGGACGACAGGATTTGAACCTGCGACCCCTTGCACCCCATGCAAGTGCGCTAGCCAGGCTGCGCCACGTCCCGATCCAATCAAGAGTTAGCCAAGGCCCGAGCCTAAGTCAAGAAAAGGGCCGTTCAGAACCCGTGCGCGAGGCGGGTACGCGCGGCGATCAAGCGAGGCCGGACTTCGCGGCGCTTTTCGACTTCGGCCGCTTTGCCGTCGACGATTTCGAAGTTGTCGGGATCGCGAAAAATCGCGCTGAGCAATTGCCCATGCAAATCGTGGCCGGCGCGGTGAAGCCGAATGTAGGCGTGAATCGGAAGGCCGGCGAGTTTGAAATCGCCGATCGCATCGAGAACTTTATGGCGGGCAAACTCGTCAGGAGACCGGAGGCCGTCGGGATTCAACACGAGGGCGTCGTCGAGCACGATCGCGTTTTCGAGTGAACCGCCGCGCGCGAGACCCATCCGCTTCAGCGCCTCGACGTCGCGGAGAAAACCGAACGTGCGCGCGTTAGCGAGCTCCGCGAAGTTCGTCTTGCCTTCGATGTAATGAAATTCCTGATAACCGATCGAAGGGTGATCCCAGTCGATGGATCCATGGACTTCGAATCGTGAAGAAGGCTCGGCTACCGCCCACTTTTCCTGAATCTTGATTTCGACTCGGCGGCGAAGCTGCAAATACGGGCGTGCCGCACGTTGGCTTTCAATACCGCCTCTTTGAATCGCATCAACGAACAGTCGCGAGCTGCCGTCGAGAATCGGGACTTCGGGACCGCTGACTTCGATTTTCGCGTTGTCGATGCCGGTGCCATGAAGCGCGGCGAGGAGATGCTCCACCGTGCTGACTTGAGCTTTTCCAATTCCGAGGGTCGTCGCCAGCTGCGTGCTGACCACGTGACTGAAGTGCGCCGGAATCGACGCCGAGCCCGGAAGATCTCCACGGGTGAAAACGATTCCGTGATCCGCCGAAGCCGGAGCGATGCTCACTCGTGCAAGCGCGCCTGAATGAAGACCGATGCCCGTGATGCTGATTTCTTTTTTGACTGTCTTCTGGTGCTCTTGGCTCATGGCACTCCCTCGGGCTTACTAGAGCAAGGCATATGCCGGAGTGGACACGGCCTTCATATTCTTAAAAATCGTTGAGATATCATGAGTATCAGCCGTGATCTTACGCGTCAATCAGAGTCGGCAGAATCCCGCTGTGTCGCCGATCGCACAAGTTTCAAAGGGTGAAGTGTTGCAGAAAAAGCACACACCGTTAAGACGGCAGATCAAAGAGCATAGGAATATCCGGTTTCGGGCGCTCTCGCCAAGGCAGCCCGAGATGTTCGTAAGCGGTGCGAGCGGAAACCCGTCCCTGCCGCGTTCGTTGAATGAACCCTTCTTGCACCATGAACGGCTCGATCACATCTTCGAGCGTGTCCCGCTCTTCGCCTAGCGCCGAGCAAAGCGTGTCAATGCCAACCGGACCGCCGTCGAACTTCTCGATGATTGTCCGAAGGTACTTACGGTCCATGGGATCGAGCCCCCGGTGGTCGACTTCAAGGAGGGCCAAAGCCTCTCCCGCGACAACTCGAGTGATGGCCGGCGAACGGGTACGCACCTGCGCGAAATCGCGAACCCGCCTCAAGAGTCGGTTGGCGATCCGGGGTGTCCCTCGTGAGCGGCGCGCGATCTCATTGGCACCGGTTGGATCGATCGTGATGCCGAGGAGTTTCGATGAGCGGTGAACGATCTGTTCGAGTTCGTCGACCGGATAAAAGTCGAGCCGGAGATGGACGCCGAACCGATCACGAAGCGGGCTCGAGAGGAGGCCGGTTCGGGTCGTCGCGCCGACCAAAGTGAACTTCGGAAGGTCCAGGCGAAGCGTGCGTGCGGCCGGGCCCTGGCCGATAATCAGGTCGAGCTTGCAGTCTTCCATCGCGCCGTAGAGGACTTCTTCGATCGTTTTCTGCAGGCGATGGACTTCATCGATGAACAGGACGTCACCTGGCTGGAGATTGGTGAGAATCGCCGCCAAGTCGCCCTTTTTTTCCACGTTCGGTCCGGTGACCGCGTGGATTTGAGTGCCCATCTCATGGGCGATGATGTGGGCCAGCGTCGTCTTGCCAAGACCCGGAGGTCCCGCGATCAGAACGTGATCGAGCGAATCACCGCGTTGACGGGCGGCTTCGATGAAGAGCGATAGATTTTCTTTGATCTTCTTTTGACCGATGTACTCGTCGAGCTGTGCCGGACGGAGGCTCCGCTCGTTGTTCGTTCCGCTGTCGTCGGTCTGCGTGATTACAGGGTCGATCGGACGGTCGCTCATCGTCAGCCCATCAGCCTTTCATGGTTTTCAGCGCGAGGCGCACCAGCTCTTCGGCCCGGGCCGGCAGAGGACTCAGGCCGCGTAAACAGTCGTCGATCGCATTGGAAATCTGGGTTTCACGGTAACCGAGGCCGAGCAGCGCGGCGCGGGCGTCGGCGACGATCGCCCGCTCGGGATCCGAAGCGTCGCGCGCGGCGGAAGCTTGTGCCACGGCAGCACCGAGACTCGGCTGGCTTCGGGAGCCGAAAACGCCGGCCGCGAGCTTCTTCTGCAACTTGTCTTTCAGTTCGAGCGCGAGGCGCTCGGCGAGCTTTTTACCCACACCCGGGAGGTCGGTAAGGTCGCTCTTGCGGCCCTCGATAATGGCTTCGATCAAGCGCGCGGGTTCGATGTTGGACAGGATCGATAGCGCCGCCTTCGGGCCGATGCCGTTCACTGACAAAAGCGTGAGAAAGAGTTCCTTTTCTTCGCGTGAAAGGAACCCGAAAAGATCGAGCGCGTCTTCGCGTACATGAGTATGGATGTAAAGCGCTACGGTTTCCCCGGGAAGACAGGCCACGGATCCGGGGCGCAGGGCCGCCGATATCGCATAACCGACGGCGCTTTCGTCGCCAATGAGCACGACGAGCTTCCCGTCATTGTTCTCGGCAACTTTTCCTCGCAGATAACCGATCAAAATTTCTTCTCCGGCCTGTTACCGAGCCCCACCGCTTCCGCAAGCGATACCGATTTGCGCCGTGCCTTTTTACCGAAGGCCGCTGCGATGACATCTTTTGCGGAACCGGAACTAGCTAACCTCTGCGCATGACAAACCGCAAGTGCGAGACCGTCGGATGCGTCAGGGGTCGAAAAAGTCTGTGCACCCATCAGGAGCTGGAGCATTTTGGCGACTTGCTGCTTATCGGCGGCGCCTGACCCGGTCACGACCATCTTCACTTCGGTCGGGCTGTATTCAACGATCTCGAGGCCATGAATCGCGCCCGAAAGAATGGCGGCGCCCCGCGCCTGGCCGAGCTTCAGGGCGGATACCGCGTTTTTGGCGAAGAACACTCGCTCAATCGCCATGATGGCCGGGCGGAACTCTTTGAATATCGCTTCCAAGCCCCGGTGGATTCCCAAAAGCCGGTCTTCGAGCTCAACGCCTTGACGGCCGCCGGTTTTCGAAAGCGTCAGTACGCCATGCGTTACGTGACGAACTTGATTGGCTTTTCCCGGGCTGATGATGACGTCGACGATGCCGTAGCCCGTAATTCGGGAGCCGGGATCGATTCCGAGGATTCGCCTGACTTGCACGTTTTGAGTCTAACGTTGGAGCGACGCTGGGACAAGGAGAGTGAGACGAATGCGAGAATTATGAGAGGACCTTGTCATAAATCCGATAAACCTTGGTCCGCTCGCCGCACATGTGCGTGAGCGCTCGGTTCATCGGCTTGTTGTCTTCGAGAATCCACGAAGCTTCGCCCACCGGATAACCGAGCGCCGGGCCTCGCTTGTAATACTCGGCGTACAACATCGGCCCGATTCCAAGCGTCTGATATTCTTTTTTGATTCCGAGCGTGAGGATCCGGCACCGATTGATCGTGCTCTTTCGCCCCGGACCTTTGAGGTTCCAGAGTAGTTTGAAAATTCCGGTCGGAAACAGCTCGCCGGACGGTACTTTTTTGAACGCCTGATTCACATCCGGCAAGGTCAGTGCGAAGCCGGCAGGCTTGCCCGCGACTTCGCAAACGAGCACCAGGGCGGGGTCGATGATCATCTTCATGTCTTTCGCCATATGGCGAAACTCTTCCGGGTTCATCGGGACAAAACCCCAGTTGGTCTCCCAGGCGTCGTTGTAGATCGCCTGAATGTTCGCGATTTCCTCATCATACTTCTTCATGTTGAGAGGGCGGAACGTGACCCGGCCACTGGCTTTGACCTTCTCCGCTTGAGCCAACAGCCTGTCCGAGAACTTCACCTTGCGGCCGTCGATATCGTACGCGAGCAAGTCCTTTGATTTAGCCAAGCCCCAGCCTTCGACGAGTTTACCGTAGTAGGGCGGATTGTAGGTCATCATGACGGTCGGCGGATCCAAAAACCCTTCCACCAGCATCCCACACTCATGATTGGTCGAGGGATTCATCGGCCCGCGAAGCGTCGTCATGCCACGGCCTTTGATCCATTTGGCGGCCTCGTCTAGCATCGCGCTCGCCAGCACCTGATCGTCGATGCATTCGAAAAAACCAAACATCCCGGTTTGCTCTTTGTGAAACTCATTATGGACATCGTCGATGATCGCCGTGATGCGCCCGACCGGAGCACCATTTTTATATGCCACGATCGCAAGCATCGCCGCGTGCTTGAAGAAGGGGTTTTTATTGACGTCGAGAAGATCCCTGATCGCCATCTTCAGCGGCGGCACCCAGTTCGGATCCCCTTTGTAAATGCTCCAGGGGAGATTGATGAAGTCCTTCCAGTCAGCTTTGGTCTCAACTCGCTTAAGCGTGTACTGCGAAGGCATTCGTACTCCCTGAATTCGGATTAGGCGGTAACGGGGGCAGTAACCGGGGCGGCGGCCCGAGGTGCGACCGCGCGTTCGCCGAAGTGATGCCGAGCGAGCGAGCGTAGCTGTTCTTCGCGTTCCGAGTTGCCGATGATGCCGAACTCTTTGCCGAGTCTTTCCATCACCTCCAGGACGTAATCCAGATCTTCATCGGTATGGGTGGCCATGTAGCTCGTACGAATGAGCGCGCAGCCATCCGGGACGGCGGGCTTGACGACCGGGGTCGCGAAAACGCCGTTTTCGTACAACTTCTGCGAGAACGCGAATGCCGCGAGATCGTCGCCGATCAAGAGCGGGATGATCGGCGTTTCGCTACCCAGGGTATTGAAACCCATGCGGCGGAATTCGCGAGCCATCTTACGCGCGTTCTTCCAGAGATTTTCAAGATGTTGCGGCTCTTCTTCGACGATATTCAAGCACTCGAGAACAGTACCGGCGGCGGCCGGCGGCATCGCGGCTGAGAAGATGAACGGACGAGCTTTGTGTTTGATGTAGTGGATGACGTCTTCTGAAGCCGCGAGCACGCCGCCGAGCGACGCGAAGGACTTCGAAAACGTTCCCATCACAATGTCGGCGCTGCCCGGCATGTTAAAGTGGAACTCCGTGCCCTGTCCTTTAGGCCCGAGGACGCCAAGCGCGTGCGCGTCGTCGACGTAAACTCGGCAGTTGTGTTCTTTGCCGAGCCGATGGACTTCCGGATAATTCAGAATATCGCCCGACATCGAGAAGACGCCGTCGGCGACGATCATCGCGCCTTCGTATTTTCCGCGCGTGAGTTTGATCACGCGTTCAAGATCCGCCATGTCGTTGTGGCGGAACCTCACGCTCTCGCCCATCGACATGCGCATGCCTTCGACGATCGAGGCATGGTTTTCGCGATCGCTGTAGATCACGTCGTTACGACCCATGAGCGCCGAGAGGCCGCCGAGGTTCGAAAGAAATCCAGTGGCTAGAACGAGCGCGGACTCTTTGCCGAGATAGACGGCGAGTCGGGCTTCGAGTTCTTCATGAAGAACGAGATTGCCGTTCAAGAAGCGAGAGCCCGTACATCCCGTACCGTACTGGTCAATTGCTCGCTTCGCAGCTTCGCGAACCCGAGGGTGATGCGTGAGCCCGAGATAGTTGTTTGACCCAATCATGACGCGGCGCTTACCGTGCGTTACCACGCGACTGCCTTCGGTTGCGGCTATAGGTCTAAAGAAGGGATACACGCCTGCGGCTTGCACTTTTTTAGCGTCATCCCAGGTGCGGCATTTTTCAAAAAGATCGTTCGGTGTGGCCATGTGTCCAAAATCTCCTTTGTTTTCAAAGAGTAGTGAAGCATTACCATCCGATATTACGCAGGGTCAATCAAATTAACCCGACTTCGCGAAGAGTCCTACGCAGTAGATTTTACTCAAGTTCCTATAAAAAGTTCCGATACGAAGGGAGAAGCGGCCCCCATCTGGGCGCCTCTTTCCCCTAGATCCACCGTGCGCAAACGGGGGGCCCTGGGGTGTCCTCGGCAGAAAGCGGTTTTAAAAGTGCTACCTCGTGTAAGCGCAGCGCTGAGTAAATTCATCTCGCCTATTGTTTCGAGTAATCGAGACCAGAAGCGGGACTCCCGGCAGAGCTTTAAGAAACAAGACCCCAAAGCGATTGAGCGGCCTCCGCTCAAGGTCGTTCCGCAGGCGTTCGCAGCACCCAAGATCTCCGCCCCTACCCTTGAACCTCTCAAGATGGGAGTGGCCGAGACGTTTATAGAACTTTTCAAAATGCTTCGCGGCCACAGCGCCCATCTCTCCCGCCGCATGGGCCAGGACGCTTATGCAAATCCGAAAGGCCTCAAGCGGTCGCGAAAACGACGAGAGCGAAAAGGCGTCTTGCTCGATAAAAAGGTCGAGTAAAAAGTCAGTCCGCGAACCCCGCTAGGCAATCCACCGGCCGCTCGTCACAGGCTTAGTGTGCGCGCTGGGCGTGCGACTGTGTTCCGAACTAAAGGTCCGTGCCAGCCAAAATATGTGCGTGAAGATGGAATACGACTTGCCCGCCGCCCCGGCCGGTATTGATCACGGTACGAAAGCCTTCTTTGAGCCCGACTTTTTCGGCCGTATGAACCGCGAAAGTCAGAAGTGCGCCCCGAGTGGCTTCGTCTGCTTCGATCAAACCCACGCAGTGCTTTTTTGGAATGACGAGCAGATGAGTGGCCGCCTTCGGATGAAGATCTGGAAAAGCGAGGAAGTCGGCGTCTTCATGGATTTTTACGGAAGGAATCGATCCCGCGACAATCCTGCAAAAAACGCAGTCCGCCCTCATCACTTGATTCGCTCGACGTTCGCGCCGAGGGCCGCGAGCTTTTCTTCCATCCGCTCGTAGCCGCGGTCGAGATGGTAGATGCGATTCACAATCGACTCGCCGTCCGCGCAAAGGGCCCCGATGACGAGACTCGCGCTCGCGCGAAGGTCCGTCGCCATGAGCGGCGCGCCGGTCAGGCGATCGCAGCCGCGGACCATCGCGGTATTGCCTTTGATCGTGATGTTGGCGCCCAGGCGAGCGAGCTCGGGTACGTGCATGAACCGATTCTCAAAAATAGTTTCCGTCACGATCGACGCGCCGTCCGCGACCGCGAGCACCGCCATGAACTGCGCCTGCATATCCGTCGGGAAACCGGGGTAAGGCTGAGTCGTCAGATCCGTGGGCTTCGCGCGTCCGGTCGACTGAAGAGCGATGGAATTCTTGCCACGCTCGATTCGTGCACCAGCTTCCTCGAGCTTGACGAGCACGGCTTCGAGAAATTCGGGCGCTATCCCGTTCACCCTGACCGAGCCGCGAGTCGCAAGTCCGGCCGCAAGATAAGTTCCGGCTTCAATCCGGTCGCCCATGATCGCGTAGTTGCACTCTCCGAGCGAGTCGACGCCTTGCACGTGGATCGCCTCGCCGCCCTCGCCTTCGATCTTCGCGCCCATCGCGCGCAGGGCGCGCGCGAGATCGACGATCTCCGGTTCGCGCGCGCAGTTCTCGAGTACGCTCTCACCCTTGGCGAGCACGGCGGCCATGAGAATGTTTTCGGTGGCGCCGACGCTTGGGAAATCAAAACGAATCTTGGCGCCCACAAGCCGCTTAGCCTTGGCGTTCACGTAACCTTGCTCAAGAGTAATTTCGGCCCCAAGCTTTTCGAGACCCGTGAGATGGAATCCGATGGGCCGTGCGCCGATCGCGCAGCCACCGGGCAAGCTGACGCGGGCGCGGCCGAAGCGCGCGACGAGCGGACCCAGCGCGAGGACCGAAGCTCGCATCTTGCGGACGAGATCGTAAGGCGCGTCGCTGCTCGAACTCGAGATCGGCTTGATTTTAACCCAGCCTTCGCCCGCTTCGTGCTCGAGTCCGAGATGGGCGAGGAGTTTCAACGTCGTTCGAATATCTTCCAGATCCGGGACGCGTTCGAAGCGGCAGCCTTTTTCGGAAAGAAGTGAAGCGAAGAGAATGGGCAGTGCCGCATTTTTCGAACCGCCCGCTTGGACGGTTCCGTTGAGGGGCTTCCCCCCCACTATTCTCATCCGGTCCATAGCTGCGCTTTCAGAATCCGCGGTCTTTGAGACAAATCCGAGATGATTTCGGTCTTCCAAACCTTGGGCGCGAAAAAAGCGGTGATCGAAGCGACTCGCGTATGGGGGATTTCGAGAAACACGAACCCTTCCGGGTTGAGGCGCTCGGCCGCGCGAAGGGCGATCTCCCGGTAAAACCGATCCGCGTCACCCCCGACGGTGCGATTAGGGAAGAGCGCCATTTGTGGCTCGTGCCGGATGACGTCCTTGCTGCATTCGTCTTCACCGCCGAGGTACGGCGGGTTGCTGATGATGAAGTCGACTTTACCCGCGACGAAAGCCGGCCAGATCTCTTTGGCGTCGGCCTTCAGGAGCTCCAAGCGTGCGGCGTCTGAGCCGAGGAGCGCATGCGCGTTGATTTTCGCGTATTCGAGCGCCTGCGGACTCGCGTCGGAGGCGCGCATGCGGAGTTCCGGAAAATGTTTCAGAAGTTCGATTGAGATCACGCCGCTGCCCACGCCGATTTCGATTCCGGATCGGGGCGGGCTCGCGCTCTGCGCGAGCGACTTCATCGCGCAATCCACGAGACCTTCGGTTTCGGGCCTCGGCACCAGAACTCCCGGGCCGACCCGGTACTCGTGACCTAAAAAAACCTGCCAGCCGATGAGGTATTGAAGGGGCTCACCACCCACGCGGCGGATGACCTGATCACGAACTTTTTCGACCGCGCCCGTCGGCACTGCATCCCCGCTCTTGAGCGTGAGATCCGGAAGAGGGAGCGGATGTCCAAGCGACTCCCGAAAAGCTTCCGCCACGAGAATGCGCGCCTCGGCCGGGCCGGAGACGACTTTGCCGCGAGTCAGGCGATGCTGCGTTTCTTCGATCAGTCGGGAAATGGTCATCACGTCGCGATTCACGATTGTAGTCCCTGCGCCTTGAGCGCCTCTGCCTGATAATGCGTTTGCAGTCCGTTGATAATCTCGTCGATCTTGCCCTGCATGACTTCATCGAGTTGATAGAGCGTTAGACCGATGCGATGATCGGTCAAACGTCCTTGAGGAAAATTATAAGTGCGGATGCGCTCACTGCGGTCCCCGGTGCCGACCATCGTGCGGCGCTGATCGGAATGTTCCTTGGCCGAACGTTCCTGCTCGGCGGTGAGAATGCGCGAGCGGAGCACCTTCATGGCCTTTTCCTTATTCTTATGCTGGGAGCGCTCGTCCTGGCATACGACCACGAGCCCGGTCGGCAGATGCGTGATGCGTACGGCGGAGTCCGTCGTGTTGACGCTCTGGCCACCGGCGCCGCCCGAGCGAAACACGTCGATTTTGAGATCAGCGGGATTGATTTGCACGTCGACTTCTTCGGCTTCCGGCAAGACGGCGACGGTTACCGTTGAGGTATGAATACGCCCCTGAGCTTCGGTCTCGGGCACCCGCTGGACTCGGTGCACTCCGCCTTCCCATTTCAGCTTGGAATAAACCTTCGGGCCGGACACGAGGACGATGATTTCCCGAAAGCCGCCGATGCCCGTGGGGTTGGCCGACATGAGCTCGACCTTCCAACCCTGCCGCTCGCAGTAACGCTGATAAAGTCGAAAAAGTTCGCCGACGAAAAGTCCGGCTTCGTCGCCACCCGCTCCCGCGCGAACCTCGAGCAGGATGTTTTTGTCGTCGTTCGGATCCTTCGGCAGCAGCCTCACTTGGAGGCGCTCTTGAGTCGCGAGCAGTTCGGCATCAATCCGCTTCAACTCCTCTTTGGCGAGCGCGCTGAACTCCGGATCCGCGATGAGCTCGCGATTGGAGGCCGCGTCTTTCTTGAGTGACCGATAATTGCGGTACTCGGCGACGACTTCAATCAGGTTTGAATGCTCCTGCGACAGCTTCCGAAATTCTTGTGGGCGGTTCGCAAGCTCCGGATCCGAAAGCTTGCTTTCGAGCTCGAGAAATCGCGCTTCGACTGAGGCAAGTTTATCGAACATGAAATCGCCGCTCTCCAACCCCTCAACATGCGGACGCCCGATACTGCGGGTTGCAGTATCGGGCGTCCGGAAAATTTCCAAAGAAAGTAGCTAAGCTTTTTTCTTATATTTGTTCAAGAAGCGCTCGACCCGGCCTTCGGTGTCGAGAAGCTTGTGCTTGCCTGTGAAGAAGGGATGGCAGCTTGAGCAAACCTCGATCTTGATGTCCAGGCGCGTAGCACGCGTCTCCATGACATTGCCACAGGCACACTTGACGGTCGTTTCGGTATAAACTGGGTGTAGACCTTGTTTCATAGGTTTCGGGGGTTTAGCAGAATGGGTCCCCCAGGGTCAACCGCTTAGCCACTCATGCCTTTGATGAATTCTTCATTCGTCTTCGAATGAGCGACTTTATCCAAGAGGAACTCCATCGCATCGACCGTATTCATGGGGTGGAGCACCTTCCGAAGAATCCACAGACGGTTGAGGATATCCTTCGGCAAAAGCATTTCTTCCTTACGTGTCGCGGACTTATTGATGTCGAGGCACGGAAAAATGCGCTTCTCCATGAGCTTCCGGTCGAGGTGAATTTCGGAATTACCGGTCCCTTTGAATTCCTCAAAGATCACCTCGTCCATTCGAGAGCCGGTCTCGACCAGCGCCGTTGCGATGATGGTCAATGACCCGCCTTCTTCGATATTTCGCGCTGCTCCAAAGAACCGCTTGGGCTTATGGAGGGCGTTAGAGTCAACACCCCCGGAAAGGATTTTGCCCGAGGGCGGCACAACCGAGTTGTAGGCGCGGGCGAGACGCGTGATTGAATCGAGCAGAATCACGACGTCGTACTTGTTCTCAACCAGGCGTTTGGCTTTTTCGATGACCATTTCGGCGACCTGCACGTGACGCGAAGCTTGCTCATCGAACGTCGAGCTAACGACCTCGCCCTTCACGGAGCGCTGCATGTCGGTGACTTCTTCCGGACGTTCGTCGATTAAAAGGACGATCAGCTTAACGGCCGGGTGGTTCGAGGTGATTGCGTTGGCGATGTCCTGCATGAGCACGGTCTTGCCCGCGCGCGGTGGCGCGACGATCAGGCAGCGTTGGCCCATTCCGAGCGGGACCATCATGTCGATGATTCGGGTGCTGAAGTTGGTCGGCTGATACTCAAGGCTGATGCGGCGATTGGGATAGAGCGGCGTCAGATTGTCGAAAAGCACCTTTTCAGAGTTCATTTCAGGCGCGATGAAGTTGACGTTCTCGACTTTCAGAAGTGCGAAATAACGCTCGCCCTCTTTGGGCGCTCGCACCGAACCGCTGACCGTGTCACCCGTGCGAAGTCCGAAGCGGCGAATCTGAGACGGCGAAACGTAAACGTCGTCCGGTCCCGGAAGATAATTGTAATCAGGCGCGCGAAGGAAGCCGAAGCCGTCGGGCAAGCATTCCAAAACGCCGTCGGCGTAGATATGCTCGTCTTTTTCGGCTTTCTTCTGAAGCACGCCGAAGATGAGGTCCTGTTTCCTCATGCCCGCCGCGTTCTCGATGCCGAGCTCTTTGGCGATATCTACGAGTTCGGTGATCTTCTTTTCCTTCAGTTCACGTAGATGCATTTATCAATGGCTCCATGTTTGAATCATCTCACGCCGCTCAATGCCGTTGTGGGGATTCCCCTGTCGCTTTCAGCTATCCGTCATGATCTTGGCGAAGGGATTGATTGATGGGTGAGGTGATAGATCGGGTCGACTACGCTTGCAGACCTGTTTTTTGGGTAACAAAGTCTCCTCTCTGCGTAAAGCTAAAACCCAGGGTATATATGATGGAACGGACCCATGATGAAGACTCGAGCCACCCTTGCCATCACTTTACTTTGTTTCGCCGGCGTTGCCCTCGTGGCGCTCGGAAAGTTTCTCGATTTTGCGGCGAGCCCAACGATTCAAGGCTCAACGCAGCTGACGGTCATCGAAGTCAATCGCGGTGAACCGCCCACGACCGTGATTCAGAAATTGATGAACGCGGGCGCCATCACGCATGCGCGACGGTTTCATTGGCTCGGTCGCATTCAGGGCGACTGGCCGCGCGTGAAAGCCGGCGAGTATCAGGTCGGTCCGGGCATGGCGCCGAAGCAGATTCTCACGATTCTTACGAGCGGCCTGAGCATGCAGCATCCCGTGACCGTGCGTGAGGGTCAGAATATGTACGAAGTCGCGGACGCGATCGCGGCGCAGTCACTGACGACGAGGGAAAAGGTTCTCGCGGCCGTGCGCGATCCCGCGCTGATTCAAGCCCTCTGGGGATCGATGAAGTTTTCCGATCGGGCGCCGGCGCCTAAAACTTTGGAAGGCTATCTTTTCCCCGACACTTATTTCTTTAACCGCACGATGAGCGTCGAGGACATGCTCCGTCAGATGGTCCGGCGGTTTTCGGAAAACTGGACGGACGGTGACGCGAAACGCGCGGCCAGCCTAGGCCTGACCCGCCATCAAGCGGTGACGCTCGCTTCGATGATCGAAAAAGAAACGGGCTCGACGAGTGAACGCCCGATGATCAGCTCCGTGTTTCACAACCGGCTCAGCAAGCGGATGCGCCTGCAAAGCGATCCGACGACCATTTACGGGATTTGGGACCGTTACGTCGAAGGCGGAAGTAATATCCGAAAAGAGCACCTGACCGAGAAGAACGAATACAATACCTACGTAGTGCCGGCTTTGCCGATGGGGCCGATCGGCAATCCTGGTCGGGAGTCGATCCAGGCGGCGCTTTATCCCGCGACCAGTGAGTTTCTATTTTTCGTTTCGCATAACGACGGCACTCACGCGTTCACCAAGACTTACGGCGATCACATGAGCGCGGTGAAGAAGTTTCAACTTGACCGCAAGGCTCGCGAAGGCAAGAGCTGGCGCGAGCAATATAAGAAGGAACGTTCACTCAAGTCTCAAGGGGGCGCATGACCAAACCGAGCGCGAGTATGTGCGCCGCCATGAGGATGCCTCCGGCTTCGAGGCGCCCTGCCCAGGCCGGTCCCAGAAAGTCCTGACCGCTTAAATTCATGGCGATCGCCGCGAATGCAAGCAGCCCGAGCCGCCGGATCGATCCCGACGCGAAGTAGCTGCTTCGGCCTTGGGCCAGCGCCACCGCGAAAAGTGGGAGCGTGAAAACGAAATAAGGTTTCCAAACCAGATGCGGCGAAATGACCGGTATGAAGCCGATTAAAACCGCGCTCCAGCGGGAAGCGGGATTTGGCTCGATCCAGCCGATCCATGAAGTGAACAATCCCAGCGCAAATAGCATTCCCGAGAGAGTTAGGCAGCTGAGCGAGAGTGGCGAAAGCGCGGCGAAGCCGAACGAAACCGTCTGACCCCCCAGTCCTATAATATGCACGGGGCGGCCGCTCAGCCAACGTTCGGCGATCGCTCGCAGACTTTGGTTGTGGGATTCGAGCGGAAATCCCCGCTCACCGAGCGCAGCCGCCCAGTCCGTGAAAAGTTTACCCAAAGGAGCCCCCGTAACGATGGGTATAAGCGCGACGAACGCGACACCGACGATGCCCCACGCCAGATAGTTATTGAACCGCGGACTGTTTCGCCAACGGAGGAGGGGCCAGAGCAGAGTCGGAAGCGTGAGAAGTTTGATCCCCGCCCAAACTCCCAACATGATCGCCGGGAAGCGAATTCCCGGCAGTTCGGCATCGCGGGGTGAAAACAGCGCGCTCAACGCCCAGACCGCCGAGGCGACAAGAAATACATTCACCTGCCCGTACTGGAAGTCGATGAGAACGGGACGAGCCGCGAGCACGACGGCCCAGCTGGCGAGCGACCAATGAAAGTTTCCGTATTCGCGTTCGATCCAGCGGCCCAGCTCGAAAACCGTGAACCCGAGCGCCGCTGCTTTGAGCAGGCACCAGATCGCGAGCGCGACATCGTGCGGGAACGCCGCGAGCGGTGCAAACAACCAGGCGAATCCTGGCGCATAAAGGAAGCGGTCGGTGGTCGTGCCGTAAACGTTTGCGCCGTGGCCCGCGAGGACGACTCTTCCCGCGGAATAAAAAACGTCGAAATCGCCGGCGCCTCGCAAAAATGCCCAAGCCGTCCCGAAAGCGGCCACGACGGAAGCCGCGAAAAGCCCGAGCCGACCCCCGATCGGGACCTTCACCCGGCAGCACCCACGGGCATCGAACTGAACAGGAAGTCGAACATGGGATTGCGATAGCTTTGCTCGTGCGCGAGCAGCGCTCGTTTGAGTTGAATCTCTGGATCGCCCGGATCCGAGGCGCCCATGAATCCACCGAGCGCTCCGCCGCCGGCGAACGCTGATGAAATGATTCGATGACAGGGGATGAGCAGGGGAACGGAATTTCGGCGAAGCGCCTGCCCGACCGCGCGTGAGGCGCCGAACCTTCCAATTTTCCGCGCGAGCCAAGCGTACGTTCGCGTTTCTCCGTGCGGGACCTGTTCTAGCGCCCGATAGACCTGAGCTTGAAACGGCGTCCACGTCGACTGCTCAATCGCGTCCCAAGGAAGCTCGCCGATCGGCTCGCCTAAAATAAAATATTCTTTGAGCTTCTGACTGAGCCGTCGCACTTGCGGCGGTGGCTCACCGCATACAACTGCATCGACTGAACGCTTGAGTGCCGGATGCGAACCGGCCCGATCCGACGCTAGCGTCGGCCATTCGATCCGATCAACGCGGCCCGCTTCATTCCAGCGTAGGACGATAGAACCAATCCCAGCGCGGTTCTGCAGATTCAAAATGGCGAAGTTCATAGACTCCTGTGGTTGCGGTTCGTGAGGGAAATATAGGGTCACATGGCTTGAGCGAAAAGCTCAAAAGCAGCGCCGCATTGCGCTAGCGTACTGCGACAAAACTCCAGTCTTTTCGCTTGTTTATCACTTGATGGGAATGTAGCTTGCGCAAGCTTTTTGGGGGGTTTTTAAAAGAGTGTCTTACGTCGTGCTCGCCCGTAAGTGGCGACCCGCACAGTTCATGGATATCGTCGGCCAAGGACATATCGTCCGAACGCTCATGAACGCCGTACGCGCGGAACGCATTCATCAAGCCTACCTTTTCACGGGTTCGCGCGGAATCGGCAAGACATCCATCGCGCGCATTTTCGCGAAAGCCGTTCGCTGCCCGAACGCCAAGTGGGAAACCGAGGACGGTGCGGAATCCCTTAAGTCCTGCGACGCCTGCCCCAGCTGCAAAGAGATCGCGCTTGGCAACTCCGTCGACGTGATCGAAATCGACGGCGCGTCCAACAACGGTGTCGATGCTGTCCGCGAGATACGCGAGAACGCTAAATATCTTCCTTCGTCGGGAAACCGAAAAATCTACATCATTGACGAAGTTCACATGCTGACGACCGCGGCTTTCAACGCGCTCTTGAAGACACTTGAGGAACCGCCCGCGCACGTCATCTTCATTTTCGCGACAACCGAGCCGCATAAAATTCCGGCGACGATTCTCTCGCGCACCCAGCGATTTGATTTTCGCCGTCCGACCACCGCGCAAATTCATGCACTTTTGAACGAAGTCACGCAGGCCGAAAAGATTGAAGCCGCGCCCGCCGCGCTCGCCCTGATCGCGCGCGCCGCCGAAGGCAGTCTGCGCGACGGGATGTCACTCCTCGACCAAGTGATCGCGTTTGCCGGCAACCAGATTTCCGTCGGCTCGGTTCGCGAGTCGATCGGCCTCATCGAAGGCGCGACGCTGCTCGCGGTGCTGGAAGGCATTCTCGCCCGGAACCCCCTCGAAGCGCTCAAGCACGTCGAGCAAGCCTATCAACAAGGGCACGATCTCCGGGTGCTTACGCGCGGCCTGATCGAATTTCTGCACGCGACGATTCTCGCCAAGATCGGATCGCCCGCTCCGGCTTCCATGGAGCTTGCCGAGGAAGAGTGGAAGGACATTCAGAGAATCGCGCAGCTCCGAGAACTTGAAGAGATGGAGCTTATCTTCCAGGTCTTCCACCACGGCGCCGAATCCATCGCCCGCTCGCCGCAACCCAAAATCGTGCTCGATGTTCTGGTCGTCAAATGCGCTTCGGCAGAGGCTCTCGTTTCCTTCACGGTCGAAACGGCCGCACCCCGAACGCCGGAAGCTTCTCCCGCCATCCGCACCCACAATCCTGCTGCACCGACCGTTCTGAAAGCACTCGACGCCTCCGCCCTGAACGCACCACCGGCCCTCAAGCCCGCCATGCCGGCCGCCACGCCGCCCGTGACGATGCCTGCGACGCTAGTTGCACCGGTTACAATCGAGCCGCTGAAATCCGCCGCTAAAAGCTGGGAGGGTTTCGTTGAGCACGTCCGTGTGAGCCGGCCGCTGCTGGCGTCCATCTTGGAGCACGGCACCTGCACCACGGATCTTTCGAAGTCGAACGATCTCGAAGTTTCGTATCGCACCGAGGACGGTTACTTCCGCGAGCAGCTTCAGGCCCGGTCCTACTCCGAACAGCTCACGGCGCTCATTCGCGGTTACTTCGGCGATCACATGCGCTTCAAGGTCGAAGTCAAAGACGGCGGCGAAAGCCAAGCCGCGCGCCGTGAGCGCGAACTACACGAGCGGGAGGCCAAAGCCCGCGAAGCCGTGAAGAATCATCCGATCATCGCGGAAGCCCGCGCACTTTTCGGCGGCGAACTCGGCCCGATCGAACTTCCTGGTGACGACGACGGCGGTGGCGCTTGAACTATTCCGCAAACTTCCCCGATCAGACGAGGGATCCGGTATCGCAGCTCATCTTCGAACTTTCGAAGCTCCCAGGGATCGGCGAGAAAACCGCGACTCGTCTCGCCTACTTCATTCTGAAGCAGGACGCGGCTTACGCACGCGCGCTGGCCGACGCGCTCGTGACCGCGAAAGAGAAAACGGGCCTTTGCTCGACATGCTTCACTTTCAGCGACAAGAATCCGTGCCGGATCTGTGCAAATCCCCAGCGGGATGCGACCACGATCTGCATCGTCGAGCGGCCTTCCGACGTGTTCTCGCTCGAAGCTGCGGGCGCGCATCGCGGACTCTATCACGTGCTTCACGGCGTACTTTCGCCGCTCGACGGAATAGGCCCGGAAGAACTCAAAATTCGGGAACTGCTCGCGCGCACACCAGGCCTCAAGGAAATCATTTTGGCGACCAACCCAAGCGTTGAAGGCGAGGCGACCTCGCTTTATCTCGCGCGCCTCATCAAGCCGCTCGGGGTTCGCATCACGAAACTCGCGCACGGGATTCCCGTCGGCGGCCAACTAGAATATACGGACCGCCAGACTTTGACCAAAGCGATGGAGAACCGGGTGGAAATGCTCTAATGGTTTTCATCAACTACGCGACCAAAGAGATCAACTGCAAGATCATCTACTTCGGCCCCGGCCTGAGTGGAAAAACCACGAACGTTCAGTACATCTACGAGCAAACGCAGCCGGACCGTCGCGGCAAACTCGTCACGCTTTCAACGGAGAACGAGCGCACGCTCTTCTTCGACTTTCTACCGCTCGCCGTCGGCGATCTGCGCGGCTATAAAACGCGCTTTCATCTTTACACGATTCCCGGCCAGACTTTTTATGAAGTCTCCCGACAGTTCATTGTCAAAGGCGTCGACGGACTCGTCTTCGTCGCCGACAGCCATCCCGAGCGGATGGACGCCAACATCGAAAGTTTCGAGGCTTTTGAAAAAAGTCTTGATCACGCGGGGTACGACATTCATAAGATCCCGCTCGTCCTGCAGTATAACAAAAGAGATCTCCCGGATGCCGTACCGGTCCAGGAGATGGAAGCCACATTCAATCCGATGGGGAAGCCTAAATACGAGGCGGTCGCCAGCCGGGGTGACGGTGTGATGGAGACTTTGCAGTCCATCAGCCAGTGGGTAATTCGCGAACTAAAAGGGGGGGAAGATCTTACATGAGAAAGGATCTGCTCAAGAAGTTCAAGAAGTTGTTCGAGGAACAAAGACGTAACGCCTTATTCAGCAATAAGGTGATCCATGAGGACTTCGGGGTGAACCCCGATGATCGTCCGGATGAGGTTGATCAGGCCGCGACCGACATCGAGCAATCGATGCGGATGCGTCTGTGCAACCGCGAAGTTCTCTTCATCAAGAAAATCGACGAGGCGCTCAAGCGCATCGAGGACGGCGTATTCGGCGATTGCGACGAATGCGACGATTCCATCGGTGAGCAACGGCTCCGGGCCCGGCCTACGGCCACGCTTTGCGTGGCTTGCAAGGAAGAGCAGGAACGTCGTGAAGGCTTGACGGCGGTTGGTCGTCTGCACAAGAGCTTGGGCGAGACTCTTTCGTCCAAGTACGCTTGATCGAAGTCTGTTCTTTTTTTCTAATGAGAGGGAGGCATGACGCCTCCCTCTTTTTTTCGGTGTGTCTTCCAAGGCACGCAATGTAAGTCTTTCAGCTGTTCAACTAAATGACATGCTGATCGAGGAAATCCCTTTCCGATCATCGGGATCACTTGGCACTTCGTTTGCTCTACTCGATTACATGCTTCCTACAAACGTCCCAAACGGAGTCATCCCCGTTCGGGTCGCCCGATCCGAACGCTTTTTCGCCGTCGCGGCGCAGGACTTTAAAAAGGGCTCATCGGGTTTTGGAGTGGGTACTTTTGGATGATTTCAGAGCTCCGGCAGCATGCACGTGAGGATCTTTAGCCGGAGATACTCTTCGTCGCGTAGCCCGTAGGCGCGGCGCTGGATCACG
>Ga0163144_10010894_pt1 | contig 19313 bp, 13 predicted proteins | sample OliLak19BULKMAT1_FD_123175 | JGI IMG/M metagenome (GOLD analysis project Ga0163144, IMG submission 123175) | Freshwater microbial mat bacterial communities from Lake Vanda, McMurdo Dry Valleys, Antarctica - Oligotrophic Lake LV.19.BULKMAT1 | ecosystem: Environmental > Aquatic > Freshwater >... | reverse complement strand
CGGTGGAGAGCCGATGCCACCCGCGAAGCCGGGGCCCGGTCGCGACCTCTCCGGACAGGACTTCAGTGATCGAGATCTCCGCGGCTGCGACCTCACGGGAGCCAATCTGTCCCGCGCGATCCTGGCACGAGCGAACCTCCAGAATGTGCGTCTCGGCGGCGCCATCTTGAAACAAGCGGTGCTCTCGGAGGCGGACCTCACCGGGGCGGACCTCTCGAACGCCGACCTGACCGAAGCGCTGCTGGTGCAGGCACGCGCGCCCGGGGCGAGCTTCCAGGGAGCGACTGTCACGCGCACCATCTTCCACGAAGCGGACCTCACGGGCGCCAACTTCAGCGATGCAAAAGGGGAGTCGCCCGTCTTCTCGAAAGCCCGATTGACCGGCGCGAACGCCCGGCGGGTCCGCTTCATGAAGCCCGTGGGAAACGAGAGCGACCTCGAGGGCGCCGATCTGTCGGGGGCCGAGCTGACGCAGGGGGTGTTTTCACACTGCAACGCAAAGAGCGTCAATCTCTCGGGGGCCACGCTGAACCGGATGAGCTTCCTTGGCTCCGATCTCAGTGACGCCAATATCACCGAGGCTCGCGGCGAGCAGACGGCGTGGATGGAGGCCAACCTGACGGGCGCCGATTTCAGTCATGCCGCATTGCCATCCGGCATTTGGGGACAGGCACGGGCGGTGCGGACGCGGTTCTTCGGGGCCGACCTGAGACAGGGCAAGTTCTACCGGACCATCCTCGATCAGGCCGATCTGGTGAAGGCCAATCTCTTCGAGGCGAACTTCACCATGGCCACGGTCGTCGGCTCGCGGTTCATCGAGGCCAACCTCTACGCCGCGAAGTTTGTCATGGCGACCGGGGCGGGGAACGACTTCACCAAGGCCAACCTCAAACAGGCTGTCCTGGAGATCAAACATGCACGCGGATGAGCTGGAAGCGCTGGTGCGCGCCGGGCACTCGTTCCAGGGCATGACAATCGCCGGGTTCGATCTCCGCGGTCGCAGCCTCTCGGGCGCCAAGCTGGGCGGGACCAGGCTGAACAGGCTCGATTTGCGCGGGGCGAACCTCTCGGGGAGCGATCTCCGGGGGGCGCAGCTCGTCGAATGCCCGCTCGAAGGGGCGAACCTCGAAGGGTGCAGTCTCCAGGACGCGGTGATCGTCCAGGGCAATCTCAAAGGCGCCCACCTGCGCGGCGCGGACCTCACCCGCACCAGGCTGCTCCACGCCGACCTCCGGGAAGCCGACCTCACGAGCGCCGTGCTCACTGGCACGGTCCTCGTGTCGGCGGATCTCGACGGAGCCACGTTGAAAGAGGCCAGGCTCACCGAGGCGATCTTGAACGACGCGGCCTTGACCGGCGCCGACCTCGACGGCGCGGTCCTTTCCAGAGTGCTTCTCATGAGGGCCAATCTCTCGGATGCGACGGCGCGGGGGGCGCGCATCGAAGAGGTGGTCCTGCTCGAAGCGGACCTCTCGGACGCCGACCTCGAGGGCGCCACGCTGGACAAGGTCTCTCTCGCGAGAGCCGATCTGCGCGGGGCCGTGCTGCCAAAGGCCATGACCAGGACCGTCTTCGAGGAGACGCGGCTGGGCCAATCCGCCTTCCCGGGCAAGGCCCTCCAGTCGTCGTCGCTCGATGGAGCCAATCTGGCCGGAATCGACCTCTCGGGGGCGGACCTCTCGTTCTGCTCGCTCCGCGGCACCGACCTCCGCGGCGCGAACCTCCGCGGCGCCAGGCTCGAAGGCGCGGTGCTCACCGAGTGCGACCTCTCCGGCGCGGACTTCACCGGCGCGACCTTCGAGCGAGTGACCCTGATCAAGTCGGTCCTTCGCGGGGTCGATCTATCGAATCGGGATCTACGCATGATCACCTGCACCGAGAGCGATCTGAGCTACGCCAACCTGTCGGCTGCGCGGATCGAGCTCTCGGCCTTCGTCCAGGCCAACCTGACCGGTGTGGACTTGACGAGAGCCTTGTTCAAACAGGTGCTCGTCGCGAAGACGAACCTGGACGGCGCGAATGTCAGCAAGACCATCTTCACGCGCGTCGCCTTCCAGGAGACCGATCTCACCAAACTGGCGCTCGCGGGCACCACCGCCCAACAGTGTACCTTCCTCTCGGCGAACCTGGAGGGGATGGACCTGCACGGCGCCGATTTCACCGCGTCGAGCTTCGCCGGGGCCATCCTCCGGCGGGCCAATCTGGAAGACTGCATTCTGGACAGAGCCAGGTTCATGGACGCCCAGATGGACCTCGTGAGGCTCTGTCGCGCCAGGGCGAAGGGCTGTTACTTCGGCGGGGCCGTGCTCACGAGAGCCAACCTGACAAAGGCGCGGCTGCGATCGTCTCTCTTCCTCGAGACGGACCTCTCCGAAGCGCTCCTTCGAGACACCGACTTGCGGAGCGCGACAATGACCGAGGTCAATGCGCGGGGCGCCCTCTTCGTCGAGGCGGATCTGGGCTACGCGAACCTCTCCCACGCCGACCTTCGCGCGGCGGACTTCTCCGGGGCGAACCTCGCGTTCGCGAACCTGCACGGCATCAAGGAAGAGGGGACACGGTGGACGGGCGCCTCGCTCTCGAAGGCGCGGCGCACCGATCGCGATCGACTCGAAGCGGAGGCGTGGGCTCCGCCCCCCAAACCCACCAAGGCGAGGTAGAACAATGGCCAGCACGACGACAATATTGGGTGACCGCGCAGAGGCCGTGAGCCGCGAGAGCTACCTCGGTCCGGCTTGCGTCGCCGAGGTTCACGGCCGCCAGGTCACCATGGAGCTGCCGAACGGCGAGATCCGGACAGCCACTCTGGCGCTGGCCTACCTCTACGAGCCCGCTCCCGGGGACGTCCTCCTGGTCGTCGGAAAGGAAGAGTCGTATTACGCGATTGGCGTCCTCCACGGCACCGGCCGGGCCGTCCTCGCGTTCCACGGCGACGTCGATCTGCGGGCGGTCGACGGCACCCTGCGGCTGTCCGGCGCCCGCGGCGTGAAGGTCGAAGGGGCGGAGATCGAGCTGCATGCCGGCAAGCTGCGAATGGTGGCCGGCGCGGTCGTGCAGAAGTTCGAGTCGGTGTTCCAGCGCGTCACCTCGCTCTTGAACGTCCACGCCGGGAAGTCGCACACGGTGGTGGATGGGCCGTCGTTTGCTCAGTCCGAGAGCGCCGCGATCCTCACGCGCGACGTCATGACCATCAATGGCAAAGAGATCCACCTGGGGTGATGCGTCATGATGCCAGCGTCTCATAACACGAGCGGCGGGATCATCAATGCGCCGGATCCATGCCTGGCCACCTGGGTGAACTTCGCGAACATGACGGACGCCGCGCCGTTCTCGCCCAACGTCTTCTGGACCGCGGGCAACGCGATCTTCCAAGCGTCGATCCTGCTGATGAGCCACGGCGACGAGCCCGATACGCCGGTGTTCGCCCCGACCATCGGTCCGGCGTTCTTCCCGATGGGGATCCCGAAGATCCTCATCAACGGGATCCCGGCCATCGCGCTGATGTGTCCCTCGATCTCCAATGCCGGGAATGCCACGAAGGGGGCCGTCATGATCCCCAGCGCGGTCAACGTCTTCATGATGTTTGCCGCCTCCGGGACGGGGGCGGCGCCCAGCGTCGCAGAAGGCCCGGCGGCAATCACCCGCGAGGAGCTGGAGCAGCTCGCCGGGTCGCTCGAAACCCCGTCCGGGCCCGGGTGCGGCGTCCTCTTGTCCGGGGGCGTCGGCTACCTCCGGATTGACACGTTCACTTCCGCGGTCCCCTCGATGGTCTATGGCGCCGTGCGGGACCTCCAAGCCCAGGGATTGACGTCGCTGGTCATCGATCTGCGGGACAACCGCGGCGGCGAGGTGACGGCGGCGCTGGAGCTCGCCGGCGACTTCCTCCCCACGGGCACGCTCCTCTGCACGCTGCGCGACGCGGACGGCGACGATACCGACTATCGGGCCCGCGCCGGGACGCCGTGGCGCGTTCCGCTCGTCCTCCTGGTCAATCGGGCCACGGCGTCGGCGGCCGAGCTGTTCGCGGGCTGCCTGCAGGCCCACGGGCGGGCGCTCGTCGCGGGAGAGCGGACGTACGGCAAGGGCGTGGTGCAGGCGGTGGCGAGCCGTGCCGAGGATGGCAGTCTCGATCGCCTGTCTGTCGCCGATTGCCGGCTCCCGAACGGAGCGCTGATTCAAGGGACTGGCATCGAGCCCGACGTCGCGCTCGCGCGGCCGGAGCCTTTCGTGACGGCAGGCGCCGCCGCGACGAGCGCGGAGGGGCCCTGATGGTCGTCAGCGAAGAACATGTGGGCAGCGATCCCGCGGTGATCCAGTATCCGGGCATCAGCTCGTGCATGACCATCACCCTGCTCCTCGAGGACGGCACGGTGCTCGGGACTCACCTCACCGTCGGCTCGGATAAACAGGTGACCGCGTCATCCGCCTCCGCAACCGCCAAGAACAAGAGCTTCGTGCGGAAACCGGCGGCCGAAAAGCCCGCGGCCCACGGCGGCGGCATGGAGATGGTCGCGACCGGCACGGCGAGCAGCGACGACGAGAGCAGTGACGCCGAGAGCAGTGGGGCGCCGACCACTGCCACGCACAGCGGCCGGCGCAATGGCAATTTCGTGCAGAGGCTGCTCGGGAGCTGTGTCGGAGGCGGCGGAAACGGCAGCCGCAGCGCCGAGAGGCACAGCAGCGGCAGCAGCTCGACGTCCAGGAGCAGCACGAAACACCGCCGCAGCCACCGCGGGTGAGCTCCAATGAACCCGGGCTGGACATCCCTCTCCCATTATCGCCCCCCGAAGCACGCCGCTTACCCCACCGTGAGGCCATCATGAACCTCTCCGAGCTCCGTGGCATTCTCTTCAATCTCGATCGCGCTTACGAAACGGTAGAGACCGAATATACCCAAAACGGCGGCATGCGCCCCGCAGATAAGGCGGCCTACTTCTATTACGAGGGCGCCCGGACCCGCGAGCGTGGCACTTCGGCCGCGGTCCGCTGCGCCGGGCACGGCGGCGCGCAGCACGGCTTCGAGAATGACACGCTGGCGAACGCGCTCACCCAGGAGCTGACTGCCTGGCTGTGGCTGGCTCGGTACAGCGAGACCGCGCGCTCGATGCTGAGGATCGACCAGATGCGCGCGGTGGACGCAGCGCAGGTTGGAGCGATGGTGTCGTACGGCGGGCCCGGCGACTACCATGTCGGGCTCGCGGCCTCGCGGGGATCGGTGGTCGCGGCTCCGCAGAACGGCGGCTTGTGGGCCGGGCGGGCGAGCCCGGAGATGAGCCTGCGACAAGGACAGGCGCGCGGCGAGCCGTGGCGCCTGTCGTTCGACTGGGAGGGTCGGAGTCGAGACCTGACCTTTTCCAGCGTGACGAAAGGCTACGAGGAGTACCTCCGCGCCACGGGCCAGGTGGTGTCGGAAGAGGCGCTGTCGCGGCTCGGCGATGGTCCGGCGCCGAGGCTGATAGGCACGCTCTTCGGGCGCACCCGCGCGGGGGAAGCGGAGCTTTTGGGCGGCGCCGGCCGCCTCGACGGTGGGCGGCCTCTCGGCGAGCTGGCGATCGCCGCCGGCGCAGATGGCCTGGCTGGCAGTCGGCGTCTCGGCGAGGTGGAACGTGTGCCCCTTGGATTTGCGGAGGCGTCGCTCTCGCCGGAGCGCGCGCTCGCGGCCGAGCAGCTCTGGTCGGGGCCGAGCGAAGCGTGCCAGTTTGGTCTCGGCGCCTGGCTCGATGGGCAGGACGAGCTTCTGGCCAGTCTGGAGCCGGAGGTGCGCGCCGATTACCAGAAAGTCACGGCGGATTGGCTCGATTTCCTTCGCAATGAAGGCTCGGAGGTTCGCAGAAAGCGGAAGTCGCCGGGGCAGAGGGTTGCTTCGACGGCGAGCCTCGCCGTGCCGGCGGCGGTGGCAGTGGGTGCTGCCAGCGCGGCGGGTGCGGAAGGGTCGGGCGCCGCGGCTTCAGACGCGGACGCAGGCACGGCGGTGCAAGCAGCGGTCGCGACGGGCACGGCGGGGCAGGCGGCGATTGCGACGGGCACGGCCGAGCAGGCGGCTACCTCCGCGAAGGCGGCCGCCCCGAAGCCCCCTTCGGTGATGCGCGCGGAGGGCGGTACGGCGGCTGCCAGGGCGGGAGTCGCGGAGGCGCGAGAGGACGAGCGCGGCGAATACGAGGGCGCCTCGCGAGCGCGGGAATCGCGGGGCAAGGTCCGGGAGACACCGCAACGCGACGACGGCATGGGGCGGCGGCGGCGCGACCGTGTGCACGTCCGGCTGGAATCGTCGGCATTCCCCGCCGATGACGTCCACGTCCGGGAGGTTCGGGGGAAAGAGGCCATCTCGCGGTTGTTCTCGTTCCATGTCGATATCGTGTGCTCGGCGGAGACCGAGATTTCCGTGGACCAGGCCATCGGGGCGTCGGTGTCGATCGTCTTCGAAGAGGGGCGCGAGGAGGTGCGGCGGCTGCACGGGACCATTGCGCAGATTGACGATCGGCTGGAGACGGAGTCGGAGTGGCGGTCTCATCGCCTGTGGATCGTGCCGCGCATGTGGCGCTCGACGCTCGTCGAGACCCAGGAGGTCTATCTCGACACCAGCGTTCCGGACCTCATTTCGCAGAAGCTCGGGCTCGTGGGCGCCGACGCCGAGATGCGGGTCATCGGCAGTTATCCCGTGCGGGAGCTCATCGTGCAATACAAGGAGACGGACGTCGCGTTCGTTTCCCGGCTGGCGGAGCACCTGGGTATCTGCTTCTTCTTCGAGCACGACGGCGACGACAAGATCGTCTTCTCGGACGCCTCCAGCGGTTTCCGCCCCTTGCCGGACTGCGGCACCATCGCCTTCGCGCCCCGCGGCGAGAAGGTCGACATCTTCGAGATCGAGGCGCGCTCCCGCGCCTTTCCGTCGTCTTATGCCATGCAGGACTACAACTATCGCACCCCGACGGTCGATCTCACCGGCATGTCCGAGGCAGCGGCGGGGTTTGCCGGCGGCGTGGTGGAATATGGCGCTCATTACAAGACGCCGGCCGAGGGGGCAGCCCTCGCCAGGCTGCGCGCCGAGGAGCGCCACGTCGAGAATCGCTATTACGTGGGCAAGAGCGACGTCTCCCAGCTCTCGCCCGGGGGCACCTTTCGGCTCTCGGGGCACGCGCGGCTCGACGGGACGGAGTTTTTGGTGGTCGAGGTCGAGCACCACGCGCGGCAGACCGTGAAGATGCAGGGCGGCGGCGGGGACGAGGAGGCCTATCGCAATACGTTCCGCGTCGTCGACGCGGGGCTCCCGTACCGCCCGCCGCGGATCACGCCGCGGCCGAAGATTCACGGTCTGCTGACCGCCGTGGTCGAGTCGACCGACACGATCGCGGAGGCCGCCGTGCTCGACGCCGAGGGGCGTTACACCATTAAATTCTATTTCGACGCCGCCGAGATCGCCGGGCGCATCAAACACTCCCGTCCGGTGCGGATGGTCCAGGCCCATTCAGGGCCGAGCTATGGAATCCATTTCCCGCTCAAGCCCGGTATCGAGGTCCTGGTCGCCTTCATGGACGGCGATCCGGATCGGCCGCTCATCGTGGGCTCGGTGCCCAATCCGATCACGCCGTCGCCGGTCGTGCAGGACGTCAACCTGATGAACCGCATCGAGACGACGTCCGGCCTGATCATTGAAATGCGCGACGCGGTGCCGCCGCTCGCCCGGTGAGGGTGCCTGATCATTGAAATGCGCGACGCGGTGCCGCCGCTCGCCGGTGAGGGGGCCAGGCTCAGGGTACCAGGTCGAGGCACCAGGCAAACGTGGCAGAGGGGGGCTGACGAAGGACGACGTGGGGAGAGCTGGCGTCGACTCCGAGGCTCTCCGGGGTGTAGACCGGAACGGGCCTCTGGACGGGAGACTGGCCGGGGCGACCGCCGATGACGGGTTTTCCGGCCAAAGGGCTCGAAGGCGCGACGCCGGGCTTCCATGGGGTGGACTGGCCTGGCTAGGTGGGCGGGGGATCCGACGCGATGACACCGGGGGTCCAACCGTGTCCCGCGCTGGGCTGGATGCCTTCCAGGCCGGGGACGACGCCGGGTACCCATTGCTTCCGCGGATCGACGGCCCCGCGCTTCAGGGCCGGTGGTTGCTGCTCAATGGCGGCCGTGTTCGGCGGAGGGGGCGGTCCGGCGGGGATGACGGCGTGACAGGCGGTCCCGAGGATCCGAGTCATGTATTGCATTGCCGGCCCCTTGCTGCCCGAGGCAGCGCCACCCTGCGCGGCCGCGCCGCCGCCGGTGCTCGAGCCGGACCCTTGCCTCTGGCTGCCCGATCCCGTGGAGCCCGAGCCGCCGGGCCCCGATCCAGCTCCGACGATCGTTGTCGAGTCTCCCGCGCACCATTGCCCGGGCAAGACGCGACTCGTGCCCGCGGATGCCGATCTGGCGCGGGAGATGCGTAGTGTGCGGCCATCCCGCTCTACGCCCGCCGGGCCGACAGCTCGACCGCGAAGGCGTCGACCGAGGCCGAGGTTGGTGGCGCGAACTTGCGCACCTCGACCGTGACGGTCTCGGCGGGGGTCTCGTCGAGGACGCGCTCGATGATGCGCTGCGCGAGCGTCTCGAGCAGCTTGTACGTCTTGGTCGTGCCCTCGTCGACGACGAGGCTCGCGAGCTTCTCGTAGTCGAAGACGCGCGACAGGCTGTCGGTGCGCGGGAGCGAGGCGGTGGGCAGCTCGACGGTGATGTCCACGACGAAGTCGCGCGGCAGGTCGCGCTCGGCGCGGAGGGCCCCGTGGCGAGCCCGAAACCGGATGCCTTGCAGGCGGATCTTGTAGGTCGAAACGGGCATCGTCATTTCAGAGCGATCACGACGTCGCGGTGAAGGGCGGTGTCCGCGCTCCTCACGAACGACTGGAACGCAGGGTACGCCTCGGGTTGAACGCGGCCGGCGGGGATGTCGACCTGCCGCGAGATGACGAGCGCCCCGGCATCGGTGCGATCGTTCACGCGGACAGTGCGGCCGCCGTCCTCGGCCGTCCATGGTGAAAGCGACGTCGCGACCTTCGCCCCCTCGGGGAGCACGACGCGGAGATTGACGACGGAGAGCGTCGACATGGTCTCGGAGATGTAGATCGGCGTCTCGCGCACCGGGAGCGACGCCAGCCCCGACAGGCGGATCGCGAAGGGCGGCGACAGCACCAGCTCGCGGCCGCCGGCGCTGGCGCGCAGCTTGGCGAAGTTGGGCATGCGCACCTTCATCTCCAGGGTGAGCGGCACGTCGAGGTTGTGCAGATCCTGGATCTCGAGCGTGTCGATCAGCGCGCCGGGCAGCGCGCGCGGTAGCAAGCGCGACTCCACCGTCTCCTGCACCTGCGCCTCGGGCAGGCTCTCGAGCACGTTGCGCAGCCCGATCGCGATCTGCCCCTCGTAGCGCTGCGTGAGCTGGATGGTCGCGGAACCGTCTTCTGCCAGCTTGGCCACACCGGAGTTGCTCACGCCGTCTTTCGCGCCGCTCGTCGGCGTCGTCTCGCGCGGGGCGCCGGTCCGCAGCACCACCGCGGGCTGCCCGCGCATGCCGCTCGGCAGGTAGCCGAACGGCGCGAACTTGTCGCGCACCACGAGCCAGCGCACGCCCGCGTCGGTGGCGATGCGCACGCCGAGCGAGCCGAAGGTCTCGGCCTCGCTCATCGGCCCGGTGGGCGGCGGCGCGAGCCGGTCGCGCACCAGGCCGAGCGAGGCGTCGATGCCGAGCAGCCGGCACAGGTAGAGGAAGGCCTCGGTGCGGTTGCCGCTCTTGCCGATGATCGTGCGGCGCGGGTCGTTCTCGCGGGCCGGCTCGACGTTGGTGACGACCCAGCGATACACCCGGCGGGCCTTCTCTTCCGACGACACCTTGGCGTCGGGCGGGCTCACCTTGGCGTCGCCCTTCACCTCCACGGATTTCGCGCCGTCCTTGCCGTCCTTCTTCTTGTCCGCGGGCTTGTCCTCTTCGGGATTGCCCGGATCGCCGGCGATCTCGAGCGCCCGCTTGGCGAGCCGCGGATCGCGCGGGGTCTCGTCCGCGGTGGCGTCGACGAGCCGCGCGATCGTGTCCTTCAGGTTGATGCCCCAGCCGATCCGCACGTTGGGCAAGAACTCCGCGATGGGCGCGCTGCCCGGCTCTTCGGGGAGGGCCGGGCTCTTGTCGACGCGCCACCTGCGCACCATGAGCGCGCCGCTCTCGCTCACCACGGGCGCCGGCACCGGGCCGCCGCTCTCGATGTCGAGCGGCCGCGAGCGCGGCGACACGACCACGAACTCGCTGCGCCAGTACGGCACCTTCTCCTCGCGGAAGAGCCAGCGCGGCCCCTCGAACGTGCGCCCGCCGCGACCGTCGCTGCGCAGGTTGAGGATCATCTCGGTCTCGATGTAATCCCCCACCTCGAGGTGCGGCATGGTCACGGTCGGCTTGCCCGGCACGATCTCCGGCTCGAGCACGCGGCCGTCGCGCTTCACCGTGCGGACCTTGAGCGCGAGGCCGCGGATGCGCTGCTCGGCCAGCTCCTGAATGGCCTCGCGCGACTGCACGCAGATGACCTCGTGCTCCAGCATGCGCGCCGACCCGTCCGAGTGGACCCACAGCGCGGCGTAGTCGAGCACCCGCGCGGCGGTGCCGGGCATGGTCACCCCGCTGGCCTGGTACTCCGCGATGACCTTCTTGCCGTCGATGCGGTACGGCGTCAGCTCGGTCATGCCGTCGAGCAGCTCGGCCGCGTCGCGCAGCGCCGACGGATCCGCGCCGGTCTGGATCGAGTCGACCAAAGCCTTGCGAATCGCCTGGGCGTCGCCCGTCGCGAAGCGCGCGTCGGCGAGCGCCAGCCGCGCCCCGGCGTTCTCCGGGTTCTTCGCCAGCTCGCGCTCCAGCTTCTCGATCGTCTCGCTGTTCTGGCCCGAGCGCACCAGCAGATCGGCGATGCGCAGCGCGATGTCGCGGCGGTCCTTGCGCCGCTCCCCGAGCTTCTTCAGCGCCTCGATCGCCTTCTTGTAGTCGCGCCGCCGCAGCGCCCGATCGAAGTCGATCTCGGCATCGGGATCGAGCTTCTGGATGTGCGCGGCGATCTCGTCGGCCTTCTTGAGATCGCCCTCGTCCTCGTACAGGGCGAGCAGATCGGGCAGCAGATCCAGATCGTCCGGGAAGCGCGCCGCCGCGGTCTTGAGCGTTCGCGCGCGCTCGGCCCGCCAGCTCAGCGTGCCGTACATGCCGGCGAGGCTCTTGGAGAAATCGGGCACCTCGGGGAAGCGCTCGGCGAGGGCGCTCATGGTGCGGGCCGCCTCGGGGACGCCGCTCTTGTCGGCCTCGTCGAGCACCAGCCACATCTGCGGCCACCACAGCTCCGCGTCTTTTCCGGCCGCGAGCGTCCGGATCTCCTTCACGAGATCGCGCGCGTCGCCGTCGGGGTAGATCGGATCGCGCTCGACGAACGCGGCGAGCACGCTCAACGCCGGGCCCGTCGCCTTGCTGCGGTTGTCGGTGAGCGGCGCGAACAGGACCGAGGCGACGTCGTCCTGACCTTCGATGTGCGCGAGGTACGCGGCCATGTAACGCGCCACCGGATCGTCGGTGTCGAACGGAGCCTCGGGGCGCGGCGCGCCCTTCTGCGGCGGCACGCCGGCCGCCGTGAGGAACGGCTCCAGCGGGTTCGGATCGGGCAAGATCTCCGGCGCGACGAGCGAATACGGCGGCGTCCCGTCGTCCGAGCCGGCGACGTCGAGCGGCAGGCCGGCGGGCGTCATCAGGCGAATGGCGGTCTCGCCGCCGCTGACCCGCGCGAGGATGCGGTGGCGGCCCGGCTGGAGGCGGACGCGCGCCCCGAAGCGCGGCCAGATGCCCCACTGCTTGGTGTCCCGCGTGAGGATCTCGGTGTCGTCGACGAACACGGCGAGCGCGGCCTGGACCGCGATGATCATGTCGCGCTCGGCCGGCAGGTCGATGAAGGTCTCGACGTAGTAGATGCCGTTCTCGACCGACTCGGCCGGGTGAATCGCGCAGCCGCGGCGCTCGCTCTTGACGACGCGCGGCGGCGAGCTGCGCGCCGGATCTTTGCTGAAGACGAGCGGCCACGGGCCGGCCCGCTCGGCCTCGAAGTGGGTGCGGTGCTCGGCCGCCGAGCCGTGCCCGAACGGTCCGGCGAGGCGCGCCGAGCGGATGCACCCGAGCATGCGCGCCGCAGCCTCGACAGCGCCGCCGGCCTCGGCATCCTTGGCCGTCTGCTGCGTCGGATCGTAGCCGTCGACGCTCCACCACTCGACGAGATCGCCGCGCGCCCGCCAGCCGATGTTGCCCGGCTCCTCGAGCATCGGCAGCAGCGTCGGCTTGGCGAAATCCCACAGCCCGGCGACGCTGCGCCGCAGGCTGTCGAGCTCGCTGGTGGCGTACCACGCGACGAGGTGGGCATCGGGGTGGTCGCTGCCGCGCGCCGCGGAGAGCGCGTCGAGGGCGTCCTGCGCGGCCGAGCGGAAGCGGCCGTGCGCCTCGTCGTCGACGAGGCGGCCGAGCGACGCGAACATGCCGCGGGCCCGCAGCTCCGCGGTCTTGCCGATCGCGTCGAGCTTCTTGCGGGCCTCCTTGGCGCGCGCGGCTTCACCGCCGGGCAGGAGCATCTCGCCGAGCAGCCAGCGGCCGAGCAGCTCGCCGTCCGAGGACGCGGCGGCTTCGTTGCGCAGGCTGTCGAGCGAGACGCTCGGCGGTGGCAGCGGGGCGCTGCTGCACGCGCCGAGGGCGAGGAAGAGGACGAGACAGACGAGGAGCCCAGCCGAGCGGGCGGTGGCGGACGCGCGCATTCACCGCGCACTTACCGCGGTTCGTTCGAGGGGGCGAGGGGATGCGCCGCGTTTTTTGCCCGGCGCACGGCGGCGAGCATGCCGGGAAGCGTGACGAGCGAGGGGACGGCTCGCCATGCGAGCGAGCCGGAGCCGCGCGTCAACGCCTGCGGCGGTGCTTTTCCTGCACTGAATCGTCGTCATCGAGCCCCTCGCTCTCGAACGAGTCGGGCACGCCAGAAGCGCCAGAGACCCTCACGCGCGGGTCGTCCGCGGCGATGCGCGTGCGCGGCTGGGCCTGCATCAGGCGCGGGAAAGCGTAGTAGATGCCGCCCTTGTCATCGAGCTCGAGGGTGACCTCTTCGGGCTCGGTCTTCGCGAGATCGGTCAGGAAGGCGTCCGCCTCGGCCGCGGGGACGTCGAGCGCGGCGGCGGCCTCGCGCGCCGTGACGACCCCGCCGCGGTTCGTCGCGAGCGCGAGCACGGCGCGGCGGCGCATGTCCTTCTGGGTGACCTCGCCCGACTTCTTGAGCTGCTTGCCCGAGAACAGCAGCGCCATGGAGACGGCGATGGCCATGAGCCCCACGGGGATGCCGATCGCGAGGCCGAGCCCGGTGGTGAAGATGGCGCCGAACACCGAGCCGAGAAAAAGCGCGACGACGAGCCCGACGACGAGGACGATCCAGCCGATGACGCCCGCGACCGTGCCGCCGACCCGGGAGGGCTTGCCCGCGAACGAGAGCGACTGGGTGGTGAGCGGGACGCGCGGCCGCCCACACGCCGAGCAGGATGCCGCGACGCCGCGGTAGATGAGGGGAGCGTTCTGGCCGCAGTGGGGGCACATCGGCCCCGAACATGCGAGCCTGCGAGGGGGCCGTCAATCAAGACGACGACCGGGGCGAGAAATAGCGCCGCGCGAGAGCGGGAAGGAAGCGGGAGAGAGGCGCTCAGCTCCCGGCCTTGACCGAGACCGAATACTGGCCCGTTCCGGTCGGGCGGTAGTGGCGCACGCGCAGCGTGTACGTGCCCGGCTGGAGCGTGGAAACGACCCGTGAGTTGGTGTCGAGGCCGCTGTCGTCGTCCTCGGCCACGAGCTGATCGGAGCCATTGAAGAGCGACAGGTACACGTCGGTCTTGCCCTGCGTCTCGACGGTGTACACGCCCTTCTTGGTGATCGAGAAGCTGAACACGTCCTGCTCGCCGTGCGCGCCGATGGCCGCGCTGGTCGGGGCCGCGCCCACCGCGAGCGCCGTCACCCCCGGCGTCGTCTTGAGCCCCGGGTAGGCCGTCGCAATGAAGGCCTTGTCGGTGGCCGAGAGCTTGGTGTTCCAGCCGACCGTGAAGCTACCGGTGGTGAACTTCTCGTCCACCGGATAGTGCATGATCGAGTCCCTGTCGTACGCGGAGAACTGCGTCTGAGTCACGGAGTACTTCTGGAAGAGGTTCAGATCGACCTCCTCCTTGGTCCAGCCCTGCGTCCGCATGTAATGCTCGTACACCACGGGCTTGTCCCAGGGGATGTTGGTCTCCGGGTGCTGGTGCTCGTGGATGAGCCCCAGGGCGTGACCGAGCTCGTGCTTGCTGACCCGCGAGATCTCGGTCTCGGTGCTGTTCGCCTTGAGCCAGCCGAAATTCATGGTCGGCTGGTTCCTGGGAATGACCAGGTTGTCCGTGCCCATGAACGACCACGAGCCGGGATCGGCGGCGAACGAGATGCGGATCTCGGCGTCCGGATCGCTCCCGAACACCAGGCCGATGTTCGCGTATTGCGTCCACTCCAGGGCCATCTCGCGCACCTTGTTCTGCACGTCCGGCAGCCCGTCGAGGAAGCGGACGCGGAGCGCGCGACCGGGTTTCCACTTCTTCTGGCTGATGAGCGCGCCTCTCGCCCCGTTCTCGGGGTTCTCCTCGAGCGCCAGCCGCCTCGCCTCACGCCGCATCCACGGCGGCAAAACCACGTCAAAACAGGTCTCGATGCTCGACTTTGCCACGAATCACCTCCGCTGCCGCGAGAGCCAATGGGCTCCACGGGATGTTCATTGAAATTGAGAGTCTCATGCTCGATAAAAGAATCCGTGCCCGCGTCGCCCGGCGCCCCCCGCGCAGAGCCCGTTCTCCTGTCCGCCAGAGCCCCCTCAGACGGCCGCTTCCGGCCCGCCGTCGTCCTTCGGGGCCTCGAAGCGAGCGCCGTCGTCCGAGGGCGCGCACGCGGCATAGCCGCGGACCTTGGCGAGAAAGGCGTCCATGGGGAACTTGCCGCCCGGATCGGTGTGAGACGACCTGCGGAAGGCCCGTGTCACCGCCGCGTGGGTCGTGATGCCGCGCGCTCCGGACTGCAGGCCTGCCTCGTTCACGAACGCGACAGGGATCGAGCGGCGCCGGCAGATGTCGGCCACCAGCCTGGCCGACAGATCGAGCATGGCCACCGAATAGGCGTCGTCCCATTGCGCCGACGTCTGGCTCGCGAACCCCGCGTGCTCGATGCCGATACCGTTCTGGTTCGCGCCGGGGGCGTGCCAGCCGACGTCCTCCTCGTGGACACACTGCACGATCGAGTTGTTGTCGACACAGTAGTGGGCGCTCGCCCTGGGAGCATGGGTGCCCGCGAACCAGGTCGCGACCGCCTCGGCGGTGGAGCCTTTCTCCACGGCCTCCATCGTGTGAATCACGATCAGGTCGGTGGCGCGGCCGCTCGCCCGCGTGTAGTTGCGGGCGCCGACGAACGGGATGAACGGCAGGACCGCGCTCTCGGGCGGGAAGGCCGGCGCATCGAGCAGGGCGCCGAGGCCGCGGGTGCCGCCGACGCCGACGCCCGGGTGCCGGACGATCCGCAGCGGACCCTCGTCGCTCACCAGGGCCGCGAGCTCCCCCGAGCGCAGCACGTCGTCGAGCTGCACCACCGTGCCGTCGACGGTCAGAGTCCGGTTCACGAGCCGCACCGTCTGCGAATAGTCGACGTGCCAGCGGTCGTGCGCGAGACCGAGTGTCTGCCACAGCTTCTTGTTGGGTGCGCCGGTGTCGAACCAGCCGTAGTTGGCCGCGTGATTCGGGTTGCCAGCGAGCCTGTTGGTGAGCACCCAGTCCTTGCCGACGTTGCTCACCAGGCCGGGGCGGCCGGCCCGCTTCTCCTCGATCTTGCGGTGGTGCTGCACCATCCGCGAGGTGAAGGCCATCTGCGCGTCGGGCTTCTGGAAGCACGGCGAGAGGCGCACGGCCGCCTGGGCGTAGGCCAGGTTCGCGATGCGCGTCGTCGGCAGCGCGCAGCCCAGGTGGTCGGCAATCTCCTGCGCGGTCGTGTGATTGACGGTCACCCGCACCCAGTCGTCCGGCTCGCCGATCGCCAGCGCGTCCTCCGCCACTTCGATCACGGCCTCGCTGGTCCCGGCGTACGAGTGGATCTTGGCCCAGCGCGGGGGCAGCGCGTGTCCATTGCGGACCGCTTGCAGGATGAGCGCCTCACGCTCCCGGGTGGGCCGCTCTGGCAACGTCTTCAAGAACTCTGATGCTTTCATGGCTGCTCCTGCGTGCTGGGGACGTCATGGTCGGGCGCGCCGACCGCTTGTGCGGTCCACGGGTGCCGACCCACTCCCGGCTCGACACGCGACTGTCAACCACCCAACCGCAGCCATATTCGCGCCATTTGGGGCCGCCTGTCGAGACGTTGTCCATTACGCGCCATTACACGCGCGCATCCGGCCGTATCACCGCGACAATCATGGAATCGTGTTGACGGTGAAAAAGCTCGTCCCGCCTTGCACGCCCCAGATCTCGATGGGAGCGGGGCCCTCGCCGAGGGTCGGATCGAGCGTGAGATCGCCCGAGATCCCCAGCACGTCGATCTGCCCCTTGTCGGCGAGCATCTGTTTGGCGCCGGGCCAGGCGATGGCGCCGACCTCGACGGCTGTGCCCGCCTGGAGGCGGGCGAGGCCCTCGGCGACGTCGCGCCCGTCGTAACCGTCGGCCTTGGTCGCCGCGTAGACGAGGCCGAACGCGCCGAGGTAAGCCGCGTCGTAGGCGTGCGCGAGAAACGAGGTCTGCGCCGGATCGACGCCCGGGAACGCGGCCCCGAGGCTGGCGGTGAACTGCTTGAAGGTCACCGCGTCGCGCGCGCTCGCCGGGGCCGTGCCCTGCGCCGCCGAGATGATCTCCTTGATCTGCGTGGGCAACTCTGGATCGAGGAGGAGCGCCGCGTCCTTCGAGCCGTCGGTGAAGAAGAATTTTTTGGCTTCGAGGCCGGCCGCCGCCATCGCGGTGAGCAGCTCGATCGTGTGGCTCGCCGAGACCGCGACGATGACGATCGCGTCCGAGGCGTTGGTGGTGACCGCGGCGGCCGCGGCGGTGGCGCCGCCGCTCGCGAGCTTGCTCGCGTCGAACGGCACCAGGCTGGTCTTGGCGGCGCCGTACTCTTTCAAGAACACGTCCGAGAGGCCCTGCCCGTAAGCATCGTTGGTGTAGACGACCGACGCGGTGGCGATCGCCTGGTCCTTGCCCACCAGCTCCGTGGCGAGCACCTTCCCCTGGAGCGCGTCGCTCGGGCAGGTGCGCCAGAACAGCGGCTGCGGATCGCTCGCGTCGATGCGCGACTGCACGCCCGTCAGACCGGGGCTCGTCGCCGAGGGCGAGATGACGACCGTCGGATACTTCTTCTCGACGAGCCGCGCGACGACATGGAGCGCGTCGCTCGACGTCCGCGGCCCGACGATGAACGGCGCCCCGAGGGTGCCCGCGAGATAGTCGAGCGCGTGCTGGTCGAGCGCCTTGCGCTCGTCGCCCTCGGCCTTGTTCTGGGCGCCGCCGTTGTCGCAGACCACGAGGCCGATGCTCTGCCCGTTGGCGACCCCGGTGCTCTCGTTGATCTCCTGGATCGCGAGGCGCACGGCGTCGGCGGTCGCCTCGTTCTTCTTGTCTTCCCTGGCGAAGATCGCGCCGACCACGAGCACCGCGCCGTCCCCCGCGAGCGGGCGGCTGAGCAGATCGGGCGGCTCGACGATCGTGCACGCCGGATCTTCGGGCACGAAGAGCTGGCAGGCGCCCTCGACACAGGCTCCGCCGCCGTACTGCGTGCGGCAGTCGTGCCCCGTCGTGCACGTCCCGGGCTCGGAGCAGTAGCCCTCGTTGCAGGCGCTGCCGACCCCGAACGCGGCGGCACACTCGCCGTCGGTGCTGCACGCGTCGTGAGCGAGGTTGCCCAGCGAGCAGCTCACCGGCGACGCCAGCGCGAGGCCACAGGCGAGCGCCGCGCGGACCACGTTGTGAAGGAAGTTCGAGGTGCGGGGCTTCATCGGAGTCGGGTCCTGCCAGGTCGGGAGCGTGGTGCGCGCCCGCGGAGGGAGCGGCATGCGCCCTCGCGCGCGGCGCTCATCGTCCGCCTTTTTCGCCGCTCCCGGTGAGCAATTCCGCCAGGGCGCGCCGGCCGGCGTCCTGGTACGCCGTCACCATCCGCGCGAGGTCGTCGGGCGAGCGCCCGCCGCTCTTTGCCTGCTTGTCGACGTCTTGCCCCGACAGGCACGCGAGCACGTCCTCTTCGGCGAGCTGCAGCTCCTTGTCCGGGGTGGCCGGCCCGGGGCTCTTCCTTGCTGCAATGGGACTTCCAATGGATTGGTTCGTGGCCTCATCGGCGGGCTGGACAGCGGCCCTGTCCGCGCCGGCCTCGGCCAGGGTCCGTGGCAGTCGCGCCGCCGGGTCCCCGAGCAGCACGTAGGCCCCGAGATCGTGGTGCTCCAGCCAGAGATAGGCTCTCTGCGCCAGGCGCTTCGGGTCATTGCTCGGGGCGACGGCCTCGTCGCAATACAGGGCGAGGAGCGTCTGCCCGACCGACGCCCCGGCCGAGGCCAGCTCGTGCAAGGCCGCGCCGAACCGGCGTCGCGCGAGCAGCGCGTGGAGCACCGCGTCGAAGCGCTCGTGGCGGTTCAGGTAGGCGGTCGTCCCGGTGGCCAGCGAAGCCGACAGATAGCTCCACGACCAGGCCAGATCGACGTGGCCCACCACTGCCAGCGGCCCGCGCGGACTGGCCAGCGCGGCCTTCGGCAGGGCCGCCACGAAGGGCGCGGGCGGCGCGGGCAACGAGCCGAGCACCTCGCCGACCGGCCGGCCCCAGCGCCCCGTCTTGCCAAGGCCCAAAAGCCACGGACTGTACGCGCTGCCGGCCGGCGTGCCCGCGCTGAAACAGGCAAAGAAGAACCAAGCTCCCCCCTCGAAGAACGGCGCCTTCGCCACGTCCGCCGCTTCCAGCGCGCGATCCTTGTGGAGCTGCAACGCGCCCTGCACCGCTCTGCGCTTGTCGAGCGGCTCTGTGGCAGGCAGCCCGACACCGTGGCTCAACGACAGCAGCAGACTGCCCTGCGCCGCCGCCGCATAAGAGAGCATCTGCCCCGCCTCGGACTCCAGGCCTGCGGGCGACAGCCGCTCGGGGACCTCGCCGATGGAGGTGACGGCGGACGGGCCCCGGCCAAAGGCCGCCTCGAGCGAGGCGCGGCTCGGCGCGAGCAGGCCGCTCATCCCGCTCGACACCGCCTCCGAGCCGTCCCGCACGGCATAACAGAGAGCCTTTCGCG
>Ga0163144_10010892_pt1 | contig 19314 bp, 14 predicted proteins | sample OliLak19BULKMAT1_FD_123175 | JGI IMG/M metagenome (GOLD analysis project Ga0163144, IMG submission 123175) | Freshwater microbial mat bacterial communities from Lake Vanda, McMurdo Dry Valleys, Antarctica - Oligotrophic Lake LV.19.BULKMAT1 | ecosystem: Environmental > Aquatic > Freshwater >... | reverse complement strand
TAGTTTCGCTGCAATCGCTAATGGTAGACCCACTGTCTTCGCCATAGCCGTATTCACTTCATCGTCACCAGTTACGGTAAGATGCGCCTGAATTTCTCTCCTGGTATTTCCTATTTCAAAAACGAACCGATGCCACATCACGATAAAATCTTTATCACCGGACCTTAACTTCCATTTCTTATTGAGAATATGTTCAAGCGCCTGCGCTGGCGATCCGGTAGTTATCCCAATTTTTTCACTGGTGAATAGTCCGCTCCACCGAAGTCGCTTCATCTCCGCTCCATCAGGCAAAAGTTTGAACGCAGCAGTCAACTTTTCTTCCACCGATGCGGATGCCTGATTATCAAGAAAGGAGTTGATAAATTCGGCATGAGTCATATCCTCTACTCCTTCCATCTGATAACTATCATCGCAACAACCTAATTGAACCAACACATTCCACGCCTGGCAATATCCTTTATTTCGGAGCGTGCCACGCAACATGGTTTTAATTCCTTTCAATTCATATGTTTCCAGGTATTTTAAAGAATCACGATTGGCATACCCATCATACTCTCCATAACCAGGAACAGAAACGGGAGTGGTTCGCAGGAAAAGCTGCTGATAAGGGATAAACTTATATTGATCCTCCTGCAAAAATTTAGCAGTGCCTTGCCCTGCCATCACCACATTGCGGGGATTCCAGGTGAATTTATATCGCCAGGGATTTTCAGGATCCGTTTCCGGAGCAATGAGTCCCCCGGTAAAAGACTCAAAAGAAGTTAGCCTTCCTCCCTTTGCCTTTATCTTGTCAATTACCTGCATGGCACTCATGTGATCAATGCCCGGATCCAACCCACATTCATTCAAAAAGAGCAGGTCATTTGACTTTGCCTGAGTATCCAATGCTTTCATCTCATCTGAAACATAACTGGCGGTGAGCAAATGTTTCTTTTCGGCCAGACAGATTTTTGCTACGATAGGGTGCAATTGAGCCGGCAACAATGAAATAACCAGATCGCTGGCAGCAATCGCTTTACGGCTACGTTCCTGTTCATCAATATTGAATTGAATCGGTTTCCCAAAGGGAGATTCCCCTACCCGACTCTGAGCCGCCTGAATAGAGATATCCCCAACGGTAATAGTCCAATTATACAGGGATGCCTGTGTTAGCAGATAGGAGATCAACGATGAAGAAGATCGGCCAGCGCCAACAACCAGAATAAACTTATGTTCCATAATCTAAAGAAGATCTAAATTAATGGAATTATGGGTTAATATTTCATAAGAATATCTGAGTTTGCTATATTTCTACGTCTGCATCGGATAGAGCGTAAACCCTGCATGAAGCATCATTCTAAAAATTTTACTTTTATGAAAGAATTTGAAATATTTCACGACATAGAAGAACTTGATAACGAATCGAAATATCTTATTCACAAAGCAAAAGAAGCTGCCAGCCACGCGTATGCACCCTATTCTAAATTTCACGTTGGTGCTGCGGTGATTCTGGATGATGGAACACTAGTGACGGGATCTAATCAGGAAAATGCATCCTATCCGTTATGCATATGTGCCGAACGTGTTGTGCTCTATACGGCTGCCACTCAATACCCTGAAAAAAAAATCATGAAAATGGCAGTTGTCGCACACCGCAAAAACCACAAAGAGCTTTCACCAGCTACCTGCTGCGGAGCTTGCCGGCAAGTGATGAGTGAATTTGAAGTAAGACAAAACAAGTCCTTTGAAGTAATCATGTTAAAATCAAAAAATGAATGGCTCAAATGTGTTTCTGCCGAAAGTCTTTTGCCTTACGTTTTCAAGCGGAATAATCTGCATGAATAGCTAAAATTATAAATATTTACTACTGTGAAAAATCTTGAAATTACTGGTTCTGAAACAACACCCTCACTAAACTTTAACCAGCAAAAAAATCAATTTAGCATTGAGGGTAGATCATTAATGGAAGATGCCGGTAACTTCTTTAAACCGCTAAAGGAATGGCTTACAGAATATCGCAAAAATCCTAATCCAAAAACTGAATTGAACATAAAGCTTGAATACCTGAACACGGCTACCTCACGACAGTTTTTGGACCTCTTTAAAATACTGGAGGGAATACCTGAATCCAAAATAGTCTGGCAATTTTCAGACGAAGATGAAGACATGGAAGAGATGGGACAAGAGCTTGCTGAATTAGTGATTGTTCCCTTTGAGTTTAGAACCTATTGATGTGGTAGTAAGCATGTGAACCTAACCTGGCAGGATGAGCGAAGAAATACTGAAGGCACTGACCCAGCTTTTTGCCATTATCACCAAACAGGATGGCGGGGTTACTGAAAACGAAAGGCAATTTGTAATCACTTTTTTCCAACAGGAATTAGAGCAATCTGCTATCCAATCCTATCTGGATGTCTATGATACCATTTCAGGCTATCACACGCAAGCGAAGCATGATGAAGATGAAAGGGGTTCTGTTCCGTCTGTAAAAGATTCATTGAAGACCCTGGCGATTTGCAAAAAAATAAATAAAACGCTCACCCAAAAACAGAAAGTAGTTGTATTGATCAAGTTATTGGAATTGGTGAGTTCCGATAAGAACTTCTCTGCTCAGCGAATGGAAATTGTAAATACAGTTTCAACTGTATTTAATATACCGCAGGAGGAATACAAACTCATTGAAGCCTTTGTGCTATCAGAAAATATTTCCGCCCTTGATCTTCCAGATATTTTAATCGTCAATGAGAATATTAAAAATTCAGGCAGCAAACAGAAACACATTCACGCCCATCTGGATGGCAACCTGGTCTTTTTGAAAGTAAGCAGCATAGGCATGTATTTTGTAAAATACATGGGCGCTGATTCAACCAATCTGAATAGTTTCATAATGCAACAGGGGCGCATTTATCTCTTTTCACACGGCAGCACGGTGAAAACGCAGGGAGGAAATGCGGTGTACTATAGCGATCTGGTTGCTGAGTTCAATAATGAGATGCTCACCATAAAGCTTTCGTTCAAGGCTGAAATTGAGGAGTTTAAATTTCCTAATGGTGCTGTTGGCATTCGCGATGTAACCATTAACGAAGGCCCCGGCAAACTGATTGGTATCATGGGGGCCAGTGGGGCCGGAAAGACCACTTTGCTAAATATACTGGCGGGCCTCGAAAAACCCGGTAAAGGAAAAATTAAGATCAATGGTTTTGATATCCATCAGGATAAAAATGAACTGGAAGGCGTCATTGGATTTGTATCGCAGGATGATCTTCTGATTGAAGAACTTACTGTTTACCAAAACCTATTCTTTAACGCTAAACTTTGCTTTGCAAATTTAAACGACACCGATATACACGATCGGGTCGTGAAAGTATTGGAAGACCTGGGCCTTGAGCAACGTAAAGATCTTAAAGTGGGCAGCGTGTTGGATAAAAAAATAAGCGGTGGGCAAAGGAAAAGACTCAACATTGCCCTTGAGTTGATACGAGAGCCCGCAGTACTGTTTTTAGATGAACCCACCTCTGGGCTGTCATCCCGGGATTCTGAAAATGTGATCGACTTGCTGAAGGAACTCTCACTGAAAGGAAAATTAATCTTTGTCGTAATCCATCAACCTTCTTCCGACATCTACAAGATGTTTGACAAGATGATCATTATGGATACTGGTGGATTGCCCGTTTATAACGGCAATCCTATCGAGGCGGTAACCTATTTTAAGAAAGCTACCCATCAGGTAGACAGCAACCGCGGGCAATGTGAGATTTGCGGTAACGTGAACCCAGAACAAATCTTTAACATTCTGGAAGCAAAAGTGGTTGATGAATACGGGCAATCCACCAACAAAAGAAAAATAACACCGATTGAGTGGCACGAAATGTATAAGGCGCAATTTAAAAATGACCGCCTTGAGGAAGTAAAAGACGAACCACCCCGCAACCTGCATCTTGCTTCGCGCGTGAAGCAAATCTTTATTTTCACCAAGCGTGACTTGCTGGCTAAACTGAGCAACAAACAGTATCTATTAATCAATCTACTTGAAGCTCCCCTATTAGCCGTTATTCTTGCCTTCATTATAAAATACAATAGTGCCCCCAATGGTAAAGAATATATTTTTCGCTACAACGAAAATATACCTGCCTTCCTGCTTATGTCCATTATTGTCTCATTGTTTATGGGGCTCACGGTGAGTGCGGAAGAAATCATCAGGGATAGAAAGATTCTTAAACGCGAATCATTTCTGAACCTTAGCTGGAACAGCTATCTGCTCTCCAAACTCTCTATCTTATTTCTTCTGTCGGCCATACAATCCATTTCCTTCATCGCGATTGGCAATCTGATTTTAGAAATCGAGGGCATGACCTGGGCTTTCGGTTTAGTTCTTTTTTCCACATCGTGCCTGGCCAACGTAATCGGGTTAAATATTTCTTCCGCGTTCAATTCGGCCATAACCGTTTACATTCTGATCCCCTTGTTGCTTATCCCTCAAATGATTTTAAGCGGGCTGTTGTTCAGTTTTGATAAACTCAACGAATTAATCAGCAATAAAGGAAAAGTGCCTCTTATCGCAGACATGATGGCTTCGCGCTGGGCGTATGAAGCCATGGCGGTTCATCAATTCAAAAACAATGAATACCAACGGCCCTATTTTGAATATGAGCGAAAGGAATCTATTGCTGATTTCAAGTCGGCCTACCTGGCTGATGAATTAAAAAAACGAAATCAATTTCTCCTCGATAACCTGGCTTCAAAAAATGATTCCGTTCAGACACTGGTTACCAAAGAAAAGAAAATAATCTATTCGCAATTGAGGGCCGAACCCTTCCGGGAAGGGATTGAAAAACTGGACCTGAAAAGTATGTTTTCCAAAGACGGATATAGTCAGGAATCAGGAACGCTGCTCGATCAATACTTCTTAAGCTATAAAAAACACTATCAGGAAGAATATAATACGAATGCTGACCTAATTGAAAAAAAGATGGCTTTTTATGAAATCAAAGGTGTCAATATTCTTGAAGAGAAAAATAAATTCTTCAATGAAAGCATGGCGGACCTGGTTAGGAACAGCAGCGTCAAGGATCGGATACTGGAGTATAAAGGTAAATTGATACAGACCATCAATCCCATTTTTCAGCTACCACACCCCGCCTACCGGCTCGACTACCGAACCGCATTTTTTGTTCCGAAAAAAAATCTGGCCGGCTATTTCATAAGCACCTATTGGTTTGATATTCTCATCATTTGGTTGATGACCTTGATGTGCTATATCTTATTATACATGGAATTTCTTCGTAAAATCGTTGATTTTTTCACCCGCATTGGAAAATCCTGATGCCCGGTTCGATTTTTGGTAACGAGGCCTTAATTGTTAAATTTGTAATACGACCAACTTTAAAACGATGAGAATTTTTATCATTGGAGTCCTGACTGCTTTTTTTGTCAGTTGCACATCAGAAAAAAAACCGGATGATCAGGAGTTCCTAAAAAGTCTTGAATCCACAGAAGAAAAAACCGGGATCGATGAGGATGTTATTAATGCGATCCTTGATCAGATCCCCAGTCCATTGGAAATATCCGTTCTTCTTAAGGAATCCGGTTCGAAATACAATGGCGCTTTGCTAAACCAATCAGATAACCTACCTAAGTACAACAATAATTACAAAAAAGCGCTCAACCTTGGTGTGTATGGTACCGATCTGGGCTACACCAATATTTACGGTCAGAATCAGGATGGCATCAAATACATTTCTACCATAAAATCATTGGCTGATGAACTGAACATTGGCCAATTTTTTGATATTGAAACCATCGGAAGGCTTGCTACCAACAGTAAGAATCTTGATTCACTTTTGCTGATAACGACATTAAACTTTAATCATATCAATCATTACCTGCAATCTCAAGGACGCGATAATCTCAGCGTGTTGCTCTTAACCGGTGGATGGTTGGAAGCGATGCAGATCACTTGCCAGGTAGCCGCAAAAAAACCCAGTAAAGAGTTGTTTGAAAAAATCGGTGAACAGAAAATTATCCTTGAGCAAATCCTGCTGCTTTTCTCCTTTTACAAGGATGACACCAATATGGCCGGGTTATTGAAAGATCTCGAGCTATTAAAGGCCGCCTATGAAAAAGTATCCATTAACTACACCTACAAGGAATCCTCGATGGAGATTGTAAATGGCGTAGCCGTAATAAAAGACAATAGCACGACCACCATTGATATCACTGAGCAAAACGTGGAGGAAATCAGGACGATCACCAACTCCATCAGAATCAGAATTATTAGTTAACCATGCAATCCAGTATTATGAAAAAGATAATTTTTCTCATTTTATTCTCTTCTGCTTTCGGTGTAGGTGCGGGTGAAATCGTGCAACAGTGCAATTCGGATAACCTCGCCAATGAATGCATTCCAAAACTTTCAGAAGGCTTTAATTTTCTAAAAAGCTATAAAGTAGATGGCACCGCCAAGGACCGGATAGAATATAGCTATGTGTTTATGAAGGGAACCCAGTACATGATTAATCTATGTGCGTCTGGTGCCGTCACGGATGGCCTGGTGGTAAGTATCCTGGACAAAGACCGTAACAAAATTGCCTCCAGCAAAATAAATGGGCAGTTCGTCTCGGCCATTGCCTTCCCCTGCAATGCTTCTGGCATCTACTATATTCAATATACCTTCGATGACCCATCCAGTCATTGCGGAGGCAGCGCTCTTGGTTTTAAAAGATAAGAATTATGATCTTCTTCACTGACGGCTATTGGGATTCCAATAGCCCTTTTTTTGTTAATTACCCAGAGCATGAAAGAACAAGAATTGAATTTCAATTATAAAGCACGATACTACACACTAGGATCCTGTACTTCAGCCACTAAGAAAATTTGGTTTGTCTTGCACGGTTATGGGCAACTCGCCAAATTTTTCATCGATAAATTCAAAATATTGTCCAATGCGGGAGTCTACGTAATTGGCCCGGAAGGTCTTTCAAAATTCTATCTGGAGGATATCAGCAGCAGGGCGCGCACCGGCAACAACCGGGTAGGTGCCACCTGGATGACACGTGAAAACCGATTATCGGATATTGAAAATTATATAACGTATCTGAATACGATTTACACGAAGGAAGTGCCCCCCGACTTCCAGGGAGAGATCACCTTTCTTGGTTTCTCGCAGGGTGCTGCCACCGCCACTCGCTGGGCCATTGAAGGCAATCCTGTGTTTCATCAATTGATTTTATGGGCAGGGGTCCTGCCTCCTGATATGAACTTTGAAAAAGCTCGTGAAATACTAAAGGATAAAAAAATAATTGAAGTCTTCGGAAAAACCGACCCTTACCTTACCGATGAACGATTGAAAGAAGTTACAACACTGAACAAGCGGGTCAACATCCAACCAACGCTTATCGAATTTGATGGAGGCCATGAACTTAATGAAGACGTCCTCAATAAATTTATCTGACTCCAATAACTAACTCACACACCCAGATCACCGCCTTCTGAAATTTCTATCAAAAGCATTTTAACTTCGTCCGCCTTGGCATGCTCACCCATTTTTTCAAATGACATCACCAGGTTTCTCAAAGCCCTGCGTATTATTTCCAGATTGCCGCAGGTCTCAAAGAAAGAAGTCTGAGGCACTAAGTGCAATTCATTGATGTAGTTTTCAATGTCTTGCTTTGAAAATATCAGGCCTCTGTTAAAGGTGTTGATATAAAACTGATGGTTATCGTCTTTATAAGTAAGAATAAAGAGATTGGGAAGATTAACTCCTGACACCGGAAGTTTCAGTTTCTGGGCCACCAACATATAAATGACACACAAAGTGATGGGGTTTCCCTTTCTGGTTTCTAACACAACATTGATCATCGAATTTCCAGGAGAATGAAAATTTTTTGTATTCGCACCAAACTTAAGTTTGTTGAAGATGACGCTGTTGATCACCTTAATCTGATCGAAGGCATATAAATCGGGGCGAAATTCTAGCCATGTTTCATAGTAAATTTGCTCTAGCTCTTGCTTCAATTTCTCGAGCTCAATGTCAGGGTATTGGTAGGTGGCAATAATCCACATGCCGGTGAGCAAATCCTGATCTTTGCTTTCATGCCAATTTTTAAGACGTTCCTTTACCAGGTCATATTGCAGTGTATGAATCAACTCTTCAATTCTGCTTTGCACCATTGGACTGAGGTTACTCTCCCACTCCTTCTCTAAAAAAGGGATTGCCTCTGTGCCCAAAGACATAATCTTTTCCTCTACGTGAGCGGTGATTTGCTTATCCTCATCGTCCAGGAGCGAGACCAGTGCCTTTAATTCATTCTCAGTCATTGATGCAAGAATATTAAATTATTTTTTCATCAGCACTAATTATGGAATTTTTAAATCATGGTGATCAGGTTTGAATAATTCCTGTGTTGAATTTCTCAACAGGCGCATGGTTTGCCGCGGCAATCCCCATCGAAATAACTTTTCTGGTTTCTAGCGGATCGATCAATCCATCTACCCACAAGCGTGCAGCCGCATAATAAGGACTCAACTGCTCGTTATACCGATCCGTAATTTCCTTTAGCAATTGAGTCTCTTCTTCGCTGGAGATGATTTTGCCCTGAGCCTTCAACGTGCTTACTCGAATTTGAAGTAATGTCTTCGCTGCGGAGTTTCCACTCATCACGGCAATTTGTGCTGTAGGCCAGGCATAAATTAGCCGCGGATCGTAGGCTTTACCGCACATAGCATAATTTCCTGCTCCGTATGAGTTGCCTAAGATGAAAGTAAATTTGGGTACGGTCGAGTTGGCCATGGCATTCACCATTTTTGCTCCATCCTTAATAATGCCCCCTTGCTCGGCTTTACTACCCACCATGAATCCACTCACATCCTGCAAGAACACAAGTGGTATCTTGCGCTGATTGCAATTCATAATAAATCGTGCGGCTTTATCCGCTGAGTCGGAATAGATAACTCCTCCCATTTGCATCTCGCCCTTTTTTGTCTTCACTACTTTGCGTTGATTCGCTACAATGCCCACTGCCCAACCATCCACACGGGCAAAACCGCAGAGAATAGTTTTTCCATACAGTGCTTTATATTCATCAAATTCAGAATTGTCAACGATCCGTTTGATGATGTCCAACATGTCGTAAGGCTTCGCGCGATCCGCTGGCATGATGCCATAAATTTCTTCGGCATTTTCTTTGGGCAGCTGAGATGCAGTCCGATCAAAACCTGCTTTCTCAAATGAGCCAAGTTTATCGAACAGATTTCGAATGTGATCCAGGCAAGCCTGGTCCGTTGGAAATTTATTATCGGTAACCCCGGAAATCTCACAATGTGTGGTTGCACCTCCCAGAGTTTCATTGTCAATCTCTTCACCAATAGCAGCCTTGACCAAATACGAACCCGCCAGAAAAATAGAACCTGTTTTATCCACAATCATCGCCTCATCTGACATGATCGGAAGATAAGCGCCACCGGCAACGCAACTACCCATGATGGCCGCTATCTGAATGATGCCCATCGATGACATCTTCGCATTGTTCCTAAACTGCCGACCAAAATGTTCCTTATCAGGAAAGATTTCATCCTGCATGGGAAGAAAAACACCTGCACTATCCACCAGATAAATAATTGGTAAGCGGTTTTCCATCGCTATCTCCTGTGCCCGAAGATTCTTTTTAGCGGTGATAGGAAACCACGCTCCCGCTTTAACAGTGGCATCATTAGCCACAATAATACATTGTCTTCCTTCGACAAATCCAATACCCGTAATTACACCACCCGATGGACAACCGCCCTGTTCCTGATACATCCCTTCACCCACAAACAATCCTACTTCCAAAAAATCAGAACCTGGATCAGTTAAATATTTTATTCGCTCCCGCGCAGTGAGTTTACCTTTTTGGTGTTGTTCCGAAATTTTCTTTTCGCCTCCACCCAACGCTGTCTTCTCAGCTTTGGACTTTAATCGGGAACAAAGTTGCTTCATCTGGTCCTCATTTTTGTTGAATTCCAGTTCCATCAGACTTGCCTATTTAGTGTAAATGAAAATTAATTACTTTTTTCCGTTGCCTTTGCTTTCTCTTCTTCCTTCCTTCTCTCACGCTCTATTTTTTTTGAGCTCCTGCCTAAGGGAGCTAGAAAATGACGCGGGTTATTATTGAAATTGTTTGCCAGTGTATCAAGATGCATCAACAAATTATTAAGATTTACATACAGGGAATCCTCGGTCATTAATTTGCTGGCCGTATTATCTCCGTTGTTCAGCTTACTCAATGTTTCATTTAATTGAGATAGGGTACGTTGAGTCTTTGCAATGGTCTCATTCAGTTGCATTTGTTTTAGCGAGTCGGAAATGATTTTGAAGTTGGCTAAGGTAGGCTTAAGCTCCTCCAGGGTTCCATTGAGATTAACAGCAACTTCTTTAAAGTTACCCGATAAGTCCTCCACTTTTCCGTTAGTGGTTCGCAGTGTTTCGTTGATCAGGTCAGGAGTCACTAAAAGTTTAGCAAAAATCAATTCAAGCTGTTGCGAGTTTTTGGTAAGGTTATCAATGATCAGATTGAATTTTCGTAACGTAGTCTGCACGTTATCCGCTACCGGTGTAGCGGTTTCTGAAATCACATCGAACATACCTTTGGCCACTTCTGCTAATAACGTATCCTCGGGTTGCAGGGGTTTAGTAATTCGGCCAATGGACAGAATAATGGATTTGCCACCCAGGAAATCACTATTAAGAATCGCTTTGCTTGAATCACCCAAAATCACATCTGAATCAATATCCAGCTCAACCAATATTTTGTTTTGTCTTTCCTGAAGAATTTTAATTCTGCTCACACGCCCCACCGCAAACCCATTGACGAGAATCGGGTTAGACGCGGCAAGCTGATCAACATTTTCATATACCGCATAATACTTATTTGTAGAAGAGAAGAAATCTATTCCTTTCAAATAATTAAATCCGAAGTATAACAAGGCCATTGCAGCGGCAACAAATAATCCTACTTTAAATTCTTTATTCTTCACACTGGTTAGTTTATCGATTCAATTTCTGTTTTATACTCTTTAAAGGCCCGATAAATGCCGGAAGCTATCAGGTCTTGACCACTTTCACTCCCTAAAAATTTCTCTTCATTTATGTTGGATAAAAATCCTGTTTCAATCAATACGCTTGGCATGGTAGTTTTCCAAAGAACCATGAATCCAGCCTGCTTTACCCCTCGACTGGGTCTGCCCGCCCGCGTCTTAAACTGACTTTCAATCTTAGCCGCAAATCTCAAACTGCTTTCCTGGTAAGCGCTTTGGTTGAGTGCAAATAAAATATAGGATTCAGGACTCTTAGGATCGAACCCTTCATAGCGCTCTTCATAATTTTCATCCATTAAAATTACAGAGTTTTCCCGTTTCGCCACCTCAAAATTGCTATTGTCTTTATGCAATCCCATAACATAGGTTTCTGTACCTTTGGCGGGGGCTCCGGGAAGAGAATTGGCGTGAATACATATAAATAGATCAGCCTTATTCTTATTCGCAATTTCGGCCCGCTCGTCTAAGGAAAGGTAACGATCAGTTTTTCGGGTATAAATCACCTTTACATCAGGTAAATTCTTTTCAATATAAGCCCCGACCTTTAATGCTATTTTCAAGGCGACATCTTTTTCTTTCAGATTTTTTCCCGAGGTTCCGGGGTCATGGCCGCCATGGCCAGCATCGATCACAATCACATCTACTTTCGTTTCCAGGATGGGGCTTTTACCTGAAAAATTTAGCAAGGTTATTGCTATCAAGATGAGTTTAATTTTGATATTCATCACTGTCTTACCGATGTCTGAAGTATTTGCAATAAATTTGTACAAAGTTGTGAATTTTTCGCTAAAAGCTAAACTCCTGAAAATCAAATCAGAGACTGCATTTATTGTGTTGCGCTTCATCGTCATTTGCCTTTTATCGTTTTGTGGTTTTGTTATGAATGGCTACAGCCAGGTGGAAAAACCCCTGCGTGCCCCGGCAGGTACCTTACCTGTAAAATCAGATACCGTTACTAACAAAAAGGATACCCTAAATACAACTAACAAGGCCGACACTCTAAAGACACCCCCAAAAAGTGATATTGAAACTACTGTAACCTACTCAGCACAAGATTCAATCATTTCCAACCTCAATTCCAAAATGATGTGGCTGTATGGTGGGGCTATTGTGAAATATGGGATCATTGAATTGCAAGCGGAGGAAATAGTAATCGATTATGAAAACACAACCATAACAGCCAAAAGTCGTGTTGACTCTACAGGTCGCACCTATGGCTACCCCATCTTCATCAATGGTGCTGAGAAATATGAGACGAAGGATATGGTCTATAATTTCAAAACCCAAAAAGCCAAAATATCAGGCGTGGTGACAAAACAAGGAGATGGTTTTTTACATGGCGACACGGTTTACAAAAATGAGAAAAATGAACTTTTCACAGTCGGTAACGCCTACACTACGTGCGACCTTGCCGAGCCTCACTTCCGAATCATTTCAACGAAAGTAAAAGCAATCCCCGGTGATAAGATGGTTTCAGGTCCGTTCTACATGGAATTCAATGGTGTTCCAACACCCTTAGGTTTTGCCTTTGGAATTTTCCCTTCTCCTAAAAAAAGTGCATCCGGTATCATCGTTCCCTCTTTCGGTGAAGAACGAAGACGTGGTTTCCACCTTCGAAGAGGGGGGTATTTCTTTGACATCAACGAATACATAAAACTTACCATCACCGGTGATATTTATTCAAAAGGAGGAAGCGCTGTCAATCTGAATACAAACTACAATACGCTCTATAAATACACCGGGGCATTCAACTTTTCATTTACCAACAATGTTATTACCGATAAAATAGAGTCCCCAGCCAAAACGAAAGACTTTCAATTAAGCTGGAATCATTCGCCTCAAACCAAAGGGACTGGCCGATTTTCAGCATCAGTTTCAGCAGCCAGCTCCTCCTATAATAGCAACAACTATATCGGTGTAAATTCAAATCCGCAGTCATCACGTATTGATAACACGACACAGAAATTAAGTTCGAATATCAATTACAGCAAAACTTTTCCGGGCACACCGTTCAGTCTTGGGGTCAACTTGCGCCACAACCAGGATCTCAGTACCAAACAGGTAGACCTGACACTTCCTGACTTGAGTTTTAATATGAACAATATTTATCCATTCAAAAATGTAGAGAAGAGTATGTTTCTGCAAAATATAAATTTCCGCTATACAGCGAATGGAACCAACCAGGTAACGAATAACCTGGGGGAAATTGCCGAGGATGAAAATGGCAATTCCATTGATAGTATTTCAAATTTTACGGCTGATAATTTTTCACTCTTCCTTAAGAATTCCCGGAAAGGGATACGTCATAGTATACCGCTCAGTACTTCGTTCAAATTACTAAAGTTCTTTACCGTAAGCCCAGGTATTAATTTTGAAGAGCGGTGGTATTTTGAAAAACTAAACTGGAACTATAATGAAACGGATGAGCGTTTTGTTGCCGATACCATTGATATATTCAATCGGGTGTACAATTATTCGGGTGGAGCAAGTCTAACTACCCGTATTTACGGAACCTACCTATCGAAGAATCCCAAGTCCAAAATTCGGGCGATCCGGCATATTATTAATCCCTCCGTTGGGTATAGCTATCAACCGGATTTCAGTGACCCAAGTTATGACTACTACCAGCGATTTACCATAAAAGACGGTGCCGGAAACGAAAATGAGGTATTGAAAGCCCGCCATGAAAATTTCATTTATGGCACTGCCAGCCCCGGCCAAAGCAGTGCATTAAGCATGGGCCTCAATAATAATATTGAATTGAAAGTGCGCAGTGAAAATGATACCGTTGACCGAAAAATTCCGTTATTCAATACACTCTCAATCGGTGGTTCATACAACTTCCTTGCGGATTCACTTAAGCTTTCAAATCTTGGGATTGCTGCCAACACGAATATTCTGCAAGATAAAATCAATCTTAATTTTGGCGCCACACTTGATCCGTATGAATACCGGAATTATATAACTGATTATGATGAAAACGATGCACCCATTTTCTCTGAAAGACGCATTAATAGACTTGTCTGGAATTCAGGGAAAGTAGGGAGGATCACGCAGGCAAATTTTGCCTTCAGCACGAACCTGAATCCTAAAGGACAAAATAAAGACAATGATACCCGCGATAAAATAGCGAAGTCAGATTTACCCGATGCCGAAAAACAATATCTTCTTCAAAATCCGGATGCCTATGTGGACTTTTCAATTCCCTGGAACCTGCGGATAAGTTATAACATCGATTATCAGCACGCCATGGACAAAGAACCCACCATTACTCAAGCCATACGTTTCAATGGAGATCTTTCCCTATCTGAAAAATGGAAGATAATTTATAACTCAGGTTATGATTTTGAAAACAAAGCTTTTACACAGACCCAGATAAGCATCAATCGTGATTTGCATTGCTGGCAAATGAGTTTAAGCTGGACACCATTCGGTAGATATCAGTCTTACAATTTTTCAATTGGTCTGAAATCAAGCATGCTGAAAGATCTGAAATTAGATCGCCAGCGGAATTTCTTTGATAATAATTAATCATTTCTTAGAGTTAACTATTAGTTGTGCCAGTGGCATAATATTTGTCCCGGTGGCACAACTACCAGATCTATTCGGTTTATTAAACCAGTCTACTTACTTAGTTTTATTAAATCATTAAAACCCGATCCCATGAAAACGAAACTTACTTTTCTATTTCTGTTGGTTAGCAGCTACTCTATCGCGCAGGATTTGCCTGATCTTAAAGCTTATTCAAAAGATATAGGATTCAATACTAATTTTTTATTAAACGGAGTACTAAGCGCAAATGGAAGTCCATTTGATCTTATGTTGAAGAAACAAAAAACCTCTAATCAGGCCAATCGTTTTGGTGTTGAGGTCTATACCGACATATCAACCAATGCCTATGCAGGTTCAACCAGTTATTACCAATATGATAACTATTCACTGAGCATCTCTTTTGGAAAGGAAAAACAACACCAACTTAGTAAACGATGGATTTTCTATTACGGTGGCGATGTAGCTCCATTCTACAAGTTCTATGGACAAGATTATTATAGTACCAACACTCTACAGAATAAAAATAAAGACCATGACTTTGGATTGAGGTTATCTCCTTTTTTGGGCATTCGCTTTCAAATCAATGACCGACTTTATGTTGCTACTGAAGCTTTGCTGAGGGTTTCTTATAGCTGGAAAGAGATCAGCTCTAAATCGTACGACAGTAATGGTATTATGTATGCCGAGTCAAGCAACGCATTCAATAACTTTCGCCTGCAGCCCTTACCTGCCACCGGCATATCAATATTTTATCGCTTTTAAAACCCTAGTGTTACGTTAATCGTGAAATGACGGGTTGCGTAAGGGAGAAGCGAAAAGCCCACTTCTTTGATGTAAATATAATTTAGCTATAACCAAAGATATGAGCCCGACCCGAAGCGTGGAGTGTCATTTAGTTAAGAGCCGAAGGCTCGGATCAATCTGTAACAACGGATTTTAATCCGTTGGTGAATGCGGAAAATCAATCTAAGAGCAGTAGGCTCGGATCATATAAAATGCTTGAAAGAATTTAAAATGGGTTGAGCCTACGGCTCTCAACTTATCATCGATCATTTGACAACGGATTGAGATCCGTTGTTATTATATTGGCCGAGCCGATGGCTCTCCAAAAAAAACACGTCTTTAACTTAATGATATTGTCGAAGGGGTACGCCCACGCCCACTTAAACTTAACATGACACTAGTTCAACCACCCTTCAATCTCCTGAAGTGTTGGGTTCTGCACCGCATCCAACTTGAGCTTCTTGCGCATACCGGGGATGTCGTTAAAAAGTTTTGTGGCTTTGATTTCTTTCAGTTGCGCGATGGATGTTATTCCTAATTTTTGAAGAATGGGAATTAACTCAGCACGCACACCGATGGATTCAAAATTATCGGTAGCGGCCACTTCGGCTTGCTTTTCAGGTTTCATCTGAGGGAAGAAAATCACATCCTGTATGGATGGTGAGTTGGTCATGATCATGGAAAGACGATCGATGCCAATTCCCAATCCCGCGGTAGGGGGCATACCATACTCCAATGCTCTCAGAAAATCTTCATCCAGCGTCATCGCTTCTTCATCACCACGCTTACCCAATTCAAGTTGCTCTTCGAATCGTTCGCGCTGATCAATGGGATCGTTCAACTCGGAGAAGGCGTTGCAAATTTCTTTGCGATTACAAATGGCTTCGAAACGTTCTACCAATCCTGGCCGGGTCCTATGCTTCTTCGCTAAGGGTGACATCTCCAACGGATAATCCGTAATAAACGTTGGCTGAATTAAATTCGGCTCACACTTCTCACCAAAAATCTGATCAATCAATTTTCCTTTGCCCATGGTGTCATCCATCGCCACATGAAGTTTTTTGCACGTGTCACGTAAACCCACTTCATCCATTTCGGAAATATCAATACCCGTGAAGTGTTGTATCGCTTCATACATCGTAAAGCGTTTCCACGGACGTTTAAAGTCGATGAGGTTGTCACCTACTTTTACCTCCGTTTTACCATGCAGGTCAATGGCTGCCTTTTCAATCATCTCCTCCACCAGGTTCATCATCCAGTTATAGTCTTTGTAGGCGACATACAATTCCACCTGCGTGAATTCTGGATTATGATAGCGTGACATCCCTTCGTTGCGGAAGTCTTTGGAGAATTCATACACACCATCAAATCCACCAACGATCAATCGCTTCAGATAAAGTTCATTGGCAATGCGCAGATAGAGCGTCATGTCCAATGTGTTGTGATGTGTTTTAAAAGGACGCGCTGCTGCACCTCCGTATAGCGGCTGCAAAATCGGAGTCTCTACTTCGAGATAGCCTTTGTTATTCAGGTACTCGCGCATGGAGTTTACCATTCTGGTGCGCTTCACAAATGCCTCGCGCACCTGGGGGTTCACCACCAAGTCAACATAGCGCATGCGGTAGCGCTGTTCAGGATCCGTAAAGGCATCGTGCAAAGTTACATGGCCTTGTTCATCTTTCGTTTCCTTTACAATAGGCAATGGCCTCAGCGACTTCGAAAGGATTTTAAAACTGGTAACATGGATAGAGATTTCTCCCGTTTGTGTAGTGAACACAAAGCCTTTCACACCAATGATATCACCGATATCAATCAGTTTTTTAAATACGGTATTATAAAGCGTTTTATCTTCATCAGGACACAAGTCATCTCTGCGAAAGTATAATTGTATACGTCCTGATTCATCCTGTAATTCAGCAAAGGAGGCATTGCCCATAATCCTGCGCGACATGATACGGCCAGCAATCGATACATCTTTATACTCAATCTTTTGATTGGGATAATGCTCGTGGATATCCGCAGCGGAGGCATTGATTTCAAATAATTCTGCCGGATAGGGGTTAATGCCCAGTTTTATCAGTTCCTGTAAACTTTGTCTCCGGACGATCTCCTGTTCGCTTAATTGCATGATAATCGCGATTTATTGGTAATTGAGGGGCAAAAATAATGAATTCAGGCCTCAATAAGGAATGGACAATTGAAAACGAACAATGGACAATTATTTCTCTAAGTATGCAATTACTACTTGCCGTTTTTCCTGCGAGCAAGTTCTTTTCTGATCATGGTAAGTTCGCGGCTACTCTGGCCTGCAACGGATGTATTCTCAGCGGCTCTGCGAATCAGATACGGCATCACTAACTCAACAGGTCCATAGGGAACATACTTCGCCACATTGTAGCCTGCCTTGGCAAGGTTAAAGGAAATATTATCACTCATACCCAGAAGTTGAGCAAACCAAACCCGTGGGTCGTTCGGTTTCATACTGTGTTTATCCATGAGCAGCGCCAGGTATTGATTGCTGTATTCATTGTGCGAACCGCACATCAGACTCACGCGTTGTTTATTGTCGATACAAAAGACAAGGCCTTTATTAAACGAGTCGTCCGTAGCCGGCTTGCTCGGATGAATCGGGTTGGCATAACCCATTTTTTCAGCACGCTCGGCCTCCTTCTCCATGTAAGCGCCCCGCACCATTTTCGCACCCAAATAATAATTATGCATGGCTGCCATATGAAACGCATTGCGCAGGTTATCGAGCATATCCCTGCGATACATTTGATAGGTGTTGAACACGATGGCACGCTGTTGATTATACTTCTTCATCATCTCATAGGCGAGTTCATCAATAGGATTTTGAATCCAGCTGTCTTCCGCATCAATCATCACCGGCACATCATAAGCATGTGCTTTGGCGCAGATTTTTCCTACACGGTCTTGAAAATGCTGAAAGGCTTCCTGTTCATCGGCCGTCAGTGGCTCTTTGCTTTGCACCCTGGTGAGCAGATCAATGCTTACGAGACCCGTGCTTTTGAATACCGTAAACGGAATGGCTGGATTATCTTTCGCTTTATCGAGTGTCTTTAAAATCTCTTCGGTGGTTCTGTCAAAGCCTTCTTCCGTGTGAGCTCCTTCCGCAGAAAAATCCAGAATGGTACCCACATGAAACCGGTTAAGAGTTTGAATGGTACGCTCGCTCTGGGCAATGTCTTCACCTCCGCAGAAATGCTCAAATACAGTAGCTTTAATGAGTCCTTTCACCGGAAGGTGCAGGACCAAACCTAATTTAGCCAGACCCGTGGCAACGCTTGAAATTGCCGGATGGTTAACGATTGAAAAGATGAAATTTGCCTTTCTGAGTTCCTTATCACTTTTGTAGGAAAAGGCTACTTCGGTATCATCAAAATGGACGTTGGGCTGTATTTGCATAAGGTAGAATTGCGGCACAAATATAATAGGGCAAGCCATTATAAAAACGACTGTTCGTGAGATCATTAAGATTGTTAATAAACCCACCTGTTATTGACCGATTATTGGTTTATTTTGCCAAAGACGTTACCACTCTTTTATAACAAACCCGATGTCATCCTCCCTGATTTCCATACAGAACAACCCGCATGAATTGCTGACTCCATTTTTTGCCGGAAGGCAATATTCATCCGTGGCCGTGCTTACAGATTCCAATACCTATACATATTGCTATCCACTCATTCAATCGACATTGCCACCCCATGTTATACTTACTATACCTGCCGGAGAGGAGCATAAAAACCTTGAAGGCTGCCAGCGGGTGTGGGAAAAACTAACGGAACATCAGTTTGACAGACACTCGTTGTTACTGGTGCTGGGCGGTGGTGTGCTGGGCGACTTGGGTGGTTTTTGTGCCGCTACCTTCAAAAGAGGAATCGACTTTGTATTAATGCCCACCACCCT
>Ga0163144_10010890_pt1 | contig 19316 bp, 13 predicted proteins | sample OliLak19BULKMAT1_FD_123175 | JGI IMG/M metagenome (GOLD analysis project Ga0163144, IMG submission 123175) | Freshwater microbial mat bacterial communities from Lake Vanda, McMurdo Dry Valleys, Antarctica - Oligotrophic Lake LV.19.BULKMAT1 | ecosystem: Environmental > Aquatic > Freshwater >... | reverse complement strand
TCGCCTTCGCTCGGTTTCCGGCGGGCCAAGCCCCCCGGAAACCCGCTCGGCGCGCGGCCCCTGCGGGTCCGCACTTCGCGGCTGGGTCGGAATCTTCGATTCCTTCCCAGTCGCTCACACGGCTTCGATGCGGTCGATCGGCCGCACCGCGCCGGCCGACCGGAGCTCGACGGCGAGGACCGTCGAGCCGACGTCGGGACGGCCCCGCGCGTCCGGCTCCGTCCAGCGCCCGATGGAGGTGAACCCGGCGTGCTCGAGCCGCAGTTCGAGTTCGTCGGCCGTCACGCCGTTGAAGAGCCGCCCGTGGGCGTCCCGCCCGTCGATGACGTCTGGGCGCGCCGCGGGCACCGACCCCAGCAGCCGGCCGCGGTCCACGAGGAGCCCCTTCAGCGCGAACACGGCGTCGAACACCTTCGACCGCTCGACGTGCGGGAGCACGGCCGCGCACACCACGCCGTCGAACGGCCCGCCGAGGTCGGCGAGCCCCGGCATCTTGTCGGGCAGCGACCCCGCGTGGAGCCGACCGACGAGGTCGGGAACCGCGCGACCGCCGCCGCCCGGAGCCCCGCCGCCGGCTCGACGCCGTACGCCGCGCAGCCCTCGCTCCCCAACGCGGCGAGGTCGCGACCGACGCCCGCGCCCACGTCGAGCACGCGCGCCCCCGGCCCGAACGTCCGGGCGAAGTACGGCCGGAGCGGGCTCGGGACCGACGCGTACCGGGCGCCGACCTCGTCGGCGTGCGCCTGGTAGGACGGGTGCGTGCGTTCGTCCACGGTCGCCAGGGAACCGCCAGGCGGGCGGCGTGTCACGCGGGAGGAGTCGGGGGCGTCGCCGCCGGGCGTGGCGGCCGGCGCCCGTGCCGGTCCGGCCGCAGGCGGACGAATTGGCCGAGGTAGTCCCCGGCGGAGAGCACGCTCGCCACGGCCGCCGCCACGAAGAGCGGGAACCGCGCCGGGGCCGCGAAGGCCGGGAACAGCGACAGGAACCACGCGAAGGCCAGGAGCGTCGTCGCCTTCCCCGACCACCGCGGCCGCATGTGGTGGAACGCCGCCCACGCCCGCCGCAGCGCGCACCACCCCGCGATCGTCGCCACCACGACGTCGCGCGTCATCACGAGGAGCCCCTCCCACCACGGGATCTCCCCCACCCCCACCAACGTCGCCACCGCCGACAACACGAACGCCTTGTCCGCGATCCCGTCGAACAGCTGCCCGAGGGGCGTCACCGCGTGGAACCGCCGCGCGATCCAGCCGTCGAGCACGTCCGAGAGGCCGGCCGCGAGCACGACCGCGCCGCGGTACTCCGGCGCGAGGAGCGGGAACGTCGCCGCCAGGGCGAGGCGGAGCCCCGTGAGCAGGTTCGGGATCGGGCCGACCCAGGCGGGCGAGGCGGTCACGGGCCGTCCCCCAGCGCGGCCGCCACCGCGGCGACGATCCGCGCGTTCGTCGCCGCGTCCTTCACCGCCGTCCGCACCGCGCGATCGCCCATCGTCGCGCCGAGGTCGCCGCAGTCCCGCAGGTAGACGCCGCGCGCCACGCACCGCGCGACGAGCGCGGCCGCCGTCGGCCCGTCCGCCGGCAGGTGGGCCAGCACGAAGTTCGTGCGACCGTCCACCACGTCGAGCCCGAGCGCCCGCAGGTCGCGCGCGAGCCGCGCGCGCAGCGCGTGGGTCTCCGCCCACCGCCCCGCGTAATACGCCGGGTCCTCGAGCGCGCGCACCGCGGCCACCTGCGCGAGGAGCCCCACGGCCCACGGCGGCACGAACGCCCGCAACGGGTCGAGCAGCGCGCGCGGCCCGACGGCGTACGCCGCGCGCACCCCCGACAGCCCGTAGACCTTCGACATCGACTTCGCGACGACGACGTTCGCGCTCGCGGCGGCGAACCCCTCGAGCGACGCGCCGGGCCCCGCGTACTCGACGTAGGTCTCGTCGATCCACGCCTTCGAGGTCGTCGGCAGCGCGCCGAGGACGGTCTCGAGCCCCGCCCGCGGCAGGTGGACCCCGGTCGGGCTGTTGGGGTTGACGATCACCAGCAGGTCGGGACGCGAGGCCCGCACGGCGGCGGCCAGGGCCGCCGCGTCCGGGCGGTACCCGTCGCGACGGTCGAGCGGGAACCGCTCGACCCGCGCCCCGACGACCTTCGCGAGCAGATGCGCGTACTCGCCGTACGTGGGGTCGAGCAGCAGCGTCTTCGCGCCGCGCGCGACCCACCGCGGCAACGCGAGGTAGATGAGTTCCGACGACCCGCCCGCCGCGAGCACCTGCGCCGGCGGCACGCCCCGCACCCGCCCGATCACCCGGACGAGGCCCTCGCTCCGCGTGGGCGGCGACGTGCGCAGGAGCCACGGCAGGTGCGCGCGGAGCGCCTCCACGACGCCCGGCGCCGGGTCGAACCACGCGTCGAGCACGTCGGCGTTCACGATGTCGCCGCGCCGCCCGAGGTGGTCGAACTCCTCGCCGAGCGCCTCGAAGAACGCGCCGCCGTGGGCGCACGCCTCCGGCGCGCTCGCGGCGGTCGCCGGAGCGCGGTCGTCGGGCGGCGTCGGGCCTCGCGTCACCAGGGTCGCCTCCGCACCGGCATCACCAGAAGCGCTGCCGGCCGGCCTCGATCGTGAAGGGCCGCTCGAGGCGCTTTCCGTCGTTCGCGACGAGCCAGTAGAGTCCGTCGGACGGGAGGCCCTCGAACGTCGTCGGCGCGGCCGTGGCCTCGAACGCCATCACCTCGGTCCACGCGCCGGCGAACCGCGAAAGCGCGTACGCCGCGCCGGGCGCGAGGTGCGACACCGGCGTCACGACCTTCGTGTCGACGCTCACCTGCTCGGGCGTGGTGGCGGTCACGGCGCACGCCGCGCCGGCCGCCGTCCCCGCGAACACGACCACCGTGCCGTCCGTGCGCAGGACGCGCGGCGGCGCGGCGGGCTTCAGGTCGTTCCCGTCGTGGACCGCGGGCAGGTAGAGCATCCCGTCCGCGCCCCGACCCATCTTCGCGAAGGTCGCCCGCCCCGCGACGACGGGCGCCCACGCGATCGCGACCCACGCGCCGCCGTTGAAGACGCACAGGTAGGCGTGGGCCTCGGCGCCGACGGCCGCCGCGTCGAGCGCGACCTCGACGTCGGTCGTCGGCGCGTACTGGTCGGTGACGTCCATCTGCGACCGGCTCGCGAGGAAGCGGTTCGGCGGCTCGCGGCCCGCCGGCAGGCGGTACGGCAGGCCGTCGCGCTGGAGCGAGAACCCCTTGCGGTAGACCTTCGCCGCGTGCGTGTTGCCGCGGTCCGACCCCCGCCCCGACGCGTCGAGGAGCACGGGCCACGCGTGGTTGTTGTCGCGGTGGCCCCACGCGGGCGTGTAGTCGGCGGCGACCGCGAGGCCGCGCGCCCGCGCGGCGTAGGTCGTCATGTTCGTGATGTCCTCGCAGCGGCCCCTCCCCGACCGCTCCATCTCGGCGAAGCCCTGGTCGGTCGGGTGGAGGTAGTAGCGCTCGTCGAAGCGGACGCGGCGGCCGGCGTCGCCGCCGACCCAGTCGAGGCACGCCTGCGGCGTCGAGGCCTTCACGACGGCCTCGGGCGCCGTCGCGTAGCGCGCGCGCAACGGCGAGAGCCAGTCCTCGAGGGGTTCCTCGCTCCCGCGGTACGGCAGGACGTGCTCCGCGAACGCGCGGCCCGCGACCCGTTGGTCCGCGGGCGGCGTCCGCCAGGCGACGAAGGCGTTGTCCACGTGCCGGACGAGGTACGCGGTCGTCATCGTCTCGACGTCGAGGACGACGTGGTCGCGCGTCGCCTCGATGGGCCCGTGGGTCGCCTCGAGCGCGTCGAAGGCCGCGACGGCCTCCGGGAACGTCGGATAGGCGAGCGGGTCGTAGGGGACGACCGTGCCGTCCTTCGCCTTCCAAGCCGTCACGATGTAGCCCTTGCCGGGCATGTTCGCGACGAGGAAGCGGAGGGCGAGCGCCTTCGCGCGTTCGCCCGTCGCGACGAAGTGCGCGAGCGCGGCCTCGAGGGCCGGGCGGTTCGCGCCCGCCGCGACGAGCGCCGCCTCGACGTGGGCGTCCTCGACGACGGGCAGGTCGGCGGGGACCTCGGCCGCCGGCGCCGCCGACGCGAGGCCCGGGCGTACGGCCCCCGTCGCGCCCGCGAGGAGCGCGCCGACGACGACGCCCGCGACCCGGACCCACGACGAGATCGAACGCACGGCACCCTCCGGGGGGCGATGCTACCTCCGGGGCCGCGCCCCACGGACGAGGGGTGCCGGGCGTCCGCGGGCGGGGAGGGGCGCGCGCCCTCGCGGCGGCGAGACGACGGCGGCGCCCGCGGCGACGACGTGGGCGGCGGCCTGGGCGGCGACCTGGGCGGCGAATCGTGCACGATCCCCGTACCCGGTGGACGTTTTGCGCCTCCCGAGACGGGACGCCCGTCACTTCAGGGGCGGCCGGCGGGTTTCATCGTCGGCGGTTCCGGGCCTCGCGGTGGTATCCCGGCCGCCCACCGAGGTCTCCATGCTCCCTGTGCCTCGCCGCGGTTCCCCCTCGGGCCCCTGGCGCGCGCCGCGCTGGCCCCTTGCCCGCCCCTCGCGGGTCCTCGGGCGCCGCGACGGCGTCCGCGTCCGGGTCCGCAGCGAAATCGCTACACCCCACGGGCCGGGTTCGCCGTTACAGGAGGTCGGGCCGTGAGTCTCCCCTGGGATGCGCCGGAGGTCTCCGAGACCGTGTTCAGGTCGCGCGCCGGGGTCGAGTTCCAGGTCGGGTCGTCGTGCCCTTCGACGACACCCGCCGCCCGCACCTGCGGGCGCGCGACCGTGCGGGCGATCGGGGGCCTCGTAATCCCGGAATTCCGGAGGTGATGCCGATGCGTCGTCCGTTCTCCCCCCGCAGGCCGGCCACAGCCGCCCTCGCATGGTGCTCCGCGCTGTTCGCCACCCTCGGTCTCGCCGCGTGCGGCGGGGGCGGCGGCGGGGGTGGAGGCAGCGGGCCCGTGCTCGCGCCGGCCACGCTCGCCTACGCCCTGCCCCCCACGACGTGGGAAACCGGCGACGTGCTCGCGCCCGTGGCGCCGGTCGTCACCGGCGGTTCGCCCGACGCCTACGTCGTCGCGCCCGCCCTGCCGACGGGCCTCGTCCTCGCCCCCACGACCGGCGTGCTGTCGGGGACCCCGACGACCCCGACGACGCCGACGATCTACACCGTCACGGCGTCGAACGCGGGCGGGTCGGCCCAGACGACGCTCGACCTAACGGTGATCCTGGCGCGCGCCGAGAACCTGGCGGCGAAGGCCGCCGGGACGTACAGCGACGACGACATCCGCTACTTCCTCGGCCGGACGCACTTCGCTGCGAAACCCGCGGACGTCACCGCCGTGCAGGCGGTCGGGTTGCCGGCCTACGTGGACGCGATGGTGGACGCCTCGGACGACGTGAACGCGCCCCTCGAGGCGACGGCCACGGGACTCCTCGCGAACGCCACCGACCCCGTGGGCATGGAAGGGGGCTTCCCGGGCCAGGCACAGGTCGCCCGGTACTGGATGCACCTGATGCTGAACAACCCCCAGCCGTTCCAGGACGCGCTGGCGTTCTTCTGGCACGACCACTTCGCCGCGTCGACCCTGCCGATCGAGTCGAACGCCACGTGGATGATGGTGCGGCAGATCGACCTCTGGCGGGAGCAGGGCTCGGGCAACTTGCGCTCCCTCATGCTCTCCATGGCGCGCGACTCCATGATGCTGATCTGGCTCGACGGCGTCCTCAACACGAAGACCGCGCCCAACGAGAACTTCGCCCGCGAGTGGTTCGAACTCTTCTCCCTCGGGATCGACAACGGCTACACGCAGGCCGACATCGTGCAGGCGGCGAAGGCGTTCACCGGGTACCGCCTCCGCTTCGACGCCGTCACCGGCCAGGCGTACACCCAGCTCGACCTCGCCCGCCACGACACCGGGCCGAAGACGGTCCTCGGCGTGTTGATCCCCGGCCAGAACGTGACCGACGACTACCAGGCCGTCGTGGACGCCACGATCGACCATCGCCCGGTGGCCGAATTCGTCGCCAAGAAGCTCTTCGAATACTTCTGCTACGAGGGCCCCACGAACGTCCCCACGGACGCCATGGCGACGCTGCTCCGTGGGAACGGCTACGAGCTGAAGCCCCTGCTCAAGGCGCTCTTCAAGTCGGAGGCGTTCTTCTCCCCGACGTCGAAGGCGGGCCGGATCAAGGGTCCCGTCGAGCACCTGATCGGGTTCTGCCGCGCCACGGGCCTGACCCCCATCGACAACCGCGCCGTGACGGACCCGGCCGCCTGGCCGCAGAACCTGCTGCGCACGGTGGACACCTTCCTCACGACGTGCGCGCAGCGGCCGTCGCAGCCCCCGTCGGTGAACGGGTGGCCGGTGTCGGAGGAGTGGCTGTCGGCCCAGAACATGCTCGACCGCGTCAACGCCGTCCGCGAGTGCATCCGCGACCGCACGGACCAACTGGCGGCGAACGGCGGCGTCGATCCCGCGCGGGCCCTCCTCTCGGCGAACCCGACGTCGGTGCAGGCCGTCGACGAGTTGGCCCTCCTCCTGCACGTACAGCTCACGGACCCCGAGCGGACGCAGTTCGCGACCTACCTCGACACGTCCTACAACGCGACCACGGGCGTGGTCACGCCGAGCCCGTTCAGCGCGAACAACGCCGCCCACGTCGCCGAGCGCGTGCGCGGGCTCCTCTACATCCTCGTCCAGCACCCGACCTACGCGGTCCGCTGACCGGAGGCCCCGAACATGTCCCACCCCTTCCCGCCCTCCCTCCGTCTCTCGCGGCACGCGTCGCGCCGCGACGTGCTCAAGTTCGCGCTCGGCTCCGCGGGCATCGCCGCGCTGGGCCCCGTCGTCGGCGGTCGCCTCCGCGCCGCGTCGGGCGCCCCCTTGGGCAACAAGCTCTTCGTGATGCTCTACCTCGACGGGGGCTGCGACACGCTGAACGCCGTGATCCCGTCCACGCTGTCGAACTACTTCACGCGCCGGCCGACGATCCAGGTCCCGAACGCGAGTTCGCTCGCGCTCACGGGCGGCCCCGGCACGACGCTCTACCGCCTCCACCCCGAGCTCCACACCGTCCGCGACCTGTGGAACGACGGCGACGTGGCGCTGGTGCAACGCGTCGGGTATCCGACGGCCAACCAGTCACACTTCGAGAGCCAGGACATCTACGCCCACGGCGTCCGCGGGAGCTTCGCGCCCCTCGGCATCGAGGAGAGCGGCTGGGTCGCGCGCTACGCATCGCTGTACGCGCCCACGCCCCTGGGCGCGGTGTCCGTCGGCATGGGCCGCCCGACGCACTTCGTCGGCGGCACGAGCAGCCCCCTGCAGGTGGGCTCCCTCGCCTCGTTCAATTTCGCCGTGGACAGCACCTACACCAACAACCACGCCTACCGCATCCAGCAGGCAAAGACGATGCTCGCGAACTCCGTGGTCACGGGCACGCCGGCCGGCGTGCGCGACGCGATCGAGCAGGCCCATGACCTCTCGGGACAGGTGCAGACCGCCCTGTCGGCCTACGAGACGTACCGCACGAACGCCGGCATCGTCTACCAGAACCAGACCATCAGCCGCAACCTGAAGGACGTCGCCGCGCTGATCCACGGCGGCTTCGAGACACGCGTCTTCTACACCGGCTTCGGCGGGTTCGACACCCACGGCGACCAGGGCAACGCGGCGGGCGCGCAGGCCACCCTTTTCCAGCGCCTCGACGACGCCATCGCGTCGTTCGCGACCGACATGAAGAACCTCGGGCAGTGGGACAACGTCGTGCTCGGGGTGTTCACCGAGTTCGGCCGGCGCAACTACGAGAACGGCTCGGCCGGCACCGACCACGCGGAGTCGTTCTCGTCGATCCTCGTGGGCGGCGGGGTGAACGGCGGCGCTTACGGCGCCGACGTCACCGACACCCACCTCGCGGGCGAGACGGTCCCGTACGGCGTGGACTTCCGCGACCTGTGGCGCGAGGTCGTGAACGATCACCTCGGCGCGAACGCGGGCCCGGTGTTCCCCGAGGCCCAACCCGTCAACACCGTCCTCGGGGTCTGCTGACCATGGGCGCCCTCCGCCGCCTCGCCCCCGTCCTGCTCGCGCTGGCCGCATCGTCCCTCCCCGCGTGTGGAGGCGGCGGCGGAGGAGGAGGCGGCGGAGGAGGAGGCGGCGGCGGAGGCGCCCCGACGTCGCTCGCCTATGCGTCCGATCCGGCGTCCTACCGGGTTGGCGTGCCCGCGGCGGCGAACCCGCCCGTCGTCGGCGGGGGGACCCCCACCGCCTACAGCGTGCTCCCGGGCCTGCCCGTCGGCCTCGAGGTGCACCCGACAACGGGCGTCCTCAGCGGCACGCCGCAGGCGGCCGCGACCACCGGAGACTATGTCGTCACCGCCAGCAACGCGTCGGGCTCGACCCAGACGTCGCTGACGCTCCAGGTGACGCCAGCGCTGCCGGCGACGATGGTGGCGCTCGAGGCGGGCTTCGAGGCCACCGTCCTCCACGCGGGCCTCGCGTCCCCCGTCCGGATGGCTGAGGCTGCGGACGGCCGCCTGTTCTTCAACGAACTGAGCACCGGGAACGTGCGCTTGGTGGCGGCGAACGGCACCCTCGTGCCGACGCCGGTCGCTTCGATCCCGATCCTGTCCGGGAACCACCAGGGGCTCCTCGGCCTCGCGTTGGCGCCCGATTTCGCCACGTCGAACGAACTGTTCGTCTACGCCACGGTGCCGGCGTCGGGCCCGCACGCCGACCGCAACCAGGTGCTCCGCTGCACGCTCACGGGCGACGTCGCGACCTCGACCGTGCCCGTCGTCGATGACCTGCCGCTGGGGACGCTGCAGAACGGAGGCGAGGTCCTGTTCGGGCCCGACGGCCACCTCTACGTCTCCCTCGGCGACACGAACGCGCAGGCGCTCGCGCAGACGGCCGGCGTGCTGCCCGGTCGCGTGCTCCGGTTCACCCGCGCGGGCGGCGTCCCGGGCGACAACCCGATCGCGGCGAGCCCCGAGTGGTGCCGCGGCCTGCGCAACACGTTCGGGATGGCGTTCCACCCGACCACGGGCGGGCTCTTCGGCGTCGACAACGGGCCGAACACCGACGACGAGTTGAACTACCTCGCGGCGGGCAAGGACTTCGGCTGGCCGATGCCGGTCGCGGGCGGCGGCGCGGGCCTCCGCCTCCGGCTGTGGGCCGAGGTCATCGCGCCGACGGCGGTCGCGTGGCAGACGGGCGGCGGGTTCGGCGCCGCGTACGACAACGACCTCTTCGTCGCCGCGTACGTGAACGAGGAGCTCCTGCGACTCGAGATGTCGGGCGCCGCGTTCGTCGACCTCGACGCCGAGAGCGTGTTCGCGAAGTGGGCGGTCAGCGGGATCGCGAACAAGCCGCTGCACGTGCTGCGCGCGGCCGACGGGTCGCTGCTCGTCGCGACCTTCGACGCGATCTACCGGCTCCGCAAGTATCCCTGACGCGCCCGGTCCCCGCTCGCGCCCGGGTCGCGCGGGCGCACACTGGGCCCCGGGGGCACGCGCCCCCGGGAGCCCCCGATGCCGCCTGTCCGTCCTTGGGTCGTCGCCGTCGCGTTCGTCGTCGGGTGCGAGGCGATCGGGCTCGCGGGGGCGGCGGTGACGAACCCCGGCTCCGACTGGTACCGCGCCCTCGCAAAGCCCCCGTTCCAACCGCCCGCGTGGGTGTTCGGACCGGCGTGGACGCTGCTGTACGCGCTGATGGGCGTCGCCGCGTGGCGCGTCTGGCGCGTGCGCGCCACCGCCCCGCGCGCGCGCCGGGGGCTCGGCGTGTTCGCCGCGCAGTTGGCGGTCAACGCCGCTTGGTCCCCCGTGTTCTTCGGGGCCCACGCCGTCGGGACGGCTCTCGCGGTGATCGTGACGCTGGCAGCGCTCGTGACGTGGACGGTCGTCGAGTTCCGACGCGTCGACCGGACGGCGGCCGCGATGCTCTTGCCCTACCTTGCCTGGGTGCTGTTCGCGACGGTCCTCAACGCGGCGATCCTGCGGTTGAACCCCTGATCCCCGCGGCGGGGGTATCCTCCGCCCTCCCGTGCCGCTCCCGACGCCCCCCTCCGCGCGCCGCATCCACGGGGCGCGGCTGCTCGCGGGCGTGACGCTCGTCGCGCTCGCGGGGTGCAAGAGCGCGGCCGAACAGCGCGTCGCGGCCGACCACGACGCATACCGCGCGCTCGACGCCCGCCGCCCCGTCGTGCCCGAGGTGCGGGGCTTCCTCGACCTCGACGCCGCCGACCGCACGGCGCGCCCGGCCCGCGCACTGGCCGACGTGGTCCTCGACCTCGACGAGGCGCTCCGGCTCGCTGCGGCGGCGTCGTACGACTACCGCGAGGCCCGGGAGCGGGCCTACCTCGCCGCGCTCGCGCTCACCACGGAGCGGAAGGCGTTCCAGGCCCAGGGCGGGCTCGGGGCAAACGCCGGCGTCGTCCGGGACCGCGACGGGACGGGCGTCGAGGGGGGCCCCACGGGCTCGCTGTCCCGGGCGTTCGAGTCCGGCGGGTCGTTCGTGTTGAAGCTGGCGACGTCGTTCCTGCGGGTGCTCTCGCTCAATCCGGTCGAGACCGCCCAGTCCCTCCTCACCGCCGAGTTCGTCCTGCCCCTCGTGCGGGGCTCCGGGACCGCCGCCCGCGAGCCACTCACCCAGGCCGAGCGTGACGTGCTCTACGAGCTGCGGACCTTCGCGCGCTTCCAGCAGACGCTCGTCGTGACCGTGGCGACCGGCTACTACGGCGTGCTCCAGAGCAAGGACGTCCTCACGAACGAGGAGTTGACGTACCAGAGCCTGCGCGTCGTCCACGAGCGTGCGAAGTCGTTCGGGCCCGAGGGCGCGGGGCGACTGCCCGACTTCGAGGTGGACCAGGCCCGGCAAGACGTGTTGCGCGCCGAGGACCGCCGCCAGCAGGCGCGCCAGTCGTACGAGGCGTCGCTCGACCGGTTCAAGCGCACGCTCGGGATCCCCGTGGGCACGAACCTGACCCTCGAGGCCGGCGCGCTCGACGCGTTGCGCGCCGTCGGGATCGTCGGCGACAACGTCTCGCTCGGCGACGCGCTGTCCCGGGCCCTCGCCCGCCGGCTCGACCTCGCGACCGCGCGCGACCGCGTCGACGACGCCCGCCGCCGCCGCGACGTCGCCGCCAACGCGCTGGAGGCGGACGTCACGCTGCGGGTGGGGAGTTCGATCGACACGCGCGGGAACCGTCCGCTGGCGTTCCGGAGCGGCGAGCCGCGCGGCAGCATCGGCCTCGGCCTCGACCTCCCGATCGAGCGCACGGCCGAGCGCAACGCGTTCCGCGCCGCCGAGATCGACGTCGAACGCGCACGCCGCGACGTCGAGTCCATCGAGGACGACGTCACGGGCGAGGTGCGGAGCGCGCTCCGGACGCTCGCGCAGGCCCGCCGCTCGTTCGACATCCAGAAGGAAGGCGTGCGGCTCGCCGAGCGCCGCGTCGAGAGCGCGAACCTCAACCTGAAGGCCGGCAAGGCCACGATCCGCGACGTCCTCGACGCGGAGAACTCGCTCGTGGAGGCGCGCAACGCGCTCACCGCCGCGCTCGTCGATCACGCGGTGGCGAAGCTCGAGCTCGACCGCGACGTCGGGACGCTCGACGCGTCGGTGCTCGCACGTCCCGCGGTCCCGGCTTCGACGCCGGCGCCCACGGGCTCGACGCCGCCGCTCCCGACCGCGCCCGCGGTGGCGGCGCCGGCGTTCGCTGCGCAGGGTGCGTCGGGTGCGTCGGGCGCGTCGGGCGTGCCCCCGCTCCCGCCCGCGCCGCAGGCGCCGGTCGCGGCGGACCCGTCGCGTCCGTTGCCCCCCCCGGCCGGGCCCGCGGTGGCCGCGCCGGAGTCGCCGAAGTAGGGCCGCGCACGCCGGGCCGGGCCCCGTGCCGCCGGGGTAGAGTGCGCCCACGATGGCCGGTCCGCGACGCAAGAGCCCCTGGGTCTTCCTCCTCCCCCTCCTCGTCGTGGGCGGCGCCGTCGGCGTCTGGCTGTGGCAGCGCGGTCGGGTGGCCGGCACGTCCGAGACCCCGCTCTGGACGGTGACGCGAGGCCCGCTCCGGATCACCGTCACCGAGGGGGGCAGCCTCCAGTCGCTCAACCCGACCACCGTCTCGTCGCAGGTGAAAGGCGAGACGAAGATCGTCGCGGTCGTCCCCGAGGGCACGTACCTCACCGAGGCCGACGTCGCGGCCGGCCGCGTCATCGTCGAGCTCGACAAAAGCAGCCTCGAGGAGAAGCTCCAGCGTCAGGTGGTGACCGTGTCGGGCGCGGCGTCGGACCTCGCACAGGGGATCGAGTCGCTGAAGATCCAGCAGAACCAGAACGACAGCGACATGCGCAAGGCGACGCTCGAGGTGCAGTTCGCGCGCATCGACCTGCAGAAATACGTGGGCGAGGGCATCGCGTCCCGCCTCGAAGCGCACACGGCGGGCCTCGACACCCTCGACTACGCGGGGCTCTCGAAGGACGAGGCGCTCGAGGGCGAGGGGCTGCAGGAGCGCCGCAAGCGCGAGTCCGAGATCGACCTCGCCAAGGAGGAGGTCGCCCGCGCCCGCGACAAGCTGAAGTGGACCGAGGAGCTGCTCGCCAAGGGCTACGTGTCGCAGGACGAGCACGTCGCCGACAAGCTCGCCCTCAAGCGGAACACGGTCGCGCTGGAGCAGGCGCAGACCTCGCTCGCGTTGTTCCTCGCCTACGAGTTCAAGAAGCAGGTGCAGCAGCTCGTCAGCGACCTGCGCGAGGCGAAGGAGGAGCTGGGGCGGGTGAAGCGCAAGGCCGCCTCGTCGCTCGCCAGCGCGCAGGCCGACGTGAAGGGCAAGGAAGACAAGCTGCGCCTCGAGCAGAGCGAGCAGGCGCGCATCGAGACCGAGATCGCGTCGTGCACCATTCGGGCGAAGAACCCGGGGCTCGTGGTGTACGCGTCGAGCGAGGACCGCGGCGGGTTCATGAGCGAGGACAAGCCGATCCAGCCCGGCGCGTCGATCCGCGAGCGCCAGCCGATCCTCTCGATCCCGGACCCGAAGGCTCTGGGCGTGCGGATCAACGTCCACGAGTCCGCGCTCGCCAAGGTGAAGCCGGGCAACTCGGCGCTCGTCACGGTGGACGCGTTCCCGGACAAGCCGCTCGTCGGGCGCGTCGACCGGATGGGCACGCTGCCGAACTCCTCCAACCGCTGGCAGAACCCCGACCTCAAGCTCTACGCGACCGACGTCCTGCTCGCCGACCCGCCCACGACGCTCCGCCCGGGCATGTCGGCGCGCGTCGAGATCCTGATCGAGGAACTCGCCTCCGCGCTGTTCGTGCCGACGCCGGCGGTGGCGATCGTGAGCGGCAAGCCCACCATCTACGTGCGCACGCCGAAGGGCGACGTGGCGCGCGCCGTCACGCTGGGGTCGTCGAACGACCGCTACGTCGAGGTGCGACAGGGCCTCGAGGACGGCGACGTCGTCCTGCTCGCGCCGCCGAAGGCCCCCGCGTCGAACGGCGCCAAGGGCGGGGCGGCGCCGGGCGGCGCGCGCGGCGGGCGCCGCAACGGCACCGGCGCGCCCGGCGCGGCGCCGACGCCGGCCGGGGGCCCGACCGCACCCGCCGCCATGGGCGACGCGGCGCCGTCCGCGAACGCGCCGTCCGCCACCGCCCCCACCGACGCCGCGACGCCGCCGACCGGAGCCCGTCGCGGCGCCGACCGCCCCGGCGCGCCGCCCACGGGGGCGGGGACCTCGGGCGCTGGGACCTCGGGCGCTGGGGCCTCGGGCGCTGGCACGCCGTCTGCGCGACCCGGCACGGGAGGCTAGCCCGTGGCGGAGGCGGTCGTCCGGCTCGAGGGCGTCTGGCGCTCGTACACGCTGGGCGACCAGGTCGTGCACGCGCTCTCGGGCGTCGACCTCCGGATCGACGAGGGCGAGTACGTCGCGATCATGGGCCCGTCGGGCTCGGGCAAGTCGACGCTCCTGAACGTGCTGGGCCTGCTCGACCGCGCGACGCAGGGCCGCTACGTCCTCGGCGGGCGGGACGTCAGCAATCTCGGCGACGACGACCTCTCCCTCGAGCGCGGCCGCCGGCTCGGGTTCGTCTTCCAGAGCTACAACCTCATCGCGCAACTCGACGTCGTCGAGAACGTCGAGGTGCCGATGTTCTACGCCGGCCTCCCCGAACGCGCGTCCCGGGCGCGCGCGGAGGCCCTGGCGAGGCGCATGGGGCTCGGCGACCGGCTCCACCACCGGCCCGCGGAGCTCTCGGGCGGCCAGCAGCAGCGCGTCGCGATCGCGCGGTCCCTCGCCAACGACCCGCTCGTGCTCCTCGCCGACGAGCCCACCGGCAACCTCGACAGCAAGACCGGCCACGAGATCCTCGGGCTGCTCGACGAGCTGCATGCGTCGGGGAAGACCCTCGTGGTCGTGACCCACGACCCGTCCGTCGCGCGCCGGGCCGACCGCGTCGTGCACATGCGCGACGGCAGGGTCGAGCGCGTCGAGGCGCGCGCGCCCGCGGGAGCCGCGTCGTGATCGGCTACCGCACGCGCCGGCTGCTCCAACTCGCCGTCAAGAGCGTCTGGTCGCACCGGCTCCGGTCGGTGCTGACGGCCCTGGGCATGGTCTTCGGCGTCGGGTCGGTGGTCGCCATGCTGGCCATCGGCGAGGGGGCGTCTCGCGACGCGCAGCAGCAGTTCCTGCGCCTCGGCAGCCGCAACCTGATCGTGCGGAGCATCAAGCCGCCGGAGTCGGCGAGCGCCTCGGCGACGCGGTCGTGGGTCGTGGCGTACGGACTCGAGCTCGACGACGTGGACGCCGTGCGTGCGACCGTGCCGGGCCTCGCCCGCGTCGTGGCCCGCCGCGACATCGCGAGCGACCTCTGGAACGGCGCGCGCAAGGTGACCGGCAGCGTCCTCGGCGTCGAACCCGAGTACCGGGAGGTCACCAACCTGGCGGTGGACGCCGGCCGCTTCCTCGAGGACGAGGACGTCCGCTCGAAGCGCAACGTGTGCGTCCTCGGGGCCGTCGTGGCCGAGACGTTGTTCCCCGCCGCCGACCCGATGGCGGGGTCCGTGCGCGTCGGCTCCGACTACTACCGGGTCGTCGGCGTGGTCGGGCGCCGAGGCACGGCGCCAGCGTCGGGCGCGGGCGCGTCGGGCGAGGAGGACACCGCGATCTTCGTCCCGCTGTCCGCCGCGATCGAGCGCTTCAGCCCGATCATCCAGATCCGGGCCAGCGGCAGCCGCGTGAACGAGCGGGTCGAGATCCACCAGGTGATCGCGGAGGTGGCGAGCACCGAGGAGGTGCCGGCGGCCGCGAGTGCGCTGCGCGCGCTCCTCGAGAAGCGCCGCCCCAAGGCCGACTTCCGCGTGACCGTGCCGCTCGAGTTGCTCGAGGAGGCGGCGCGGACGAAGGCCCGGTTCACGATGGTGCTCGGCTTCATCGCCGGTGTCTCCCTCTTGGTGGGCGGCATCGGCATCATGAACATCATGTTGGCGAGCGTGACGGAGCGGACGCGCGAGATCGGCGTGCGCCGTGCGCTCGGGGCCCGTCGTCGCGACGTGATCGTGCAGTTCCTCGCGGAGACGCTGGTGCTCGCGACGCTGGGCGGTTCCATCGGGCTCGGGGTCGGCGTCGGTCTGCCCTACTTGATCGAGCAGGTGTTCGGGATGCCGACGGTCGTGACGCCTGCGAGCCTGATCATGGCGCTGCTCGTCAGCGCGGCGACGGGCATCGTCTTCGGCCTCTACCCGGCCGCCCGCGCCGCCGACCTGAACCCCGTCGAAGCCCTCCGCCACGCCGGCTGATCGACGCCGACACAACGGGCTTCGACCCCGTTGTTTCAACGACCCCGTTGTTTCAACGACCCCGTTGTTTCACGGTTGGGGCAACGCCGGGGGGGCCGGGTCAGCGGCGGACGCTGCCCAGGATGACCACCGGCTCCATCGCGCCGTCCGCACCCGGACGGAGGGCGATCGCCAACACGACGGAACGCCCCTTCGCCACATCGTCGTCGGTGAGCGCCGCCGCCGCCTCCACCGCCGCGCTGCCCTGCCCGAGCAACGGGACCTCCACCGTCCGCACCGCCGGGCTGTCGATCCGGTCGAGCCCCGTTTCCGGCCCCGCGTTCCCCATCCCGAGCGACCGACGGAAGGACAACACGAGGACCGACGCGTCCGGACGCGCCCACGTGAACGCCCCCGACGCCGCCAGGACGACCCCGCCCTCACCCGCCCGCACGACCACCCGACCCGCCCACCCGTCGAACGCCGCCATCGTCGCGAGATCGAGCCCGCCGGCCTGCTGCGCCACCTCCACCTCCGCGTGCGCGAAGCCCACCACCGACGTCCCGACGCGCACCTGCGCCGGGAGCCCAGCGGTCACCGGAATGCGCGCCGCCGCACGCACCGCCCCGCCCGTGTACGCCGCCTCCACCGTCGGATCGAGCACCACGCCCACGACACATCGCCCGGCCGCCAGGTCGTCCTCCACCTGCTTCACCGGCACCGTCACGCACCGAACCTCGACCGTCGCCGGCACGAGGCGCCGCTCGTCGGCCGTCGCCTGCGCCCGCAACCGGTCGACCTGGCCACGCGAGCCCTCGCACACGAGGAACGCCTGCGCGAACGCCTCGGGCGACGCCGCCCCCCGCGCGCCCGTCGCGGCCGCCTGGAACCGCTGGATCGCGTCGTCGAGGCGCGCAGGGCGCGCGTCCCCGTCGAGCGCGGCGTACGCCGCCCCCGCCCGCACGACGCCGAGCACGCCGCCCGCGAGCACCGCATCGGCCGGCGGCACCGGCGCCGCGTCCACGACGACGTTCAGCGTCGTCGCCCCCTCCGGACCCTCCCACGTCCACGTCGACGTCGTCGCCGCCTTCGCGTCGAGCGCCAGCGTCGAGAGCGCGCGCCGCACCGACGCCTGCGGCATCGCCACCGGCCCGTACGAGTTCGACTCCGGCAGGTTGCGGACGCCCGTCAGGTCGACCGCAAACGGCGCGAGGTGCCGCACCGCTCCCACGAAGACCTCGAGCACCGTCGCGGTCTCGCCGGGCGACCAACGCAGGTGGAGTTCCTCGCCCTCGGGCAGCGCCGTCACGACGGGCAGGCCCGCGGTCGACTCCTGCGCGATCTCGATGTCGTAGTCCGTCACGAAGCGGCGGACGTTTGTCCGCAGCCACGCGGTGGTCCAGCGCCGGGGCAGCAGCGAGACCCGCCCGGTCGCGACGAGCCGCGGCGCGGCACCGGCCTTGGCCGTCGTCGTCAGGGTCGCACGGACGGTCAGCCGCGGCGCCATCGCCGCCTCCACGAAACGTACGGCCTCGCGGGCCTTGGCGAGCCCCTCCGCGGTGCTCCACACCTCGAGGCTCTCCTCCGTCGCGCGGTCGGTCCAGCCCGCCGACGACGACGCGGGCACCAACCGCCGCACGAGGTCGCCCAGCACCTCGTGCCCCACCGCGTAGCGGTCGAACGGCGGGCCCTCGAACGCGAGCACCACCGCGTCGTCGCCGAACCCGCCATCGCGCCACCCGTCGGCGAACGCCGCGTCGCTCGGCACCCACAGCGACCGCGCCGACGTCGGCACCGGCCCGGCGCGGAACGACGCGAGGTCGAGGCGCACCGGCTCGGGCGACTCGGCGTCCTCGGCCCACGCCCCGCCGCCGACCCCGCTCCCCACCGCCGCGACGCCGAACACCAGCCCCGCGAGCCGGATGAACCCACGCGCGAGTCCACGCGCGAACCGACGGACGGACGAGGGACGAGCCATCGGACACCTCCTGGGCGCGGCGGCCGAGGCCCCGCGTCGTCAGCCTACGGGAACCTCAGATCGACCTCGACCGGCCCCCCGCCGACGGCGGCGCCGGGGACGACGTCGGGCGCGGCAGCGGCGCCTCGGGGCGCGACGGTCCGGTCGGCGGGAACACGACGGGCGGCCGAAGCGACGGCTCCCCGCCCCCCGAAGGCGAGGACGGCGGCCGCAGCGGCGACGGCCGACCCGACACGCCCGTCGCCCCCGCGTCGGCGGCCGGACGTCCCGCGGACGACGGGCCGGACGTCGGCTCGAGCGGCGGCGCGTCGGGACGCGCGGTTGGCACCGACGACGGCGACGCGCCCGACCGCGCGGCGTCGCCACGCCCCGCCTCGACGAGCGCCGCCGGGGCCCGCGGGTCGCCGGCCGCCCGCCGTGCGCCGAGCGCATCGACCGCGGCCCGCGTCAGCGGCGGGCGCGACGCGAGGGCCGCGAGCGCGTCGCTGGCACCCGTCGCCTTCGACGCGGCGAGCGCGCGCACGACCCGCACCGCGAGCGTCGGACGGTCGGCCAGCGCCACGAGCGACGGGAGCGCCGCGTCGCCGAGCCCCGCCAGCGCCGCGACGTACGGGTCCGCCGCCCCGTCGCCGGCCGTCGCCGCCGCCGCCGCCGCGGCCTCGAGTGTCGCGACCGCGGGCGCGCCGAGCGACGCGAGCGCGCGCCGGGCCTCGCCGTCGGCCGGGCCACCGAGCCCGAGGGCCAGCGTCTCCACCGACGACACGTCCCCCCCGACGACGAGGGCGTCCACCGCGCCGACCGCCCGCGCCGGGTCGGCGAGGAACGGACGCACCACCGCCGCGAGCCCCTCGACCCGCGCCGCGGCGGCGAGCGCGAGCGCGCTGCGGTCGCCACGCTCCACCCGTCGCAGCAGCGCCGCCCCGAGCACGCGCGGCCGCAGCGTCACCGCCTCCACCACCGCGGGTTGTGTCGCCGGGTGCGCGGCCACGAGCGCCAGCGCGCGGTCGAGTTCGGGCGTCCCCGCCACGCGCAGGCACCCGACGGCCGCGGCCGCGCACCCCGCGTCGGCCGCGCGCCGCAACCCGTCGAGCGCCAGCGTCGCGCGACCGGCGCGGGCCACGCGCTCGAGCGCCCGCACCAGCGCCGCGTCACGGCTCGCCCGCGGGCCCACGACGTCGGGGCGCATCGCGCCGCTCCGGTCGCTCGCCTGGGCGTCCACGAGCATGTTCGCGAGCGCCTGCGGTCCCGCGTCGCCGGGTGTCGCCGCGAGCACCTCGCGCACGACCGCCGCCAGCGCGTCGTCGCGATGGAGCGCCGCGACCCGCCGCGCCTCCTCGCCACCGCACGGCCCGCCGAGCCGCGCGAGCGCACGCAGCGCGTCGCCCGCGTCCGACGCGTGGCCTTCCGCGATCGTCAGCCACCGGTCCCGCACCTCCGCCGGGGCCGGCTCGGTCGGGACGCGAGGCCCGGCCGCCGCGACCCCCGGGCGTGGCGCCGACCCCACGGACGACGAGTCAACGGCCGACGCGCCTTCCGACAACACGCCTTCCGACAACACGCCTTC
>Ga0163144_10010889_pt1 | contig 19317 bp, 13 predicted proteins | sample OliLak19BULKMAT1_FD_123175 | JGI IMG/M metagenome (GOLD analysis project Ga0163144, IMG submission 123175) | Freshwater microbial mat bacterial communities from Lake Vanda, McMurdo Dry Valleys, Antarctica - Oligotrophic Lake LV.19.BULKMAT1 | ecosystem: Environmental > Aquatic > Freshwater >... | reverse complement strand
TCATCTTGCACAACAAAAATCCCAAGCCCTTCGTCTGGACTGCAAAGGCCCATGACATCCTTGCCAAGGTCATTCGTGCAAATTCTCGCTTAAGTTCCAAACAGAACGAAGCACTACACTAGGTGTAGTAATTGCCACGACGCCAAAACTAAAAATAGTACCAAAGCAGATCTCGCCGTCCGCGAACCAAGGGGGTGGCTCTATGGAGATTTCGAGAATCGAATATTGCCACATCCCCGGCGGACAGCAGAATTTTCTCAAGACGCGAACTATGTTGGTAGAAGTCGCTGGATATGGTTTTTGTCTTGGTATCTAGAATCTCCTTGGTGGCCATCCAGCTCGAGAAGTACTCCCTCCAGTATTTGAGATGATAGTGAGATGTGGAAATCGCTATCTCGGTTGCCCCTGCATATTCGTCAACATCTGTAAGTGCAACGACCACCTTTAGCTCGTGCTTGTATGAGTCAAAGTGCGGGTGGTCGGCAAAGAACTGCGGTTTCGAGACAGGCGAAGACGCGCCATAGTCAGTGTTTATTTCTTCCGTGAAACTCAACATCAGCACAGGTGCTTGAATTTTTCCGTTATACAACGCATGGATTGCAATCCAGTATATTTCGCGCGTCAGTGATTTGAAGAGAAAACTCCTAGTTTCTGGTCTGCGGAATCGTATTGAACCGGGGAGTTTGCTCAAACCTGGGTAGGAGTCAGACAAGAGGGGCCGAATCTCCCTCTCGACCTCGCTGTTTATGGATGCAATCTCCGCTTGGGTGTAGACACCTTTGATGACGGCATATCCGTTTTTCCGAAGACTCAAAAGTAAGGCTCGGTGCTTCGGGGGGCACGCGTAAGCCAGTGGTTTTAGCAGTAGGAAGCGAAGCTCCTCTAAAACCTGGGCAAGCAGGTATCTTAAGAATAGAAACGTTCTAGCCAATTGTCCTTGACCTGCTTCCTGCTCTGTCATGCTTGACATCTCGTGGATAAACTTGCCTGCATGGGCGCGAATTTTAGGCATTGCCCGAGTGACTCGGGTGACTAATTCTGATTGGGCCGGAGCGGTAGAATGTTATTATACAAAGGTTAATCTTCTTCTTAATTTTTACTACCAATTGATGCTTGGCGAAAAAAAAATTCTGGCGGTAATTCAGGCCCGTGGCGGTTCGAAGGGGATTCCCAAGAAGAATATTTATCCTCTGGACGGACACCCACTGATTGCGTACACGATCACGGCGGCCTTAGAATCACAGTATATCGACGAACTGGTCGTGTCGACCGACTCCGATGAAATCGCTCATTCCGCGCGTGCATATGGCGCAAAAACGCCATTTATGAGGCCTGCGGAACTCGCTGGTGATGCTGTGGTCTCGGTAGACTCGTTGCATTACGCGGCCTTGGAAAGTGAAGCGTTTTTCGGTTGTCGTTTCGATATCGTTGTAGAACTGCCCTGCGTTTCTCCTCTGCGCACGGCACAAGATATAGACGGGGCTTTGCGCAAACTAATCGAGACGGGTGCAAATTCCGTTATCAGCATGGCAAATACCGGTGAGAAACATCCGGTACGGCTCAAGCGCATCGTTGACGACCAGATCACGGATTTTTGCAAGGAATATCCAGAACCGGCCAAAGGATCGCGCCGGCAAGACCTGGAGCCGTGCTTTATCCGCAATGGTGCAATTTATTCAATGACGCGTACAACGCTGATTGATCTGTTCAGTCGACATGGACCCGACAGTCGTCCTTACGAGATGCCCGATGAGCGTTCAATAAATGTCGATGGCTGGATGGATTTGCGCATAGTCGAATTGATGATCAAAGACGGCCAGTGTGGCAATCACCCCCGACCCGTTGCGCAAAACAATATCGAAACTTTTGGAACCCTACCTGGCCCCAGAGTTCTAGTAACAGCTCCAATGTATTTTATGCCTGAAATGCGGGCGATGATAATCGCACAATCGAATTGTGTACTTGCGCATGGCGCGACAGCAGAACAGGTGTCAACGCTACTGGTGAATGCCGATGGGTGGCTGTGCAGCCCCGCTCCAAAGTACATGATCGGTGAATCAGTGCTTAAAGGGGCTAGCAGGCTCAAGGTTATTGCAACGCCATCGACCGGAAGCAATCATATCGATTTGGAATACTGCGCCCTTCGCGGTATCAAGGTCATTGCGCTCAAGGGATCGCCGATAATCGACCAAGTATATGCTTCATCTGAATTTGCATTCGCACTATTGCTCGCGGTTATGCGAAAGCTCCCCTATGCATTTGAAGCGGCGCGGCACGGCGCCTGGCGAGAAATCGAGGCACGCTTTCGCGGTGTCGAACTCAATGGTAAAACATTGGGAATAATCGGATACGGAAGGATTGGCTCCAACTTGGCGCGCTACGCAAATGCCATGGGGATGCATATACTTGCCTTCGATCCAAATGTCGAAATCAGAGACGCCTACGCGGAACAAGTTTCCAGCGCAGATTCAGTTCTTGAGCGTAGCGATGCCGTCGCAATTTGTGTCCACTTGGATGCGGCCACGCGTGGAATGGTAAGCGCGGCTTGGTTTTCAAAAATGAAAGACGGCGTATATTTTTTAAATATATCTCGCGGCGAAGTGGTTGATGAATTAGCGCTGCTTAATAGCCTTGAAAGCGGCAAAATTCGGGCGGCCGGGATTGACGTTATTAGCGATGAACAGACCGCCGATATTTCCGCGCATCCTGTAATTCGGTATGCGCGCACTCACGACAATTTAATTGTGACGCCGCATATGGCGGGTCTGACGCTTGAATCTGAAATGAAGACCGCCCGCTATGCTTTCGATGCCATCCGCGACGAACTTGGGTTGACGTAGGAACGGGCGAAATGACAAAAGATACTCCGCAGTTGCCGGAAATTTCGGTGATCGTGTGCTGCCACAACCACGACAAGTGGATCGAGCGCTGTATTCGCAGCCTTGCGCACCAGGAAGATATTCCACATGAAGCCTATGAGATCATAGTTATAAACGATGGCAGCACAGACAACACGGCGGCGGTTCTTCAAAATATTTCATTCTTGCCGCATCTTAGGGTTATCGCCAATGAGGAGAATATGGGCCTGCCAGCCTCTATAAACAAAGCGATCCGTCAGGCGCTTGGGCGTTATATCGTTCGAGTTGATTCGGATGACTATGTCGCGCGGCGATTTCTCAGTTTGATGCGATTCTTCCTGAATATGAACCGCAATTACCAAGCGGTCGCAGTTGATTATGTCAAGGTCGATGAATTCGAGAATCCGATTGAGCGGATTAATTGCATTGAGCGTGAAATTGCCTGCGGCGTAATGTTTCGCAAGGAATGCCTATTTGACATTGGATTATATGATGAGGAATTTCGGATGCGCGAAGGGCATGAGTTGCGCCGCCGCTTTGAGCAAAAATTCAAAATAGGGCGCTTGGAATTTCCGCTTTACAAGTACCGTCATCACAGCGGCAATCGCACGCTGAATGAGGACGAGGTCGCTGCCTATGACCTCCGCCTTGGCGCTGGCATGCCGGAAAAATAAGGAGCGATTGATGTTGTTTATTGCGGAAATTGGAATGAATCACAATGGCAATTTTGGCTTGGCGTTTGAGTTGATCAAGCAGGCGAAGTACGCGGGGGCAGACATCGCCAAATTTCAACTCGGATGGCGTGACAAGCCCGACGAGATCAATCACATCACGCCGGAGATACTTCAGCAACTGAAGGGATGGTGTGATTACTTTGACATTGAGTTCATGGTGTCGGTAATTACGGAGCAGGCGTGGGAGTTGGCGCGTGATTTCGGTTTCAAGACCTACAAAATCGCGTCGAGAACTGTAAAAGAAAAGCCTGAGATGGTGCGCAGCATCCTGGCGCAGGGCCGTCCGACCATCATTTCTCTCGGTATGTGGGATGGCGCGACGTTGCCGTTTCCTAAGGAGGCCAATGTTCGCTATTTGTGGTGCAAGTCAAAGTACCCATGTGAGCCATGGGATCTTGTTGGGTTGCCGAAGGACTTCTCTAACGGCCCCTACGACGGCTTTAGCGACCATTCGATTGGAATTGAGGTTGCACTGATGGCCATTTCCCGAGGCGCCCGGATTATCGAGAAACATTTCACGCTTGATAAATCCGATCGGACAATCAGGGATCACGCACTCAGCGCGACGCCGGAAGAATTTCGCCTGATGGTCAATATCGGGCGTGATATTCATCGGAAACTACAGTTGGGTGTATAGGCCACCGTGAGCAGAGATGGCGCAATGTTGCCTTTCAGTTGCGGCCTGACGCCCGCGAATCTTTCTTCCCTTGAATCCCTTTGGCAAGATGGTTTTGTCCGGATAACCGGTCTGCTATCTGCGGAAAACATCGCCAAATTGCAAAGGGAGTGTGCGCGACTCATTTTCGAGCAGCCAGCCTTGCCGTGGGCTGAGCGCGGCCGGTATGGTCGACAGTACAGGTTGCCGGTTTTTTGCGACAACGACTGGTCCGTGCTTAGCAACATTCTCGGTTTGTCAACGGACGTAGACAATGTACTGGAAGAGCTTTTCACCCATCAAGACTTGTCTGTGCTGTTGCGTTCAGTTCTTGGGAGCGATTACAAGTTGTGGGAACTGTCTATACGCCGTTCGGAGAGTACTGACGGTGGATTGCGCATGCATCAGGATGCCCGCGGGGAGTTTGGTATGTCGGTGCTGCTGAAAGATATTCCGGAAAATGGCGGTACTACGGTGTTTATGCCAGGGTCTCACCGCTATCCGCTCAGTTCAATTGAGGCGGGCATGCCGTATATCAATCCGAAGTATTTGCGCCGATGGGTAAAGCCAGCGGCCGGACGCGCTGGCGACGTTTTCCTTTTTTGCAAAAGTGTATGGCACGGCCGGTTGCCGGCGACCGATGCAGTACCCCATGACGCAATCCTTCTTAGTTTTTTTGCCGCCGGCTACTCGTTCACACCCTTTGATGTGCCCGCAGAGGTGCTAGCTGGCATGCCAACGGAATTGCGGCGATTGCTTGACCCATCTCAAGGGATGGCGCAAATGCCAAACGGAAGTCGGCTTGTCTTAGGCGGCGAAGGTCAGCCCCCCCGGCTTATCGACGAGTTATACAAGATTAGTCCCTGGACGGCGCATCCTTCGCAAGTGGCGCGAGCTATTCGTCCGGTAGCTAAGTTTGCGCACCGACTTCGGGCTAGTTTCAGATCGACCCGTGGTAAAAGCGGACGAAGCTGATGGAGGCATTTGCGAATTCACAGGTGTCAGGGCGCGCAGTTCTCTGTTTGCCACGAGACGGTGTTGAAAGGTAGCTTTCGCCTCAGCGAGGCTTGGACCGTCGCGAAATGCAGTGGCCTTATCACGACTAGGGCTTTTTTCGCGCTCGCGGCTTATTACTCGGTAACAATACTGAGCACGATTTTTGACGGGCTCGGAATAGTCGTGCTGGTCAGTTTGGCAACCGGAAAAACGGCCTTCGCAGATGTGGATCCCGTGACCGGCTTTGTCATGAGGCTTATGGAGTCTGCAGGGACTGCCCCGAGCACAATCACGCTGCTTGTTGTTGTCGCGACTCTACTATCGCTGAAGACCGTTCTGAACGTGGCATTGGCTGTATCTGAAGCAGGTCTCATGGCGCGGGTGAGGCTTGAGATTCAAGAGGCAGCCTTCACTTCTATCCTGCTATCGAGTTGGGACCATCTACGAGATTTACGGGTCGGAGTGATGACCGGCGCACTCACTGAAGAAGCGCAAAGCGGCGCAAAATATTTGCTTCAGGTGGTTAGAGGCGGATATTTTGTCCTAGGAACTTGTGTTTTTTCTTCAATTGCCCTTGCTGTAAGCCCCCAGCTTTCCTTGCTTCTCGGTGTTGTGGGTCTGCCGTTTGTGCTGGTTTTGCGCTGGCTTTTCGGCGCGCAGGCTCGTTGGTCAATGCGACAAACACGAGCCAGACAGGATATGACGGGAAGTATTGCCGAGCGCCTCAATAACCTTTTCCAAATCAAAGCTGAGGGTAACGAAAAATACCATGTACGTGATGGCTTACGTCAGAAAAGTGAGATCGCGAGACTTGAAGTAATTATAGGTTGGGGGCAGGCCTTCATCGGTAATCTCAACTCATTTGTTCTTTTGTCAGCTTTGGCGGGATTTTATCTCTGGTGTCGTTGGCGGAATATTGAGTTGTCCCAAGCGTTCGCCCTACTTGCGGGCGTTGCCATGGTTGGTTCGCGCGCAGTCACCCAGTTCAACAATGCGGTTGCGACCTTCGGAAATCTGGCGCGTCTTGGTGGAAGTATCTTGCCAGTCCACAACCTCATCGTGCTTCCTCGTGAGCGTACCAGAAAGCTGATTCCGGGCCGGTTAAGTGAGGTTATTCTAAGTGACGTGGGATATCGGTTTAGCGAGGTTGCGGGCGTGTCGAATATCAGTTTTAGAATCTCGGTAGAGGCACCACTCGTTATCCGCGGAGCTTCAGGATCTGGCAAGACAACTCTTGCCAATCTCATTGGCGGTCTTTATGCGCCCATGCAAGGTTCGGTTATATATACGACCGCCGAAGGCGGGCAATTTGATTCCCGCGTTTACAGAGCCCGTGTTGGCTACGTTACTCAGGATATTTACTTGTTTCACGGTTCGGTTCGGGAAAATTTGATGCGTGCCGGAGAACCAATGTCAGATGTAGAGCTTTGGGATCTTCTTGAAAAGGCCGGTGCGGCGGAGTTTGTGAGGAGAATTGGCGGACTTGGCGCCGAGTTGACGGAAGGAGGGCGATCACTTTCTGGTGGAGAGCAACGACGGCTCGGGATTGCGAGAGTGCTCGCATCGAGGCCCGATATTCTGATATTGGATGAAATCACAAGCGGGTTGGATGACTCGCGAAAAGCAGAGATCGGCGCCCTGATAGAGCAACTCGCACAATCCTTGGTTGCAGTGGCGATTACACACGACCTTGGAGAATTCCGAGGTTGGCGAGAGTGGCGAACTTCCGCTCCTTCTCATGGCTAAAAAAGGTGCCATCTAAACATGGCCGATCGAGATATCCTATATAGGGCCATTGATCGGGTCGTCCTGGATCAGGACAGGTTACTGGTCATTCATTCATCCCTAATTCATCTTCAACTCAATGCGCAAGGTCTGAAGCATACCTTCCAGGCGGCGTTTTCGGCTTTGCTTGAACGCGGCAAAACACTCGTACTACCCGCATTCACTCTGAGCTTCTGTCGCGGTCAGCCCTTCGATGTCTCCGAGTCCCAAAGCGAGGTGGGGCAATTGTGTCACTGGTTGTTAGAGATGCCTGGAGCTGTCAGAACGGAACACCCCGTCTACTCCTTTGTCGTGGCAGGTCCGATGTCCGGAGAAGTGCTTGGTTGCACCAATACCACGACTTTTGGTGATGATTCGACGTTCGCAGTATTTGAAAAATTTGATGCACGGATCGTCATGTTAGGTTGCGCCTGGAAGAAAGCCACGCAGTTTCACCGCTATGAAGAAGAGGCTGGTGTTCCCTATCGGGCATACCAAGATTTCGAAGGGGAAGTGAAATCAGCTTCGGGCGTAGCGCGCGTAGGCTCCGTAAAAATGTATGCACGGGACTTTTCACTTGAGCCGGTTCCTGTAAACGACTTTTCTCGAGTGGTGGATGAGTTACGAAAACGGGATGTGATCCTGAGTCATTCTCTTGCCGGCGGGATGGTGGAGAGTGTCAACTGTAGCGAATTGGCACAAGTATGCAGATTGTTGCTTTTGGACGATCCGCTAGCAATGACAAAAAACCGCGAAAGTTTGGCGGATCAACTGGATGCCAGACGTAACGCGGGACGGCGAATTGATGTCGCACTCCTTGGGTCTGCCAATTTAGACATTCTCGCTCAGGCGATGCGGCAGGAATTTTCCATGTTCTTCCCAGATTTTTTTATCAAAGTTTATGGCATACCTTTTGGGCAGATGAATCTGCAAATTCTCAATCCGGACTCCCAATTAAACGCTGCGGTGCCGCAAATCGCGTTTTTTGCTGAGCGATTGGAGGAGGTCTTGCACATCGATTCCCTCGATGATGCGCCATCTGCATCTGTCGCGCTTGAACTGGTTGATGAGTACCTCGATCTGGTCACGCACTTTCTTGAAACTCCTCGGAGAATGGTTGTTCTCCACCGGTTTGCGCAGTTCTCTCTCAGCGCGTTTCAGCGAGCAGACGGGCTGATCGCGGAATGCAATCGCCGGTTGGACGCGTTTGCCAACGCGCATGCTGAAATTCATTTGTTTGACGTGCAGCAGGCGGCGCTTCAAGCTGCTGTTCCCGGCTATGATGAGCGAGTGTGGCGGATCGGCCGCTTCCCATACTCATATCCTATTACTCGGATATTGGCAATCCGCTATGCGGGGCTTCTCCTGGCGAAGACAGGCGGTACTGCTCGTCTTATTGTCGTAGACTTGGACAATACGCTCTGGGGAGGCGTGGCGGGAGAGGATGGCGTTGACGGACTTAGAATCGGGGGAGACTTCCCCGGAAACGCATTTGCGGCATTTCAATGTGCGCTAAAAAATCTTTCCCAGCGTGGTATTGCATTGGCGATCGCTAGCAAAAATGACGCTGATCTGATTAATACCGTTTTTGCGGAACGGTCGGAGATGCGTCTACACCTCGATGATTTCGCGGCGACAAAAATTGACTGGAATCTAAAATGGCAGAACGTACAAGCGCTCGCTGACGAACTCGGACTCGGGCTCGGCAATGTGTTGTTTGTGGACGACAATCCCATTGAACGGGAACAGATGCGCCAGTTTCTGCCGGCAGTCAAGGTGCTGGAGTTGCCTGGTGACCCGACCGAGTACACTCAGGCACTATTGTCCAGTCCTTATTTGTCATTTCTAAAAATTACCGATGAGGATCGGAAACGAACCTTTGGGTATCGTGCACGGGCCGCAATCGAAGGAGAGCGTCGAAAGTTCAATAGGATCGAGGATTTTTACGCGTCGCTCGAGATCAAGCTGCACATTTTTCCGTTATCCAAACAAAATATCGCCCGCGCGGAGCAACTCGCAGCCAAAACGAACCAGTTCAACACGACGACCCGACGATATGGCGCGCGCGACCTTAAGCAATTACAGGTAAACGGATCGGAGGTACGTGTTATCGCGACGGAGGATCGATTTTCGCCACTGGAGAATGTCGGGCTGATCGTGCTCAAGTGGAATGAGCCTAAGCAATTGACGGCAACTATAGATGTCTTTTTGATGTCTTGCCGTGTACTCGGCAGAGGTATCGAGGGTGGAGTGCTCGGATGGGCTCGGCAAACTGCGTTGACGCGAGGCATGCGCAGCCTCTTTGGACCGATCGTCGAAACTGCGCGCAATGCACCAGTGCGGCGTGTTTACGCTGAACACGGTTTTGTTCGGACCGACGGTAGTGGGGACTGGGTTACAGACTTGACGCTCATCGGCGAAGCCCAGCCATCATGGCTTACCGTTCTTAATCACGACACATAGATAGATGCGGGTAGAAGGGATCATGTCAAAAAGAGACAAGCGTTTCGAGGATTTCGCAGAAGGTGATTACGTCACTTTCCGGAAGGTTTTCACCGCAACAGATTTTGCTCGGTTTAGCGACTTGAGTGGAGACGCAAATCCTCTTCACCATGACGCGGCCTATGCCGCCCGTACACCTTTCGGACATACCATCGTCCCGCTTCACCTTGTGACAATGCCGTTGTCAGCAGTTGCAGGCATGATGCTCCCAGGGCACCGATCCCTGTACCTTGGACTGCAGACTCGGGCGATTGAGCCTGTCCCTTATGACGAGGAAATTACCTATTCTGCACGTGTGGTTTCCACTCATCCCGCCCAACAGATGTTGTCTGTACGTGTGATCGCGTTTTCCGGTAATTCCGTGGTTCTTGAAGCAGATATGCAGGTGAAGGTCAGAGAGGATATTCCGCGCGATGGTTGGCTTGAGCCGGCGGCGGCAATCAGGAACTCACGCATCGGGCGCACCGCTCTAGTGACCGGAGCTGGCGGCCATATCGGAAGGGCAATTGCCCGAAAGCTCGCGATAGCAGGCTGGAATTTGGTGCTTGCCTACAACGGGTCAGAAGCGGAGGCAGAAAGGTTGGAAAAGGAATGTCGTTCGCGCGGCGTACACGCTCGATCCGTGAAAGCCGATCTGTCCGAAGTGGTTGAAGTAAGGGACTTGTTGAACGAAGAGAATGGCGTCGTCGCGGTGGTACACGCAGCAAGTCCACCGGTGGATGCGTCTGCACAATCCTTGTTTTCGGTCAATTTTTCCGCCCTCAAGGTTTTGACGGAACAGGCGTTGCCGGAGATGCTGGCGCGGCAATATGGACGCGTGTTAATGATTGGATCCAGCGCGATGCAATACTCCCCGCGCGGCTGGGAAGATTACGTTGCAAGTAAAGCTGCTGCCACCAGCTTTGTTGAGGCCGTACGGTTGCGGTACTCAAAATACGGAATTGGCGCCGTCACCCTCGCCCCGGGATTTGTGCATACTCCGTTCTCTGAGGGCGCTCGCGATCCTTCTCGCCTGGCGCTGATGCCGGAAGAGGTCGCGGAAGCCGCATGCCGCTTGCTTGAGCAGTCAGTGGTCGAAAACTCATATGCTTGGCTGGAGCCTCAGTCTGCGCGGGAGGGTCAGTTCGGTTTCCATCAAGGGCGACGGGAGGTTCCGGCACCTAAGTCAACCCCTGATACACCCGAAGTTCACCAAGTAATGCTGGACTCGACAGAAAGCGAGTCCCGCCTGGATGAATTTGTGAGGCGATTTTTCCATTTGTCATCGGATGCTGATCTTTGGAATGCGGGTTTGAATCTGACGCCCGGCTGGGACTCGTTAAGGCATATTGAGTTCATGCTGGATCTTGAAGCTAAGCTCGGATTGCGGTTTTCAGCGGCCGAAGTCGAGCAAACTGCTCGTTATGCCGAGCTCAGAAAGCTCGTCGAGGCAAAACGTGCCTGAATTTCGCTTGCCTTACGAGCTTGCGCAATTTACCGACGAGACTCCAGAGGAGTTGAATGGCTGGTTGAAACGCTTGTGGCCGATCTTGCGCAGTATTACCGGTAATGGTGTCAGGCGTACACATGACCTCCTGAGCGAGTTGTTGCCACTGGAGCGAATTGAGATTCCCTCTGGCACAAAATGTTTTGATTGGGTTGTCCCGAAAGAGTGGAATGTCGATGCGGCGTATGTATTGACGCCGGCCGGCCAGCGTATTCTAGATATAGAAATAAACAATCTTCATCTCGTCAATTACTCCATTCCTTTCAGGGGAAAAGTATCGCGTGAGGAACTTGATGCACATTTATTCAGTCTGCCTGAAAAGCCGGATGCGATTCCTTACGTTACAAGCTATTACTCTCCAAGATGGGGGTTTTGCATAGCGCATTCGATGCGGGAGAAATTAGAAGACGGGGAATATGAAGTTGTTATCGACTCGCGATTTTCGGACGGATCGATGACGATGTCCGAGGCGGTACTGCGTGGAGAATCTTCGCGAGAAGTCCTTATTTCCACATATACATGCCATCCATCAATGGCTAACAATGAATTGTCAGGCCCGCTGCTCGCAGCATTCCTATATAGGCGCCTGGCGCGAGTTAAAAACCGAAGGCTGACGTACCGGTTTATTTTTTTGCCCGAAACGATTGGAAGTATTGCTTACTTGCAAAAGAACGCGAAGGCGCTGCAGGACAACGTTATAGCCGGTTATGTCGCTACCTGCGTCGGGGACTCTGCTCCGTTTACATACAAACGTTCGCGACGCGGGAATACCCTTGCTGATCGAGCCGCTGAGCACGTGTTGGTAAACTACGCCAGGGAACAGCCGCGATTCCAGAACTTTTCGCCACGCGGGAGTGACGAACGGCAATATTGCTCTCCTGGGTTCGATCTTCCGGTCGGGGTGATCGCGCGTTCAATTTTTCACCTCTACCCGGAGTATCACACCTCACTGGACAACCTGGACTTCATTTGTGCGGAGTCGTTACTTGCTTCAATTGACGCATACTTTGCGGTATGCATGCTCCTGGATCGAAATATCACCTATCGGCGTACGCACCCATTTTGCGAACCGCATTTGGGAAAATATGACCTTTATCCAAATATCGGAGCGGGAAAGAAGAGCGACTCTATAAACGAACTTTTGTGGTTACTTAATCTTGCAGATGGCCAGCACGATTTGCTGGCGATGTCCGAGCGAACGGGGTTGGGTTTTTGGAAATTTGATACGGCTGCAAAAATATGTGAAGAAAAAGGGCTGGTTACGCAATCGAGTCAATAAATATCGGCATGCGCTTAAGGTTCGCGGCTATTTCCGAATCTGCTCCAGGCGCAAAATCCAACTGTCCAATCGAACGTGGTCGTAGTTGAGTGTTCTATCCATGAATAAATCAGTTTCCCAGCGCAAGATCCGATTGCTTTGGTCGTAGGGGTAAAGCAACGGGTTATTGTCGAAACGTTCCGCTTCCAAAAGTTTCCTTCGATTGACGTTCAGAAAAAATCCGTCGCGCCTAAGCGATGACTGGACCAATTGGATGTAGAAGGAGACTTGTTGCTCGGTCATTTCCTGGAAGGAATCAATATTGCACGCGAAATCGAAACTGTTTTGGGCTAGTGCATCGCCCCGATCTGGCGTGCAGAAGTAAAATCCGTTCTTCTCCGTGTCGCCATCAGATCCCGGATATAGGAAATATGCAGGAATTTCGGGGTACAGAGCCTGCAGCGCCAAAGAGGAGTGGAGTAGCATCTCGGGAAGATCGACAATCACGTATTTTGATATCGAATTTCGAAATTGCAGCATCGCTGCTAGATTTCCAAAGCCACCCCCGATCTCTAGGACGGACGGGTGCTCAATTTGAGCGAGATAGGGGCTGATTATCGAGGATATGTAAAACGATTTTATGGCGCTCGAATTGTGCGGGGTGAGATCAAATATGTCGCAAAATTTCTTGTATTCGTCATAGAGCCCAAGTTGCTTTAGCCATCGCAACCCAACAGGGTTAAGCGCAAGGTGTCCAGAGCCCATGCCGGCAACATTGAATTGCCAAACCTTTGCGCGCGCCAAGGATGCTGCTCTTGCAAGAAAGTAACTCACGTTGAGAACGACTCTCCTCAAATTGAATCCCAAAGACTCATGTTCTCGGGACAGCAGATTGTATGCCCGGAACTTATTGGGCTTAAACAAGACCGAATTGTCACTCGGGTATTCCCTGATGCCGAAATCCTGAATCAAGTTTCTCCACATACTTGACTTGCCGTTTAGTACATCTTGGCTCTTAACCCAGCTACAAAATCGTTGCCAATCTGGTTTGAATTTTCGTGTCGAATCGTTCATGGTAGGGGCTTATAGACCGTCAAAGCGGGGGGATTGTGCAAACGCGCGCCAGAGTGAGGGCCAGTTCTCATCGGTTAGAGCATAATCATGGCAAAAGCGGGACAATGCCGCGCTTCTTGTTGGATCCTGCATCCACGCCGTCGGATTCTCCCTTAGTTTAGTGAACTCGCGTATTACTGTGGCTGGGTTGCGATGCACGACGCCGACGCTTTCGAGTTCACGGAAGATTTCCGCTGCAGAATCTCGTTCTTTACAGTACGACCTTGACCATAGAACCATACATGGAATGCCGCTAACTGCGCACTCGAGAAACCCGGTTCCAGGTTGTTCCCATAGAATAGCCCAACTAGATAAAACTAAATCCAGCGTCAGCCCCTTGTCTAACCGGGGCGACAGCTGATAGTGACTGCCGCCGATTCGCGCCATTTCTGCATGGGTATCTCTAATCAAATGCGTGGTGATCAGATTGTGGGGTTTATGGAGAACGGTGATTTTGCTGGCCGCCGCATGCCGGACAAAATCGATTAGTGCACCTGCATAACCCTGAACGTCATTTATCGTTGCATGCACTCCAGTGGGGGCAGGTGGAAACGGGTAGATTTTGTTGGGCATCATCAGAATATCGCAGCGGCGGGGCCGTTCGACATTGTATATATCGGCTAGGGCCCCACGCCACTGCTCCTTTCTGACGCACAACCACGGAAAGGGGAGCGGGAAAGTCGTTAGCGCATTTAAAGCTGGGTGCGGCTCATGATGCCGCCATCCCCAAGTGATGAAGGCGTCGCAAAATGCCATTTCCCCGTCAAGAGCCCATGGCTGCCAACACGTGTATCCTTGATATCCTCCGTGCTGGGCGCCGATAATTTTCATATTGAGCTTTTTTGCCGCCGCAACACTGAATGCTGATGCAGTACTAAGCGAAACCCCGGATGAGACCAATGGGCTCATCCGGAAGCGTTTTAGTTTTTTTTCCCAAGCTGCAATATTTGCGGTGGCGCCTTCCAACAATGACGTAGGAAACAGCGATTCGCAATAGTCTTTAAACGTATTGATTAAGCGGGAGTGCGCCGATTCATTGATGCCCAACTGGGCCAGATACTCCCGCAGCAACGAATCGGTTGCATCCACAGCAGATTCGAAAACACGTTCGCGCATCGGGATGTTTAGAGGCGGAGTTTGATACACAGTATTCCACTGAATATCAGCAAATCTACCGGGCCCGTATGCACCAGCCTCAACGAGCGGCAATCGGGAATTAACCATATAGGGTGCCGGTGTGGCGCCCCAAATTCCAGAAAGCATCGCCCGCATGCGTCGAAATATTCTGGCGGGCAACGAACGACTTGCGAATTCAAAATTGTGATTCACGAAGCTGCCCGCGACCTTTTCGACGACATCGTCCTCAACATATTCGTGAATACTCGACACTGGAATTCCAAGCGGCCCCGCAAGGGCGCATAGAATCGCCTGATTGAACGCAGTAGAAGATGAAACAAAACTACCAAAGTCTTCAATGTAGTTGATTCTGCCCAACTTTGGTGCACCGGCGACCTCTATCGGTCCATTGCCATCAATTATCATTTTCATGCGTTGAAGGCGATCAAGATACGATTGTGTTAGCGGCACCATGCCCACTCTAGCTAGCACTACAGCCGCGGAGTTTGGAATACCCGTGCAAAGGCCGATGTGTGTTGCGACGGCTTGAGTCAATGGTATGTAGAGATCAGCAAGCCGTTTGCCTTGCTCTACTACTGTATCGACACTGAAGCAAACTCCTCCGCCATGTTCGGTGGGAAAGAGAGAAATGTCCTTCTCCGTGCAGTCATGAAGATAAGCGTGTAAAACACGCCTCACAATCGAGAGCGGTTCCGGAGGCATGAGTGCGTAGGATTGGGAATCTGGGTGATTATCGTTCCAACTTCGTTTAAGGCGCGCGCTTGAGTACCAGAACATCCGGAAGAAGAAGTCCGTCAAGCCCAGAAGAGACGAATGTGTGCATTGCATCTCGCGGTGTGTTCACGATCGGATAACCGTGAAGATTCAGCGATGTATTCAGTAAGGCGCCGATACCTGTGATGGCTTCGAACGCCTGAATCAAGTTGAAGTACTCGGGATTGATTTCCTTCTCAACAATCTGGGGCCTCGCTGTATGGTCATAGGGATGGATGGCAGCGGGAATGTCTCGCCTCGCGAGTTCCGTTGTGTTGAACGCGACTGTCATGAATGGGGCCCTTAGTCCTTTGGGATTGACGAGATAGTCTTTCGCGCGATAGTCGAGTATTGACGGCGTAAAAGGCATCCAAAAATCTCGCCCTTTTACCTGCTCATTGATCTTTGCCACGTTGCTCCATTTCGACGGGTCGCAAAGTATCGAGCGATTTCCCAGGGCTCTCGCCCCGAACTCCATCCGACCCACGCAGCGAGCTATCGCAAGGCCGTCGGCGATGAGTTGCGCAATCAACTCGTTCCTCGGGTGACGAATGACACTGAATTTATCTTGTGCTGAAAATTCGTTGAGAGCGTCATCAACTTGTGTGGCAGTCGGGGCTGGGCCAAGGTATGCGCTTGAAATTGGAGAGATTTCATTTTTATCTCGGCAAGCAACAAATGCGGCGCCAATGCTTAGCGATTCATCACCTGGGCTGGGGGTGACAAAAAAATTCTTCACTTCTGGCAAGTCCGCCAAAGCTTTGTTGGCCTTGACATTCATCGCTACGCCGCCCGAGAAAACCAACTGATTTGTCCCGAGTTGCTTCATTATGTTTGAGACCCAAACCGTGAGCATCTCCTCTACCCATTGCTGCAAGCCCCCGGCAATGCCGTCAAATCGTACTCCCTGGCGTTCGAATTTCTGCTTGAAATGGAAGAACATGTCAGACGGACGATTTTTCCATTTGAAATCGATCCCATCAACAGCTATCGTATCGGCAAAAATTTCGTAGGCTGGACGCCTTATATAGTCTTTGGCGTATGGGGCTAGCCCCATGAGTTTGTACTCGTGTTCATTTGGCCTCATTCCCAGAAGCAATGTTGTCCAGCGATAAATCCGGCCAAGGTGACACATGTTGGTTTTGTGGATTTCAGTGATCGTATTTCCTTGTGCGACACTGATTGTCGCGTTGTTGCCATCACCCCATCCGTCGGCGACGACGACTGCCGTTTTCACCGATCGGTCGATCTGTGCGCCGAAATAGGCATAGTGAGAGTGGCAGCTATGGTGCTCGGCAAACGAGACATTGCTTGGCGCCACCCCCAAATGGCGAATCACAGTTCGCTTGCGTTCTTCCCGAAACGCTTCCTGCCACTGCGACTTTGGAGTATTTTGCAGAAAGTCAAAGTTATAGTGCACCCCGGAAGAGTCTCCCAGTCTGGAATCGAGCTGCATCCGTTCCCAGAAGTCGCTGTCCTTTCCATCGATCAACTTCGGATGCCAGTACTCATACATCTCGTTCAGGTAGTCCTTGATCGTGAATCGGGTGTGCCGTTTTAGGCGCAACCCGAGAGGATCCTGTTCGAAACCAGCTATAACGACGCTGTCGAGCTGATCCGCCTTTGTGCCGGTCGATTCGAGTAAATAATTGATGCTGAGCAACGGATAGCCGACATCATTCTTGATACCGGTAAATCGCTCTTCCGCAACGCATGCCAGTACCGTGCCATCCTTAACGATTGCAGCCGTCGCATTGTGATTTTCATTGATTCCAAGAACAATCATTCTTGACCTTTTTTGTTAAGGATATGTGTGTCTTTAGATATGGGCTCAGCAATTGAACAACGGGTGTCACCCGAGCAACGCTCTAATTTTACGATAATATTGCCCAGCTGCATTGGGCGATGTTCAGAATGAATTTCCATTTGAATAAATCTGACTGTGAGCTTCAGATGCAATCTCCAGACGGAGCTCTGAGGCCCAGTAAATTGTGAGGATTGGCATACGTGACCTTCCGATTGAAAGACAAGAATGGCGAGTACTTCGGATTGCAAACGTCTTACGTCGTTCACGGGGATGGCATTCGGACAACTCTATTGCTGGGGACTTTGCCCATCCTTCGAGCGCTGGAATTGGAAGGACTCCCTCCGGCGCTTGGATTGGAATGGGAGGTGCGGTTCGCCGATTTGGATGGTCGCCTCCGGTTGGTAAGAACGTACAACACCGGGCTGAATGACGAAATTTGGTTCGATTCGGCGGAATTCTTCGGAAAACCGGTTCATGGAGAGCGGATAACAGGCTCGGTACAATTGCGAGTCACCGCGGTTGTTTATTCTGACGATCCGAAAAAATCACCGCTGCCAAACAGGAAGGAACTTAATGGGGTACTTACCATATCCCGGGCAGGCTCTTTTATTACCGGAGTTCACCTGTACCACGGCCATTCACTCTTTTCCGGTGGATTCTGCGTCAAGCACTACGTGAAAGCGTTAGTCAGGAAAATAGCTTGGTTGGGAAGATCTGCGTATAAGCGAAAGCTTTGGCCTGACGATGCCTTAGGTGCATGCGTAATCCGAAGTGGAAGTCCAGGGGGGGGCATGGGGGTAGCGATTCTGCACAACAACAATCCCTATCCTGGCGTAACGGCATTTTTTGAGTGTCGCTCAGATTCGGACAGTTTCGCACGTCGTGCCTTGTCGGCACTTAAGTCAAATGCGACCTTCAAGCTTAACTTTCCATTGGATAGCAGCGCCTCCAGCATCCAAGGGGCTAGGTTCGACCACTTACTGTTGGTGGAACCACCACTAGGTGTCTCGCGAATTTTACAGGGAGAGGAATGGCCAGATGGGCGTCTCGCTCTGGACCATACCTATTTTCAGCAGCCATCGCACTCGCGGTGGGGAAAGACTGCAAAAGTACGATTTTTCGACCGCACGATTCTGAGCGAATCAATACTGGGCCCATCGAATCCTTGGCCCTGCATTCAAAGTTCGAATGTTCAATCATCTATCGCGCTTTTTAACCAGTTCAGACCCGAATCGGAGTGCAGCTTTGATCTTCATGTATTTTCCGAGGCTGGGAAACTGATACTGGCAAAGTCTCCTTGGGTCCGGCTGAAGCCGTTTGGGTTCGCAGTAAAAAGTGTTTCAGCTGAACTTTCGGCTGCTGGAATTGCTCATTTCCAGGGCACCTATCTGGTAAGTCACAGCAGATTCAGCGCTGCGGAAACGTTACCCGCCAGGCTTCATGCACAAGCTATATACATTTTCAGCGATGGCACTTGGAATGCCGTTCAGTCCGATTCCAGTATTTGGAGCAGTCCGCGGGTGCCTGTGCCTGCTATTGAGAATTTGAGTCCCGCAAAAATTAGGCGGCGACAATTGTGGTATGCGCCGGTGCAGGAAAATGATCAGATCGAAACGATTCTGTCTCTGGCAAACCTATCGTATAGCCTCGAATACGAAAAGCCCCAAACTCTCCTCCTGACCTATTGTCACGGGCTATCGCAGGTTGAGCAACGCGAAGTTGTGCTACCGGCATTTGGCGCATGCCAGGTTCCTGTCGCTTCTCTTTTCAGTCCTAAGCTGTTTGAAAAATCGCCTGGTACGACGGAGCGTGGCTCAATCACGATATATCCAAAATCGGGTAAGACGTACTGTGCGTCTGTGATGTTTCGAGATAGGGGGACCGGCAATTTCTTCATTGAGCACGTTCTTCCGATCCCGAAATTTCCCCATGAGCGCTAGGGCGCGTTAACAATCAAGCCAACCAGATATAGGCACACGTTAGATTGAGCAGGGGCAAGGTCAAGGTTTGTCATCGTGCTTCTGCTTTCAGTTTTTTTAGGTAGGGCTGGCGCGAGCCAGACACGATCCGGCTCTCTGGTTGTTGGCGCCGACCGAAAATTGACCAGTTTTTGAGGGTTGTTCCGACTGAGAATTGACCAGGGTGTTCAATCGCCTGCTTAACTTTTAAGCAGGGAGACGGGGTGATCACCATGGACATGTTGGGCAAGGTTAGGCGCATGAAGATGCGCGACAGACTTTCGATCAGTCAGATC
>Ga0163144_10010888_pt1 | contig 19317 bp, 12 predicted proteins | sample OliLak19BULKMAT1_FD_123175 | JGI IMG/M metagenome (GOLD analysis project Ga0163144, IMG submission 123175) | Freshwater microbial mat bacterial communities from Lake Vanda, McMurdo Dry Valleys, Antarctica - Oligotrophic Lake LV.19.BULKMAT1 | ecosystem: Environmental > Aquatic > Freshwater >... | reverse complement strand
GTCCTGATGCGCGAGATCTACGCGCCGCTCAAGGCGACGGTGCTCGTGACCGACCTGAAGAGCGCCGAGCTCATCAAGCACGCCTCCAACTCCTTTCTCGCCACGAAGATCTCCTACATAAACGCGGTTTCCAACCTTTGCGAAAAGGTCGGCGCCGACGTGAAGATGGTCGCGATGGGCATGGGCCTCGACCGGCGCATCGGCCCGATGTTCCTCAACGCGGGCATCGGCTTCGGCGGCTTCTGCTTCCCGAAGGATCTCGAGGCGTTCCACTGGATCAGCAAGCAGAAAGGCTACGACTTCCACCTGCTCAAGTCGGTGCAGCAGATCAACGAGCTTCAGCTGACCTGGGTCACCCGCAAGATCGAGGAGAAGCTCTGGAACCTCGAGGGCAAGGTCGTGGCGGTGCTCGGCCTCGCGTTCAAGCCCGACACCGACGACATGCGGTACGCGCCGTCGCTGGAGGTCGTTTCCGGCATGCGCGCGCGCGGCGTGAAGGTCCGCGCGTTCGACCCGGTCGCGATGGACCGCGCCAAGGCGCTGCCCGAGTTCAAGGGCGTGCACTTCGCGAAGGACGAGTACGACGCGCTCAAGGGCGCCGACGCGCTCGCGATCGTGACCGAGTGGCCGCGCTTCAAGGACCTCGACCTCGCAAAAGCGAAGAAGCTCATGCGCATGGCCGTGCTCCTCGACGGGCGAAACCTCTTCGACCCGGAGACGGCTCGCGCGCTGGGCTTCGACTACGCGGGCGTGGGCCGGCCATGAGCATCAAGCGCGTCCTGATCACCGGCGGCGCGGGCTTTCTCGGCAGCCACCTCTGCGACAACTTCCTTAAGAAGGGCGCCAAGGTCATCGCGGTCGACAACCTAAAGACGGGAAGCATGACGAACATCGAGCACCTGATCAAGAATCCGCGCTTTTCGTTCATCAAGCTCGACGTGACGAATTACATGCACGTCCCGGAGAAGCTCGATCTCGTCATGCACTTCGCGAGCCCGGCGTCCCCTGTCGATTACGCGCGCTGGCCGATCCCGACCCTGAAGGTCGGCGCGCTCGGCACGCACAAGGCGCTCGGCCTGGCTAAGGACAAGAAGGCCATCTTCGCGCTCGCTTCGACCTCGGAGGTCTACGGCGACCCGGAGGTCAACCCGCAGCCCGAGACCTACTGGGGCAACGTCAATCCGATCGGCCCGCGCGGCGTCTACGACGAAGCCAAGCGCTACGCCGAGGCGCTCACGATGGCCTACCACCGGTACCACGACGTGCCCGTGCGCATCGTGCGCATCTTCAACACCTACGGGCCGCGCATGCGCACCGAAGACGGCCGCGCGGTGCCGAACTTCATCACGCAGGCGCTCAAGGGCAAGCCCATCACCGTCTACGGCGACGGCTCGCAGACCCGCAGCCTGATCTACGTCTCCGACCTCGTCGACGGCATCGACCGCCTCGTGCGCTCGAGCTCGACGGGCCCGATCAACATCGGCAACCCGGTGGAGATGACCTTGCTCGAGCTCGCGGAGACGATCAAGCGGCTCACGAAGTCCCGGTCCAAAATAGTCTTCAAAAAGCTTCCGGTCGACGACCCGAAGGTCCGCCGGCCCGACATCACGCTCGCGCGCAAGAAGCTTCATTGGGAGCCGAAAGTCGCGCTCGAAGACGGTCTCAAGAGCACGATCGCGTACTTCCGCCGAATCCTCTGAGCCCCGTACTCACCGTCGTCCTACCGTGCCACAACGAAGCGGAGAACATCGCCCGCTACGGCGCCGAGCTGTTTCCCGCGCTCGACGCTCTCGGCGTCCCGTACGAGGTCGTGATCGTCAACGACGGCTCCACGGACGACACGGCCGCGGCCGCGCAGAAGCTGCTGATCACGCGCAAGGACACGATCATCCTGAGCGTCTTCCCGAACCGCGGCATGGGCGGCGCGCTGCGCGCGGGCTTCGACGCGGCGAAAGGCGAGTGGATCGCGACGATGGACGCGGACCTGACGTTTCCGCCGTCCTACATCAAGGCCCTTTACGACGCGGCCGTCGCGTCCAAGGCGGACCTCGTTTCCGGCTCGCCCTATCTGCGCCCGGGCGACATGGACCGGATATCGTGGATGCGCAGGCTTCCGAGCGTGATGATCAACTCGCTCTACCGCGGAGCGTTCGGCGGCGCGCTCACGGCGTACACTCCCGTGTTCCGCCTGTACCGCGCCTCGTTTCTCAAGAGCCTGCCGCTGACGTCCGACGGCTTCGAGATCAACGCCGAGATCGCCGCGCGCGCGATGCTGGCCAAGCGCGCGGTCGTCGAGGTCCCCGCGCCCCTGCTCGCGCGCGTTTCGGGCGTGTCCAAGCTGCGGCGCGGGCGAGAGCTCAAGCGGCATGCGGCCCTGATCGCGCGCCTGCTCGCCGGAAAATGACGGCGATTTGATCCGTTTTTGATCGATCCCTGTTATCCTCCGGTCGATGCGCCCCCTTCTCCTATTGCTCGCCCTCGCGGCCATGGCGGAGCCGGCGGCCGCCCAGATGGATCCGGAAAAGCGCCGCCTCCTACAGATGGGCTTCAATCGTCCGCTCGACGGGCGCGGGCCTTTCGCGGGCTACCTCTACTACTACCACAACCACCCTTACGCCGATAAGGTCCGGGCGCTGCGAGTGGCGCTCGCGCCCGTCTACGTCGACGCCGAATTCGGGGTCAAGCGCGGCATAGACGAGAACACGGACCTCGGCATCGGGCTGGCCGGAGGCGGCTACGCCGACAGCTACACGGAGATCCGCGGCGGCCGCTATCTGCGCGGAGAATCCTTCACGGGCGACGGCTTCAAGGCATCGGCTTCGGCGTATCACGACTTCGGCAAGTTCGGCCCGGCGCCTCTCGCGGGCGTGCTGCGCGGCGAGATGAGGCACGCCGAATTCCGCCGCGAAAAGTCCACGGAGCCCGGCTTCGAGCTCCCGAACGCGCAGACGGACTTGAACGTCCGGACCGGCTTGCGCTGGGGCGGCCAGGAGCCGGTCATGCTGCCGCGCCTGGCGGGCGAGCTGTCGGTCTGGTACGAGGGCCGCTTTCGCACGGCCCCCGGCTTCTACGGCTACGCGGGCGACCGGCGCATCGAGCCGAACACCCATCTGATCTGGTCGCGAGCGCTGATCGTCTATAACCTGCCGCGAGCCGATCACCGGTTCCTCGCGCAGATCGCGGGCGGCACGGCGCGCCGCCCGGACCGGTTCAGCTCGTTCCGGCTGGGCGGCGTCCTTCCGCAGGCCTCGGAGTTCCCGCTCTCGATCCCGGGCTACTATTACCAGGAGGTCAGCGCGCAGAGCTTCGGATCCGCCGCCGGCACCTACCTCCTGCCGCTGTCGCCGGATCACAGGACCTGGCTCGCCTCGTTCACGCTCGCGACCGCTCTCGTCGACTATACGCCCGGCGTCGAGCAGTCGAACAAATGGCATTCCGGCTTCGGCGCCGGCTTCAGCTGCAACACGAAGGCCTGGCAGTGGCTCCTCGAGTACGGCTACGGCATCAACGCCGTGCGCGGCCACGGCAACGGAGCGCACATGCTCGGCCTGCGCGTGCAGTTCGACTTCCGCAAGGCTACCTCGCCCATGGTCCTGCCGCGCAACGTGGAGCGCGGCCTCGACCGCGCGCTCGACCGTCTTCCCGGGCGCTAGCCGCCTCCGCCTTGACGGCGGCGCGGGGTACGTCTACACTGACGGCGATGCTTGCTCGAATATTCCTCGCGCTGGCGGGGCTCCTGCCTCTGGCCGCGCCCGCGTTCGCGGTCGAGTGCACGCGAGGCCAGTTCACGCCCGCGGCTCTGCGAGGGCCGTGCGGCGGCAATGCGGCCATAAGCTGCATGACCTTCCAAACGGATTTCATCGCAGCGTGCGAGCGCGCGTTCGTCGAAAGCCGCACGGTACAGCTGCGGCACGACCGCCCGGGAAATACGCAAGTGTCGTCCGAAGAATATAAGGCGTCGAATGCGCGCTACGCCGAAGCGACCGCGGCCCTCGACGAGGCCGTGGCGGCGGCGAAACAAGCGGAGAAAGGGGAATTCTCCGGGGTCCCCGCATTCGTCGATGTCAGCCCCGACTTAACCGGCATCAAAATCATTGCCTTACGCGCGGACGCGGATGCAGCCGCGGCCAACCTCGTCAACTTTGAGAGGGCTTTCGCGACTCCATTGAAAGCGTCAGCGGTCGGCCCGGAATCTCCGGCGCCTCTAATTCTCGCTCCGGAGACCCTCAATAAGGCCGTCGACTTGGCGCTCAAGGGCGCGGGCGGCCCTGAAAAGGTCCAGCAGGCCGGCGAGCGCTCTCTCGCGGCGAACCAGCCCGCCCAGGCCGAACGCTACGCGCAGGCGCTGATCGACAAGGCTCCTAAGGACTCGCGCGGGCCGACGCTCATGGCGGAAGCGGCGCTGAAGACGGGTCGTCCCGCGGACGCCGAGCGCTGGGCGCAGAAGGCGCTCGAGCTCAATCCAGCCGACAAGAAAGCCCAGGACGTCGCATCCTTCGCTCGCTCCGAGCTGTCGGCGGCGCGTCTGAAGAAGCCCGTCGTCGGAAATTTTCAGGAGGCGCGCGGGCGGGATCTCGAGCGCGCGCTCGCGGCTCCCGCGAGGCCCGCCGGTCCCGCCGGTCCCGCCGGACCCGCCCCCGTCGTCGTCAAGGAAGCCGATCCGGCGCCGCGCGTGCTCGCCGGGCTCCTTCGCCGCGGCTATGAAAAAATGAACATGGGAGACCATCTCGGCGCGCTCGAGGACCTCAGCGTCCACCTCGACGGGCATCCCGACGATTCCGAGGCGCGCCTCGTCCGCGCCGAGGTCCTGCTCAAGCTCGTGAAGCCGCAGGCCGCGCTCGCCGATATAGACCTCGTGCTGGCCAAGGCGCCGGACGATCCGCGCGCGCTGCGCGCGCGCGCCGCCGCGCTCTACGAGCTGTGGCGCGACGACGAGGCGCTCGCGGCGATCGACCGCTCGCTCGCGATCGAGCCCGCGAGCGGGATCGCCCACCTGACGCGCGCGAAGGTCCTCGAGCGCAAGGGCCGGACCGCGGAGGCGGTCGGCGAATACCGGGCGGCCGCCCAGCTCGATCCCACGCTCGAGCCGATCGTCGAGGCGGCCCTGCGGCGGCTCGGCGCCGCGCCCGCGGCAAAGGAGCCGAAGGCCGTCGAGCGCCGCCTGCTGCGCGGGTCGTTCATCGTGGTCTCGCTCGGGCTGATCCTGCTGGGGCTCGCCGGCGGCGCGATCGTCGCGACGCGGCGCGCGCGCGCGCCCGAGGCGGCCGCCGCCGGCTCCATGGAGCGCACGCTCAGGCGGGGCGACCTCGTCGCGGGCCAATACCGGATCGAGCGCGTGCTCGGGCGCGGCGGCATGGGCGTCGTCTTCGAGGCCGTCGACGAAAAGCTCAAGCGCTCCGTCGCGCTGAAGCAGCTTCAGGGCGACTACCGCGCCTCGGCCGAGGAGGCCGCGCGCTTCCTTCAGGAGGCGCGCCTCGTCGCGCAGCTGAAGCATCCGAACGTGGCCGAGATCTACGCCGCCGTCGAGGACGCCGGGCTATACCTCGTCTTCGAGTTCGTGCGCGGCCGGAGCCTCGACGCGGCGCTCGACGCGGGCGTCAGCGCCGAGCAGGCGCGCGGGATCGTCGCGCACGTTTGCTCCGCGCTGACCGCGGCGCACGCGCGGCGCATCGTCCACCGCGACCTCAAGCCGTCGAACCTGATGATCTCCGACGAAGGCCAGATCAAGGTCATGGATTTCGGCATCGCCCACCAGTCCGTCCACGGCAACGACTTCACGAAGACGTCGGCCAGCGGCACGCCGCCGTACATGGCGCCCGAGCAGGCGATGGGCTCGGTGTCCTCGGCGTCCGACCTGTATGCGCTCGGCGTGATGGCCTACGAGCTCCTCGCGGGCGGCCGCCCTTTCAACGGGCCCGATTTCCTCGGCCCCAAGCTGCGCGGCGAGTTCGAGACGGCGACCTCGCGCAGGCCCTCCCTGCCCCCGAAGCTCGACGCGTTCTTCGCGTCCGCGCTGTCGCCGGATCCGTCCCGCCGGCCCGTCAACGCCGAGGCCTTCGCGTCCGCGTTCGCGGCCTGCTGGTCTTAGCCCCCGGCAACTTGGTAGCCTAGCGGCGATGCCCGAACTCGGCTCGCCGGAACGCCCTCTCGCCGTCGCGATCGTCGGAGCCGGGCCGTCGGGCTTCTACGCCGCGGACGCGCTGCTCAAGGCGCCCGGCTTGACGGTGCGCGTGGATCTCTTCGACCGTCTTCCCACGCCGTTCGGGCTCGTGCGCGGCGGCGTCGCCCCCGACCACCAGAAGATCAAGTCCGTCGCGGCCGTCTACGAGCGCACCGCCCAGGATCCGCGCCTGCGCTTCTTCGGCGCGGTGAAGCTCGGCCGGGATCTCACGGCGGAGGAGCTGTCGGCGCGCCACGACGCCGTCATCTACGCGGTCGGCTGCGAGAGCGACCGCCACATGGATATCCCGGGCGAGGCGTTCGCGGGCTCGCACTCGGCCACCGAGTTCGTCGGCTGGTACAACGGCCATCCGGATCACCGGGCGCGCGAGTTCGACCTCAGCACGGGCGCCGTCGCGGTCGTCGGCGTCGGCAACGTCGCGATGGACGTGACGAGGATCCTCGCGCGCGACGCCGAGGAGCTCGCGAAGACCGACATCGCGGGCTACGCGCTCGACGCGCTGCGCAAGAGCGGCGTAAAAACGGTCTGGCTTCTCGGCCGGCGCGGCCCGGCCGAAGCGGCCTACTCGCTCGCCGAGATCGAGGAGATCGGAGAGCTCTCGGCCGCCGACCTCGTCGTCGATCCGGACGAGGCCGCCGTCGACGCCTCCGCCGCGATGGATCCCGCCGCGAAGAACAAGACCGAGTACGTGCAGGAACACGCCAAGAAGGGCGAAGGAACCAAGGAGCGCAAGGTGCGCCTGCGGTTCCGCGTGTCTCCCGTCGAGCTCCTGGGCGAGAACGGCCGCGTGAGCGCGATGCGCGTCGAGAAGAACAAGCTCGTCCCCGACGGCAAGGGCGGCGTGAAGGCCGTCGGCACCGGCGTCTTCGAGACGATCAAGATCGGCCTCGTGCTGCGCTCCGTCGGCTATCGCGGCATCCCGCTTCCGGGCGTGCCCTTCGACGAGAAGTCCGGCCACATCCCCCACGTGGACGGACGCGTCGTCGCGGCGCCCGGCCAGGCCCCGCTGCCCGGCCAATACGTCGTGGGCTGGGCCAAGCGCGGACCGTCGGGCCTGATCGGCACGAACCGCGCCGACTCGGTCCTGACGGTCGCCTCCCTGCTCGCCGATCTCAAGGCGGGGCTCCTTCCAGCCTCGGCCGACTCGACTCTCGAAGCGACGCTGCGCCTGCTCGCCGACAAGAAGGTCCGCCCGCTCAGCTTCGCGGACTGGCAAAAGCTCGACGTCTTAGAGAAGGCCGCGGGCGCCAAGGCAGGCAAGATCCGCGAGAAGTTCACCCGCGTGGAAGACATGCTCGCCGCCCTCCCCCCGAAGCAGGGCTAGAACCGGCGGCTGAACGTGATCTGCACCGAGTAGTCCGCGAACGCCGCGTCCCCGTGCCGGCCGTACTGCCTGTCGGCAAAGCTCTTCTGCCGCTCGCGGTGTATCGCGATCGGCACGTTGACGGCGACCATGTTCGCGCCGAACCCGACGCTGAGGCCGGGGTCGACCGAGACCGTGAAGCCGGGCCGCCGGAAGCCGTCGCTGGGTCCCAGGATGTCGTGGGGAGGCACGCCCTCGATCCGGCCGCCGACGGTCCCCGCCAGGCCGCGCCAGATCCCGCGTCCGAAGCCGCCGCGCAGCACGTATTGGTCGGCGACCGACATCGTTGATTCACCGAGCCCGCTGCGTCCGGTCGAGACGCCGTTGTTTCCGCGCGGATTGACGAGGTAGCTGCCCTGCGCGTAGACCACCAAGGCCCACGGCACGACGCGGAAGGCCGAGGATTGGACGATGATGCCGGTGCCGCCGTCGCCGGGCTGGATCGACTGGTCGACCGACCGCACGATGGTGACGCCGGGCGCGGTGGTCGCCGTGTCCGTCTGATCGGCCTCCCCCGTCGGGAATTTGATGCCGAGGCCCACCGACACGTTGCCCCTCGGGCGCGAGGAGGGCTTCCACAGCCAGGCGTCGGCGACGAGCCGGATGTCTCCGATCCCCTGCGACTCGGTGGTCGAGCGTCCCACGATGATGCCGGCCGCGCGGACGGACCCCCAGCGCGTGGCGCGGAAATAAGGGATGCCCAGCGTGAGGGACACGCGCTCGCTGAGGCCGTAGGTCGCGGAGACGTCCACGAGGTTCATCTTGTTGACGACCTCGCTTCCCTCCGCTTCGCGATGCGTCTGCTCCTTGGAACCGACGAAATGCCGGTGAGAGTGGATCCAGCGCCAGGCGAGCGCGGCCTGCCAGCGTCCTTTCGGGAGGTAAGGCCCGACCGCGTCGCCGGCGTCGCCGCTGGACCCGTCGGAAGGGGCCGCGCACGACAGCACCGCCGTCTCGTGGCCCGCCATCAGCCCGCTCGCGCCCGTCGCGACGCAGCCCTGGCTCCAGGCGCGGCTCCCGGCCAGAAGCATCAACGCGCCCGTCAGAACTAGGATGTTTTTCATGATGTGATATTGTGACAGACCTTGTCCCCGGCCCGTGTAGAATAACAGCTACAGGCGGATTTCGGACCCGGCCGGGAAGAGCGGCCGTTTCGAAGTGATACAATCGGTCCTCCCGATCGTCGATGAAGACCATCTTTCCGCGCTTTCTGCTTTTCTTCGTTCCGATCTCCTGCGCCTTGGCGGCGCTGGTGCTGCTCCTCTATCGCCAGGACCTGGCCAAGGAACGCATTCGGCACGAGAGCGACGGAAGCTACAACGTCGACCTTCATGCCGAGATCATCGCCGCCGAATTCCGCGCGGTGAAGTCCGACCTGCTGTTTCTGTCCGGCCAGAGCGTGCTGCAGGATTACCTGGCCCGTCCGAGCGCCGCCGCGAAAAGGGCGCTGGCCCGGGAATATCTCATGTTCGGTTCCGGCAAGGGGATTTACGGGCGGATCCGGTATTTGGACGCGGCGGGACGCGAGGTGGTGCGGATCGACGGCGATGAGGGCCATCCCGTGATCGCGCCGGACAACCAGCTTGGGAGCGCGACGGATCGCTACTACTTCCGCGAGGCGCTGGCCCTTAAGAAGGGGCAGACTTACGTGTCTCCATTCGACCTCGACAGCGAGCGGGGCGACATCAAACGCCCCTTCAAGCCCAGGCTCCGCTTCGCCGTGCCCGTCTTCGACGCGAGCGGAAGCAAGCGGGGCGTCGTGGTTCTCGATTATATGGGCGCGAAGATGCTGCGCAAGCTCGACGAGATCTCGGCGCATCTTCCCGGAAGCCTGGCCCTGCTCAATGGGAACGGATTCTGGCTGCGCGCGCCGCGCCGGGAAGATGAGTGGGCCTTCATGTTCGCCAGGGACCGGAGGTTCGGCGGCGGTTACCCGCGCGGTTGGCGCGAGATCGTCCGCGGCGGCCGGGGAGCAGCCCGCACCGATGAGGGGCTCTTCGCGTTCACGACGTTTTCTCCCGTCGACGCGGGCTTCATGACCGGCGGGCAAGCGGAGAGCCTGCTGCGCATCGTCTACGTCCTTCCGCAAGAAGCGCTGGATCTCAAGTCGCGCAAGCTACTCAAGACTTTGCTGATCCCATGCGCGTTCATCGAGGCGGTCCTGGCCGTCTTGATCTGGTTCCTGTGCCGGGCGCATGCGCTGCGCGAGAACAGCCGGCGCCGGCTCCTGGAATCGGAAGCCAGACTGCGGATCCTCTCGACGGGGCTCATCGAGGCGCAGGAGCGCGAACGCAAGAGCCTCTCGCGGGATCTTCACGACGATCTCGGCCAGCTCCTGACCGCGGCCTGCCTGGAGCTCGAACGAGCGCTGCTGCCGGAAGGGAAAGCCGTGCGGCCCGAGCTCGTCCGCGGCGTCCTGGAGTATACCCGCAGCGCCCTCGACCGGATGCGGGAGATTTCGAGCCGGCTCAGGCCGCGCGTGCTCGACGATCTGGGCCTCAAGGAGGCGGCCCGCAGCCTGATCGACGAACATCGCAAGAAGACGGGCATAGACTTCCGGGCGGAGCTGCGTTTCGAGAGCCGCGAAGTGCCCTCCGCGGTCAGCGAGAATATTTACCGCATCCTTCAAGAGGCCTTGAACAACGTCGTCAAGCACGCCCGGGCCAAGAAGGGCCTGATAACGTTGAGCTTGGCCGACAGCCGCATCGAGCTGACGGTCAAGGACTGGGGCGTCGGGCTGGACCAGCGATCCCTGAACCCCGGCACGATGGGGCTCCTGAGCATGCGCGAGCGTTCGGAGCTGCTGGGAGGGACTTTCAGCCTGCGCTCCGAGCCGGGCGCGGGGACGGAGGTCCGCGTGGTCGTTCCGATGCCCGCTTCGAGCGCGGCGGGGGACGTCTGATGGCCCGCGGCCGCCTCGGCGTTCTGCTCGTCGACGACCACGTGATGGTTCGCGAGGCGCTGGCGCGAGTTCTCGCGGAGAGCCAGGGCATCGAGGTGCTGGGTCAGGCCGGCGACGGAGCCGGCGCCCTGAAGCTTGCGCGCGAGCTCCGGCCGGACATCGTCATCCTCGATTACAGCATGCCCGAAACGGATACCGCCGGGGTGATCAAGAGCCTGCGCAAGGAACTGCCCTTCGTTAAAATTCTGATCCTGACCATCCACGAGAACGTCCACTACGCCATCAAGAGCTTGGAGAGCGGCGCTCACGGCTACGTGATGAAGTCCGCGGCGGTTCGCGAGCTCGTCGACGCCATTACGGCCGTCAGCGCCGGAGGGACGTACATTTCCCCGAACATCTCCGAGCGGGTGCTGGAGCACATGTGGCACCCCGGGAAGCGGCGCGTCGGCCTTGAAGTCCTCACCCAGCGCGAGTTCGACGTGCTCCGCGCCATAGGGGCGGGCAAGAGCCTCAAGGAGTGCGCCCGCGAGCTCGACCTCAGCGCCAGCACCGTCGCCACCTACCGGGCGCGCCTCATGGAGAAGCTCAAGCTGGCGAGCACCGCCGACATCATCCGCTTCGCGCTGGAAAACGACATCATCGGTTGAACGAGTAGGCCCTCCGGTCTAGGGGCTAGGCCTTTGGGCTCTTACGGGGTCTCTTCTCTCCTATTACGATAGATGTAATGACCTTTCGGGTTATTGTCTTTCTACTAATAGGCACCGCCGCCCAGGCGCAAGTCCGCGGCAGCGCCATACCTAAGATTTCCCTTGGAAATGCAAACATTTCTTTGCCTTCTGCGCCGTCGATCGAGACCCCCAATCCTTTGTCGTTAACAATGCCGTTGCCGTCTCCGTCCTCCCTCGTCGTCGGCGCCATCGCGAATACTCCATCCGTTGCCGTTCAATCCGTTCATGCCGCTCAATCCGTTGTCGCCGTAAAGCCCGTCCCGCCGGCGTTGTCCGTCCTGCACGCGGCCGTCCCGGCGAAGCCGGCAGCTCCAACCCCCGCTCCCTCACCCGCAGCCTCGAAGTCCGACGCCGGCGCTCCTTTCGACGGCTCGCTAAAGGTCCTCATCGCCGGCTCCGAAGCCGTTCCGTTCATCAAGACCGGCGGCCTCGCCGACGTCGTCGACGCCGTTTCCCGCGGCCTCGCCTCTCGCGGTCATGACGTCACGCTCGTACTCCCCAAGTACAAGGCCCTCAAGACCTCCGGCGTCGAGTTCACGGACGCCGGCTCCGTCTTCGTCCCCGTCGGCGGCCGCGTCGAGAAGGCCGCTTTGCTCGTCGGTCAACGTGAAGGCGTCCGCGTGGTCTTGATCGACCATCCCGAGTTCTTCGAGCGCGAGGGCGGCCCTTACGCCGCGAAGCACGCGGCGTTGGGCCTCTCCGCGTACGACGCGGCCGGCATCGACGACGCCGACGAGCGCTTCGGCTTCTACGCCCGCGCGGCCCTCGAAGCGATGCGCTCGCTCGATATCAAGCCGGACATCATCCAGGCTCACGACTGGCACGCGGCCCTCATTCCCGCGTTCCTCAAATCCGCCGCGTACAAGGACGACGCGCACTTCGCCGACACGAAGACCGCGCTCACGATCCACAACATCGCGTTCCAAGGCGCGTTCTCGCTGGCCACGGCGGAAAAGCTCGGCTTCGACGAGGCGCACATCGAGCACAACGGCGGCTCGAACTATCTCAAGTCCGGCATCGAGCACGCCGACGCCGTGACGACCGTGAGCCCCACGTACGCGCGCGAGATCGTCGAGAACATCCTGTTCGGCATGGGCCTCGAGGGTCCGCTGCGCGCGCGCGACGAGGTGCACGGCATCATCAACGGCATCGACCCGGCGCTGTACGATCCCGCGACGGACCCGCTTCTCGCTCGAAACTACGGCATCGAGGACGCGGCCGAGGGCAAGGCCGAGAACAAAGCCGTCCTTCAAGTGAAGCTCGGCCTCGACGCCGCGCCCGACTCGCCGCTTTTCGTCGTGGCCTCGCGCCTCGCCCACCAGAAGGGCATCGACATGATCTTCGATTCCGCGGCCGACATCGTGCGCCTGGGCGGCCAGCTCGCGATCATGGGCACGGGCGACGCCGAGACCGAGGCGCTGCGCGCGGCGCTCGTGCTCGCGTTCCCCGGCAAGGTCGCCTCGCATCCGTTCGACGCGAACGCGGTGCGCCTGCTCTTCGCCGCGGCCGACTTCCTGCTGATGCCCTCGCGCTTCGAGCCGTGCGGCCTGTCGCAGCTCATCGCGCAGCGCTACGGCGCGCTGCCGCTCGTCACGAGCACGGGCGGCCTCGCCGACACGGTCATCGACCTGCGCGACGACCCGGTCAACGGCAACGGGCTCATCATCCGCGCGATCGCCTCGATCTCGCTGTCGCGCGCCGTCGCGGACGCGATCCAGGGCTACCATCACCCGCAGGCGATCGCGCTCGCGCGCCGCGCCGCGATGAAGAAGGATTCGTCCTGGGAGATCTCGCTCGACGTTTACGAGGCGCTCTTCCGCCGCCTGGCCGGCGAGAGAATCCGCTAAAATGTACCCATGCTTTTCCCCATCCTCTACTGGATCGTGCTGCCGCTGTTCATCGCCTCGCTCGTGGTGCGGTGGCTGAAGAAGCACAGCCCGCACGTGCCTGCGCCCGCCGTCGCGGCGCTGTTCGCGGAGCGCCCGATCGAGCCCAAATGGTTCCGCGCGGCGAGGCGCGACCGCGGCGGGCTGCTCAGGTGGCTCGGAGACTTCGAGAAGCAGCCCGAGGCCGTCGACGCCGCGTACGCCGCGAAGGAAGCGGCGGTTCATGCGGGCGAGAAAGCGGAGTTCCTGGTCTTCAACGCGAAGGCGGAGCTGCTCGAGCAAATTGACTCCTAATCAGCCGATACGCGTGATCGGGACGCTCAAGTCCTGCTTCCGGGAGAAGTTCGGGACGCCGCGGCAGCCGCTGGTCGTGCCCGGGGCGACGGCGACGCTCACGATAGCGAAGGAGTTCCTGCCGGAGCATTCGCTGAACGGGCTGGGACGGTTCAGCCACGTGTGGCTGATCTCGTACTTCCATCTAAACACCAACAAAACGGTGCGGCCCAAAATACATCCGCCTAGGCTCAAGGGCGAGAGCGTGGGGCTGTTCGCGTCGCGGTCGCCGCATAGGCCGAGCCCGATAGGGCTGTCGCTCGCGCGGCTCGTGAAAGTCGACGGCGCGACGGTGCATCTTGCCGGGATCGATCTCGTGGATGGAACGCCGATATTGGATCTCAAGCCGTACATCCCCGAATGGGACTCGGTGCCGCATGCGACGGCGGGCTGGACGAAGGACGCTCCGTTTCCCACCCTAAACGTCGGCTTTTCGCATTCGGCGGCGGACGACATCAAGAAGGCCGAGAAACGATTGAACGTCAACGGATTGGGGATCACGCTCGAGAGCATTATGAGGCAAGACTTGAGGAACCCACGCGATAAAGCTCAAAATAAAGACGGCCTCGAGTTGGGATTCTTTTTTTATGACTTCGAATGCCGCTTCGCGGTACGAGACGGCACCGCGACCGTTATTAAACTCCTGACCGGGACCGTCATGCACAAAAAACAGCGGCGAGTCTCCCCTTCCAAGGTCAAGATCGCGTGAGCGAGGCCGACAAATGGCGCCGCAACGTGCGGCGCATGTATATATGGCGCGCGCTCACCATGATGCACTTCTTCGCGGGCGCGCTCGTGCCCTTCTTCACGGATTGGGGAGGGCTGACCCTTCCGCAGATGTTCCTGCTCCAGGCATGGTTCTTTCTTTGGATCTTTCTGCTCGAGGTTCCCACCGGAGCGGTAGCCGATAAATTCGGGAGAAAGACTTCGATCGTGTGCGCCAACATGTGCCTATTGATCGCGACGGCGGTCTACGCCACGGGTAAGGGCTTGCCCCGGTTCTTATTCGCCGAAATGCTGTGGGCGGCGTCGTCCGCGCTCGCGTCGGGAGCCGACGAGGCCATGGTCTACGACAGCTTAAAGGCTTCCGGTGACGAGGCTGATTCTAAACGTGCGCTCGCGCGCCTCGCCTCCTTCGACATCGGAGCCATCGCCTTCGCCGCGCCGATCGGAAGCCTCATGGCCGCGAAGTGGGGCCTGCGCTTTCCGATGTTCGCGATGCTCGTGCCGTTCGGCCTGGGCCTGCTCGTGAGCCTGACCCTGAAGGAGCCGCCGTCGGAGGAGGACGGCGCGAGGCCCTCTTACCGCGATGTCGTCACGCGCGGCGTGCGCTATTTCGCGTCGCACAAGGCGCTGCGCGCGCTCGCGTTCGACTCGGTCACGATCTGGATGCTCTCGTTCATGATCATCTGGCTCTTTCAGCCGCGCCTGAAGGAGCTCGGCGTCGGCGTGGCGGCCTACGGCTTCGTCACGACGGCCATGACGCTGGCGCAAATCGCGATCCTGAGCAGCCCCGACCGCGTCGAGCGGTTCTTCGGCGGCGCGCGGCGCTACCTGATCTGGAGCGCGGTGATCCCCGGCGCCGCGTTCCTGGCGCTGCCGTTCGCGACGAACGCGCTGGCCGCGTGCGCGTTGTTCGTGCTGATCCCCGCGTTCGGGCTCTCGCGCTCGGTCGTGATCTCGAACTACATGAACAAGCATGTCGACAGCGCCAGGCGCGCGACCGTGCTGTCGACGGTCGGCATGGGACGCCAGCTCATGGGCGTGATCGTGCTCCCTCTCGTCGGCCTGCTCACGAAGGCCTCGCTCGGCTGGACCTTCGGCGCGCTGGGCGCGACGATCCTCGCGTGCGCCTGGGCTTCCTCGGTCGAGGAAGCCCACCTGTCGACCTAGATCCTCCTGCCGACTCTCGCCGGTGCGAGCCACAATCTACAGCAATGGATTTTTACTCTTCCCGGGATTAGCGCATATCCCGTCACGGCTTCACCTTCATGATAAACCCATCCGAATGCGCCGTCATCTCCGGCGCGTACATCGACTGCAGCACGGCCGCGCCGATCCGGTAGGTTCCCGGGGTCGTCGGCCGGACGCGATAAGCGAGCTTGTACTCGCCGTGCGGCAGCCAGTCGATGAAGAAGTTCGTGAGCGAGTCGCGCGGCTCCTCGTAGCGCGAAAGCTGGTCCCACTTCCAGCCCGAACGCAGCTCCTCGCCCTCGAAGCCCGCGCCGCGCGGGTCTTTCAGATGAACGTATTCGAACTGCGAACGGGCCTTTACGGTAAGCCGGACCTCGACCTGGTCGCCGACCGCGACCGCGTCCCCGGACTTGAGCGGCGACAGCTTGTAGCCGTGTCCCGACTTGTCGCGGCGGAAGAACGTGCGCTCGACCTCGAGCATTCCCGCGCCCGACGCTTTCGGGATCTTGTCCGTGCTGTAGATCCAGGTGAGCGACGCGAACGCGAAGCCGGGCCCCGTCTTCTCGATCGCGGCCTTTCCGTGCGACTCGCGGATCTCGGCGCCCGAGCGCGTCCAGCGCAGAGGCTTCGCGAGCCAGTCGAAGGGCTCGATGGCCGCCGTCTCGGTGTCGGGGCCCCACGTGAGCTTGAAGCCGTCGCCCTTGTCGAGCGCGCCTCGAGACTTGAGCACGTCCAGCAGCGAATAGATCGCCGCGGCCGACGCCTTCGTGGACTTCCATTCACTTCCCTTCCGATTGAACAGCAGCCACTGCACGAGCCCGGGGATGCGCGGGTCCTTCGGCTTGATCGTCAGCAAGGTCCGCAGGAAGAACGCGTGCTTCTCGACGGTGTCGTTGTACCACAGCCACGAGATCTTTTCGGGCGCCCAGTACGCGCCCGCGACCGGGTCCTCGCGGAGACCGTCGAGGGCGCGCGCGAGATACAAGTCCGCCCTGTCCTTTTCGCCGAGGCGCCAATAGACGTAAGCCGCGTAGCCCCGCCCGAACGGGGTCAGAGCGTCCGTGTGCTTATCCGCGTAGTCGACCCAGGCCTTCGCGAAGCGCCGGCCTCTGCCGGTTCCATCCATCGTGTTCGGGAACGACGTCACCACGTAGGCCGCGTAAAGGATCAGCGACAGCTCCCCCTCCTCGGGCTTCAGGTGCTTCGGGATCTCCCCGTTCACGTAGGTCAGCGCGCGCGCGACGACGTCCGCGGGCGGCGTCACGCCGTAGCGCTGCGCCTCGGCGAAGCCCGCGAGCACGAGCAGCGTCATGTACGGGCTCGAGCGGCCTCCCGGGAACCAAGGGAAGCTGCCGTCGGACAGCTGATAGGCCTTGAGCTTGCCGAGCGAGTCAGCGAGCTCGGCCTCGACCGTCTTCGGGTCGAACATGTCGATGATCGGCCACGCGGAGGTCCGTCCCTTCGATATCTCTTCCCACGGCGACTCCATGAGGCGCGTCAAACGGCGCGGATCGGAACGGTCCCACGCCGGCGTGATGGTATCGCGCTTGGGGATCTTCCTCGCGGCCGCGGCGAGCGCCGGATATTTCTTGTAGAAGGCGTTGACGATCGCGAGCGGCACGTACCGGTCGAGCAGCTGCTCCGTGCATTCGTGCGGGTAGTGGATGAGCGACGGCAGGCTGTTCAGAACGATCAGCGCGAGCTGAGGGTCGACCTGCAGATGGATCGCCTCGTGCTCGCGCGTGGGATCGGGCTCCGCCCACGACGGCAGCGCGAGGACCTTGCGCACCGCTCCGTCGAGCACGACGAACGCCGTCTCGATCAGGCGCTCGCGCGACGGCAGGATCGGAAGCTCGCGCTCCTCGGCGTCGGCGAACGCGCCCGCGCGCGCCGTCGCGCGCACCATGAACGTCGTCGTGCCGCGCGGCGCCTTCACGCTCCACGACAACGGCGCGATCCCATGGGCCTTCGCGGTGAACGGGACGACGAGGCCGGACAAGCCGAGGCCGCCGGCGGCGTCCTTGCCGTTCTCCGTCACGGACAGCGTGACCTCGCCCGAGAGCGCGGCGTCCGTCTCGTTGTGGACGACCGCCTGCAGCAGTCCCTCGTCGCCCTCGCGGTAGAAGCGCGGCATCTCGACGCGCACCATGAGCTCCTTGCGCGTGACGGACTCGGCATCGACGGTGCCGCGCTTCACGTCGCGCGTGAGCACGATCGCGCTCGTCTTCCAGCTCGTGAGGCGCTCGGGCGCGGTGAACGAGAAGAACGCCTTGCCGTCCTTGACCTTCAGATGCGCCTCGAAGAACGCGGTCTCGGAGAAGTCCTTGCGCGCGGCGACCGGGGGCTCGGGAGCGGCGTCCTGCTTCTTGCCGAGCTTGTCCTTCGCGTCCTCCTCCTTGAGCTCCATCCGCTGCAGGCTCGCTTCCTTGGGCGCCGCCGAGGCGGGCGACGGCGCCATCATGCCGCCCATTTCCATGCTGTCCGCGGCGAATTCGTTCGACGATTTGGCCATCGCCCTCCGGCTGCGGCCGTAGACGCGGGCGCGGTTGAGCCTGAGGCCCGGAGCCATGGGCTCGCGCGTCGCGGAGTTGTAGAGATCGAGCATCTTCTTGACCCAGCCCGCCTCGATAGGAAGCTGCTGCGCGTACGGCATGAACAGCGAACCCTGCGCGGGCGCGTAGGTCCAGCGAGGCGGGTACAGCGACGAGGTCCAGGCGCGGGCGGCCCCGGCGTAGTATTCGAGGGATCGATCGTAGACGCGCACCGCGGCCTCGCCGCCCGCGGCCTTGCCCGCGCGGTCCGAGACCGAGAGCGCCCAGCGGACCTTCTGCCCGGGCTTCATCACCGCGTCGTGCCGGAGCTTCACGAAGAGCTCGCGGTCCTTCCATGGGACGTCGACGCGGACCTGTCCCGCGCGGATCTTGAAGTCCTTCGCGCCGAACCAGCGCGCCGTGAAGCCGCCCTTGTGATCGTCCGTCACGGGCAACTCGAGGACCTGCACGCCTCCGCCGGCCAGCACGCGGCGCTCGAGCATGGACTGCCCGCCCCAGATCTCGACGATCATGCTCGACAGCCCGGCGGAGCCGATGAGCAGGCGCGCCTTCTCGCCGCGCAGCACGGTCGCTTGCTCCGCGAGCGACACGGACGGCAGCCGCAGCGAGGTCCTGCCCTTACCGGCGGACACGACGATGACGCCCTGCTCTACGGTCCCGCCCGCGGGATCGTCCGCGCGCACGACGAGGCGGTAGGCCCCTTCGGCGAGAGGCGGCAGCGCGGCTGAGGCCGGCTTTCCGGCCGCGAAGCGCAGCCGGCCCGACGCGGCCATGTCGCCGTTGGCGACATCTTTATAGACCCGCTCGAGCGCCGGGCTGTCCGCGAACGAGCCGCCCCACTGCGGATCGCCGTCCACGTCGGCCGGATCCTTCGCGAGGCGGTACAGCGAGTACGAGCCCGCGCCGTCCTGCGGCTTCTCGTTCAGGTTCATCAGCTTCACGGCGACCGCGTGCGGATAGTCCGCGCGCGCGAAGCCGGCCGGCGGCTCGATCGAGAGCAGGACGGATTTCTCCCCGGCCGTGAACGATCGCTCGGCCGTGATCGTGCGGCCTCCCGGATCGCGCGACTCGACCGATACGGTGAAGCGCGAAGGCGGCCCGTTCTTCGCGGACGGATCGTACGGCTCGGGCGTGAACGGAAAGGAGAAGCGTCCGTCGGCTCCGGTCTTCACCTGCCCCGAGGCGACCTCTGAGGCGCCGCGGTTGCCCCACTCCCAGCGCCACCACCAGCAGAACCAGGGGATGTAGACCGAGCGCGTCACCTTGAACGTCACGGGCGCGTCCGGGACGGATCCGCCGAAATAGTATTTGGCCTCTCCGGCGACGACCACCGCGCGGCCATAGCGCCAAATCCCGCTGCTTTCGTCGACCTTCACCTCGAACTCGGGGCGCTTGTATTCCTCGACGGCGAACGAGACGCCGCCCGAGAAGCCGTGGCCGAAGTCGTCGATCCTCGCG
>Ga0163144_10010886_pt1 | contig 19319 bp, 22 predicted proteins | sample OliLak19BULKMAT1_FD_123175 | JGI IMG/M metagenome (GOLD analysis project Ga0163144, IMG submission 123175) | Freshwater microbial mat bacterial communities from Lake Vanda, McMurdo Dry Valleys, Antarctica - Oligotrophic Lake LV.19.BULKMAT1 | ecosystem: Environmental > Aquatic > Freshwater >... | reverse complement strand
TGCGTCGGGCTGATCAATGACGATGAAACGGAAGTCGGGAAAGTTCACCTTGGGATCGTACATATTTTCGATTTAGACAATCCCAAAGTTCGACCCCGTGAAAAGTCGATGATAAACGCAGGATTCGCACCTCCGTCAGAATTGGTGCGCCAAATTGATGAATTTGAAACGTGGTCCCAGATCTGCCTCAAGTACCTTGCAGAGCTGGAGACTCAATGAAGAACGCGGATTCCTGCGGATGATGCGGGCTTCATCGGCGTCAGAACTGCGACATTCGGTCAGATCGTGAAGGATCGCGACGGACTGAGTGGAGTCAAAAACATCAACGTACTTCGGCAACAACTGCCGAAGCGATTCAAGGGAGTGAACGATGAAAACGTCATGTGCTGTACTGCTGCCAGCACTGCTATTGCTTGGTGGCATGTGGTTCTCAGCTTCGGCTCAGGACGAAAAACCGGTAGTCGAACTTGCGCCAATGCCGGGGCAGATTTCTGAACCGGAACTGGGAGAAATTCTGGCAGCGATCGGCTTGAAGCCAACTAAAACGGAGCAGCGTTACGACTTCGCATTTAAGACGAGCTATCGTGGTGAAGAATGGAAGTTTTCAATGTCTGCTGTGCTCAGCCGCAATGGTCAGTCCATGTGGGTGATGGCATGGCTGGACCAGATTCCAACAACGGCCACCGAAGTTCCTCGTACTGCCCTGCTGCGTCTGCTGGCCGCCAACGATCGGATGGGGGAAGGCAAGTTCTTCGCCTATATCCCGAACAACAAACGCTTCGTTTTGCAGCGCGTCGTGGCGAATCGCGACATGAACAACAAGAAGATCATGGAGCTACTCCAGGATCTCGCCGCCAGTGTCGCGGATGAATATCCAACATGGTCCGTGGCGAACTGGACACCAAAAGCTGATCAGCAGGTGGCAGAAGGCGAAGGCAGCGGTCGCGCAGTGCCTGAAAACCCGACCGCCGCAAGTCGTTCTGGTGTACCGGCCAACGTGAAGACATCCGAAGCCGCATCCAAATTCGACGGCAAGGCCGTGAACTAGATCTCTGTCAGGCTTTAAAAAAGGGGTCAGGAACGAATAGCCAAATGGCCCAGAGGGTGCTCCGCACTATTGGTTCCTGACCCCTTTTTAAAGCGTCCTACAAAATCCATCAGACACGCAAGGCCTGACCGTCCAGCAGACGGTGAGGCCTTGTTGCGTTACCGGAAACAGGATTGATGATGCCTGCATGGATCCAGCGTGGGTCGCCGTTTAACAAACCAACCGAGCGAGATGCATCTGCTGGCCCCGCTTCCAATCCTGATCAGTAGTGATCAGAATGCCAAGTCGTGGATTCCTGCGATTTCGAACTTCCTGTGAGATCTGCCGATGCGCTGTCTTGTCGTCCTGTTGATCGTTGGTGGCTTCTGGATCCAAAACACATTATCGGCGGCGACGATCTATCATGCCGGGCGATTGATCGATGGTCGCAGCGATGAACTGCAGACTGAAGTATCAATTGTGGTCGAGGACGGCAGGATCACGAAAGTCGTACCTGGGTTCCTCAAGCCCGCAGAAGGTGACAAGCTGATTAACCTCAGCGCGCACACGGTCATGCCAGGGCTGATGGACATGCACACGCATCTGATGGCCCAGCATTCGAAGGAATCGTACACCGAAAAATTCTTCATGGAAGAATCGGATTACGCGCTGCGATCCACCATGTTTGCTCGATCGACTTTGATGGCGGGCTTCACGACGGTCCGTGACCTGGGTGACAACGGGATCAATTCGGTTTCGCTCCGAAAGGCCATTAACGAAGGCTGGATCATCGGGCCAAGAATTTACACGGCCGGAAAATCAATCGCCACCACCGGGGGGCATGCGGATCCCACGAATGGCCTGAAGGGCGATTATCGTCGGGACGCCGGACCAGTGGAAGGCGTTATCAATGGAGCGGACGATGCGCGCAAGGCCGTTCGCCAGCGCTACAAGGATGGAGCCGATCTGATCAAGCTGACCGCGACCGGCGGCATTCTGAGTCTTGCAGCCAGCGGACAGAATCCTCAGTTCACGGATGAAGAACTGAAAGCTATTGTCGAGACGGCTAAAGACTACAATATGGTGGTGACTGTTCTCGCTCACGGAGCCGAAGGGATGAAGCGCGCGGTGCTGGCGGGGGTGAATTCGGTCGAGCATGGGACCTACATGACCGACGAGATTATGGAGTTGATGAAAGAGCGCGGCACTTACTTTTTTAATGCTCAAACGACGGCGGCTGCCCGGTCGATTCGAGGACTGACATCCACAAATCGCCATTGGGATCGACCTGATTTCTTTCGCGAATTGCCAGCGGAATCGGCACGTGGACGAACCGGCCGTGCCAGCGACCGACAACCATTTCAGTCCGGCCACACATCGCAGCATGCACAGCGTTATGAGTCAGCCGCAGACTGTAGACGCTGTCAAAAGGGTTTGCGGGGACACTGCGAATCAGGTAGCTGGGATCGATGTACTTGGGATTCAGTTCAATTCCCTGAGTTGCAAAGTGAGCATTGATCCTGTCTTTCAGAAACAGACCGATGTCTCCGAGTTTCGCATTACCCGAGGCATCGGTCTTCTTCGGGCATTCGGCCAGCAGTGACTGTCCGGCACCCTCTGCGGTCACAATCACAGCATGTCCTCGTCGCTTCAGTCGTTCCTGCAAACTTGTCAGCAGGCCTTGTGGCCCGTCCAGCCGGAAAGACACTTCGGGGATCAGGACGTAGTTCGCGTCACTTTTCGCCAGCGCGGCATGGCACTTGGCGCGGGCTTCGCCCGCAACCTAAAGTAGCCATCACGCTCCGCCGTGATGAGCATTTGTCAATCGACATTCATCAAACGAGGCAGGGCTCCACAGTCAGCCGCATTGCCCAGGGCTGAAGGACTATCAGCGCGAGGGCTCCTTGCCATGTGGCCCAGCTCAAGGCTCTTCACGACGGAGCGTGACGGCTACTTTGCGATTTGCCCGTCACCGCGGCCGAACCCCAGGGGCGACGAAGTTTATATACGTGAACAACCTCTGCAAACCGGCGCCTGCAAATCTTCTCAGGAGAACAAAGTCTCAATCGTTTGCAGTGCAATGAAGCCCGAATGGCGGCCCATCACTTTGACAAGACCGACTCCATTGGCTGAAGAAATCGCCTCCGCATGTGCTGAACGAATTGCTTCCGAGGCCATCGAAAAAGCAGTTTGAAATCCGAAACTCTGATCGATATACATGATGTCGTTATCGATGGTCTTCGGGATACCGACAACAGCAATCTTTAATCCGCGTTCGGCGATCTCCTTCGTAATCGCCAGCGCACCGCGCAGCGTGCCATCGCCGCCGACAACGAACAGCATGTTGATTCCCATCTGTTCCAGGCAATCCACGATCTCAGCCGGATCCTGCTGACCGCGGGACGTCCCCAGAATCGTCCCTCCTTTTTCATTGATATGGCTGACGAGATCAGGTGTCAGCTCCACAATCGGATGACCATGGCGCGCAATAAAGCCTTGATAGCCATTACGGAAGCCTGTGATTTTCCTGACGCCGTAACGGAAAGTCAGCTCCATCACCAGCGCCCGAATCACGTCATTGAAGCCGGGACACAAGCCGCCGCAGGTGACGATTCCCGCCCGCGTCCTGGAAGGATCAAAGTCGATCTTCTTCCGCGGACCGGCAGGCTCAAAGCCTGGAAGTTCGCTTGCGGACAGTCCACTCGCAATTGCAATCGAAGCAATGTCGTCGAACAGAACCCGGTCCGATTCATCGACATTGTTGATCGACCGACTGCGCCCGGAGAGCAGCGTCGCCAATGGGGAATCCACTCGACAGTTCCCGAGTGACTTCACAACAAAATCAGTTGCTTCGACCACCGCAGTCAACCTTCACCGTTAGAGCACATCGCAATCAACCCGTCGTACGCATCCCCGCTGCGACACCCTGAACAGACAATCGCAGCAGCTCCCGAAGTCGTTGAAGTTCATGTTCATCCGCTGAGCCTGTCCAGCCTTCTTCTTCGTTGAAGCAACTTCACTGGTACACAATTCAGAATAGCACTGCCCGACGTACATATCGGCTTTGGCGAGCGCAGTGGCAGCATTGTCGATCGTGGCCTGAAAGAAAGGCCATTGGCGATACATCTCCAGCAACATCTGCCAGTCCGATCGATCGTTGTATTTCACGTCCGACAGCGCGGTTCCCAGACCGTACCAGGCAGGAATCAGGCAGCGATTCTGAGTCCACGCAAAGACCCACGGGATCGCGCGGAGGTCATTCAAAGTCCGCTGCCCGGTCCTGCGCGAAGGACGTGATGCAATGGGCAGATTTTCAATTTATTCGATCGGCGTGGCTTCGCCGAAGAACTCGATAAATCCAGGCGTGTCAACAAGTTCGCGGTAGGTCTTCAGTGAATGCGTCGCCAGGGACTCCGTCAGCTCCCGCCATGCGGCGCGGACTGTAGGGCGTGGAATATTGCTGGCGACGAGTGTGGCGAACGTCACTTGCTCCAGATGTCGATAAGCCACATGAATATCATCGTAACGTTCGGCGAGCACTTCGCCCTGTTCAGTCAGTCGCAGTGAACCGCCAAGTGCATCTGGCGGCAACGATAGAATCCCCCGCGCGGCCGGTCCGCCGCCTCGACCCGGTGAACCGCCACGACCGTGAAAGAAAGTCAGGCGAATATTCCGCGCGGCTGCGACCTGATGCAATGCATCCTGAGCCCGATCCAGTCCCCAACAGGCCGCCAGGTAACCGCCGTCCTTGGTGCTGTCTGAATATCCTACCATCACGATCTGCCGATTGTCCTGCGCCTGCAGGTGCTGTGCATAGACAGGCTGATCGAGGATCTCTGCCATGACCTCCGGAGCGGCTTTCAGGTCGCCGATTTTTTCGAACAGCGGAATGATCCGCAGCGCATGCAGCGGCACCGCCGCCGGGGAGCCCCCATGCGGCTCAGCACAGGCTCGACGCCACAGCCAGAGTACCGTCAGTAGATCGGATGGCCAGCGAGTCATGCTGATCACATGGCCTCCCAGACAATCCGGGCCGAAGCGTTCGACTGCCTGTCGCAGCATTCGAAACAAACAAAGCGTCTCCTGCGTCAAGGGCGCAAGGCATTCTTCGTCGATCATAGAATGTGCAGACTTTCGGTATGGACGGGTACAGAATCGTCCACCAATGCACTGTTGCACAGTCCGTGCCGAAACATGACCATTCCTGCGCGGTAATTCAGGCGGTAGTGTGCCGGAACGAGTCGTGGTTATTCCGTACGCGGTTGGCATTGGCTAGTTTAACCGCGTGCCCAGCGGGCCGCGCGAGCAGCGTCCGGCTTCGTGGAATCCCAAGCGCGGGGCGTTGCCCACGCGGTTAAACGATTGTGCCACCCTCAACCGCGCGACGTCTGTCTGCTTTGCGGCAGATCACGAAGTGCAGCCCGGCGGACCGGGACTCTATTCACGGCTGAACGACAGTCCGCTTTGCACCGACCACGAAGGCGCCTGAGAGCGAACAAACCGTGCATCGGGAAAATTCTGCGGGAATTTCGCTCGCAAAATGAGAATCTGTTTGAGTATACTCTTGATTGGTCCGACGGAATTGCAAGTTACCTGGTGTTTTGTTGTCGAATCAGTTTTCTGAGACTTTCATGTCCCTTAATGCCGCAAATTATGCCAAAGCAAGGCCAGACGCCGGACGTCTTTTGCCCTCGCTGCAGCGTGTTGTGATGGCGATTGTGACGATCTCCGTAGCGTCAGCGTGGTCGTCAACGGCATCCGCATCCTGTGGCAACTATCTGTACCGCAACGGCAAACACGTCGCTGATTCATCGTTAACGATGAATGACCACAACGCAAATCACGCCTCAAGTAAGGTTCCTGACGACCTGCCAGTGCCGCCGTGTGACGGGCCGAACTGTTCCGGGAACCCAACTCCACTGGCACCGGTGCCCGTCGTCCCCGCGAATCTGATTCGTGGCTTCGATCAGGCCACAATCCTTGAATCACTTGCTGATTCAACTTCGCCTTCGGGTGCGATTGAAATCCCCGAATCTGAACGAGGGGCCCGCTTTGTGCCCTCGTCAATCTTTCGCCCGCCTGCTGCGTGAGACGAAATCTGCAAAGCGGCTGCGCTGCATGCGCGTCGTTTTTCGCCTGCCCTGAGTCGTTGTTGCGTGCTGCAAACTGAACGATTCCTGCAGCCAGTCTTGCAGATGCAACCACAATTTTGCCCGTTTGTCGGTACATACGCCCGCATTCAGATGTCCCGTAAACCGGCTCAATTCGACGAATCGCGTCCTAACGCGCGCCGTTCAGTTTGGATGTTCAATTCTCCCGCCGCGATCGCGCCGGGTGTTCTCTTTGCTCGTGGTCGTTTTCCGATCTCTTTTTGTTGAAAGAACTTCCCATGATCCGTCTGAATCGTAAGTCCCGAGGTTTCACCCTCATCGAATTGCTGGTGGTGATCGCCATTATTGCGATCCTGATTGCTTTGCTGCTGCCCGCCGTGCAGCAGGCTCGCGAAGCTGCTCGGAGAACGCAGTGCAAGAACAATCTGAAACAACTTGGACTGGCAATGCACAACTACGAATCATCCTTTAGTCGGTTCCCCTCGTCTGGACAGGGGCTCGGCAGCGGTCCGCTGGGGCAGAATTTCGACCGACACTCTTTTTTTACTCATGTGCTGCCGTTCATTGATCAGGCGAATATTACAAATAGATTCGACTTTGGTTCCTACTACAATCAGACAGCGCAAAACATTGCAGTGACGCAAATCGCACTGCCAGGCTATCTTTGTCCGTCCGCAGCTCTTCGCGATAGTGATACGGATAGTCAGCGATTCGGGGCAATCGACTACGGTCCGACAATCCACACAAATATCAGCCCTGACACGGGATTGCCGGACAGCACATTTATGGTCCATGGTGGCTTGCGGTGGGAAGGGACTCGCATCAGTCAGATTACGGACGGACTGAGTACAACGATGGCCTTGGGAGAGGATGTCGGTCGAAACGAAAAAATGAAATCATTGTATGCCGACCCGGTCGTTGCGGGCTTCAAGAGATCACATTGGCGATGGGCGGAACCCGACAACGCCTTTGGCGTTTCGTTCACACCGAACTTTCACAAAAATCCATGGGGCGGGCCATCAAGCTGTACATGGGACAACATGAATTGCGGCCCAAATGATGAACTTTTCAGTTTTCATACTGGCGGATGTCACGCACTCTTCTGTGATGGACATGTACAATTTATCTCAGACAGCATCGATTATCGCGTGTTGCGTTCGATTGTTTCTGCTGCGGAAGGCGAAGTCACTGGAGAGTTCTGATATTCGTGCCCCTTTGACCGATCAGGTCGTGAGAGCGATGCGTCGGTTCCATTTCGGGAGAACCGACACGCGATCGCCAACCAGTTTTTCACGGCCCTGACGCCGCATTGTCAATCATCAGTTTTCTTCCGACATTAATCTGAAAGATCAACATGTCTCGGGTCTGCACTCTTTCTCGCTCAATCGTTGTGATTTCATGTTGCGCGATCGCCATGATTCCCTTGACAAGTGTCGCTCAGGACATTGACTTTTCAAGATTCGTCCCCGAGAGCAAGGAATTCCTGCTCAGGCAAAGAAGAGAACTGGCTGCGATGAAGGAAGATCCTGTGACGTACGAAGTGAGTCAAAACGTGCGATTGGATCAGATCCCGGAAGGCACAAAGGAGATCCGTATCTGGATCGCGATCCCTTCCGATGAGATGAACCAGCGCGTGCTGGCACTCGGGTCGGAATTGATCCCGGGAGAATGGAAGATTGTGGAAGATGCCGATCGACGAGGACAGTTCCTTTACTCAAGGATTGCCAACCCCGCTTCACTCTCGTTGGATTTTGCAATTGACTATACGCTGGTCCGTTCACCGATCCTCGCGAAAATTGATCCTGCACGGGTTCTTCCGCTGTCAGACGTTGAAAAATCAATTCTGGCAGAGCACCTTGCGAAAGACGCATTGCACATGGAAGTCACCAACAAAGTTCAGAGAATTGCAGATGATGTCTGCGGGCAGGAAACGAATATTGCCACGCAGACGATTGCAATCATGAAGCATATTGCCCAATCCGTCGATCATTATTCGTATTCCAAAGACCCGACAATGCCTCGTTGTGGCGTTGGAGATGCGCAGGCTTGCCTTGCGCAAGGTGGTGGCTGCTGCACAGACTTGAATTCACTGTTCATAGCGTTAGCCCGGGCTCGGGGAATTCCTGCGCGATTGAATATGGGGTATCGACTGGTTGAAGAGAACGCCGGAAAATGGGTAGATCCCGGTTACCGATGCTGGATCGAATATTACGTGCCCGGATTTGGATGGGTTTCGGCCGACGTCGTTGAGGCCGATGCGCCAGATGGAAAAGGACATGTCCGCTGGTTGAACGGCCTGACGCCGCGACGAGTCTGGCTGAATCAGGGTCGTCAATTCCGATTTTCCGAAGCTCATGCAAGTGATCCTGTCAATCATATGAATATTGCCTACGCAGAAATCGACGGTAAGCCTGCTCGTGTGCTGCCTGAAGGAGACCTCACGCCACAACTAACTCGCCAGATCAAGTTTGTTCATTTGCCGCCCTCAGACGCAAAGCCTGAAAACTGAAAACGCATGATAACCTGGTACTCTACGATCTAACGAGAAGAGGAAAAAAGATAAGAGGAAAAAAGCGTCAGGTTTTTTTTCCACAGACCGCGCCATTTGGTTCTCTGCACTTGTATATCTCAGACTCTCAAAATGGCATGTTTTGAAGCGCTCACGGCCACTCACGGAGTATTGTTTGAACAAGTCATTCGGCACTGTTGGCAAATGATATGTGCAGAAAAAATCATAACATGCTCCGCTTTCGAACAGTTGGGGATATGAGTCCGTTTCCAGCTTTTGGTATCATCGGGCGTTGATTTCGGCGAATTCATGCAAAGAAGAACAACATGTCAACCATGACACTCAGAAGAAACCTGGAATCAGAGACGCTGCACCTGCCGGGACTGAGATCGTTGGTTGGTCACAGCGTAGAGATTGTCGTTCGTGATTCGCAACCCATGCCGGGATTCGATGCAGATCAATCGGCGTTGCTTCAGAAGGTTGACGAACTCTATCAGCGGCACAGGAACATTGTACCGGGCCGCATTGATTGATTCCGAAGATCCACGCGGTTCGTGTCAGTTTGCCAATCAGTTTCCGCCAACGCTTCTCTATTGGATCGGCACGGTTTGCGGATGATTGATGTGACTCACGTGCCGCCAGTCGAAGGCGACGAGTTGTTGACTCGATTCATCGTGAATGGCAATGAAGTACGTACCGACGGGACAGTTCGGCCGCAGTTATTTTTGCCGTACAAACGAGTGGAATTGACCGTCAATCGACATCGCGACGCGACACTCGAAGAAACCTGGAGCATTGGTCAGCAGGTCGCCGCGTGTTTGGATGGAGTCGTTGACGCTTCGTGGCGTTACGGGCGCGAGTCCAGCAGGGTCCCCGAGATCAGCCGTCCGGGTCATCAAGCAGTTGCTGCAGGCGTGCTGCAAGGACCGGAATCAGATGGCAGGTCCACGTTATGTCGATGAGACCCACTTCGATCATGTCACGCAGATGCGTTCTGTCTTTGTCTCGAAACGACGTCAGCTTCATGCGGACCAGTGCTTTCAGAGTAACGACGCGAAACCTGTCAGTGCTTTCGGATTCCTCAACGCTGGCGGCGGGAGCCGCATAGTGTTCGCGGACTTTCTCGCCGGCAAACAACACATGAACACCATCGCCAAATCTGCCGTCGGCACCGTCAGTGAAAAAATCAACCCGGCTGCGTGTCGAAACACAAACCCCGCCTGTTCCAGAGCAGCCACGGCCTGCGGCAGGTCTTCACGCCGCAGCAGAATGTCGATGTCCTGAGTAAACCGGACAGCCGCTCGGTCAATTCGCCCGACCCATTCCGCCACCGCGTTCCCACCCGCGACCGCATACGGAATTGATCCCGTAGCCAGCGCCTGAGTTGCCCGGCGCAGGCGATCGCCAACCTCTTCGATCGCCATTGCGACCTGCTCCCATCCGGAGGTTTTGAAATCTGCGGACACGGTTTGATTCCTGCACGACGTTTAAAAAATGGGTCAGGAACCAATACTGCGGAGCACCCTCCGGGCCATTTGGCTATTGGTTCCCGACCCCTTTTTTAGGCCTGGCAAAGCACTAATCATTGCTCAGCACAACAATGATTGTGCTGCCAAGGGTACGGGCGTCCGTCAATTGCACTCGCCAAGACAGCATGGGGCAACGCCCGAGGTTTCCACGGCAGCAACACGTTTTGCGCTGAAAGGGCAACACGGACCAGATATCAACCTGGGGCGGCGTTCATCCGCATTCGCGGATTCTCTTGCCCAAGGCTGATATGCGCGAGCCTTTCAGGCTCAGTCGCAGCACTCACATCGTCGATCGACGCCAACACATTGAATGCACAAATGTCACCGCGCACTTCATTTGTCGATGAACCCTCAGTTTTGTGCGGCTTCCGTTGCGGCCTCCGTTGCGGTCTCTTCCAGCAGTTCTTCGGTGCTTTTGCCGTGGCAGAGGACGACGCTGTTGGGGCCGATGGCGTTGAGAACGGTTTCATCGTAGCGGATTTCGCGTTTCAGCATCACGCCGCGTTCGATGTCGAGCGTCAGGGTTCCTTTCGGTGTGGCCTTGATCAATTGAGAGCGCATCGTGGGGCTTTTCACAGCGGCTTCCACTGAAGATCGGAATGAAATCGTCGCAATTCCGTTCTCGACGGATTCCAGACGAAACGTGCGCAGAATGTTGATTTGGCGACTGATCTCTTCCGTCACACGGACGTTGACAGGAATCAATTCTCGCCAGGTGTCACCGACAGCAACGGCGTTTTCCGGCAGTGGCATCAGGAACGTCACGGCGTTGGACGCTTCGGATGCTTCCGCCGACTTTGGTGTGCTGTTGGCAACAGCCTGCTGAACATCGGCGGTTGCCGGAATAGACGGTTTGTCTCCGACAATGACGTTTCCGGCCTGGGCAATGGCTTTCTCAGCCGGTGCATAGCCCTCAGCGGATTCCGATTCCTGCAACGCACTGCCGAGGGTGGATATCCAGAACCGTGGCGCGCTGCCTTTCAGTTGTCGAGCGGTATTGCGAAACGCCGGAGGAATTTTGTCCTGTGGCATGCTAGTGTCGAACAGGACGGGTTCGTAGTCATTCGTCTGCACCCTCATCCCCACAAATTCGTACTGCATCGACAGACGCGCGGCACCGGCGTCATTCACAGTGGCCACGGTGAAGACTCGTCGCTGCTGAATGGAAGTGACATCGACCTTGCGAATTTCGCCCAGCATTGCATCCAGAGTGACATTCTCTGTATTCCTGTACCGCAGCTTCTGGTCGGGAACAAAGTTGTATCGCAGCGTCCATGTCGGCGACTCAACAGCCTCCGCCGGTGATGCAACAATCTGTGCCGGTGATTCAACAGACTCCGCCGCGGTTTCAATAATGTCGTCTGACGGACATGCGGCGGCGAACGAGGCGGCTACGAGGCCAACAGACAGCAAAATTTGGACGAGCATCTTCCATGATCCTCAAGTGCAGACGACAGATCTTAATCAGCCCCGGCTGGGAAAAGGCACCGGGATACCGCTCGCAGCATAACATCTCACTTGAGCGTCAGGTTTGAATTTCCAGGCTCAGGGAACAATTCGTTGCACCCGTGTCACGCAGATCGGCAGATTCTGCCGCGACAGAGCCCTTATTTGCTCACTTGCCGAGGTCTATCCGAATCGGTGGCTGCAATCCCTGTTTCGCCGGTTTCAGCCCTGGCGTGAAGGCCCTGTCCGGGAAATTCCTGCCGACTTTGAGCGTGTACAGGCCGTCGGCGTAGACTGGTGCCTGAAACGTCGCGCCGTTCGAACGGACCGTGTACAACACATCGCCCGAAGATTCTTCAACAACCTGAACCACGGCATCGGGTGCGCCGGCAATCTGGATTTCGGGTAACCAGCCGAAGGGCTTTCTGCCGTCGTTATCTTTCATTACCACAGTGATCGGCCAACCTGGGAACTGAGCTTTGTCGCCATCGCTGACGTCGGCAAATCTCGGCCAGCATTCAAACGTGATGTTGCGTTTCGGCTTATCGAATCCTGCAATGCCGAACCCGTCTGATCGCTTCTGTTCATCCGAAGGATCTCCCGAAATTGCATGCCCCATTCCAGCCAGCCGAATGTGTGCTGCGTATGGTGATAAGACTGATCACCGGCAAAGAACAGCAGGTCGGGATCCAGCTTCTTCAGGTTGTCCACAATCGTAGCCCTTGAACCGGGCGTGCGACTGGAATTGCAGGACAGCGACGCAACCACGATCTGCGGTTCGTCGGGCTTCAAGGGATACAGCTGAGCCGACAATTTCAGGATGCCGTGATCATGCGTGTACAGGGCGAATGCCACGACCTGATCGCGCGGAACAAGTAGCCTGGGTTCCTGAAGTTGCCCATTGTTCTTTCCACCCTCAATGCGTCCCGGTTTCCACCATTCTCCGACGGCATCAGAATCCAGTTTCGGAAACTGATCACCAAATGGTTGCGGTGCCAGGTCGGCGACGGCTTGTGCGCGGGCTGTCGCTGAAACATGAAGAGCAGCACACAACGTGAGACAAACTGCCGTGAGAAAGTGCATGCCGGAGGTTCCGTGCGGTTGATTGATCCTCATGGGATTTCCTGCAAGGCCTCGAGAGGTTCTCGACAAGTCTGAATCCCGCTGACTTCGCGCAACAATGACAGGCATCCAGCGATCACGGCCACACCCTACAAACTCAAAAATTGGCCAGCTGTGCGATCACGTCAGGATTGCAGATCGGCAGGAATTGCCGAAAACTCCCCGGCGGCAGAAATCCGGATTCCCGACTGTACCGACTCTACCAACTCTGCCGATTATCGGAACAGGCAATGGTTGAGCGGATTGACTGCACGAGGTCCGGCTTCGGAACAAGTGCACTGGATTCGCAGGTATGAACCGGTTTTTAGGTTTTCGATTGGGGCGGTCACATGGAAGCGCACGCAGTAGATCATGAACAGGGCGGTCAGGGCAACTTCAAGCGACGACTGGGTCGAGGATTGAATGCTCTCCTCGGCAACGGTTCGGACGAGTACGTTGGTCACAATCCTTCAACGATCCCCATGCACGCACTCAGCTCACCGCCGGCACCTGCCTCGGATGAGATTGCGATGGAGTTGATTGAACGCAATCCGTTTCAGCCACGTCGTGAATTTGAGCCAGCGGCGATCGATGAACTGGCAGAAAGTATCCGAAAGCACGGCATCCTGCAGCCGCTGTTGGTTCGAGCACGCACAGACGGCGAAGTGGGCTATCAACTGGTCGCGGGCGAGCGACGCTGGAGAGCAGCGCAACAGGTCGGAATGGAGACCGTTCCGTGCCGCGTGATTCAGTTCGAAGATCGCCAGGCGTGCGAAGCAGCGCTCGAAGAAAATCTCAAACGCGAAGATTTAAACGTGCTCGAAAAGGCCGCTGCCTTCAAAGACTATCTGGAACGCTTCGGCGGCACGATTGAAGAGCTGGGTCGCCAGCTGAGTATGAATCGAGCGACCGTCAGCAACATGATGCGTCTGCTGGAACTTCCGGAATCCATTCAGCAGTTACTTCGCTCAAACAAGATCACCGGCGGACACGGAAAGGCGCTGCTGCCACTGCCAGAAGCACAGCAGAACGAGCTGGCTCGACAGATTGAGCAGGAACAATTGTCCGTCCGTCGCGTCGAAGACATCGTCCGGGAAATGCTGCGTGCCGGGACGTTGCCGCTGCCAAACGGTTCGGACGCGGCAGGATCGACAGAACTGTCCGAAGTTGTTCCGCAGCCCGTCACATCCAATCATGTGCTTGGCTTGCAGGATTTCCTGCGAGGGCATTTCGGGGCAAAGATCGATATTCGGCAGAAGAAGAACAATGCTGGCCAGATCGTGATTCACTTCGCCAGCAACGACGACTTTGAACGCATCGTCGGTCGATTGCGGAATGCAGGCTGAGTGCCAATGCAATTACTAACCTAAGTAAAACGTATAAGGTCACCGCTGATATTAACCCGAAGCGTCAGCGAGGGCCACAAATCCCTGCCGTGATTCGCGATGAAGTCCACCGATCTCCCTTATGGCTCGGCAAGTAACTGTTCCACGACCTGTTCCATCGTTTTATCGGCAGTCGCACCCTTCCAGTTCAATTCTCCCTGCCACCATTGACGAAGGTATCCGTCCTTATCAACAACGTAGACGGTTGGCCACATCGTGTTTCCCCACGCCTCCCAGTTTTTCGATGCAACATCAACCATGATCGGAAACTCCAGTTTGCGTTCCGCTGCGGCTGACTTCACTGCGGCGGGGTCACGCTCCTGCGACGTTTCCGGAGTTTGAATGCCGACAACCACAACACCTTTCTCACGCCATTGATCATGCCAGCGTCGATAGATTTCGAAGTTCGCGTGACAGTTGTGACACTGGAACGCATAGAAGTGTACCAGCACAACTTTGCCTCGAAGTTCCTTTAACGTCAGCGGCCCGGAGTTAAGCCAATCCTCGACTGCCACAAACTCGGGTGCCATCGGATAGATGCGTTTCAATTTGCTGGTGTCGAAGGATTCACCCAGCATTTTTTGCAAATGCATTGTTTGCTCAGGCTTGAGCACCTTCCTGACGGCATCCTGTTCGGCTTTTGCTGCTGCCTTTGCTTTCGACTGTAGCTCGTCACCCGGTTCGCCACTCATGATTGCTTTTTGCAGTGCGGACTGCGCCGCGTCGGTTGACCTGGCCAGTTTTGCGAAACGCTCCTGCTGCATTGACTCCAGTTTCAACTCCAGTGCCACGTCATTGCGAAGCAGCATTCGTACGTTCTGTGCCTGCAGCTCAATTTGCCGCAGTCGCTCTCGCTGTTCGTTCGTGACATGCTCGGCCAGCCAACTGTGAACGCGATGATCCAATGAATCGAGGATCGGAAGCTGCTGTTGCTGCGACTGATTTCGCAATTGAAACCAGAGCCCATCGATCTCCGCGAACAGCGATTCCAGTTCCGTGACCTGCGTCCTGTTCAGTTTCAGTTCCTGATGAACCTCCGGCGCGTGCAACAGCGCTAACATTTGGCGCGGTACGAGCGTGCGATATTCGTTTGAGACGGATTCCTGCTGCATTCCGATCGCCGACGGCGCCAGTGCAATTGCGATCAGCAGGAGATAGTCGATCCGGATTTTCATAATACACTCCTCAAGCCCGACGTAACCGGTCGCTGATTTTCTCGCAGGCAACTGGCCAACGGAATGCCTGCCATGCGCTTTGATTATGGAGGAAATATCCGTTGCAGATTTGGATCATTTGATTCGGCCGCGCCGACTTTCCGGTTGCGTGACGAAGGCGAGCGGGTGACGGCACGTAAACGACTCCTTCGATCAATTCCGCTTTCTTACAGTCAGGCATCGCATGATAACGACGTTCAAACTCCGCGCGATTCAACCGATCACCCGGTTGCAATGGCGGTACCGCAGTTTGAGAGTTTGGAATCCCGGCGATTGACATAGCGATGGATCCAGAGTCAGGTGTCAGACCAGCGACATCATCATAACGTGCGGCAGTCGGGACTTAAAGTGCTTTCTTGCGTAATCACAGCTCGGGGCACGGACGAAAGCTGGTCCGCGATTGTCCATTCGTTTGATATGATTCAGAAGTGGCGACGTTGCCGCACAGGAAACACGCGCTTACCTCGAGTTGGGCCCAGGCATCCAGCAGAACCGGCCTCGTTACAAAGGATTGGTTGGCAAGGGCTTGATGGGCTTGGCTGAAGTTGTCAGCCATGCCATTGACAGGAAGTGACCGCTGGGTATTCTCAACCCGTTAAGTGAATCGAAAAAAACTGCGATTTTTAGAATGGCGGTTCTGCTAATGACGTTCAATTCCTGTATGACATCGATGGGCAGTACTTCGCCGCATTCCCATCTTTCAAATCTTCGGACCGATAATGGACCGACCGAATTGGCTGACGTGGTGGTGCAATTACTTCGCGGACTGCCTGAGGGCGGCTTCGAACCGGAGAACTGGCTATCTGAATCAGAGTTACGGCGGCTAATCAGCGTTTGCCTTTTTACAAGTTTGGCGCCAGAAGAAGGGCGATACCCACGCTGTTCGATATTTTGGCCCCAAAGTAAGCATGAGTGGTTCGATACTTGTGAGTTCTGCCCGGACAAGCCTCTGGTGGTCGAATCGCTGCGAAGATTGGCACCAATCTGCCAATCAAGGGGCTCCGCAATTTGCGTTTCACTTAGAGAAGACGTTTTGCGGTTGGTGGGGATGACGACGACCAGGTTTGACGGACTAGATTTTTATGCGGGGCGGCCTGGCTTTGTTCGAATTGGTAGTGTGCTGAATGTTCAGGTACATATTGTTGCGCCAGGGCACATTCGTATCGAATGCGGCAGTATCGAATTTGAACTTCGAGCAGGTCAACTTCGTCAGTGCCCGTCGCTCCGGTCCTTAGCATGTGTAAAGGACTTAACAAGAACGTTTGGGGGAGAGTGTTGCAAAAGCTGTGATTTCGAGATGCAAGCTTTCTGACGAGCGATGTAAATTGTTTGGGGGACTAAACGAATGCTCGGATGTTGAAGTAATCCTACAGATGATCCTGCGTCCGATACTCGACCTTGGACACGGCGGCGCTCTTGTTGTAATCCCAAATCAAAGTGAATCATCGTTTAGCAATGCATTGGAGTCGCCCAACGGGGTCATGAATTTGAGTTTGTTTGAACGCGCTGCTGAGCACCCTGGGGCTTGCATTGCGCGCCATAACCAAGACGATTTGACAGATGCCTTTTCTTCGCAAAGCATAAACCGATCTCTTCAAACGCGCGGCAGGCTTGCTATTGCAAGTGGAACAATCGGTGAATTGGCTTCTGTCGATGGTTGCGTTGTGTTGAATAGGGACCTTTCTGTCGTGAGTTTTGGTGCGAAGATCAACACTACCCGAGAACAGGCAGAACGATCCGAGATTCAGTTTCGAAATGCAAGAACCGAAGCGGTACTGGATCTTGCAGTACTCGAAAAAGAAGGTGGAACACGGCTGCGGACAGCACTTTGGCTCTGCAAAACCTTCCCGAACGTGATAGTTTTTGTAGTGTCACAGGACCAAAACCTGAAAGTGCTTTGGTCTGAAAATACTACTGCTTTTGCATTTGGCCCAATCGCGTTGAGGACGATCCCAGAGTTTGTGTAAACAATGAACGGAAAATCGAGGTTGTTCTTTTTGCCGACGCCGTGGCCTTCGGCTATGGCTATGATGTACCAGATCGGGCTCTCGATCGATTTGACTCGCGCGACCAACTGTTCGGCTTATGACGTGGGACCTCGTGCCCGCCAAGCAGGTGGGCGCCGAGCACCCCTTCACTTGTTAATCCAGCGAGACTCGTTTCTGCTGATAGTCAATGTGGAGCACACGATGTTCGAGAAGTGAGGTTCCGAGCAGCGGATACCTTCCATCATTTGCAATAACCTGCAGCGGCAGTTCTTCACCAAACCAATCGACGTCACAGAAGAAAGTGTCCAGGCAGACCCTTGAACCATCCGCCAGAATGGCCTCAGTTTCAACCAGCGACTCCAGTTCCAGTTCTTTGATCATCGCCAGTGACAAGACCAGATGACCGTCGAACGCCGTATCGATCCATGTTGTGACGGCGGAATACTCGCCTTTCCGTTTGTTGCTGATGCGAACGTCCAACAAGGCTCTGCCGTATTTATCAACAACCCCAATCACGATGTTGCTGCTCCAATATGAAACGCCGCATCATGCCCGACTCTCAACACAAATGCCTTTCTGTCCGGGAACGCATTTTTCGCAGCCAAAGCAGCCTCAATAAACGTTGATCCGAGGAAAAATGCTGTTGACACAGGTTCAATTGCAACAAATTGACCGCAATGCGTTGCCTCAAGCCGACTTCTCAATTCAAGTTCGTAAACTACTTTGGCTCTGTCAGCAATAGACATCCTTAGTCCTCCTTTACAGACGTACCCCGGTTCTCAGTGGCAGGATTGTACGGTCTCAGCGAGTAGGCGACAAACTCAGATTTGCCGCATAAACCGCATTATGCACAGAGTAGGCCTGACGACAGTTGCCGCGTGTGCCGAATGCGGCTGGATTACGTTTCATGGGCCAATGACCAACGGTCCGCTCATCGTTGATCCTTCAACTGACGGTACTTCGTGCGGTACTTGTCATACAGTTGAGTGTGGCGGCTGGTGAGGTCAACCTTTCTCCCCTGAATCCATGCGGCGGTGACCAGCGTTTCGGTTTCCAGTGGATCGCCGTCGCTGACAAACAGCGTTGCATCCTTGCCTGTTTCCAGCGTTCCGACACGATCTGCAATGCCCAGGATTTCAGCCGGGTACAGGGTGACCGATCGCAGAGCGTCTTCGTAAGGCAGACCATACGCGGCTGCGGTTGCCGCCTGATACGGCAAGTTTCGCGTGTTCCATGTTTCAGATCGACCAGTTCCGGAAATGCAGAACCGAATTTCTGCGCGACGCAGACGTTCGGGAAGTGTGTAGGACGAATCGTATTCTTCGTGGTCCCGTCGCGGATCCTTGTGAACGGCATCGACAATCACGGCCACGTCGTAACGTCGCAGCAGCTCGGCACACATTTCTGCATCATGTCCACCCAGAATAATGACTCGTACATTCTGTTCGACACCAAACGCCACTGCCGCCTGAATCTGGTTCGCGCGATCCGCCGCAATCAGCAGCGGTACCTTGCCTTCGACGACCGGAATCATGGATTCCAGGCGACTGTCGAACGGCTGATCTGCCGGATTGGCGGCACGGGCTCTGATGTACGTCCGCGTGTTTTGAAACAGTGCCCGCAAATCCTTAAGGGCCTGGCTGCGTTCTCGATCCCGGTCCTCGAGATGCCCTTCCGGCTCAGCAGCCGGGCCGGGCGTCATCACCGGTGACGTTCTGGGCCAGTTGATCATCAGCGCACAATCAGGTTTCAGCGTCATGTCTTCGTACGTCCAGCCGTCAAGTTGCAGCACGCTCGCCTTGCCGCTGACAAGACCGCCCGACGGCGCACTGAGGGCGATCAGCACGCCATTCGCACGCGTGACGGGAATCAGCTCGCTGTCAGGATTCACACTCACATGGGCACTGACGTTGGGATTGATCGATCCGATTTCCGTCATATCGAGCGTGGCGCGTGTCGATGAGATTTCTGTCAGCCCCATGTGCGAGTGGGACTCAATCATGCCGGGG
>Ga0163144_10010885_pt1 | contig 19320 bp, 16 predicted proteins | sample OliLak19BULKMAT1_FD_123175 | JGI IMG/M metagenome (GOLD analysis project Ga0163144, IMG submission 123175) | Freshwater microbial mat bacterial communities from Lake Vanda, McMurdo Dry Valleys, Antarctica - Oligotrophic Lake LV.19.BULKMAT1 | ecosystem: Environmental > Aquatic > Freshwater >... | reverse complement strand
TGTAGAGGGCGGTACTTACGATGAAACGCGCAGCCAGCGCAATGTTTTGTTGCCCACCAATCAAAGGTAACGTCTTCCCTTTGGCGAGCTTCAGTGCCATGCTTTCTGCCGCATTAGGGAAAATCAAATTGGCAAGTATAAAGGCGGCGGCGCGAACCGCAATTTCAGGTTTCTCCAAGTCATCTCGTGAATAGGCAGCCAAGGCAATATAGGTTGGCACTGCCCACACCAGCGTACACATTAACGGTGTTACTTTGGACCACCTGCCTTCTTCCAGTAATCCTTCGTGGCTTAAGCTCATCACACCCTTGTTTTTTTCATAGCGCTCCCACTCAAAAAGATTCCCGACAAATTTATTAACCCCCTGACGCACCCCCTTTTTAACCACATTTTCCGTGTGAGATTCCTTGCCAAGCAGTTTGGTTAGAGCTTGGGAGTATCCAGATGAAGGGCGGGCATGGCCCAGTTTTTACGAATCCCCATTAACCCAACGGCGGTGGTGGCCGCCATCACAGGGAGCGTAATCAGGTAGTCCCGAATGGCTAACTGTTTATACTCTTTCATACGCTCTTTCACAAGGCGCTGATGATTCGGGGTTTGCTTATGAATTTCCCGCTTAGCGACATAGGCTTTGTATTCCGCAGAATCTTTGCCGTTGTGCTTCTTGGCCTGAACATCGGTAATTTTGGAAAAATCCAGTTCCTGCGTGCGATGCAGCGTAATCATGTTGCGAACAAGGGGGGATAAAAATTCAAACCCAACCAACCATGCGTATGTAGGCATGGATGCCGTAAAGCGTCGCCACATCTGCTGATCTCGCGTCAGGGCAGCTTCGCCCTTGGGAATCCATTCCTTAGCAAGGTGGTCAATCCCTTTAAGCATGGCTAAATTAAGTAGAACCGTAAACCCAAACGCATTGATTGTCTCGGAGGATTGCAAAACGGCCTGATCCACCATTTCATCAGGCGTAGATGCACTCGCAACCAAAGGAATATTTGAGCCTGATACTTCCTGAATGGCCATTTTAAGCATCTCATTATTGGAAATGAGTTGCCCAAGGTTCATAGGAGATGCACCCGCATCTCCCTGTCGCTGTTTGAGGCGCAGTGGATGGTTGTGTTTCAGCTGTGGAAGGGCTGGGGTTGCCGACTGCCGCATGGAAAGAGGTGCTCGCTACCTGTCGATACAGGGTCGTGTCTATCTACTTAAAGAGAGGCCTAGGGAAGAGAAAAATCAAACGTAAACCTTAGTACGAAAAGTATAGCGTAAACACTCACAATACCAATACGTTTTTAACACCTTCATTATCTCTAACCAGAACAATTGCGTCATCACGAGTAATACCAATTATATTAAGCAAGTGCGTATCGCGTCTTCGTTGTTGCCGCCTCTTTTTGTTCAAACATGTATTATTTAGACACTTATTTCACAAAAAGAGCCGTCGCCTAGAATCCATCCATCCGCCCTTACTTCCTATAAAGGGTATAAGCATCTCCAGATGCGCAACGTTGTGATCTAAACACCATGATGTCACGCTCAAAACAAGGGGGTTTAGATTACGACGCCTGAAACAGACTCACAATGACACATGTACCTTTTAGACTGGAGAAAAATTAATTCTACAAAAAATTACAACCCTAGCACAAAACATCGTGGGGTTGCTCTTTATATATATGTAGGCAGGAACACAGGGGGCACACACCCCGCTCACTCCTCCCACACCTAACAAACCAACCAGCAAGCTAAATTTTAAACAGATTTTTCAGGACGAGAAGGAACACACGTTCACTTTTGCCCGACTTGCGAACCGACCAGACCGTATAACCATACAGACCGCGTAGTGATCATTAGGCTCACAACACGATCCAGCATGTTAAGACGACCTCTTTTTTGCCATTCATCATGAGGCAATTGAGATGCGAGAAACCCCCATGATGACCCGTCTGCTTAGATGCATTTCATGACGGACGACAAAAACGAAATGCCTCTCATCCACTCTATCCATTCCATGAGTTGATGACCACTTAGCACTGAATGGAATTCGCTTTATCGCCTGACGCTGTTCCGTCACGATAACTACCTGCACGCTCATCCATTGTGAGTACAGCACACGCGAAACTCTGGAACAAATAACAGGAAACACCCACATCATGTAACTCTACAGTCCTTATCTTAAACGTTTCTCTCCTCTCTCTTAATATGTTGTTCTATTTGTTTGTTTGATGTCCCTCACAACGTCCTACGTTATGCGATTGGTCTTTGCAAAAAGACAATTGCGAACGGATCCGCCGATTTTTCGAAATCGGTGGTTTTTTTTATGTTTATCAAAGACGCGACCTAACCTGTTAATAATAAAAAACAAGCCCTCCTGGATAAGAGAGCTTGTTAAGGACGGTATGGGTTAGACTACAAAACGCTAAACGCTCCATTGACCGTAGCAACGATGTTGCCATCTACAGAAAAATTAACGCCGGTGGTAAGCGTAGTGCCGTTGTCCCACGGTATTGTGACAAGCCCAAGTTGTGCTGACGTTCCGCCAAAGGTCTGCATCCCTGCAAGAATCTGATTCATGACAGAGCTCGTAATAAGGCTGGACTTTGTGACGTCGTCTTTAATCAAGATGGCGCCGAAGTTGCTTAACGTCGAATCGGTCTTGAATTCCACCGAAGCAGTTGTGCTCTGGGAAAAAGTCAGGATTTCAGAATTAGAATCGTAGTTGATCTGGAAATCTTCAACGACGTTGAAGTTATTAAGATTAAATTCCAGAATAGAACCACCAGTATCGTTTACAGTATCTCTACCGCTACCTTCTGAAAACACGTAGGTTTCCTGACGGCCTCCTAATACATCATCTCCGCCACCGCCAATGATGCGGTTATTTCTGCCTGAATAGGTGGTAAGACCAAATTCATCCCGTGCCGATCCGTGAATGTGGTCATTTCCGTCATCACCATAAATCGTATTATTGCTTGCGTTGCCTGTGAGGATGATTTCATCAGCTCCATTTCCCCCCAAGACTGTATTTAACGTGGCGTTTCTTCCAAGAGTGATGACATCATCTCCCTCGCCTCCGCGAACGAGGTTGTTAACCACTGAGGAAGAGGCCTGCAAGGTGATTTCATCACTACCGCTTCCACCATCAATTTCATTGTTCGAACCATTTGCAATGAACATACTATCGTCGCCGCCATCGCCGTAAATTTGATTGTTTCTAATGGCCTGAGAGAAAGTACTGAAAGAGTCATTCCCTGAACCACCACGAACCGTTAAACCACTTCCAAAAATTTCAAATGTATCGTTTCCTGATTTTCCCTCATAGGTACTATTTAAATCAGAACCATCACGTGACTCCTGAATGCGGAACGTATCATCGCCGCTTCCACCATTAACAATGGCGTTTGTCACGTTCAATGTTGCAATAAAATCATTACCTCTATTACCATAAATTTCCGCACCTACGACATCATTAACAAATATTGAATCGTTACCATCTTGACCACGCACATAAATATCATTAATAATAATAGGGGATGCTGAATTAAAGTCCGCTGGAAATCCAGTATCATTGATCGCTTCCACATTGTTTACTTGAATAATATCGTTTCCACGCCCCCCAAAAGCCGTATTTCCATTCCCTGATTCCACAATCAACGTATCATTGCCATCGCCGCCTTTAAGAATGTTATTGCTTCCGCCGATTCGAATATAATCATCATCAGCACCACCAAAGAACCGACCGCTTGCTTCATTAGAAGATATCACAACATCGTTGCCAGCCCCGCCTCGAAAAAGGGTTCCGAAGGATGCCCCCAAAAGGCCTGTATTGGTATAATTATCAATTCCACTGCCACCAAATACGCGCATGTTCGTGGCTAAGCCAACCTCAAGTGTGTTGTTGCCATCCCCAATCGGATTCGCGAATTATCAATTGTGTTTGCAACAACGAGATCATCTCCCCCCAAAGTCGAAAGGGTTTGGTTATTCAATTCATCATAAACTAATACGTCAGCACCGTTGGTTGGTGTATTTGGCATCTATAGTGTCCTTTTCATCATATACATTGTGTCTGGTTTAAGAAAAGCGAAACGAGAACAGTCCATCTCGTTGCATTCGTAGAATAAAACAGAATTACGACATCTGTCCAACAGTTTAGTTACAAAACGCCTAGTATATTAAGTTATCCTACTGAATGTAACCAGTATGATAACTTTAAGGTTAATTTATGGGGTTTCACGTCACAGCAATGTCACATACCTTACATTAGACCTCTTTCGAAACTGCTCAGTAGGATGCAGATTCGCTGATTGACATCCGATAGGATGACACAATTACTCGCGTAGCGGGAAAGACAAACGGATTTAAGGGAGTGAACATATGGTTCATAACCGAAAAACGGCTTGACCTGCAGATTCGCTTTGGAACACTCGCGCCCCGCGCACAGAAGATGCGCCTAATGGGCGGTTATGAAGGAGGTCTATCTTTAAACGGGTATCGGGAAAGAAGAGAAGGGCTTCAGAAGGCTCCCTTGTTTAATCGAGCCAAAAGCAGGAAGTATTATTCTTGGGAGGGGGGACTTGTCTCATTAGAACCTTTGGCATTTTCTTTATTTTCTTTGTTTTCTTGGATAACAGCCAGCATTTCATCAGGGGACGGCATCCCTTCCTGTTTCCAGATCACGCCATTTTCAGGGGATACAATGATGACTGTTCGGTTATTGGCGCCAAGTGTTGCGCCAATGCCAAAGTGCTTAGCCAGTTGACGATCAGTGTCTACCAGAATTGGAAACGGATAGCTGTGCTTATCCGCAAATTTCTGATGGCTTTGAAGATCAGCGGGGTTCACGCCTGCAATCTGGATGTCATCTTTTTTGAATTTGGTGTAATCATCACGCAGGGTGCATAGTTGAATCGTACAGCCAGGGGTTTGATCCATCGGATAAAACACCAATACGCCGTAGTTGCCTTTCCATGCATCAGCTAGATTTATCGAATTTCCTTCAATGGCTGTTGCCTCAAACGTCATATCCGCAGGAAGTGTGCGTCCGATGATATCCCCTGAAAAAGGTTTTTCACTCGTCTTTGATCCAGCACCAATGAGTGAGGGGATAAAGGTCATCACGCCTATACCCACCAAAACGACGGTCAACACGGCGAGGCTAATTTGTCTCCACATAAGGGATGTCTCCAAAAGTTTAGATTGTAATGAGATACCTACCTAGCATACCACTTGGGCGGGCTTGGAACAAATGCGAAAGATCAGAAGGGAGAGGAGGGAGTAAAACTAAAAAAAACCCTTCCGAGATAAATCAAGGAAGGGACCTGTTGTTCTAGATAGTGAGAGAGAGTTGCGTCTGCTAAAAACCTGAGTACAAGGGAAAATGACAAAGGCTTGAACAATTAACAAACACAACCTGTGTTAGGGAGGGGAGGGAAAATTAAAAACCTGTTGTAGAGGGTTGTTGAAGAATCTCTACCTTTTTCTTAAAAAAGGAAAGACTGAAAAGTGGTTTTGCGCGAGAGAGTTGTGTGACGGGGGATTAAGTTCCTCTCTGTAATAATATAAAAACAATCTAAAGAAGAGTATTGCTCATTCTGGTGAAAGATGTCATACACTGTTACAGGACACAGGTTTACCTTGAGGATGTTTTATGGGGATAACCTCTCTTTTAAAATCGAAAACACAGGATATAATGCCCTCACTTCCCGTCAATAGCAACACCTCCTTTAGGGGTGTGCAAATGGATAAACCTATTCAGGCCTTTTTAAATACCTCAGGCGATATGGACGTGGCGCATGCTTTAGCGCATCAACTAAAAAACAACCTGCCTGCTGCTCCAGAGGTGGTGAAGAGGTTGCCAAAAAATACACGTCAGGGATTGATTCTCTCAGGCATCGGGTTAGGCATCATTACCGCAGGAGTGGTGATGAAGCAGGTCATGGATGATTTCAAGGAAACCAAGCCTGTTTCATGGCTTCCTCTTATCCCCGCAGATGTATTTGGGTTGCAGCTAATGCTCAAAGCAAGTGCAGCGTTTAATGCGCACCACCTCCCTCCTGTTCCTAAATCCTCTACACTCTTTAAGCATTTAAATACCTACGGCCACGCTATCCCCCCATTGCGTGAAGCCTTAGACCATATCAGCCATACACTCAATCAGACGGAAGGCTCTCTTTCCAAAGAGGCCTCCCATGCGCTACAGGAACGCCTCGGGTTGTTGAAGCATTACATGGGATTCATTCAAAAACATGCGCTTAAAGACGATGCTTCCCGCCTGAACATTAGCCCTCAAGACTTGTATCGACAATTAGGCCTTCACGCCGAATGGAAAGCTAAGGAGGAGGCGAAACCCAAACGATCCTTCTTCCAAAAACTGATGAACGGGGAAGTGATGTGGATCAATGGCTGGCTCTTTGATGCGATTGGCAAGCGTCCCTTTCATCAGGATAAAGCGACAACCCGAGATGTTCAACACGCCTTTGAAGCCGTCTGGGAAAACAGACTGGCCACGAGTAAGCCCCTTCAAAAGGCGCACAACAAACTTCTCGGGGAAGAGGTCACAGGGCATCCGCTTGGTTTTGGCTACACGTCCCTGTTTCCGAACACCCCCGCGTCTCGCTTATGGACTGTTTCTCTTGCCTGAGGGATAAACCTTTTAACCCTTCATAAAGTAGATATACTTTTTACTGTATTCCTAGTATGATTTTATATTCCACGATGTTCTAAGGTATTCTCTATTTTCTATGATGACTTCTCCATCACTCAAACCCACAGGGTCAATACCTTCTCAATCGCTGTCTCAAGCGCGAGATGCTCAGTTTGAATTTAAAAAACCTAAGGATGTATTCGATGATCTTGAAAAAGCCTTAAACCTTAATCAAGACGGCTTGGACATGCATACTCATTCTCCGCTCAACCGAGAAGAAAAAGTGCTCCGAGAATTCGTGAACCGAGACGACGCCAGCATCAGCTCAACAATTAAAAACGGTGCCTATATCGGATTCGGTACAGGGATTCTCACCACACTCATCTTCGGACCGACCAGCCACTTTCTAAATCAAATCGATTTTATTAAAAACATGCGCGAAAAACGCCTTGAAATTGCCGATGTCATTGGCAAGCATGTTAATGGACTATTCGGGAATGGGGAAACGCCCAATCTGGAAGAAGTGAAGAAAAGCACAGCACCCGCCTTATTAAGTATTTTAGGAGGGGGGCTGGATAAATTTGACCCGCCCTATAAACTGTCTATTCCTCTCAACATTATTCAAACAGGGTTGTTTGGAGCCTTGGCGGGAAGCATTCTTTCTTATCATTTGGTTCGCAACCAAAAAGAAAAAACCAATCTTGCTGCCGATGCCATTCACCACCGTGAATCGCTACATAAGAAGCAGCACCCTGAATATGAGCATCGTCAGTACCTTGTTTATGATTCAAATACAGACGAACGAGAACTGAAACACGTCGCTGTGGCTAGCCCTGAATATCGTGAATGGAAAGACGATACGAAGAATCTCCGTAACATTTTTAATCAGTCGCTTATCTTTAACTTCTTCACAACGACGGCGCTTTTTATGGCGCAGGGTGTTCTTGCAGGTTCGGCTATTTGGATGATCGGGAACAACCCGAACCTTGTTAAACAAGGTGCACAATGGTTGAAAAGCCAGCTACCCAAAGAAGTAAGTCTCTTCAATGTGCTTGGGGCTGTAGTGCCTGAAGTCAAACAACTGGGGCAGGACATCCAACATATTAGCGACGAACATGAAATTCATAGATTGGTTAGTAATAAGGTCAACAATCTTTTTATGTACAACGCGCTTTCTAAATTTGGACCGATTAACCTTATTCGCTTGGCAACACTTGGGTTCATTACCTCCTTTCTCGTCTCCCTTAAAAATGCGCGACAAATCTATAAGACGGAAGACCAGGTGGGGTATCGTCCTGTAGAAGACATGAGCCAGTTACAGGACGTTATTGAGCAAGTACCGAATGCAACGTCTGATGTTGTTTCCCGAAACAGAGGCGAACGTGGGGATTTTCACCACGCCGTGTTTGAACTGTACGATCAATTGATGCCTGAAAGCAGACCCCTGGTACTACCAAAGCACCATAACGCGCAAGTATCTCATCGGCAAATGCCAACGACTGCGACGCATTAAAGGCCTCTTGAATATTTACCCAGTAAAAATAACCTGCCTGCGGGGTATAGGCGTCAAGTACAGAAGGCTCTCCCCCAAAATGAAGCAGGATTTCTTTAGCCTGTTTGCGCTTAATGAGCAGTTCATCACGCATGGAATGTAAATCACTCTCTTGAATGTGATCGATTGCATGTGCAGCCGCCACTTGAAAGAGCGTATTGGTTCCTGCGGTACTTAAATCATGCAAGGCTCGAATAGCATCGGTTAATGCGGGGGGGGCAATTGTCCAACCAACTCGCCAGCCTGTCGCGCTTAGGAGCTTGGAACAAGAGCCAAACGATACTGTTCGCTCACGCATTCCATCCAGTGATCGCATGGCAATAAAGGGATAAGGGCTATCCTTATACACCATCTGATCGTACACTTCATCCGCCAACACCCACAGGTCATGCTTGGTGGCCACCGCTGCAACACTGTCTAATTCTTCTCGTGAATACACTCGCCCTGTAGGGTTACAGGGATTGTTCAACAGAATCGCTTTGGTTTTGGGCGTGATGCATGATTCCAAAGCAGCACGATGAATCCGCCATTCAGGGCCGTTTAATGTGCAGTATCGAGGAACCGCACCAAGGCTTAGAATTGTGGGGACATACGGCTCGTAAAACGGATCAAAAACGATTATTTCATCGTCTGTGTTGAGAATCGCCTGTAGCGTCAAAAAGATGCCTTCTGTTGCGCCACAAGTAATCGTGATCTCATTTTCAGGGTTCGCCGTTACCCCATGAAAGCGTTCACTGTATCGGGAAACCGCATCCCTTAGGGGTTCGTAGCCCCACGTATTTTCCGATTGATGGAACGACGGCAAATCCTTAAGCGCCTTCGTTAAAGAATCCTGCACCCACAGTGGCGGAGGGTAGTCAGGCAAGCCTTCGGCCAAGTTGACTGCGCCCGTCGCGTTCGCTTTGCGCGTTAAGTCACAAATTAGCGAGGGTTCTAGGAAGGTGGTGATGGTGGAAAGAATGGGCATGTATTAGAATATGGTGGTATTGTAAACCACCCCTCTCCCTAACCCTCTCCCCATGGGGCGAGGGGATAAATCTTCAAACAAAGCGCTGGAGGCAGAAGGCGGTGGTGCAAAGAATGGCATGAAAAATACAGAAACGATCCACCACGACGCTTTCATGTAGGCCTGTCAATTCAAAATGGTGATGAATCGGGGCCATGCGGAACAGGCGTGTCCCTGTCAGTTTATAGCTCGCCACTTGCAGGACAACACTTAACGCTTCAAGGGCAAAAAGGCCTGCCGTCAGAAGCAGCCAGCCATCCTGATGCGTCAGTAACCCGATCGCGCCGATAAATCCACCCAGCGCCAAACTGCCAGAATCCCCCATAAACACCTTGGCAGGGTATTTATTAAACATCCCTGTAAAGACGAGTAAAATCGGGATTAGTAATCCACAGAGCAGGAGGCTCGGAATGACCACCATTCCCCCCATTGTGGACGTCAACAAAAGCAGAATGAACGTAGCAATCGTTATGGCCGTCGTTGATCCCGCCAGCCCGTCCAAACCATCAGTGAGGTTTACCGCATTTGATAACGCTGTAATGCTGAATGAGGCATAGGCAATGTATCCCCACGCAGGAAGGGTAATCATGTTGCCGAAGACATTGACATGCGTATCCCCCAGCGTCATCACCATAAAGACTCCAAGAATGGCTCCTACAAGGGCTTGGTAGGCCAGTTTCGGTAAAGCCCCCACTCCTTTATTGTGTTTTTTCATGACCTTGGCCAAATCATCCCACATGCCTAAGCCCATGAGTGCAAGCGTCACCACCATCGGCAAAACAAAGTAGGGAGACCGCCACAATGCACTATAATCAGGATGATTGACCATATTGAACAGGTAGGCAAAAAGATTCGCAGACAAGGCCCACACCCCAATAATAAACATCCCTCCGCCTGTAGGCGTTCCCTTTTTAACATGATGCGATTCAGGGCCATCTTCACGTATGAACTGCTTCACGTTGAGCGATTTCAAGTAGCGGATAAACCACGGAAAGAAAAAGAGCGACACCAGCAGGGGAATCATAATGACTTGGCTCCACAGAAACCAGTGATCTGAAAGCGCATCAATATAGGGGGAACGATCAATAAAGGTTATGAGGGCGGAAAACATCATGGGGGCGGGTCTACAGTTCTGAAACAAAGCGATGACGAATAGGGTTAGTGTACCTGAAGTACGTGTCAGTGAAAACGCAGGTACACTATTTAATGGGCTTTCAAAGACTCTTTTAACCTCGGGATCAACGTTTCTAAAGCGTGGGAGCGACTCCCTTTTAAATAAAACTCAAGTGGGCCATCCTGAGGATTAAGCATATCAAAGAGTCTGGAAATCAGATTTTCAGTGGAGGCTTGCATAATCATACTGGGGCTAGGGCCTGAAATACTGATGGGAATGCCGTCATATTCAGTGCCGACAAAGGCAACAACGGCCACTTTTTCTAGATGCAATTTGCACATTCCCTCAACCAGTTCGTGATGGTAGCCCCTGCTATAATTGCCAAGTTCTTTCATACTGCCGAGAATCAGGACGCGACGGGCATTTTCGGGATGCGGCGCTGAGGCCAGAAAAGCACTGAGGCTTGCGTGCATACTCGCGGGGTTGGCGTTGTAGGCATCGTTAATCAGGCTGTGCCCATTCCCGAGATCAACACGCTCAAAACGGCCTTCCTGAACGTCATACTGCTTAAGGGCTTCAGCAACTGCTTCACCAGACATGCCCAACTGTTTCGCCACTTTAAGTGCGCCCAAAACATTGGAGACCTGATGCCTCCCAGGAAGCGGCGTTTCCATCGTAACCCCTTCCACCGTAAATCTTGCGCGAGCATCGGGCAACGGTTCAATGGATGATGTATCCGCGAAACAATAGCGAATATGGGTCTGCCCTTCTTTAACCCCTCGACGAGATAAGCGGTCCTGCAACGGTTCATCATCTCCGTTAGAGATAAAGATGCCTTCGGGTTTCAACCCATCAAGGATTTCACATTTTGCTTTGATGATGTTATCCAACGTGCCGAGACGTTCGATGTGGGCAGGGCCAACATTAATGAGCATGGCGATATCGGGTTCTGCTGTTTTCGAGAGGCGGCGAATTTCGCCTAAGCCCCGCATCCCCATTTCAATAATGGCTACCTCTGTTTCTGGCGCGATAGATAAAAGTGTTTGAGGCACGCCAACATCGTTGTTGTAATTCTTTAGCGTGGCCTGCGTGGTGAACTGATGGCATAAAATCTGACGCAGATAATCCTTCATGGTCGTTTTGCCTGAGCTGCCCGTTAAGCCAATGATCGTGGTCTTTGTGAGGCGACGACGATGGAAGCGGGCAATCGCCTGATAGGCTTCGAGTGTGTCATCAACGAGTAAAAGAGTAAGCGTAGTGAGTTTTTTTATCTTATCGAGATTGAGCGTGGCATACGCCTTGGAACACACCGCGATGGAAACGCCGTGCGTGTCTAATTGATCCAGAAAACGGTGGCCATCGAAGCTTTCGCCAACCAGCGGCAGAAAGACTTGCCCCGACTGGAGGGTGCGGGAATCTGTAGAAACCGTGTAAGCAGGAGTGTTCAATTGAAAATCATCATGCTTAACGGTCACCGTAGCCTGTGTAGCATCGATGAGTTCCTGTAAAGTGAAGGATGCTTGGAAGTGAGGAAGTGTAGTCATATGGCATGTCTCATAAGTCGAAAGGGGGTTACAGATTGCCACACCATTTTCTACGAAAAGGCTCGCAATGACGAAGCGTTAAAATAGTTTTTGCTGAACAGGTTCTGCTTCAAACAAATCCCCTACAGCACAATCAAGGACATCACAAAGGCGGTCCATATTATCGTAGTTGGGTTGTGTGCGCCCACTTGCCCACGAATACACGGTTTGCTGGGGAAGGCCAAGCTCTTTTGCAAGACGATAAAGACTCCATTCCTTACGTTCGCGAGCGACGTCCTTCAGTTTAATTTTCATGCAGAAACTCTCAAGTATTTTGTGAATGCCCCTCTATTATAGGAGAATCTTTTGAGATGAGCAATTGTTTGTTTAGTCATGCAAATGCGGTGTGTCGGATGTACACCTCTATTCAAACCAGAAATGACCATGGGAATCTTTGTAAAGATTCTCTAAAGGACATTCACAAACAGGGGTTTAGGTTCGCCCCATTGGGAAGTGGCATCGTCTGAAAAGGCATCAAAGGGGTTGCGATAAGGATTAATGTGCTTAATCATTAATATGTTACAGGAGACCCCTGGGTTAATCGTGATTTGCAAATCATCCATGAGGGTATGCATGAGGAAAAACCCTCTGCCTGATTCATCAAAAAGCCCTGTTTCGGTATAATTTTTTGCAATACTGTTGAGAATGTCAGATGCCAGCAAACTCCCCTGTTGATCCACAATACTAACCCCAAAGACATGCTCGTTTTGCCGTACGATAATATGCATATATTCTTCAGGCAACAGTGCTTCGATATGCTGGCCTTTTTCGTACTTATCGTCACGAGAACAGGGCTTTTTAGGCGCATGATAGACAGCGTTGGTAATGGCTTCCAGCAAAGGTGTGCATAATTCCATACGGGATTCTAATGCCAACACGTTTTCCGCAAGGGATTCAACAGTGGCAAGTGCCGTTGTAATATCGTTGCTGTTTTTAAGAGTCATTCTTGTTTCTAGGGAAGCATCTGCTTCATAGCCCAGAAAATCTTCATAGTCCGTAGGAAAAAGACAGCGCTTTAACTGAAAGAGAAAGCGCTCCTTATCAAACGGTAATTCTTTTAAGATGACGTGATGAACATCAAAGTGCTGAGCCAAAGGAATAAAGGTATCAGAGCTGGATGACGTGAAAAAAAGTTTTTTCAGGGAGGCAAATGTCGTCTGAAAGTGAAGAGCATCGACATCCGACAGTAACAACGGATCGAGAATAAGGGCATCTATCGTTGAAAGATCGCTTCTCTCTGCCTCTTCTATGCTAGAGACACGAGTAAATAAGACATCTACCCCTGCTTCTGCAAGCACTTGCTCAAGGGTACGCGCAATGTTGTTGTTTGGTTCAATCCACAAGAGATGATTCATAAGAGGCACTCAGGAAAAAATTATCGTCGTATGTTTATAGTATAGGCAGTATGCCTGAATTAGGATACATAAATTCAAAGCTTACGCCTTTATACAGTATTTGCGGTATGACTGCCCGTCAGAGTTTGTGGAAAACTGAGGGTGGCTATGGTTCCTCGGCTCTCAGAACGCGGTTCGATATGGATAAATCCGTGGTGCGCTTCCATAATGCGATATATACGGGTAAGCCCCAGTCCCATCATATGTCCAGACTTTGTTGTATATAAGGGGTCAAACACCTTTTCGCAGGCTTCAGCACTTAACCCGCATCCGTTATCACTTAGGGACATATGGACAAAATAGCCATGTGTCGCACTCGGTTCAACATCAAATAAAAACTCAAGATGAAGTGGGGTTTCCTGATATTGACAGGCATCAATGCTGTTTTGCACCAGCCCTCTGACTGCCTGCTTTACTAGCCCGACATCAATAGTGGTTAAGGGGATTTCTTTGGAGGTATCCAGCGATACGGACACACCTGATGCAATAGTTCCATCGCGTTCCCACTGGCGCACCCACTGACGAAGCTGTAATGCGAGATTCGCAGGGTGCGCTTGAAGCGTAAGGGGCTGCTTTAACCCCTTCACCTGTTTGAACATGCTTTGCAAGGTTCCCAACGTCGTTTCTACCAGTTCAATATGCTTTGCGCCATGATCCATAAAGGGAAGCAACGCGTCCTGAACATCCTGAGGCGCATCCCTCAATACCGCTTTAGCCTGATCTATTTCGCGACGCATTAACTCATTGTGCTGACTAATCGTGAATAGAGGATCAAATAAATACCCTGTAAACGCGGTAAGCTGCTGGATAACGGCAGACTGCTTCCTCGATTGATACAAGTCGCTGCGCATACGGTCATCTTCATGTTGGGCATGTTCCTGATTCGTAATATCGCTAGCGACAAGAACCCAGATATGAGACCCTTCGTGCTGAAACAGGGTTTGCTCCGCACGAATGGAGAAGCCCACCCGACGTGTGAATCCACGCTTGGGGAATTTAATCGTCACTGTTGCACGTTCAACCCCTACGGGCGTTTGGTCGGCATTTTGAGACAACACGCGTTCATCAACACAAGTTCTTAATTCATTTAAATAAAAAGGAAGTTCATTGATGTGGCGCATCCGCTCTTGGTCATCTAGCCCACACAACACTGAAAAGTTTTGATTATAAAAGAGAATGTTGCCCTTCATTGTAAACGCCATCATAGAGATGGGGAGATGGTTCAGCGCAAAAACAAGTTCTGCCTGAGACATAATATTTTCTCGCCCGAGTGCCTGTAGCATCGAAATGGAGAAGAGCGATCGCTTTAAATCCAGAAAATCAAGTTTCATAAGGGGGTTGTCCGTGTGAGAGAGTGAGACATGAGAGATTTAAGAAGTATATTGAGGGTTCTAATATGAGACATATTCGCGGCAATATCGACGGAACGGTGTGCAGCGTACCCCTTGGTTCGTAAGCATCGTGAGTAAGACAGTATTGATTGCTTGCAATCACTCGCCTAGCGCACAGATGATGGCCGTAGTAGGATCCTCTACATTAATTGCCCCAATTTATGGCGTAGCCGCATAATGGCTTGGGCGTGAAGTTGGCAGACGCGGGATTCAGAAATATTAATAATTTCCCCAATTTCGCGAAGGGTCATGTTTTCCTGATAATACAGGGCAATCAAGAGTTTTTCGCGCTCTGGCAACGAGCTAATGGCGGTAGCGACGTGGGTATGAACATCGCCGTCTTCAATGTGGTGATCGGGGGTTGTTGCGCCTTTATCGGCCACCGTATCAATCAAGCTGATGGATGAATCTTTATCGCTACCGAGCTGTTCGTCAAGCGAAAGAACCAACACGCTACACTCGTTTAAAATCGTATGATACCGCGCGAGACTCACGTCCATCGCCACGGCCATTTCTTTATCGGTTGCTGTTCGCCCCAAGGTAATTTCAAGCTGATTCATAACTTCAGTCACTTTTTTAGAGCGACGGCGAACCCCACGAGGCACCCAATCCTGAGAGCGCAATTGGTCAATCACTTCGCCGCGTATACGGTTGACGGCAAAGGTTTCAAACTTCCACCCGCGCTCAGGTTCAAAACGTCGAATAGCATCTAGCAATCCAAGCGTTCCGTAACTGATAATGTCATCCTGACTCACGCTGTTGGGGAGCGTTAGGGGCAAGCGATTGACGGTATATTTCACAAGATGCAAGTAATGCAGAACGAGCTTATCGCGAATACGGTTGTTCGTTCTATCCTGAGCGAATCGGTCCCACAACACGGCAATTTCCTGCTGCTTCCTGACCTTGTCGCTGACTTTGTCCGAGGCTTCTTTTTTCTCGGCGTCGGTAATATGCTTAGCCCCCGAGATCATCATATAATCTTTGGGCTTGGATGATTTTTCTCTCTTGCCTAGAGACGCCGCACTGCTTGATGTCGTGACTTCAGACGCCGCTTTAGCAGTGCCTCCGCCCATCACTGCCTTACGCAGCGATTCAGATTTGGGCGCAACAACACCTGTCGTGACCCCTGTCTCTATAGAGACCTTGGTCGCATTTGGTTTGGTGTTCGAAGAACTGTGTTTGTTCGCTGACATCATGCGTCACGTCGTCCTTGCGCTTAATACCCTAGATACATTCAGTATAGCTAAGGGTTACGAGGGTTTTCGGGATGTCGGGGATGAATCCCCTCGATAAGGGAGAGGATTAAATTTGTTTGCCCGACGCCTTGCACATTTAGTCGTTTGAGAGATAATGAAAACTTAATAACGCATGGGCAAGTGGCGGAATGGTAGACGCGCTAGTCTTAGGAACTAGTGTCTTTGGCGTGGAGGTTCGAGTCCTCTCTTGCCCATGTATTTATTTATACCCCTCTATGATACCTAAATAGGTATCATTTTTTGTAGCGATGTTTTAAAAACAGTCCTACGCTATATTGCCTAATTGATCCCCCTTCGCTCTTATACCCTTTAGCTTAATTAAGGGCGTATAAATGCCAAGCAAAGAAAACCATGTCATCTCGAACGAAGGGAGAGATCTCCTCCTGTCCGCAGGCGTTCAATGACGCGGTAGAACAAGAGCATCTGTGTCAAGGGAATCCTTCGACTGGCCGCTTCGCGAGTGATTCGAGGCGAATCAACAGGATGACATCATGGCTTCAGGTTTGGGCTGGCTGAAAGAGTGTTTCTCATACGCCCCCAACTACTGGAATTGATATTATACCAATTTTATCAAATGTTCGATCTCGATTCATCAATACCACTGCGCGGGTTTTATGAATCAAACCCCTACAATTAAACGTCCCTAATTTAAGCGTAACGTTTTTAATACAAGTAAATCGGGAGGCTAAAGACATCAGGGTAGAGTTTAAGGCTCGTGGTTTTTGTTGCGACTTGCCCCCCCTCTCGCATAAGGGTCATTTTCACCTGCACAAGATTCGGCCAGCGATCGGGAAAGGCTTTTAACAACTCAAACACCTGAATCGGTTCCAACGTATGGACATAGTCATCATTCGGCGCGAGGGCTTCCAGTGGGTAAGTATACTCTGCGACACGCTCGGTTTTTTGATCTTGTTGCAAGCGTTTCACATCGGTAATCGCGCCTTTTTTTTCAGGATACCAGATGCCGTATTTAGCAAACACCTCAACCTTTATAGTCAGATTCACAAAGCTTTTATTGGGGTTTGGGTTGCGCACATGCACACGCGGCACGATGATCCACGGGTGAGGCCCCGCCACCATGCGCCATTCGCTGATGTCTCGGTAGGGGATTTTTTGCGTGGCTTGGGCTTGAAAGGCGACATAGGCAATGTTCATTAAATCACCGAGCACAGGCGTGGTGCCTGGGTGATCGTTTAACCAAATGAGCTTAAGCTGGTCGTACCGAATCGGCGCGGTGGCATCGTAGATAAAGCCTGTGAGCAGGTCATCAAAGACAGGCTCCTTAGGAGATTCTTCTATGTAGGTAGGCGCGTTACTTTTACTGTCACGCCCTCCGTATTTTTCGCGATATTCTCTGTCCCAATCAGACCCATCGCGGGAAGAATCCCCATAAGACCCCTCCCCCTCTTCCCACGGAGGTGGGGAATACTGCGCTGGCGGACGATAATCATTGGTCGGGGTTTGGCGATAATAACCATCCCGATGTTGACGAGTGATGGTACCTTGGGTGGACGGGTTCTGGTTTTGTGGCTTGGCTGAGCGCGTCGCATCGGAAGTGGGGGTGATGTATAACCCCCTCCCATCACTTGCGTGGGCTGGCAGAACAAACTTGAAGCCCGTCACTAAAAACAGTACCAACAATGCGGAATAATAATGTCTCACTACAGGCTACCTACCCTTCGTAAAGGCTAAAGTCCGTAAAGCGCTTATGCAGGCGAATGAGTTCTTCATCGGAGTGCTTTACTATAAAGTCCAGTGCAATCATACACAGGTGCTGTCCTAACTGCGTGGGTTTCTTCTCAAGCGGACGTAAAAACGTTTCATGCGCCTCTATACCCAAAAAGCGAAGCAGGTGGCGTGTATGGGTTGTTAACCCTTCTTTTGTCTCAGGTAAGTCTTCCTGATCCTCAGGGAAATTATGATCGAGATACTCTGATAAAGCATCCATGAAAAGGTGGAGCAGTTCCTGAATTACTTTTCGCCCACTCAGTTCCATTGTCATTTTACGCTGATGGATATAGAGTGATCCAGACAGTTTTTCCTTTTTAAATTCTTCATAAGCCTCAAGGCCTTTTTCATCAAATATTTTTTCAAAGAGAGATATGTCCATGTCTCCTTCTAAAATAGCCTCCAGGTTTTCATGAAATGCACTGGTGGCTCTTTGGAAATAATGACGGATGACTGTAGAGCGAATTTTTTCAATGGATTTTAGGTGTGAGTAATCAAGAGGCAGGTTAGGATCATAGCGTTTGATATTGGCAATATGTTTATGAAGTTCCACCCTTTCATTCTGATCTTTACAAAAATCTGTAAGCTCTTCCCCACGAAAACGCAAATGCCCGCTTTTAATCGCGTCCTCACAATCCATAATAAAGTAACAGATGTCATCTGCAGCCTCTACTAAATATGTTAAGGGATGACGACGCCCTTTCTCCCATCCCAGATCACTCACCGCTTTTTCAAAAATGTCTTTTTCCGAAGAAAAATAACCAAACTTTTTCTTCTCGCTTTTTGCAGGATACTCCCCCGCAGCAAAAGGGTATTTAGAATACACGTTTAACGTAAATGCACTAAGCTTGGCCCCTGTGGCTGAATCCTTAGCCGATGAATACAAAGGACCACTCCCTGCCAAGCGAGTTAACACCCTGAACCCATAGGCGTTCCCGTCAAAATAAAGAAATTCTTTTAAGGCGAGTTCGTCAATTTTTAAGGACGTTTCTTTATATCTAAAATCCACGTTATCAAAATTGTTTTTAAAGAACTGTTGTATGGCTTCTTCCCCACTATGCCCAAATGGCGGGTTACCAATATCGTGGACAAGGCAGGCAGTGGCTACACTTAGTGGCAAATCGTTTAACGGCGAATCATGAGGGATCTCCATTTTTTTAATAATTCGCTTTGCAAAATCAAACCCTAAAGAGGCCACTTCCAGAGAATGCGTTAAACGCGTATGTGTATAGTCGTTTTTAGGAGAGGGAACCACTTGAGTCTTTAAAGAGAGGGCACGAAAGTAATCCGAAAAAATAATTCGGTCATATTCACTCTGAAAAATTGTTCGTTCCTGAGGCAGAGTATCTAAGGGCAACGTTTTTATTTGCTGTTCCAGAAGTTGTTTTAGCTGTTCTAAGGGAGCTAATTGTGAAATTTCATCGAGCATACTATCGTCGTTCCTACTCTTCAGGATGTGAGTATTAGTATAGAGGAATCTCTGAAAAAGGGTAGTGGTTTTGGTAAACTGGTGGGATGTTTCAACAACACCTGATACCCTTTATAGGAAGTAAGGGCGGATGGATGGATTCTAGGCGACGGCTCTTTTTGTGAAATAAGTGTATAAACAATACATGTTTGAACAAAAAGAGGCGGCAACAACGAAGACGCGAT
>Ga0163144_10010884_pt1 | contig 19322 bp, 17 predicted proteins | sample OliLak19BULKMAT1_FD_123175 | JGI IMG/M metagenome (GOLD analysis project Ga0163144, IMG submission 123175) | Freshwater microbial mat bacterial communities from Lake Vanda, McMurdo Dry Valleys, Antarctica - Oligotrophic Lake LV.19.BULKMAT1 | ecosystem: Environmental > Aquatic > Freshwater >... | reverse complement strand
TGCCGCCCCCCCAACACCAGAGCGAGCCGTCGCTCATGACGGCCAGCGTCACTTCATTCCCCGCGTCCATGGCGACGACAACGGGATCCTCCGTTGGCAGGGAGCAGGCTGGCGCCGGAGCAATCGGGTCATCGCTGCAACATGTGCAGGCGAGAGCGACTAGAAGTGCCGTGGGCCCAGAGTGCTTCATGTGGCAAAGAACTCCGGAAACAGGTTGACGTCGCTGTCCCAGTACCCAAGCTCCTCGAGCGCTTCGACCGGTGCCTCAATATCAAGCGGGCTATCCCCAGTGATCACAGCCACGGTCGTGAGGTGATGCTCCGCGTCGGGCGGGCCCCATACATAGTGAGCTGCCTCCGCTCTGCCCGCAGCAGCTGGAACCCAGCCGCCCTTCAAGATCTTCCTGGTGCCCGCGCTTCCGGCGAACGTCATCGCCCCCGATGACGCCCCAACACCGTAGTCGCCATCCTCGTCGTTCGTGTTGGCGTGGAAGCTCACCGCATTTGTCTGGACCATGAGGTTACGCTGTTCGCGCGTGAGCAGTTGCTTGACCGGGTGGATAGGCGTCGGGCACATGCCCTGGAGGATGCGCGCGAGCATAACCGCGCTCATCGTGAAGTAGCCAGAGCCAGCGGTAAACCGCGCATCGGCGCATTGTTTGTAGGTGGAGGGCACCCACGGAGGTGGCCAGCCGGTCGCGGTGACCACTTTCTTCGCTGCGGTGCCGAGCGATGCGCCAGGAACTCCTCGGACTGGGGGCTCACCCCGGAGCAGGCACTGCTCGCGCGTGGGCGGGAGCGGCCCGGCGAGGTTCTGCAGGCCTCCCTCGCCAGCATTCCTCCAGTATTCGAGCATGAGATCGACATATTCGCCGGGATTGTTCCTGATTCTCTTGGCTAGAATCTCAGACGCCGCAACGAAGTTCGCGTTGTTGTACTCCTCCTCGGTCGCGGGCGGCTCGGAGACGAAATCGACGTCCGAGTCGCTAATGTAGAGACCAAAGTCCCCAGCCTGCAGTGGGAGCCGCTGCACGCTCTCAAGAACTCGTTTGTAGAGGCCCCGTACTTCTCGAGCCTGTCGAGCACGGCGAAGTACCCCATGTGCAGCTGCAGCGCCGGCAAGAGATCCGAGATCGGCGTGTGGAGAAAGTTCTGCCCCTCCGCGCACGCGCGCATCCCCATCAAGAGCTTCGCGATGCTGCCCATGCGCATGCGGTGGTGCGCGTTCGTCACGGGCCAATTGCGCTCGGCGAAGGTGTATGACCGCACGAGCTTCAGCTTGCTGTCCTTCGCGACCGCGATCTGTGCCGCATGGGCGCCCTGCGCGTGCATTGCGGCGAAGACCAGTTTGTCGATCTGGGCCAGGTGAGGCGCGACCGAACCGTCATTGACGCCACCTAACGTGGGTTCCGCCCCGACTGGGTGCGCAGTGAGCTCTCTGGCCACCGCCAGACCCATTGCGACCCCGCTGGCCTGCGCGAAGCCCCCGGTCGCTGCGTGGCGGCGGGTAGCCTGCATCACACGCCGGTTGGTAGGGTCGATGCCGTCCACGACGATGTCGTAGCGCTTCATTGGCAGGAGCTTCCCCGTTGGGGCCCACGTAATGAAGAATCGCGTGTGTTCGCCCCAACCGTTGGCGCCGACGCGAAGGGGCCAATAGCCCTTCGCCTCACCGTTATTCAGGCGCGCGTGAATTTGAGAAGGCTTGATTGGCCCTTCGATTGGCGTGCCGCAGCGAAAGTCAGCGCTGATGTCGTTTGGCCACTTCTTGAATGTGTCGTCCTGGTAGTGGACGGCTGCCTGGCGCCGCCCCCCGCTGACGTTCTTGGTGAACGGTATCGCGTGGTGACCGCGTGACCAGCCACGAAGCGCGGCGCGGTGCTGGCCGAAGCTGTCGAGGCCGTCGAGCTTGTCTTTCACCGATTCCAGCCGCTGAACGTTGAACATCGTTCGCTGCTTCGGCTTGGCGTGAATCACCGCGACGTAGGTCTCCTTTGCGGTGTAGCTAGCGAACGGATAGGTGGCGCTCGGCTGTGTGAATCGTTGAATGCACATGTCCAGGCCGGTGACGACGCCAAGCGGAAAATCCGCTGCGATGCGCGATGGCTCGTCCACCGTCACAACCTGAGGCCAAGTTGCGCTCTTCGAGAATTGCTCGAAGACGAGGATGCTACGAGGCTGCTCGAATTCCCATGCGGTGATGCCGACCAGCGTCGGGTAGCGCTTCTCCAATCCGTGCGCGGTAATGGTCAGGGTCGGATATGCAGTCCTGTGGTGCGAACGGTGTCTGAGGGGCGCCCATATCTCCAGGGCTGAGCTTCCGAGCAATCTACGCGGGGAAGTGCTTTCGTTCGAGGAGGCTGAGCAAGCCCCACCCATCCCGCAGATTACTTTCGTGGAGCCCGCCTTCCAGGCGTCGGGGTGCTGGTGCTGGTGCATCACGGCGACGACGCACGCGATCCTCGAGCACAAAGAACGCCAGGAAGTAGGGGAAGCGTTTGCCGAGCGCGCGGCGAGCACCGGCATCTCCGATCGCGGGGAAGCGAAGCGAAAACAAGCGCACCACGAGCCGAGACGACGATGCCGCGACTCCACTGTCGGAACTGTTCATCCCGGAAGCTGCTGCCGGTGTGGCAATTCTTGGCCCCCGCGATCGAGATGCGGAATGCGGATGCAATGTCCCATGACCTTGTCGTCAGCTCGCTCCTGGACGTCTCCGTGATCGGCTCGACCACCGGCCTCCCCCAGTGTGTTCGCGAACAGCACCAAGGTGTCGATCGTCACGTTCTCCCCTCCAATGACCCCCACCCGAGCGAGCTCTAGCGCGTGCGGCGCGCTGCGACCTCGTCGGTGAGCACTCGCTCTTGCGCGAGCTCTGCCTGCTGTTGCTCGATGACCTCCGCTTCGGCCAGATGCTCGATCTGGCGAACCGCCAAGTCCGCGGCGCACAGCTTGCCATGTTGTGCGCTGCGAGCCTCTTTGGCCGCGGCTTCAGCGCTGTCGGCGACATCTCGCGCGTGCCTCGAAAGCGCGAAAGACGCGCGCGCATCCAGCAGATCGTCGAGCGAACGTTTGCCGGCGAACAGCGCCGACAGAGCCGTCTCGTGCAGCCGATTCTCCGCATCTCGCGCAGCCTCGGCAGTTTCGCGGGCATGAAGCTCCGCGCGCGCGAGCTTTGCTGCGACCGACTGGCGCTGCAGCGTGCGGATCTCCAGCAGACGTTTGGTGCGGGCGAGGCCGTCCTTGCTCATGCGTTGATCTTGAGGGCTGCCTGAAGCACGCGAAGCGCATCGACGCGAGACACGAGCTCGCCCGTGCCCTGGCGCACGATCGCCTCGAGCCTCGGTTCTACCCGGCACGAGGCATCGATGCGCGCATCCGTGCCGGCCACATAGGCACCGATCTTGATCAAGTCGGACGCCTCTCGATAGATGCCCATCATGTTTCGGGCTTCGATGGCTGCCTTCTTGTGATCCGGGGTGGTCACCACGTCGAACACGCGAGAAACGCTCTTCAGCACGTCGATCGCGGGGTACACACCGCGCTCGGCCAGCGCTCGCGACAACACGATATGGCCGTCGAGGATGCCGCGAACCGCGTCGGCGATCGGATCGTTCAGATCGTCGCCTTCGACGAGCACCGTGTAGATGGCGGTGATCGACCCGCTGCCAGTGGTGGTCCCGGCGCGCTCCAACAAGGTGGGTAGTGCCGCAAACACACTGGGCGTGTAGCCCTTCGTCACTGGCGGCTCGCCGGCGGCGAGCGAGGCTTCGCGAAGGGCCATCGCGAAGCGAGTCACCGAATCCATCACCAAGAGGACGTTCTTGCCGCGATCGCGAAAGTGTTCGGCAATGGCGGTCGCCGCCAGCGCACCTTGCACACGGACGAGCGGAGCCGCGTCACTGGTGGCAGCCACCACCACGCTGCGCTTCAAACCTTCACCGAGCGCGTGCGCCACGAAGTCACCTACCTCGCGCCCCCGCTCGCCAACCAACCCGACGACGACGACGTCGGCTTGTGCACGCTTGCACAACATGCCGAGCAGCGTGCTCTTGCCCACGCCAGTGCCTGCGAACAGGCCCACGCGTTGGCCACGGCCGAGCGGCAGCAGCGCATCGATGGCGCGCACGCCGGTTTCGAATGGATCTTGAATCGGCTTGCGACCGAATGAAGGCGGCGGCTCGCGTGTCAGCGCTGCACGTTCGTTGCAGAGCGGTGCAGGCTTGCCGTCGAGCGGCGCACCGAAGGCGTCGATCACGCGACCGAGCAACGCGTCACCCACGGGGATCTTCGAGCCGATGCCCAGGTTGCGAACTGTGGCGCCTGGCTCGACCCCCAGCGTCGAGCCGAGCGGCGCGCAGAGGAGGCGCCCCTGTCGAAAGCCGAGCACCTCGACGACGAGGCCGCCTTTCGGTGTCAGGACCTCCAAGCGATCGCCGGTCGCTGCGTTCACGCCGACGACCTCGACCAACAGGCCCACGACGTCGTGGACACGCCCTTGCGGCGTTGGGCCGCGAGAGGCGCGCGCGAGCGCGGCATAGCGCTCTAGATCGATCACGTGGCCTCGTCGTCGACGGGCGACCGGTCGATGCCCAACGCCGCTGAGACGGCGTCGAGCCGCGCCTTCAAGCTACCGTCGAGTCGGCCGTATTTGCCGCGGATCTCGCATTCGATGCCTTGCATGCGAGGGTCGACCACGATCGCGGGTTGCGACTTCAAACCTTCGAAACCCCCGCTCTGATGCAGAATTTCGCCGACACGCGGCGACACCACGCAGCGAACCGAGTCGTCTTCGGAGAGCGCCTCGATGCCTTCGCGCACCCAGGCGGAGACGATCGCGGGGTCAGCCAAGAGCGCGCGGCCCACCACCCGTTCGGCGATCACCATCGCGAGCTTCACGATCTCGCGCTCCGAGCTCTCCAGGGCTTCGGTGCGCGCGGCCTCGACGCTCGCGCGTGCTGCTTCCAGGCCGCGGGAGAGCTCGTCGATTCGTTCTTCGAGCACCGCCAGCGCTTCGTATGGCACAAGGTTCGATTCGAGCTCCGACCCCGTCGGACCATCCATGCTCGGCAGGGATGGAGGCGGGGGAACACGATCCGGGTCGTCCAGTTCGTACGAGCTGCGTGGCATCAGCGAGATGCGCGGCGCGACGCTGGCAAACAGGCGGGCGTTGGGTGCTGGCGCGGCCCAGCTGGTGAGCGAAGCCTCGGGCGCTGCGGGCGGCGCCATCCAAGAAGGCATCGGCGCTTCGGATCTCGCACGCGGTGGCGAGCGCCACGAGGTCGCCATCGGAGTGGGATAGTTGGAGCGCACTTCAGCCTCTGCCCAGATCGAGCACACCCTCTGCCTCGAGCCGCAGCGCCGTCTCGATGACCTCGGTGGTGGCAGCCTCGATGTCGGCCTTGCGCGGGTTCGAGAGCAGCTCGAGCTCGTCTTTGATCACCTCTGCAGCGCGCGACGAGAGGCCCGTGAACACAGCGCGCATGATCTCGTCGGTGGCGCTCTTCAGCGCCAGTGTCAGACGATCGGTCGGGATCTCGCGCAACAGCGAGCGCATCGCCTTGGGGGTCAGGCGAGCGAGGTCGGCGAAGGTGAACATCGCCAGCCGAATCGCACGCGACAGCTCGGGCTGGTCGGCCTCGATGGTGGAGAGCACGTCGAGCGCGGTGTCTTTGGCGGCGGCGTTCAAGATCGCAGCCGCGCGAGCCATGCCGTCGACGCCGATGGTCGCTGCCCCGTCGCCGGTGGGCAGCTCGGCTGCCAGGGCGCTGGCGACTTCTTCCAGGGTGCTCGCGGGCAGCTCCGTCAAGCGGCTGACGCGGCACATGACGAGCGCTTGGCGCTCAGGAGGCATGGCAGCCAGTACCGCGGCCGCCGCGGCCGGCTCGATTCGAGCCAGTATCGCAGCGGCGAGCTGCGGCGGCTCCTTCGCGAGCAAACCCGCGATGGTGTCCGGCTCCGCCGCTTCCAAGCGAGCGAGCGGGCTGGTGGTGCCATCTTCGAACACGTTTCGCGCGCGCTCTTCGCCGATCGCCTTGACTGCGAGACGTCTCAAATACGGCAGGCCACCGCGCGGGACGGCGACAGCCTTGGAGCTTCGGGCAACGAAATCGCGGTAGGTGGCGTCGACTGCGTCGGCGTTCACTTCGTGCATCGTCGATGCGACGACGCGCAGCTTGCGAAGCTCGTCCTCCGTGAGCTCGGCCACGATCGGCGCGGCGATCTTCTCGTCGAGCGAAAGTAAAAAGACGACGGCCTTCTCGGGCCCGGTGAGCATACCGACGCTTCAGCAACGTGCGTGCCCGCTGGATCCAGCGTTTCCCAGGGCAGGCCTGGTAACGAATGATCCAGCCGGGTTGGGAACTAGTGTGGGGTGCCGAGATCATGATGTAGGCCTGTGTGGCACACAGCTTGCTGTGACCGGCGCCGACCCTCCATGCTTCCCCGTCCTTCTGCTGTTCTCGCTGCGCTCGCGCTTGCCGTCACGTTCGGCCAGGCGTGCAGCGACGCCACCACACAATCGAGCGGGGCTTTGACGGAGATCGCGCCCGACTGCCTGGTGTGCCTCGAGTCGCTGACCGAGTGTACGTCGACGGTGAAGAACGAGCAGCAGTTCGTGGAATGCCGCGACGTGTTCCAAGCCTGCCAAGAGAAGATGAGCCTCGGCCCTGAAGTGTGCGGGCGACCCTCCAACGAGGTTGCCTGCGAGCTCTGTCGCGGGCGCAACGAGACCTGCGAGAAGGGTGACTGCGAGCTCGAGCTCAGCGTATGCAAAACGTTCCTGATGTCGCGGGCACAAGACGACTGCCAAGCCGAGCCCGCGCCACTGCAGGCGGGTTGTGACACTTGTTACGGCGCGCTCGCCGCATGCGCGTTCGGTGGCGACGACGAGCTGCACTGCATGAAGACGTTCTACGGCTGTCGCAGCGCGAACCAGATCGAGGCGGTCGACTGCGCCGACCCGACGTCGCAACAAGTGTGCGCCTCTTGCCAAGCAGAGCTCGATCTCTGCGCTGCCGGCGGCGGCAACGAATGCGACAGCGGCTACTCCGCTTGCACCGCGACGCTAGATGCATCGTGCAGCGGCACGGGTGAAGGCGGCGGAGGTGGCGGCCCCGTCGATCCGCCGGCTTGCTCACACGACGCTTGCGAGGTCGGCGAGCTGATGGCCCCAACCTGCGACAGCTGCGTGGCGGCGATTTGTGATGCCGACGCATACTGTTGCGAGGTCGCCTACGACGAATATTGTGTCGCTGCCGCCCAAGCCGAGGCCGTCTGCGGCTGTGAGCCGATCATCAGCTGCGCCCACGATCTCTGTGAAGCCGGCGAGATCCTCGACCCGGCGTGTGACGACTGTGTCGAGAGCGTGTGCGCCGAAGACGGCTTTTGCTGCAACACCGAATGGGACGATCTGTGCGTTTCCCGCGCCGAAGACACGTGCTCGCTCAGCTGCGGGTAGCTGCGCTGCTGCTGGCGAGCGCCTGCGGCGAAAGCGAGCCGCTCGAAGGCTCGCTCTGCCGACCAGAAGCGACGATCTTTTGCCGCTGCCCCGCTGGAGACCCAGGCGAAAAGGTCTGCAACAGCACGGGCGACGCGTTCGGCGCTTGTGAAGGTTGCGACGATCGGCCGCCCAGCACCGGAGGGGAGTCACCTGGGGTGGGCGGCGGCAACCCCGAGGGCCTGCCACTCTACCGAGCTTGCAGCGATGGAGACGAGTGTGCGAGCCAGCTCTGCGAGGGCGGCTACTGCACGATCCCCTGCGAAAAGGTCTCCGATTGCGAATACGGCATCGCAGAATGTGTGACGTTTGCCAGCGCTAGCGCGTGCAGGCCGTTATGCGAGTCGGCGATCGACTGCGAGCCGTTCGGCGCCCCGCCGAGCGCGTGCGGGTTCGCGACTGCCATCGACAACTGGGGGGTGACGGTGTGCGCCAGCTGGGGCTCGCAACACGAGCTGGTTCCAGAGGGGAGCGACTGCGCACCATTCGACCACGGCGACTGTAACCTCGGCTACGCCCATCGCGAGCGGGTGTGCTCGCCGAAGGGCGTGTGCGAGAGTGGCTGCTTCGGCAGCATCGACTGCCCGGAAAACCAAACCTGCGACTCCGACGGGTCCGCCCCTGGAGGCTGTTCAACCGAAGGTTGACAATTCAAGAAGCTCCTCCGTGCCTCCGGAGCAAAGAACGCGCGCAAGCGTCCGGGCTTAATGAATTGGTGCGGAGGAACTAGGCGTACTATGAGTCGAGGCGCATGCAGTTCTACACTTCACTGACACTTACGCTCGCGCTGCTCGGCGCAGGTCTGACCGGCGCATGTGCCGTCAACGACAACCCCGGTGACGACCCCGACTCGACGAGCACCGTCGGTGGCTCGGGCGCGGGTGGCAGCGCCGCTCAAGTCGGCGGCGCTGGCGCAGGCTTCAACGGAGAAGGCGGCAACACGGTGCCGATGGGCTTTCCCATCATCATCGATCCACCGATGTTTCAGCTCGACGTGGACGGCCCCGGCAGCCCGTCGCAAACACTGACCGCGACCATCAACGGGCAAGACGTCACCGACCTGGTCACCTGGTCCTTCGACAAGCCTTACATCGGCGACGTCGAAAACGGCTCCTTCGTACCCACTGGCAACGCAGGCGGCGTCGGTGTGCTCACTGCGATCCTCGGCACCTCGTTCGGCCAAGCGTCCGCAACGGTAAACACGGTGAAGGTCGTCGGCGGCGGCTCCATCGATCCGGATGTGAAAGCAGCGCTCGACAACCCTTCGAGCAGCGACGACCCGACGATGGATTGGATGTACCCGTACGACGAGACTGTGTACCCGCTCGACGTGCTCGGGCCGGAGATGATGTGGAACAACGTCAATAGCGGCGACGTTTACAAGCTCCACATCCAAGAGACCTTCCTCGAATACACCGAGTACTTCACGGTCAACACGCCGGCTCGCCATCTCCTCACCGAAGAAGACTGGACCAACATCACCCTCTCTGGCGTGGGCGCACAGAGCGACCCGCTGAATGTCTCGCTCACGCGTTACTCCGGCGGCACCGCCTACCAGCCGGTTCAGAAGACGTGGCGCGTCGCGCAAGGCAAGCTGAAAGGCGTCGTCTACTATTGGGAGCTACCGGACCAATGCGGCGGGGGCAGCGAAAATGGTCGCGTGCTCCGCATCAAGCCGAACAGCGATCAAGCAGTCGAGTTCTATCAGCCGGGCGGTTGCTGGGGCTGTCACACCGTCAGTCGCAATGGCAAACAGATGATGGCGACGCTCGACACCGGGTTGCCGTTCCCACAGGTCACGATCGACCTGAAAGACCCCGCAGAGCCTGGCAGCATCACGACTGCAGCACAGCTGGGCGGCACATTCAGCGCCTTCAATGACAAGGGCGATCGCATCATCGTCAGCAACGACGATGCATCCGGCGCCAACCGGCTGCTGACGATCGTCGACAGCGTCACGGGTGGCGCCCTGGCCGGCAATGTAATGGGCACCGGCTGCGGCGAGCCGGCTTGGTCGCCGGACGGCACCAAGCTCGCCGCCATCTGCGGGCTCGGCCCGGGCGGGTGGGTCTTCGACACCTATACTGGCCACCTCGCGACTGCAGACGTGGCCGCCGACGGCTTCACCGTCAGCAACGTACAGACGATCGTCCCCCAAACAGGCGCTCTAGGTCGGCCGGCGTATCCCAGCTTCGCCCCGGGCTCGGAGCTGATCGCTTATGGGCGCCCCACACAAGGGTCTCGCTCCACCGGCGACGGCACGCTCTGGTTGACGGATCTGAGCGGCACCAACGTGAAAGAGCTGGTCAAGGCCAGCGACGACAACCGCAGCTTCAACCCGGTGTTCGCGCCCCTCCGCGCAGGCGGCTATTTCTGGCTCGTCTACATTTCGCGCCGTGACTACGGCAATCGTCTGGTGGGCGCTGACCGACAACAACTGTGGATCACCGCGATCGACGACCCTGCAACGGCCGACGACCCCTCGAACCCACCGTTCTACCTGCGAGGCCAGCAAGACTGCGGCAAGAGCGAGAATGCCTACTTCGCGCTCGAGCCTTGCAAGGAGATCGGCGAAGACTGCAGCTCGGGCGCAGATTGCTGCAATGGCACATGTTTGAAGGACCCTGACACAGGCGAATACAGCTGCGGCGCCCCGCAAGAGTGCGCACTCGAAGGCAACGCCTGTAAAACGGCAGAAGACTGTTGCAACCCGGCAGCGGAGTGTGTCGACGGCTTCTGCCTCACCGACGTCCCCCGCTGATCTGACGTTTCGAGAACAGAGCGCCCCTCACGGTGCCGGGCTGTAGCCCGACGGCGCGAGGGCGCTCGCGCGATCGAACGGCCAATACAGAGCGATACTCGGGTCGAAGGCGCCTTCTGTAATGGCGCCCGCCGGCGACGCGCCATAGGTCGACTCGAAACCGGCGCCCTCGTACAAGAGCGTCATCGCCAGATCGAGCTGACTGGTGACGGCCAGCGTCGTGAGCGGAACCGAGAGCTCGACAGTGTTGCCGCTCTCGGAACGGACGGCGCCGCCGCTATCGAAGAGCGGGCTTGCGCTCGTCCAGCTCGCGCCATTCCAGGTTTCGAGACTGGAATAGCTGTCGTCGAGCTTCCACCGGATCAAAAAATTGGCTTGAAACTCCAACGTGGGCTGCTGCAGCCCGTGCGCCACACCGTCGGTCGAGCCCGCGCTGCCGTTGCCGATGTACGCAAGCAACCAATGTTGGCTGCCGCCCGTCCCCACGTCGGGGTGAGTCGCTGCGAGGTAGAGGTTGTTGTCATCCCAGGCGACCCACGCGTCGCTGCCGGCCGACGTGGTGAGGTGCGCCTCGGAGGGCCATTCGCTGGTGTTGCCGTCGATCGTGGCCGTGAACCGCCACGGCTGCGGTGGCGCACCGCCGCCACCGTCGCCGCCTTCGCCCCCCTCCCCTCCAGCACCACCGACCAGCACCCCACCACCACCGCCGCCGTTGCTGGCACCACCGCCGCCGTTGCTGGCACCACCGCCGCCGTTGCTGGCACCACCGCCGCCGTTGCTGGCACCACCGCCGCCGTCGCTGGCACCACCCTCGCCGCCCGCGCCGCCATCCGGAGCACCGCCGTTGCCCGCGCCCCCTCCGCCGCTGCTCGCGCCGCCGCCACCTCGCGGAGCGGCACCTGCGCCGCCCGAAGGAACACCCCCATTGCCGCCGCTCCAAGTGCTGCCGCCTGCACCCGACCCGCCCGAACCAGTGTCGTCGCCGCAACCAAAAGGCGCGACGCTGAGACCGAAGGAGCAGAGGCAGACCAGGCGGTAGCGGGGGGGCATATCCGGCGCATGGTACCATGCAGCAGCGCGCATGAACCCTCCCCGCCCGTTCGACATCGATCCGGACATCCGACGGGCATCGACGCTACCAGCGGCTTTCTATCGCGACCCGGCTTGCTACCAGGCGCAGCTCGAGCACGTGCTCTCGCGCTCCTACCATTGGGTCGCTGACGAGAAAGCAGCAGTAGAGCCGGGCAGCGTCAGCCCGATGACCCTGCTCGAGGGCTCGCTCGACGAGCCGATCGTGTTCACGCGGGCCCAGGACGGCACGCGGGCGTGCCTCGCCAACGTGTGTACCCATCGGGCCAATCTCGTCGTGAGCCATGCCTGCAAGGCGACCTCGTTGCGCTGTCGCTATCATGGTCGCCGCTTCGGGCTCGACGGGCGCTTCATCTCGATGCCCGAGTTCGAGGCCGCCCTCGACTTTCCGTCGGCGCGTGACGATCTCGCGCAGGTGCCCCACGGCTGTTGGGGTCCGCTGACCTTCGCCGGCGTAAAACCCGCGATGACGTTCGACGACTGGGTCGAGCCATTTCGATCGCGGCTGTCCTTCGTGCCGTGGTCCATGTTGCGTCAATCCGGCGAGCAGCGTCATTACGATGTCGCCGCCCATTGGGCGCTCTACTGCGACAACTACTTGGAAGGGTTTCATGTGCCCTTCGTCCACGCTGGGTTGAACGAGGTGATCGACTACGGGTCGTATACGACTGAGCTCGGCCCGTGGGGCACGCTGCAGATCGGAGACGCCAAGCGCCCCGATGACGCGTTCGTATTGCCGAGCGGCCACCCAGACAGCGGGCGCCTGGTCGCCGCCTACTATGTGTTCCTTTACCCGGCCACGATGGTGAACGTGTACCCCTGGGGCGTCTCTCTCAATGCCGTGCGGCCGCAGGGCCCCGGCGCTACGCGCGTGACCTACATGACTTGGGTGCATGACGAAGAAAAGCGCGCACGCGGTGCTGGGGCTGATCTCCACCGCGTCGAGCTGGAAGACGACGTGATCGTGGCCAGCGTGCAGCGCGGAGTGCGCTCGCGTTTCTACGAGCGCGGTCGCTTTTCGCCAGCGCGCGAAACGGGCGTCCACCATTTCCATCGCCTGCTTTCCAGGGCAATGCTGACAGCGTGACGTGACGTTGCGAAAGCAACCGGGCACCGTTGATCTCTCGCGTTGACCTTTTGGAAATGGTCTTCCTGAGGGTTGAACCACAGAGAACACCAAGGAGTCCGAATATGCTGGGCGCATTGCTGACTGCCGAAGACGACTTGGGATTTTTTTGTTGAGGCAGGGACAGGTGAGCGGCGTCGAGGCATCAATCGAGCCGCATCGTTGTCCGCAGAACAAATAGAATCTCGAGCCAGTGCACGCCCGCTCGGGCGGACGAGCCCCTTGGTGTTCTCTGTGGTTCGACCCTCTGCGCCCTGGTAAATATCTCTTCGTAGCCCTCGCCGAGAACCTCCGCTAGAACGCTGGCGTGTTTGCCTCGGTTCGGGATATCGACTGGCCCACTTGGAAGGTCACTGACACAGCCACGTTGCTGTTCGTGATCCGTAATGGCGAGGTGCTGCTCATTCGCAAGAAGCGCGGCCTGGGTGCCGGCAAGATCAACGCACCAGGGGGCCGCCTCGAGGCGGGCGAGCAGCCGATCGAGTGCGCGGCGCGCGAGACGAAAGAAGAGGTCGGCGTCGTCCCGACTTCAATTCGAGCGCGGGGCGAGCTGAAGTTTCAGTTCGTCGACGGCTACGCGCTGCATTGCCATGTCTTCAGCGCCGACGGCTGCGACGGCACCGTCATCGAGACCGACGAAGCCACACCGCAATGGACGCCGCTCGCAGCCATACCGTATGACGAGATGTGGGCGGACGATCGCATGTGGCTGCCGATGTTGCTGGCGGGGCGCACGCCGTTCTACGGCAGGTTCATCTTCGACGGCGATCGCATGGTCGACCACGTGCTCGAGTCACGCGACCCGGCCGCGCCGCTGTTCGCGCGCCTCGACGCGCTCGGCATTCAGCATGCGACGGTCGATCACCCACCGGTGTTCACGGTCGAAGAGGCCCAGCGACATCGTGTTCGGCACGACGGCGTGCACGTGAAGAACCTGTTCTTGCGCAACAAGAAGGGCGCCATGTTCCTGGTGACCACGGAAGAGGCGCGGCCCATCGATCTCAAGTCGCTCGCGACCCGCATTGGAGCGGGCCACGTATCGTTCGCCTCCTACGATCGGCTACGCGAGCATCTCGGCGTCGAGCCCGGCTCGGTGACACCGTTCGCGGTGCTCTCGGATGTGCGCGGGCTGGTCACGGTGGTGCTCGACCGCGCGATTGCAACAGCCCCGACGGTGTTTTGCCACCCGCTCACCAATGACCGCACGACGGCTGTCTCCGGCAGCGAGCTGGTGCGTTTTTTGGAAGCGACCGGGCACGCCCCAGTGCTGACCGACCTGGCCTGAGCTGCTACGCGCCCTGACCGCCACGCGACCCCGAGGTGCTATGCCACCCTGAATTGGGGGGCGGGCGGGAGGATCGGCGTCAGCCGATCATCCTCGGCAATGATGTCTGCCTCCGGGCGCGTGATGCGCTCGGGTACGCGCAGATCCCCCTCCGATTGAGAACCATCATCGCCGCGCCGTAGTAGTGCTGTGGCCTCGTTACGCACGCGCTCCCACCCGTCGCGCCAGTCGCAGTCGATGAGCTCGGCCTCCTGCGCTGCCGCCAAAACGCGGCATGTCCTGCTGAGCCGTCGGGCCAGCGCAGCAGCGCACACATCGTGAGTTTCGCGCTGCGCTGCCCACACATCCAACGTGTCCGCCAAATCGTCCGGGCGCGCTCCATGGAAAAGGACCACTCCGCTCATGCAAGCGCTGTCTCAACTCTCGTGCCGCGGGCTCGGCCGAGTGCGATCAGAGAGTTCGCGCCGTAGGCGTGAGGCAATTTTGCACCAACGAACATGGGCGCCACACGGACCGGCTGGCAAATTGCCCCAACCGTCCGAGTCTCGAACACTTCACTCCTCGTGCGAGCGGGTGCACGATAGCAGCACCCCTGTGAGTCGGTCTTCATTGCACATCGCGTCGCGCCCCCTGCTTGCGGGCGTTGCAGTCGCAGCACTTGTCTTGTTCGCGATCGCCGGCGGCTGTGAGAGCGCGCCCTACGAAGAGATACTCGGGGACAAGGCGTGTACGCCGGAGGGCGTCTGCGCCGAGGGCTACCACTGCGTGTCGAACAAGTGCCGGCTCGACGGCAGCGGCGGCGCGGGCAACGCACCGGTCGGAGCGGGCGGCGCTGGCGGCGCCGGTGGCATGGGCCCTTGCGATTCGATCACCGACTGCCCGCCCCCCGAAACGGATTGCGAGAAGGCAGTTTGTTTGGGCGGGCTGTGCGGCACCATTGCAGAACAGGGTGGCTTTGTTCTGGGCGCCCGCCACCAAGTTGCGGGCGATTGCAAGACGAAGAGCTGCGATGGGCTCGGTCACGTCGTCCAAGAGAACGACGATCTTGATCTGCCCGACGACGCGCTGGAGTGCACACAAGACTTCTGCATCAGCGGCGTAGACGATCATCAGCGGGCCAAGGTAGGCACCGCCTGTGTGCAGGGCGGCGGAGCGTTCTGCGACGCGGTAGGCAACTGCGCAGAGTGTATCGTCGCCAGCGACTGCACCGCCCTACCCGCAGACGACTTTTGCCAACAGCGGGCATGCGATGCGGGCATGTGCATGCTGGTGTTCACTGCGAGCGGCACCGCGCTGCCTGCGCAAACGGTGGGCGACTGCAAGAAGCTCGCATGCAATGGCAGTGGCGCCAGCGAGATCGTGGACGACACCACCGACGCCCCCAACGACAGCAATGACTGCACCACCGACTCGTGCATCGGCGGCCTTCCCGATTATGATCCTCGGCCGCTCGGGACACTTTGCCTGGCAGGTGCTTGCAACGCCACCGGCCAATGTCTCGGCTGCACACTGCCAACCGACTGCGGCGCCGACACCTTCTGCCAACAGCGCACCTGCGCTGCAAACACATGTGGCTTCAGCTACACGAACGCGGGCACCGCGCTGCCTGTGGCGCAACAGAACGGCGGCGATTGCCAAACATTGACCTGCAACGGCGCAGGGGGTGTGCAGTCGATGGCGGACAACGCAGACCTCCCACTCGAAGACGGCACCGTGTGTACCGGGGAGACGTGCGTGAACGGCACCGTCCAGCTGCCCCCCACGCCGCTCGATGCTGCCTGCAACGAGGGCGGCGGCACAGTGTGCAATGGCGCCGGCGCCTGTGTCGCGTGCAACAGCCCGGGCCAGTGTTCGGTTCAAGGCTCCGTTTGCCAGGACGCCACGTGTTCGCAGAACCTCTGCGGCGTCGCACCCAAAGCGTCCGGAGAGCCTGCCAAGGCAGGCGCCCAGACGCTAGGTGACTGCCAGATCTTCTTATGCAACGGCACGGGGCAAACCAACCCGCCATCGAACAGCAACGGCGATCTTCCGAGCGATGGCAACGCGTGCACCAACGACGTTTGCACCAATGGCGCACCGTCGAACCCACCGGTGCCCGCGGGTTCGCCGTGCGGCGGCGGCGGCCAGTGCAACGCCACAGGCAGCTGCGGACCTGCCACCAAACCCGACGGCGCCCCCTGTGTGCTCGGTGCCGAGTGTTTCTCGGCAAATTGTGTCGATGGCGTCTGCTGCGAGAGCGCATGCGGGGGCATCTGCAATGCCTGCATTGCAGCCGACACAGGCGGCAGCGACGGAAGCTGCGACCCGATCCCGGTCGGGCAAGACCCGGACGTGGAGTGCTCCATCACGCAGACCTGTAATGGCAGCGGGGCATGCGCTTTTACTTGCGGCCAGGACCCCGACCCGGTCGGGGGAGCGTGCCCGAGCGCTTGCACTGGCGGCTGCCTGAATGGCACTTGCATCATCGACTGCAACGCCGACAGCGCTTGTGAAGCCGACACCATCAATTGTCCCGCCGGTTTTGCCTGTACGGTCGAGTGTGGCCCAACAGACGGCTGCAAGAACGCCACCATCAATTGCCCAACCCGCTACGCTTGCAATATCGAGTGCTCGGATTGTGAGGGCGCCAACGTCAACTGCAGCAGCGGCGTGTGCAACCTCACTTGCGGCGCAGGCAGCAAGGCTTGTAAAAACCTCGACCTTGCATGTGGCGGCAACACCTGCTCTGCGAGCTGCAACGGCAGCACGGACCTGCCTCTGGTGGCATGTGGCGGCTCGTGCGACTGCACCACTTGCCAGCTCGCCAACGGGCAGGCCTGCGGTGGCAACGCCCAGTGCCAGAGCAACATTTGCCCGGGCGCAGACGGAGTGTGCTGCAACTCGGCTTGCACGGGGCTGTGTCGATCGTGCATCGGCACCAGCACGGGGGGCGCATCCGGGACCTGCGCATTCATCTCTGCGGGGCTCGACCCCAACGGCGAATGCCCGGGCGCGCAGACCTGCAATGGCAACGGCGCCTGCCAGCCCTAGTCCTTGATCTAGCCCTTGATCTAGCCCGTTAAAAGCGGCCGCGCAGCCCAAACATGCAACCCAGATTCGAGCAGCCGCCGGTAACCTGGGGCGCCGTCTCGGGCTCGCGGGAGACGAGCCCGACGACAAGCAGCGTGCCCCCGGCCAACGCCAGCCCGCCGCCGACTCCGATAGCGACGCGCGCCCCGAGCTGAAGGTCCTCCATCGTGGCCAGCTTGTCGGCGGCGTCGACTTGCAGCTCGGCTTCGCGCGCATCCGCTTCTGCGCCAGCGCGCGCGACCTCGAGACCGATCGCGGCGCCCAGTCCCAGTGCGCCGGCGGCAAGCGTCACGACGCCCACGACAGTGAGCGCGTCGGCGCTCTTGTTGTCAGTCGGCTTGACGACCGGCAGCACACCGCCCGGCGGCGTAGCCTTGGGCGAAGCCTCGACTTTCTCTTCGGTCGTCAGCGTGATGGCCACGTCGAGCGAGCGATCAGGCCTCAGATCGAATACCTGCTGGGTGCGCTGATAGCCGAGCAAACGAAGCTCGACACGATGGTTGCCCGGCCGCAGATCGCCAGTCCAAGGGGTCACTCCCATCGGTCGGTCGTCGACCAGCACAGTTGCGCCGAGCGGGGTCGAAGCGATCGTGACCTGCTGGACTCCTTTTTCTTTCAGTCGAATTTCGAGGCGATCGATGGTCTTTTGTACATGCGCTCGATCATCGGCGGTGGGCGCGCGGCGAAGATACTCGCGCGCCCACCTGAGCGCGCTGGAGGCGTCGCCCATTGCCTCGTACGCGACCGAGGTATTGTAAGCCAACGCTGCACTGGAGACGAAGCTGTCAGCCTCCAAGAACAGATCGATTGCGTCCTTGTATCGTTTTTCTTCGAAGGCTTTGGAGCCCTCTTGATATTTGCGGATCGCCTCGACGCGCGCAGGGCTATCTCCGGTAGGAGCTACCTGCCCCATTGCAGAAAGTGGCACAGACAGCGAAGCGCCTGCCAAGAGCAGGGCGAGCCCAGCCGAAACAACCCTGCGGCGAAACATCAAAATGGATTCTTCAACTGGGAATTGGTTGCAGCGGGAGGTGCTGCGGTGGCCGTCGCTGTGCTCTGCTTGATTTTGGGAAAGCTCGGTCGCGGCGCGGGCGTCGATTGCGAAGCGCGCGCGCTCGTCTCGGGCAGCGCTGGCGTAGCGGCGACCTCTGTAATGCTCACGGTGGGTATGGCAACTACGGACGCAGACGGCGCACGCTGGCTCGCAGTAACTGCCACGAAGGGCGCGGCTGCCGGAACATCGGCTCCGCGCCGGAGCGCCCAGCCGCCGAGGGCGATGCCGCCGATTGTGCCGAGCAGCAGGGCGGCGACGGTGATCGGCCGAGCGCGGACGATGGAGACTGGGCGGGCGGCTGGCTCGCTGATCGCTGGGGCCTGCTGGATGGGCGAAGGCGGCTGGGTCGTCAGCTCGGCACGCACGCGCAGCGCCTCGAGCAACTCGGGCGCAGCCACCGAGCCTGTGTCGAACGGATCAGGCGGGGACGAGCTGGCGAGAGCCGCCTCGCGGCGGTCGCGCAGCCAGATCGCAGCCAGCTGAGCGCCGCAAATGTCCTCCGTTATTTTGCGCCCGACCAGCCAGCGAGCCAGCGCCGTGCCAAGCTCGCGCATCGACTGCCAGCGCTTGTCCGGGTCTTTGGCGAGACCTCGCAAGAGGATTTCGGAGAGCGCGTCATCGCCCACACCGAAGCTGGTGATGGGTGACGGCTTGTCTTCGATGATCGAGCGTATCAAGGCGTTGTAGTTCTTGCCCTCGAACGGAAGACGCCCCGTGACCGTCTCGTAGATCACGACCGTGAGGCCCCACACGTCGGCGCGTTCGTCGACGTCTTCGCCGCGCGCTTGCTCTGGGGCCATGTAGCCAGGGCTGCCCAGCACTGCGCCGGCCATGGTGATGCGCTCGTTGGCGACCTTTTGCAGCTTGGCGACACCGAAGTCGATGAGCTTTGGCTGAACGGTGCCCTCGTGTTCGTCGCGCACCAGAAAGATGTTCTCCGGCTTGAGATCGCGGTGAACGATATTCTTGCTATGGGCGGCGACCAAGGCGTGGGCGATCGGCAACAAGGTTCGCACCGCCTTGACTGCGCTCAAGCGGCCATGCCGCTCGAGCAGCTTGTGAAGGTCTTCGCCTTCGAGCAGCTCCATCACGAAGAAGCCATTGCCGGACGGCGTCTCGCCGAAGTCGGTGATGCGCACGATCGCGGGGTGACCGAGCTGGGCGGCGGCGCGCGCCTCTTGCAGGAGGCGTTGGGTCATCTTCGCCCGGCGCTCCGGGTGCTTGTCGTCGACGCGTAGAACCTTGAGCGCGACCTTGATATCGAGCATCGCGTTGAGCGCGAGCCAGACATCGCCCATGCCACCTTCACCGAGGGGTGAGAGCAGCGTGTATCTGCCTTCGAGCACGTCGCCGGGACGCAGCTCCTGCTCTCTCGGCGGTCCGGTGAGCGAGCCGAGGTGTCGAACGTTGCCGGCGACCGTTTCGCTCGCCAGCACGCCTC
>Ga0163144_10010880_pt1 | contig 19330 bp, 15 predicted proteins | sample OliLak19BULKMAT1_FD_123175 | JGI IMG/M metagenome (GOLD analysis project Ga0163144, IMG submission 123175) | Freshwater microbial mat bacterial communities from Lake Vanda, McMurdo Dry Valleys, Antarctica - Oligotrophic Lake LV.19.BULKMAT1 | ecosystem: Environmental > Aquatic > Freshwater >... | reverse complement strand
GAGCAATTCGAATTTGACGGCCGCATCGGCCAACTCCGCCGCGTGATGGAACTCGACGTCCCCAAGGCCGCCGCGCTCCTCCAAACGATCCTCCGCCGCCTCGAAGAATATCAAATCGAACGCCCGCCGGAATCATCGCTACCAAGCGAACCAACCGCCGCAGTCAATCACACTTTGCAGCCACCGGCTCCGCCGGTGGACGAATCGCCGGCCGATTCCGCCGCCCCGCGACCACCGGTCGCGGCTTTTTCAACCCTGACCTCCGACCTCCGACCTCCGACCTCTCCATAACTCATGCGCGCCGCCGACCTTTACACCAGCGCCGCCCACATTCGCGACGCCTTCGACGACCTCCAAGCCGCGTGGCTCGAAGCCTCGGAGCAGTGGAACGACGGCGTCAGCCGCGCATTTTGCCAGAATCACTTGGAACCGTTGGGCCCAACCGTCAAACTAGCGCTCGATTCGATGACCCGCATGGGAGTCTTGGTTACTCACATGCATGCCGAGTGTGAGCAGTAAGAAGCAAGGAAGCGATCAGCGATCAGCTCAGATCTCAAATTTCAAATCTCAAATTTCAAATCTCAAACTTGCCCCCACTCCGCCTCTCCACCCGCCGCGAACTCGAGCTGATGCAGCACCTGCAGCAGCTTGCCGACAAACGCGCCGGCGAAGAGCGGATCCTCGCCGCCGCGATTAGCGCCGAACTCTCCGAAGCTGAAAAAGAGTTCGAAACCACCGCCCGTCGCCTCAACGAACAGTATTCGCTCCAAGTCCGCACGCTCGAAAACGAATTTGCCGCGGCTCACCAATCTACCGCGGTCGCGTATGACGACGCGCTCCGCCGGGCCGAGTCGTCGCACAAATCCGCCGCAAAGGCGAACGACGCCCAGCGTGACGCCGCCCTCGCCTCCGCCGAACATCACGCCGAGGAAGCGCAGTGGCAGGCGAACACGGTGTTCGAGGCGCATAAGCACCATCCGCAACAGTTGCTCGACGAGGCGACGAAGCGTCTCCAGTCGCGCCGCCGCGTTGCCGAAGGCCTGGAACGCGACGCCCACACGCTCCTGACGATGCGCGGCCAAACGAAAGCCGCCGCCGAGTACGACTGGCGCGCCGACGCCGCGACCGCGCCGTCGGAAGCCGAACTCGCGAACCAGCCCGCCGCCGCCGAAGACCGTCTTGCCGCCGTGCTGGACCATCTCAAGCAAGGCGTCCTCGACCTCCAAGACCAAAAGCTCGCGTCGCTCTTTATCGAAGGGGGCCGCTGGACCGCGTGGCTGGGCGGCGCTACTGCTATTGGCTGCATCATCGGCGGCCTCGCCGGCAACCTCACGCTCCTCGGCTGGATCATCGGCGCCGTTGTGGGTGCCATCATTGGCTCCATCATCGTCGCCCTCGCACTTCCGCGCGGCCGTCGCCGCTCGCTCCAGCAATTTGGTCGCATCCAGCGTTGGCTGGAGGAGTCGCGCGGGTTCGAGCAGACAGCGCTTGGCGAAGCCAAAGTCCACAGTGATCGCCTCACGCAAGAAAACATCCGCCGCCGCGATCACGACGTGGAACACGCCCGCGCTCAACTCACCGTTAAAACCTCCGAAGCTCAAACCACCCACGCCGCCGAGCAAACCCGCCTCGAAACCGACCACGCCGTGCGCCTCGCCGATTTCGCCGCCACGCGCAACGCCGCCATCGCCGCCGCCGACGCCAAGTTCCCCCCGCTCCTCGACCAGCAAGCCGCCGACCGCAAACGCGAAGAAGGCGAAAACGCCGAGAAGTTCGACGCCCGCCGCAACGAAGCGAACGCCAAGCAAGCCGAAGCCTGGCAAGCGATGGCCGACGCCTGGCTCAACGGTTTCCGCGCCATCGCCGACGAACTCGCCGCGATGCAAGCCCGCTGCCGCGAGCTCTTCCCCGATTGGAACGTCACCGACCTCGCCAACTGGCAACGTCCCGCCGAACCGCCGGAAGCGATCCCCTTCGGCAACTGCCCGCTGCCGCTGCAGGCCGTCAAGCATGGCGTCCCCGACGACAAGCGGCTCGACCCCGGCGTCAAGCGGCTCGTCCTCCCCGCGACGATGCCGCTGCGCGAACAGCCGCGCATGGTCATCACCGCCGACGGGGCAGGGCGTCGCGCCGCGGTCGAAGTGTTGCAGCTGATGATGCTCCGCTTTCTCACCTCGATGCCCGCCGGCAAGCTGCGGTTTACCATCATCGATCCCGCTGGCCTCGGCGAGAACTTCGCCGCGTTCATGCACCTGGCCGATTACGACGAACAGCTCGTCGCCTCGCGCATCTGGACCGACCCCAAGCAGATCGACGATCGCCTCACGCTGATCAGCCAGCACATGGAGAAGGTGCTGCAGAAGTATCTCCGCAACGAGTTCGCGACGATCCACCAGTACAACGAAAGCGCGGGCGAAGTCGCCGAGCCGTACCATGTGGTCGTTGCCGCGAACTTCCCGCACGGCTTTTCGGACTCAGCCGCCCGCAAACTTATTTCGATTTCGCAAAGCGGCCCGCGCTGCGGCGTCTTCACGCTGCTCAGTATCGATACGGACCAAAAGCTGCCTCACGAGTTCCGCTTGCAGCCCCTCCTCGACGACGCGGTCCACCTCCAGTGGGTCGACAACCGCCTCGTCTGGAAATATCCGCTCTTCGAAAAGCTGCCGCTCGAACTCGACCGCATCCCCGACCCCGAAACGCTCAACGGCCTCCTCCGCACCGCCGGCGAGCAATCTCGCAAAGCGAGCCGCGTCGAAGTCCCCTTCGCGATGGTCGCCCCGGCGCCCGACAAGCTCTGGAGCGAAGACAGCGCCCGCGAGTTGGTCGTCCCGATCGGCCGCGCCGGCGCGAAGGAGCTCCAATCGCTCCGCTTCGGCATCGGCACGTCGCAACACGCCCTCATCTCCGGCAAGACCGGCTCCGGCAAGTCGACGCTCCTCCACGCCCTGATCACGAACGTCGCGCTCCACTATTCACCCGACCAGGTCGAGCTCTACCTCGTCGACTTCAAAAAGGGGGTCGAGTTCAAAGCCTACGCCAACGGCCGCCTGCCGCACGCCCGCGTGATCGCGATCGAAAGCGAACGCGAGTTCGGCGTCAGCGTCCTCGAACGGCTCGACGCCGAGCTCCGCCGCCGCGGCGAGCTCTTCCGCACGCACGCCGTGCAAGACCTTGCCGGCTTCCGCCGCGCGGTCCCCGACATGCCGATGCCGCGGACGATGCTGATCGTCGACGAGTTCCAGGAACTCTTCGTCGCCGACGACAAACTCGCCCAAGACGCGGCGCTGCTGCTCGACCGCCTCGTCCGCCAAGGCCGCGCCTTCGGCATCCACGTGATGCTCGGCTCGCAAACCCTCGCCGGCGCCTATTCGCTCGCCCGCAGCACGCTCGGTCAGATGGCCATCCGCATCGCGCTCGAATGCAGCGAGGCCGACGCCCACCTCATCCTCAGCGACGAAAACACCGCCGCCCGCCTGCTGAACCGTCCCGGCGAAGCGATCTACAACGACCAGAACGGCCTCGTTGCCGGCAATCATCCGTTCCAAGTCGTCTGGCTCCCCGACCCGCAACGCCAAGATTATCTGGCCACCCTCCGCGGCTTGCCGCTTAGCGCATCCCAAGCCGACGTTCCCCCCACGATCGTCTTCGAAGGCAACGTCCCGGCGAACCCGCAAGACAACCCTGACATGGTCGCCGCGATCAGCCGCCCCGAGCTGACGACCCACCTCGAACCAACCCTCTGGCTCGGCTCCGCGGTGCGCATCGAACCGGCGACCCACTTAGTCCTGCGCCGCCAAGGGGGCCACAACATCGCGATCATCGGCCAAGACGAAGAGATGGCCGCCGGCATGCTCGCGAATGCGATCATCGCGCTCCACGCCCAACATGGCGAAGCGGCGGCGCGCTTCACGGTCCTCGATGGCACGCGCCCCGAGTCGCGCGTCCCCGGCATGTGGAGCGAAGTCGCCGCCGCCGTCGGCGACGCCGTCGAAGTCGTCCCTCCGCGCGGGGCCGGCGCCGCCGTCAACGCGCTCGCCGACGAAGTAAAACGCCGCGGCGAATCGCCCGAAGAACGCTACCCGTCGCTCTACCTCATCGTCTACGACCTCGCCCAGATCCGCGACCTCCGCCAAACCGAAGACGACTACAGCTTCTCATTCAGCAAAACCAACGGCGCCGCGCCGGCCCCGGACAAACGCTTCCGTGAGTTTCTCAAAGAGGGCCCCGTGGTCGGCGTTCACGTCCTCTTCTGGTGCGAGTCGTACAACTCGATGACCCGCGCCATCGACCGGCTGTCGCTGCGCGAAATCGAATTCCGCGTCGCGATGCAAATGAGCGGCGCCGACTCGACGAGCGTCATCGATTCGCCCGCCGCCACGCTCCTCGGCGAAAACCGTGCGCTCCTCTACCGCGACGACATCGGCACGCAGACCAAATTCCGCCCGTATGGTCCGCCGACGAAAGAATGGCTCGCCTGGGTCGCCGCCAAAAAACCGCGACCGGTGGTCGCGGAATGCCCCCCCAAGTAGCCGCGGGTCAACGACCCGCCGGAGCGCCACAACGCTGGATTGCAATCAATCGACACTCAACACATGAACCGTTCCAATGCACTTCAATGGATCTCAGCATTCGTGGCGCCCCCGCTGATTTCAGCAGTTGCGGGAGTGGTCTACGACTGGGAAATCACGCTCTTCGCTGCCGCTCTAGGTTTGCTGACCCTGCCGTCGACGCTGTTGTTCACGGAATTGGCTAAGAAGTCTGTCATCAACGCAGCGGCTCAGTCTGTGATCGTCGGCATCGCCCTCGGTTTGCTTATTTTCGGCTGGAGCGCTAGGCCGGGCGCCGAAGGCGAAGGCGTGTCGATGATGAGATTCTGTCTGTCGCTCTATCTAATAACGCTCGCGCTTTCATTAATATTCCTCATTTCATTGCGATTACTTGCTCAGACTCAGAGCGAATAAATGTTTGCGGCCGGGCGCCACGTTCTTGCCCCCAAGGGCATGAGCATGCAGAGCCCTCGCCACGCGCAGCGAACTTCAACATGGTCACGGCCGAGTACGACCGAGACCACGCCGCCCGCCGCGTAGCCCGCTCGCATCGACGTCTATCGTCGCCAGCACAATCTTAAAAAAACCGGCGTGCAAAGTCGGGCCTGTCGGATAGAATTACCCTCGCCCCCAGGCACGGCAGCGGATCGAGCGTGTGTTTGCCCGCGTTCTTTTCGTCCGCCGTCGTCGATCACTGACTTTTCGTACCATCTCACAAGGGCACTAATCATGATGTACCAGGCGACGAGTTCTCGTCGGCGCTGGCGACGACGCTGCGCTTTTACGCTGGTTGAACTTTTGGTGGTCATTGCGATTATCGGGGTGCTCGTCGCCCTGCTCCTACCGGCCGTGCAGGCCGCTAGAGAGTCGGCTCGACGCTCGCAATGCTTGAACAATCTCAAGCAGGTGGCCCTCGGCGCTCTCAATTTCGAGTCGGCCAAGAAACGCTTTCCCCACGGCACTCATAACTGGGTTGATCGCTACGGCGGCGGGGCGACCGGTCCGACCGAGCAAGATCGCCGCTGCTGGATGCACGATCTCTGGCCCTACATCGAACAGACTAGCCTCTCGGCTCAGTTCGAGGCGCACATGAAGAAACCAGGCGAGAGCGCACTTAGTTTTCCAAAATTAGACACGGTCATCACCTCGGCGATGTGTCCCGCCGATCAGCTTTCGCCAAAGCTCCACACCTTCTGGGGCGGCCTCAACGGCTTGCCGACTCAAGGCTTCTCCGGCAACTACGTTGCCAGCGCGGGCAGCCTCTATTTCAACAGAGCATTGCCGGGCGAGACGCTCACCGGGCCGGCGTCGAGTGCGAATCAAGACGGCGTCTATTTTGCCCTGTCGAAGGTCGCGCCAGCCGATATCCTGGACGGGCTTTCCAACACGCTTGCGTTCACGGAAATCAAAATGGTTGAAGACACCGATTCCCACGACCTGCGCGGCCGGTATCACAACCCCACCCATGGCGGCGTGCTTTTCACGACGCTCTACCCGCCGAACACCACGCGACCCGATAATTTCAACTGGTGCGCACTCAAGCCGCCGGCCGACGCTCCTTGTTTGCAGACCGCGGTCAACATGCAGATCGCCGCCCGCAGCTACCACAGCGGCGGCATCGTCAACGCCGCCCGCGTCGACGGTTCGGTCGCGGCGATTTCCGACGACATCGAGGTCGCCGTCTACAACCAACTTGGCAGTCGCAGCGGAGGAGTCGGCAGTGACTGATCACATTTATGGAAGGGCAGCGAACAACGCGAAGTCAACGCTCCCCTCTGCGATCTTCGTCGCGTTGCTCGCCACGTTGATCGGCTGCGGCGCCGGCAACGGTAAAGTCCCGATCTCCGGCGTCGTCACATTCGACGGCGCCGCCATGCCGGACGGTTACATCACCTTCACGCCGGAAGGAGGCGGAACGCCCGAAGCTGCCCCCATCGCCGCCGGCAAGTTCGCACTCGGCGCGAAGCCGGGCGCCCATCGCGTCGAAATCGAAGCCTCCCGCTTCGTCGGCGAAAAGAACCCTATCATGGGCCTCCAGCCGCGCGAGCAATACGTCCCGGCACGGTACAACTCCGAGACGACGTTGCGCAGCGAAGTAAACCCCGCCGGCGAAAACGCCTTCGTATTCGACCTGACGTCAAAGTAGCCGCGGGTCAACGACCCGCCGGAGCGCCCTGCAAAAAAAAGCTGCCCAACAGGCGGCATGCTCTTGCCCCCCCAGGCATGAGCATGCCGAACCCTCACGGCATCTAGCGAATGCCGAGCATGGTCACGCCGGAGTACCACCGAGACCATGCCACCCGTCGTAACTCGTTGCCGGTCCATGGTACAATCGACCTCGGTCATTGCTCATCCTATTAAACGGCCCTTCTCCACCATTTCTCGCATCAGGACCGAACCTCATGTCGCGTTCCGGCTCTTCGCTCAACCGTCGCACGTTCGTCAAACAAGCCGCTGCCGGTTCGCTAGCTGCTCTGGCTGCTCCGGCCATCCTCACCGCGGCGAAGACTGACGCCAAGCGACCGATCGTCGGCGTCGGCGATCATCAATACGAAGTCGACAGCCACTGGGCGAAGCTTCCCGCGAAGTTCACCTGGCAGACCACGCACAACGTCGCGGTCGGCGGGGACGGCTCGGTCTACGTCATCCACGAAGGTCGCGCGGACCAACCCGAGCACCCGTCGATCTTCGTCTTCGATCCCGAAGGAAATTACATCCGCTCGTTCGGCAACCAATTCCAAGGGGGCGGCCACGGCCTCGACCTCCGCAAAGAGGGAAGCGACGAGTTCGTCTACGCGACCGCGTACCAACTGAAGCGGTCGTTTGCCAAACTCACCCCCGAGGGCGAAACGGTTTGGCATAAGTTCGCTCCTATGGAAGCGGGCGGCTATGCCGAGGGCGAAAACATCCTGCCGCGCACTGACAACCCTTGGGGTCGCGATCGCTTTCATCCGACCAACTTCGCGTTCCTCCCCGACGGCGGCTTCTATCTTGCCGACGGCTACGGCAGCTTCCGCATGCATCGCTACGATGCCGACGGCAATTGGGTGAGCAGCTTCGGCAAGGCGTCGGAAGGCGACAAGCCGGCCGACGGCGCCTTCAACACCCCCCACGGCGTCTGGATCGACTCCCGCGGCGAAGAACCGCTCGTCGTCGTCGCCGACCGCGCGAACGCTCGCCTCCAGTGGTTCACGCTCGACGGCGAGCACCGCCGCACGCAAGACGGCTTCCTCCTCCCCGCGAACGTCGATTCGCAAGGCGAACTGCTGCTCGTCCCCGACCTCGTCGGTCGCGTCACGCTACTCGATGGCAAGAACGAGGTGATCGCCCACCTCGGCGACGACAGCGAGCGGATGAAGGCCGACGCGAAGCACGCCATCCGCGGCGACGAAAAACAGTGGAATGAAGGCAAATTCGTCCACCCCCACGACGCCTGCTTCGACGCCGACGGCAATATCTACGTCGCCGAGTGGGTCGGCAGCGGGCGAGTCTCGAAGCTGACGAAGGTTTCGTGAGCGCCGAAAGACATTAACCGCCAAGAACGCCAAGAGCGCCAAGGAAGATGGGGAAGGAATTGACCGCGAATCACGAGAATCTGCGCGAATGAAGAATCATGAATTCCGTTTCTCATTCGCGGAGATTCGTGTGATTCGCGGTTCATTTTTCTTTTCGTTCATTCCCCGTCGTGTTTGTTGTGCCGTGGTGGTTCTGTGTTTTGAATACCGGCCAGGATGGCCAGGCTATTTGTTTGGCGGTTCAAAAAAATGACTTTGGCGGGCGTCTGGCCCTGAGAGTCCCCCGCTCGACAGCCAGCGGGTAAACCCTAAAATGGCGGGTTCTACGCATCTCGAAACAGATCGCTAAGCGAACCAACCCACCGTAGGTCAGGCTATCCAGCTTGGCCGGCACGCAAGTCGGGCAGGAAAGCCCGACCTACGAAAGGACCCCCCGCCATGAGCACGATTGTTGATATCCGCGGCCGCCAGATTCTCGATTCCCGCGGCAACCCGACCGTGGAGGTCGACGTCACCCTTTCCGACGGCACCACCGGCACTGCGGCCGTTCCGAGCGGCGCCAGCACCGGCGCTCACGAGGCGAACGAACTGCGCGACGGCGACAAGGGGAAGTGGGTCGGCAAGGGGGTCTCGAAGGCGGTCGCCAACGTTAACGACAAGATCGCCGACGAGCTGATCGGCATGGACGCGATGGACCAGATCGCGGTCGATCGTCGCATGATCGATCTCGACGGCACGCCGAATAAGAAAGAGCTCGGCGCCAACGCGATCCTTGGCGTGTCGCTCGCCGTCGCTCACGCTGCGGCCCGCTACTGCGAGTTGCCGCTGTTCCGCTACCTCGGCGGTTCGAACTCCCGCATGCTGCCGGCGCCGATGATGAACATCCTCAACGGCGGCCAGCATGCCGACAACTCGGTCGACGTTCAAGAGTTCATGGTGATGCCGCTGGGCTTCGACAACTTCAGCGAAGCCCTCCGCTGCGGCGTCGAGATCTTCCACAATCTGAAGAAGGTCCTCCACGACAAGAAGATGAACACCGCCGTCGGCGACGAAGGCGGGTTTGCTCCCGATCTGGCGGCCAATGCCGATGCGTTCGGCATCATCCTCACTGCCATCGAGAAGGCTGGCTACAAGCCGGGCGAGCAAGTCTGGTTCGCGCTCGACGTCGCGAGCACCGAGTTCTACGACACGAAGAAGAAGGTCTACACGATCGACGGCAAGGAAATTGACTCGGCCGCGATGGTCGACCTGCTGGTCGGTTGGGCCGACAAGTACCCGATCTGCTCGATCGAAGATGGCTGTGCCGAGGACGACTGGGCCGGCTGGAAGCTGCTGACCGAAAAGCTCGGCGACCGCTGCCAGTTGGTCGGCGACGACTTGTTCGTCACCAACGTCGAGCGGCTGCAACGCGGCATCGACGAAGGGATCGCCAACAGCATCCTGATCAAGGTGAACCAAATCGGCACGCTCACCGAGACGATCGACGCGATCAACCTCGCCCACCGCAACGGCTACTCGAGCATCGCAAGCCACCGCAGCGGCGAGACCGAAGACGCGACGATCGCCGACCTCGCCGTCGGTTTGGCGACCGGCCAGATCAAGACCGGCTCGGCGAGCCGCAGCGACCGGATGGCGAAGTACAACCAGCTGCTCCGCATCGAAGAGATGCTGGGCGACGGCGCTATTTACGGCGGGCCGTTGTTTAAGAAGAAGTAGTTGAAAAGGCGACAATGCATGTAAGCCACCCGGCTTTGCCGGTGGACGAAGTGGGTTGAGGCTCCTGTTCACTTCGTCCACCGGCGGAGCCGGTGGCTTTTATTGTTTCGCGTTGTTTCATGAAAGAAACCAGCGGCTGCATCTAAACATGGTCGGTGACTTATTACCGGATGGCAGGGTTAGTCGGCCGCCAATCACTGACTCTCCGTGGCTTTGGTTCGCGCTGTTCACCGCCGTAGGCCTCGCGGCGCTCCTCGCCACCGGCGGGAAGTTCGGCAAGCGGCAGGCGAGCATCGAGAACAAATATCAGGCCCGCTCGGCGATCGCGAACGGGACGCTGGAGATCCAGGACGACGGCTCCGGCGAGAAGCGCGCCGTCGGCACGCCGAACTACTCGACGCCCGACAAGCCGGTGATTCCTCTCTGGCCGCTGGAGGTACTGCTCGGCGTGATCTTCGTCGGCTCAACGACGATGCTGATCCGCGAGCGGTTACGGTGAGGAATTATTGACAGGATAACAGGATGGAGCAGATCGACAGGATGTAACAAAGCAATGGTTCTCGCTGTGCACGGCTCGCGGGTTTCACGTCCCAATGATCCCGTCGATCCTATAAATCCTGTGATCCTGTCCAGTCTTTCTCAAAACTCCTCGCCGCTGCGGAGGGCTTCGGAGAAGTTCCCGCCTTCTTCGTCGAGAATGACTTGCGCCAGCGTCATGCGGGCATGATCACCCGGCGTGCCGGCCAGATCGAACGCCTGCGAGAAGTAGTAGACGTCGAGCCGGACGACTTGCTCATCGGGAGCGTGCTGGGCGTTCCACTCGCGAATCATGTAGTCGGCGAGGGCTTGCCGGTACGGGGCGCTAGACTCGGAGCGGATGCGGTAATGTAGTTTTCGCCAGCGGTGATTGCTGAACTGTCGCGACGCGAGCGGCGGTTTGTTTTCGATGACTTCGGCGCCGCCGCTGAGCAGGTCGACCAGTTCGCCGTTTTGCAGCCGAGCCTGGTAAACGAACCAGCAGTCTTGCCGCGGGGGACGGGCGAAGACCCCCCAGCCTTGCCGCAATCCGGCGAGGTGTGCGGCGACTCGAATCCCGCGGTCATAGGAATTGACGGGACTGTTGGAGATCTCATTGGCGACGTTCCAATAGATGACGATAGCCAACGACGCCACGCATAGCGTTGCCGCGAGAACCCGCCCCATGCGGCGGGGAAGTGAACGCAATTGGCTCGCAGACTCATCGACGGCCTCGTGCATTCGAAACTGGGCGAAGCGTTCCCAGAACTCGCTCGGCAGCACTCCCAGCCATAAGGCAATGGCGGCGTAAGAGAAGAGCCCGACCGTCATCGTCGCGGCGATGCCCAGGTGGAGCAGAACGAAGCCGGTAATCGCAACCATCCGCAGCCGAGCCGTTTGCCAGGGGATGAAGAGGAGGAGCGGGCCCAGGAGTTCAAACCAGACCGTCGCCCGACTAAAGAACCGGGTCAGGGCAGGGTAGTCGCTGAGCGCCGCGCCGAGCGGCAAGCCATAGAGACCGAACTTAAAGACGTTGCCGATGGCATCTTCGTGCAGCCACGCGTCGTTCCACTTCGCCCACCCGGCAAACCAATAGACGATGGCAAGTTGGACGATCAAGGCGAAGCTAGCGAAGGAGACGAACGGGTTGGCGCACCGAATCAACGGCAAGCCCCCAAGCGAGCCGGAGGGTTTATCCCTCCGGTATGGATATTCAACCCTCCGGAACGCATCAACCGACCAAACGCCCCCCAGCGGCAGAAACATGCTCCAAAACAGCGCCACGCGCAGCAGCGTATCGCCGGCGTTAAGCACCAGCGGCATCCGCATCTGGACCGACGTGAGCAGAATCCACGAGGCGACTGCCGCCACTCGCGTCCGGTAACCGACCAGCATCGCCACGGCGAACAAGGTAGCCAGCCCGAACAACAAGGCTTGCCAGGCGTCGCTGCCGCTCAGCAGGTGGAGCGACCAGACCGGAATCCGCTGCAGGCTGCGGACGAACTCGACCGGCGCCAAGCCGGCGCTTGAATACATCGCATGGAAGTCGCTGGCGCGAATCGCCAGATCGGTCAGCACGACGCCGGCGAGGCCGATGCGCATCGCGGCCAGCGACCGGAGGTCGAGCCCGAACGTTGCGCGGAAGGCGTCGCGTGCTGTTCGCATCATCACTTCATTCTATTCGTTCGTCGCAGGTTTGATTTTCCCCCTGCGCCGGTTTCAATGCGAAAGATGTGGCGGCGCGTCGCAAATCGTCCTATCATCGGTAAGAGCCGCACGACGCGACGAAAGAAGGCGATCGTACCGTCCTTTGCGGCAGGAAATCAGGAGGCGAGGCGATGACATTCTTTACGGAAAACGGACTGGCGATCGCCGTCATCGGCGGCCTGGCGACGACGCTGACGCTGGTCTTCTTCATGGCGCGACGGACCGGCGGGTCGCTAGGCGCCTTCGCGGCGGCCGTCGCGGCGACGATCGTGCTGCTGGCGATTGAATGGTTCGTTCAGACTGATCGGGAGCAAGTCGCCTCGGCGGTCCATAACATCTACGCGGCAGTCGACCAGAACGACGTCGACGGCGTGTTGGCGTTGATCGATACCACTCCCGGCGACGCCCAACTCCGCGCAGATGTGCAGGCCTTGATGCCTTCGGTGAAGGTCGAGAGCGCCGGCAGCGGACGAAACATTGAAGTCACATTGAATGAATCGGCCACGCCGATGACGGCCACGACGACCTCACGAGCGTTTCTCAATGGAACTCACGTTCAGACTGGCCACCCTGTTCCCTACGTCAATCAACGGGTCGATATGGAGTGGGTGAAAAGCGGCGAGCATTGGCTGCTAAAAGGCTACACCGCCTATTTCGACGGCAAGCCAATCGACGCCGTTAACAGCGCGCGGACCAATCGCCCTGTGCCGTAGCGCTGCTTCGTAAGAATTGAACCACGACGGCACGACGGACACGACGAGAAGACAAGGAAGAGCACCGCTAATTGACGCTGATGATCGCTAATAAATGTATTTGCATCAGCGTTTATAAGCGTTCATTAGCGGTGCAAAAAAAATCCGCGAATCGCAGGAATCGCACGAATGAAATCCATTCGCGCCAATTCGCGTGATTCGCGGTTAACTCTTCCCTCCGTGTTTTCGTTGTGTCCGTCGTGCCGTCGTGGTGAAAACCAAAACGCCAATCAATCGTGGTGATGCCCGCCGCCGTGGTGGCCGCCGTGGTCGAAATCTTGCGCCGGCTTGTCGTAGTAAAACTCACGGTTCGGCGTGCGATGCTCCGGTTCGCGATAGCCGTCGGCGCCATCGGGGTCGAGTCGGCCCGCATCGGGGACGCCGTAGCCAGGACCGTAGCCGTAACCGCGGTTGCCCCACGGCGGGATGCCGTAGCCGGGACCGTATCCACCGCCGCCCATGCCGGGACCGTAACCCCCGCCGCCGCCCGGGCCGGAGCCGCCACCGCCATACCCCCCGCCGCCGTAACCGCCGCTGTCGCGATAGCCGCCACCCCAACCTCCGTAGCCGCCAATGACGGCCTGGCTCTGGCCGCCGGCGATGGTCGAACCGCGCCACGCATCGTGGAACCGTTCCCACTCGGCGTCCATCCCGCCGCGGCCGTTGCCGAAGCTGGTAACGCGGTAGATCGTGTCGACCGAGCCGTCGCCGCCGCGGATGATCGTCCGATTGCGCGAGTAGCCGCTGGTGACCCGACGCGGATCGTCGAGCGGTTCGATCGGCGGCTTCATCGCATACTGGGCGACGCGGGCGCCGGTGGCCGGATCGTGCGTGAACCGGCTCGGCATGAAAATCCAGCTGTCAGTCGCCGGTGGGCATGCGGGGGGCGCCGGCGGCGTGCGCAGCGGCGTCACGGCGCAGCTATCGGCATGTGCGGCATTGGCGCGCGTGAGCAACACGACGGCAAGGATCGCCGCCGCGAGGATCAATTTCCACGCGAACGAGGGAAGGCCGAACAGCGAGGGGGAAGTCGATCGATTCATGGCACGTCAGAGAAGCAAGTCGTGGTGGACGAGGCTGCCGCTTCCGTGCGTTCGATGAACTGTCGTCGCTCCTTCGTTGAGTGGGCTGTCAGCTATCGGCTGTCGGCTGTCGGCCATACTGAAGTACGGCAATGCCTACGTCTGTCTGGCCGATAGCTGATAGCCGACGGCCGATAGCCTGCGTTGTCAGTTATTCGGACACGCCGTCGGTGGGCGAAACGCCGCCGAAGCCGGCGGCCCGTTCGCGAAGGTCGAGCGGATTGCCGGCGTCATCGCGGCCCCCTTCCGGTTCGCCTGGCGCTGCGGCCGCGGGCTCAGCGGCGGGTTCGGCCGGAGGCGGGCTGATTTGAGTGGTGGGAGGGACGTAGGCCGGTTCTTCGGGCTCGAGGCTGCCGCCGAGCATTCCGATGGCTTTCTCAGGAGTCGTGCCGGCCGGCACTTTCGAATTCGGGCTGCCGGGTACAAGGCGAATCTGCAATCCGACTTGGCCTTGCTCAGGAACGTAGCAGTACTCCTGGTCCGCGGGGATTTCCGGCAGCGGAACGCCGTTAAGCGCTAAGGCGACGACGTCCTTCATAAAGGACTCTTGCGTTTTTGGATAGGAAAAGTCGTGCTGAGGGTTGTAGAGCTCATTCGCGTGATCGATCGACACGATCATCATCTGGTGCTTGGCATAAAGGCCGGCCGCGGCCGCTGAACTGATGCCCATCACATTGGCTCCCTCCTTTGCATCCTGGCGCGTACGCCGACCCTTGATCGGATCCTTCGAGTCAAATTTTCGCGGAATGTCGGTGACCGGGATTTCGTTCTCCGGCAGCTTCTCGCCCGGAATGCCGGCGACGAGGGGCTTCTCTTCCACCACCGGCGCGCTCGCAGCAGGCGGCGCCGCGGGACCAGTCGGTAGGGCAGGAGCGTCGCAGCCGACGGCGGCGGCTAAGAGCAGTGCGGCGGCGGAGCGATAGTTCGAGGCGTTCATGCCAACGTTCCTTCCGATGGGGGAGGCTAGAGCGATATGTTTTTTACCACGGAGGCACGGAGAGCACAGAGTATCAGGCAATTAGCCTCTCCACCATTAACGATGAAACAGATGGCGGATTTGCTTTGGCCGTTAACGAAACTTTTTCTCCATGATCTCCGTGCCTCCGTGGTAAATCAATTCAAAGTAATAAAATTGGATATATCTCAGGCGTTCGTCTGGCTCGCCGCGGCGCCGAGACGCCAACGTCGCATCTCGGCAAGCTTGTCGCGGCGGGTCATGTCAAAATCAAGCGGCGTCAGCGTGATGTTTCCCGAGCGAAGCTCGGCCAAGTCGGTGGCGGCGTCTGTCGGCGGGACCGGTTGCTTGCCGGTCGCCCAGTAATAGGGGCGGCCGCGGGGGTCGTCGCGTCGCTCGTAGCTCTCGCCCCAGGGGGCGACGCACATCGGCGTGACGCAAACCTCGGCCGGTCGGCTGAGGGCTGCCAGCGGAATGTTCAAGTTGTAAAGTTGCGGTTCGGGTCCCTTTTGGGCGAGGATTTGCGAAATAATCGGCACGGCCAGCTTGGCCGCAATGTCGTAACGGGCCTTCTCGTCCCACTCCAGCGAGACGGCAATGCTCGTCACGCCGAAAAAGGCGCCTTCGATCGCCGCCGACACCGTGCCGGAGTAGAGGACGTTGATTCCCGCGTTCAGTCCGCTGTTAATCCCGCTCACCACGAGTTGCGGGCGAGTCGAGCAAAGTTCGGAAATCGCCAGCTTCACGCAGTCTGCAGGGCTCCCTTCGACCGCCCACCCCCGCCGGCGCGGACCCTCGAAGACTTCGCGGGCCATCAGCGGCGTCCGGTAGGTGATCGAATGGCCGACGCCGCTCTGTTCGGTCAGGGGGGCGACGACCTCGACGGAGCCGATCTTTTGCAACTCGTGTTCCAGGGCCGCCAAACCGGGGGCGTAGATGCCGTCGTCGTTCGTAAGCAGGATCTGCATGCCGTAAACCGCGGTGAAATAGGGCGTTACTTCGCTGGCCGTTAAATTCATCATAAGCGTTCGCGTTGCGTAGAAGCAACGTGGCGTGGCGAGGAGGCCACAGCAGCCGCGGGTCAACGACCCGCCGGAGCGGCGATTCGAATGGCGAATGGGGAATGAGGAATGGGGGGAGAAACCTGCGGCTACCTCATTCCCCATTCAGCATTCCCCATTTGTACCCGCTCCGGCGGCTCGTTGAGCCGCGGCTACTGGGCGCCTAGACCTTCCCCGCCCGCCCGCCGTACAATCACCGGTTTTCCCAGAATCCACTGGCGACACTCATGACGACCGCCTCAGCCAGCCCCGCCGAAGTCCGTGGAGGCGCCGCCGGGCAGCGCGTGCTCGTTCTCGATTTCGGTTCGCAGTACGCCCAACTCATCGCCCGCCGCGTTCGCGAGCAGAACGTTTACTGCGAGATCGTGCGGCATAGCATCACGGCCGAGCGGGTGCGGGAGTTGGCGCCGATCGGGATCATCCTGTCTGGCGGTCCGTCGAGCGTGTACGCCCAGGGCGCCCCGCTGTGCGATCCGAAGCTCTTTGAGCTTGGCATCCCGGTGCTCGGCATCTGCTACGGCATGCAGCTGATGTGCCAGGCCCTCGGCGGCAAGGTCGACAGCGCCCCGGCCCGCGAATATGGCCGCGCCGAGTGCGACATCGTCGAAGCTGACGGCCTCTTCGCCGGCGTGCCACGACAGACGCAAGTCTGGATGAGTCACGGCGATCAGGTGACCGGCATCGCCGACGACTTTACGCCGCTCGCCAAGACCTCGACCTGCCCCTATGCCGCGGTGAAGCACAAGCGGCTGCCGTTCTTCGGCCTGCAGTTCCATCCCGAAGTGACCCACACGCCCGAAGGGGCGACGGTGCTGCGGAACTTCCTCCATGGCCCGTGCGGCGCTGAAGGAACCTGGAAGCTCGGCGACTTCGCGGCCGAGACGATCGAGCGGATTCGCCAAGAGGTTGGCAGCGACCGCGTCATTTGCGGACTCTCCGGCGGCGTTGATTCGTCAGTCGTTGCGGCGCTGCTCGCGAAGGCAATCGGCCCGCAACTCTCCTGCATCCTCGTCGACAACGGTTTGCTCCGTCAGGCTGAAGAGGAAGCGGTCGTCGCTGAGTTCACGCAGCACTTCAAGACCGACCTCCGCGTAGTGAAGGGCGAAGAGCGATTCCTCTCGGCACTGGCCGGCATCACCGATCCGCAAGAGAAACGACGCCGCATCGGGCACACGTTCATTGACTGCTTCGTCGACGAGGCGAAGAAGATCAAGGGTGCCAAGTTCCTCGCCCAGGGAACGCTCTACCCCGACGTGATCGAGAGCGGGGCCGCGGTCGACGGGCCGGCCGATACGATCAAATTGCACCACAACGTCGGCGGCCTGCCGGCGGAGCTGGGGTTTGAACTGATCGAACCGCTGCGGGATTTGTTCAAAGACGAAGTCCGGAGGCTCGGTCTGCAACTCGGCCTGCCGGAAGAGATCGTCTGGCGGCATCCCTTCCCGGGACCGGGACTCGCCGTCCGCTGCTTGGGCGAAGTCACGAAAGAAAAGCTCGACACGCTACGGGTGGCCGACGCGATCGTCGTCGGTGAGATCAAGGCGGCCGGCCTCTATCGCAGTACGTCGCAGGCCTTCGCGGTGCTCCTGCCGGTGCAAAGCGTCGGCGTCATGGGCGATTGCCGCACCTACGACAACGCCCTCGCCGTCCGTTGCGTGAACACCGATGATTTCATGACGGCTGATTGGAGCCACCTGCCGTACGAAGTGCTGGCGAGGATCTCGACGCGGGTGATCAACGAAGTGAAGGGCGTGAACCGCGTGGTGTACGACATCAGTTCGAAACCGCCGGCGACGATTGAGTGGGAGTAGGGCGGGACGACTCGCGTGCAGCTGTTTAGGCGAACCTTTCATCAACGGGCTCGCTTCACCCAAACAACACATCCGCCGTCATCACCCCCAGCATCACCGCCCCCACCGCAAACTTCCCCACCGTCCCCCACAATCTTCCCGCAAACGCCCCGCGCGCCACCGTCATACTCTCGCGATGCGGCCGCTCGATCGACTTCTCCCCCAAATAGGCCCCCGCAAACGCCCCCAGCGATCCCCCCAACAGCGCCGCGATCACCGACCCGATCACCGGCACCGGCAGCCCCAGCATCGCGCCGAAAATGCTCCCCGCCATCCCGCCGATCAGCGAGAAGACGATCGACCGCCGGCTCGCCCCTTCCTTGGCCGCCCCCGCGGCGCCGGCGAAGAACTCAATCACTTCGCCGAGAATGGCGAGCCCCGCCAACACGCCGACGGTCGTCCACCCAATGCCCCGCCCGCTAGCGTGCGGCGCCAACCAGGCGAAGAGGGCCGCCAGCCCCAGCAGGATCCAGTTTCCCGGCAGGCTGAAGAGGTTCGAGAGCCAGCAAAGTCCGCCGCCGCAGATCAGCAGCAGGGCCAGCGTGTAATAAAGCCAGAAATCCACGGCGCCTGCACTTCGAGGGGCGAGGGTGTTAGAATCGATCGCTGCGCTGAGGCCGCCAGGAGCATCTCAAGGAAACGAGCAACTCCGGGAATCGACGAACGATTGATTGTACTCCATCATTCGTTCGTCGGCCGGCGATCTTGGCGCGCTCGGCACACATACGACCCCACCCGCGGCTCGCTGCCGCCCACTCCCTCAATCTTCGGTTCGCATGGGACAGAAATACATCTATCAGATTTCCAATCTCAACAAAAAGATTGGCCAGCGCGAAATCCTCAAAGAGATCAACCTCGCCTTCTACCCCGGCGCCAAGATCGGCGTCTTGGGTCGCAACGGCTCCGGCAAAAGCACGCTGCTGCGGATCATGGCGGGAATCGATAAAGAGTACGACGGCGAGGCGAAGCTGACCGAAGGCTTCACCGTGGGGCTGCTGTCGCAGGAACCGCATCTGAATCCTGAGAAGGATGTCCGCGGCAACATCGACGAAGCGGTCGCCGGCACGCTCGCGCTGCTGAAGGAATTCGAGGAGATCGGCGACAAGTACGCCGAAGTCGCCGACGATCCCGACGCGATGGAAAAGTTGATGAACCGGCAGGCCGTCCTGCAGGACAAGATCGAAGCGTGCAACGCCTGGGAACTCGACCGCCAGATCGAAATCGCGATGGACGCGATGAATCTCCCCCCGAGCGATGCCGACGTGACGAAGCTCTCCGGCGGCGAGAAGCGCCGCGTCGCCCTCTGCAAGCTGCTGCTCGAACACCCCGACCTGCTGCTGCTCGACGAACCGACGAACCATCTCGACGCCGAGAGCGTCGCGTGGCTTGAACGCCACTTGGCGGATTACACCGGCACGATTGTCGCCGTGACCCACGATCGCTACTTCCTCGACAACGTCGCCGGCTGGATTCTCGAAATCGAATATGGCCGCGGCTTGCCGTTCGAAGGGAACTACACCTCGTGGCTGGAGCAAAAGGCGAAACGGCTGAAGCTCGAAGAGAAGCAAGAATCGGCTCGCCAACGCGCCCTGGCCAAGGAACTCGAGTGGATCCGCATGGCGCCGAAAG
>Ga0163144_10010879_pt1 | contig 19332 bp, 9 predicted proteins | sample OliLak19BULKMAT1_FD_123175 | JGI IMG/M metagenome (GOLD analysis project Ga0163144, IMG submission 123175) | Freshwater microbial mat bacterial communities from Lake Vanda, McMurdo Dry Valleys, Antarctica - Oligotrophic Lake LV.19.BULKMAT1 | ecosystem: Environmental > Aquatic > Freshwater > Lake... | reverse complement strand
TCGCAGGCGGTCACCAGCTCCGCGAATTTCAGCGGCCGGCGCCTGGTCGACGTCGTGCTGCCTGTGCGCGTGAAGACCGGCGTGGACTTCCGCCGCATGCAGCGCGACCTCGGCCGCGAGAGCTATCAGTTTCCCGGTGGCACCTGGGTCGGATCCGACAACCGCGCCCTCAGCACCGACGACAACTCGGCCCCCTACCTCGACATCTCGCACGCCGCCAAGCCCGGCCCGTCCGGCCTGCCTTCGATCCCCTGGATCAGCAATTTCCTCCTCTGGGACGACTACGCCGCGCACCCGGCCTACGTCGTGCCCAACTACGCGACGGCCTACACCACGCGCGCGGCCGCCTCGCGTTATTTCGAGGAAACCGTCTCCGCCGCCTACCTGCGCCTCGACACCAAGCTCCTCCGCAACCGCCTCGCACTGACCGGCGGTGTGCGCTGGGAACACACCGACGATCACGGTGAGGGCCCGCTCACCGATCCCAGCGGCAAGTATCAGAAGGATGGTAACGGCAATGTCGTCCGGAACGCCGCCGGCCAGCCCGTGCTCGCCACCACCGACGCGCTCCAGCAAGCGATGCGCACCACACTTTATCGCGCGACGCAGGCTGACACGGCTTACGCCGGGTTCTACCCGAGCTTGATGGGCACCTTCAACGTCACGCCCAACCTCCAGGCCCGCGCCTCCTACGGCCGCACGCTCGGCCGACCCAATCTCGGCTCCGTCATTCCCGGCGTCACGATTCCCGAACCCAGCATCGGCATCGCCCAGGAAGTGATCGCCGTCACCAACAGCGCGCTGCAGCCTTGGACCGCCGCCAGCTACGCCGTGGGGCTCGAGTATTATTTCGAGGGCCGCTCGTCCGGTTCGCTCTCGATCCGCACGTATCAGCGCGAAGTGACGAACTTCTTCGTCAGCGTCGATCGCGACATGACGCCCGAGTTCATGGCCGACTACGATCTCAGCGCCGAATACAGCAACGCGATCATCCGCACCACGCGCAACGACTCCACCCGCACGCAGCGGCTCTACGGCACCGAGCTCGCCTACAACCAGACGCTCGGCTTCCTGCCGGCGGCGCTGGGCCAGTTGCGCGTGTTTGCCAACGCCGCCCACCAGGCCGCCCGCCCTTCGAGCTCCGGCGATCTCGCGGTTGCACCCGGCGAGATCTACAATTGGGGCTTCAACTACGCGCTCCGCCGCCTGCGCCTGGCCATGAACTGGAACCACGTCGGCCTCAATCGCACGTCACAGCTCGCCAACACTGTCACCGTCGGCCCCGGCGCCTGGGTCTACGCCGCGCCGATCACCCGCATCGACGCGAGTGCCGAGTTCCGCGTCACACGTTACCTCTCGCTTTTCGCCGCCGCGAAAAACCTGCTGAACAAGAAGCGCGAGACGCTCCGCTACGGCCCGACGACTCCCTACTACGCGCGGCTGATCGCCAGCTCCGAAACCGGCACCTCGTGGTCGCTGGGCATCAAGGGCAGCTTCTAGCCCGAAGATTTCACAGTCAGACAAACCCAAACGGGTAAGTCACAGAGCGCACAGAGCTCCGACACAGATTTCACAGAGCTAAAACGCGTGGTTCTGAGCGTCTGCCATATGTCTCCTTGCAAAAGAAACGACCGAATACCGGGCGCCCTCCTGCTGCCTCTGTGTCCGAGCTCTGTGTCCTCTGTGTAATAGGTTTTTCTGTTTCGGCATGAAATATCCCGGTTCGGCGCTGCGCCCGACCCGCGACCCATCGCCGGCCCGGGAAGGGCCGGCCATGCCGCGTTTTCAGCGGGCCGCGGGCGCGATCGACCGTCCGGTGTCGTCAGGGTGCCGCCGCCGCGATCGTCCCGCCGGGCGCCTTGCCCGCCGCGCCGCCTCCGGCACCATCCGGGCCCGCCGATCGCGATCGAGCGTGTAGAAATACGGCGGCATCTTCGGCCCAACGAGCGCACCGGCGCGATCCGGAATCGGCAGCCACTCGATCAGCTCACCGAGCGTCAGGTCCTCCTGGCGCGTGAACGCGATCTGGCGCTCGAGCTGGACGCCGAGCGCGTGGCTCCATTTCCGGGCGTGGTTCCACGTGCGGGAGCGGCGCAGCGCCTTTTCCGCGGCCTCCATCGGCGGGCTGCCCGGCGGCGCGAGATACCTCACCGGCACCACGTCGAGCAGCACCGTGCCGCGGAAACCCTCGTCGGCCAAGAGGTCCGCAAAAATCGGATACGGCGAGCGCCCCACGGGAATGAATTGAACAACATGGCGGGAATCGCTCCGCGGGTGAACCCCGCGAAGCAAGCGGCCATAAGGCCACAAACTTGTCCCAAACGCGCTGGGCCGCTCGGCCAGAAAGCCTGGGCCGATCGGCTAATCCGCCGCGGCATTCGCCAGGCGGCGCGCCATGATTGACCGCACTGCGTGAACCGGATTCAAGCAAGGGCCGCTCGACCGTGACCGTCGCGCGCGTCACCCCCAATCCATGCAAACCCCGTCCGCCGTCCGCGTTGCCTTCCGCACGCTCGTTGCCGCGCTGCTGCCCGCCACCGCCCTCGCCGCCCAGCCGACCCCGGCCGGCAGCCCAATCAAGGTGGAGAGCGAAACCGTCCTGCTCTCCCCGTTCGAGGTGCGCACCGATGGCGACTTCGGTTACACCGCCACCAGCACGCTCGCCGGCGGCCGCACCGATACGCCGCTCAAGCTCACCTCCGCGGCGATTTCCGTGATGACGAGCCAGTTTCTCGAGGACATCGGCGCGACCAATTTCCGCAGCGCCGGTGAATGGGCGCTGAACTGGGTGCCGCAGCTCGACGTCAACCAGGGCGTCGCCGGCGGCTTCAGCATCAACTACCGGAACATGGGCAACACCTTCGCCTCGCGGAACTACTTCCTCTGGTATGTCGAGAGCGACTCCTACAACACCGAGCGCTACGAATTCGCCCGCGGCCCGAACGGCGTGATCTTCGGCGACGGCGGCGCCGGCGGCATCTCCACCACCTGGACGAAGCGCCCGCGTTTCGATCGCCCCACCTATTCCGTAAACGCCCGCGCCGATAACTTCGGCGGCTGGCGCAGCTCCCTCGATCTCAACCGGCCGATCTCGAAATCGTTCGCGCTCCGCCTCAACGCGTTTGCCGAGGACGCGAAGAGCTATCGCGACAACAACCACAACGAGCGCCAGGGCGTGCACCTCGCGGGCAATTACCGCGTGACGCGAAAGAATCAGTTCCGCTTCGAGGGCGAGTTCGGCCTCCAAGACCGCTCGATCTACCCCAGCTACTACGCCGACCAGGCGTCATATTGGAACGGCGCCACCGCCTACAACGGCATCACCGCGCCCAGCACGACCGGCACCGGCGTCGCCCGTATCAGCACCAACAATTTCTTCGTCTTCCTGCCGGGCACCGCGAACAATGGCCTCAACGACTGGGGCCCGTTTTACCAGACGACCGGCACCGGCCTGAACCTCCTGCCGACCGGTGAGGCGCGCCGCGACCTGCCCAACTCGCCGCGGCTGCCGAGCAAGGAGTTCAACTTCCAGCCGCCCGACTCCGTCGCTCGGCTCTACTACTACACCTACAGCGCCTATTTCGATCACCGCTTCAGCGACAACCTCTTCGTCGAGGTCGCCTACAACCGCCTGCGCAACGATCGCCACTCGCACGGCACGCAGAGCCTCTTCAGCACCTACCGCATCGACGTCAACAACACCCTCCCCGGCGGCGGCGTGAACCCGAACTTCGGCAAGCCCTTCACCGACGCCGAACGCGTGAAGACCCTCCAGGGAAACATCGTCCACGACGTGCGCGCGCTCGCCAACTGGCGCTTCGACACGCGCTGGTTCAAGCAGAGCTTCAGCTTCATCGGCGGCTCGCGGCTCGATCGCTTCGACTCCTGGAACCGCACGCTCCGCCGCGTCAACGGCACCAATCCCAACCTCACGGTCGCGGCGAACCAGTTCCGCGAGCGGCGCTACTGGGACCAGGCCGGCCAGAAACTCGGCGACATCCCGCGCCTCCCCGGCTTCGACCTCGACTATCTCCACACCGCCATCAGCCACCAGCGGAAGAATCTCGACTACGCGCAGGTCGCCTCCACCACCCGTTTCTTCAACGACCGGCTCGCCCTCATTCTCGGCGTGCGCCGTGATGACGTCACGAATACACAGCAAACGACCGCGGGCATCCCGGTCGACCCGGTCACCGGCCTCCCGCGCCTCGGCGCCGTGATCATCAACTCGGCCAGCGTCCCCGTGCCCGTCCTCGGCGCAAAGACGGTCGGCGAGTTCGCCCCGGTCAGCCGCAACGCCGGCGCCGTCTACTTCATCCGACCGTGGATCGGCGTGTTTGCCAATACGTCCGAGACCTTTGCCGCCCCGAACAACGGCAACAACCTCATCGACGGCACGACGCCGCCGATCTCGAAGAGCAAAGGCCAGGACTTCGGTTTCAAGCTCGAGCTCTTCGAGGGAAAAATCTCCGGCTCGGTCAGCTACTACACCTCGGAGCAGAAGGACATCCTCGTCGCCGGCGCCAACACCACCGAAATCAACCGCATCTGGAACAACCTCGGCCGCGCCGAACTGGCGACACTCGCGTTTCGCGACACGCAGGAACAGAAGGGCGACGGCTACGAGATGGACATCACGGCCAACCCGACGCGCAACCTCCGCTTCACCGCCAATCTCGCGCTGCCGAAGACCGCCGCCGTCAACCTCCAGCCCGGGCTGATCTCCTACTACACCGCCAACGTCACCGCGTGGCAGGCCGGCGCCGCGACCTCGCTCAATCCGAATCAGGTGAACAACGACATCACCACGATCCGCAACGCCGTCGCCTCGCTCACGCCCGGCACACCGCTGAACAACACCTACCGCTACACCGGCAACCTCTACGCCAACTACACCGTCCCGAGTGGTATCCTGAAAAGCATGGCAGTGGGCGGGGGCGTGAACCTCCGCGGCAAATCCAAAATCGCGAGCGTCCTCGGCAATCCCTACGAGTATCGCTACGCGAACAGCTACTACCTGCTCTCCGCGCACGCGACGTATCGGTATCGTTTCAGCAACAAGCTCAACGCCCGCTTCCAGCTCAACCTCAGCAATGTCCTTGATCGCGACAAACTGATCTACAACACGTTCTCGACCTATCGCGTCGGCGGCCTCGCCGCCAATCCGCAGATTCAGGTCCCCGGCTCGATCCGGATGCCCGAACCGCGGAAGTTCACTCTGCAGACGACCCTCGATTTCTGAAGGTATTTCTCCGTCGCGGAACGGCTTTCCGTTCCGCCGGAGCCGAAAGCGGCTCCGCTACAGTGCCGCACTTCCCACGTGCCCTACCCCTCTTCCCGCAGGATTTTCGCATCCACGATAAACGGCCCCGCCGGCAGCACGCTCGCGACCAGCACGAGCGCGGTGCGTTTCCACGACCAGTCGTATTCCAGCGCCGCCTGGATCGCCGCGAGCCCATAAAGCAGGAAGAGAACGCCGTGCGCCATGCCGACAACGCTCACCGCCTTCGGCATGCCGGCGAAATACTTCAGCGGCATGGCCACCAGGAGTAGCACCAGAAAGGATACGCCCTCCCACCACCCGATCACGCGCAGCCGGCCCAGCGGAGTCTTCAGAGATTGCATCGCGCGCGATTCGGGCGCGCGATTCAGATTGTGTCCAGCGCGTAGCGGAACGGCTTCCGTTCCGCGCGCTGCCGGAAGCGGCTCCGTGCCGGAATTATTTCCCATTCCAGATTGCTTTCCCGGTGAGACTGATTTCGTAGCCAGACTGATTTCGTAGCGGAGCCGCTTCGGCTCGGTCGGAACGGGAAGCCGTTCCGCTACAATTCGGCTCATCTTGAAAGCAAATTGGAATCACTTCACCGCCACTTCCAAAACCCGCCCCGGCAGCCAGCCCGCGCCGCCCTTCAGTTTCGTCGGCCGCGTATATTCGAGCACATAGAGTTTTCCCGGTGCGCCGATATGCACATCGATCGGCCGGCCCAGCGGGGCAAGAAACGTATGCGTCCGCGCTGTCCATCGCCCGTCGGCCCGCTGCTCCATCTGCATCGAGAGCACATCGAAGCCGTGCTCCTCGCCATCGACCGGGCCCGCCAGAAAACTGCCGAGCCGGCCCACGAGAAAGCGATTGCGCACCGAATCCGGCCAGTCGTTGCCCAGCCATAGCAACCCCGTCGGCGAGCTGTGCGCGTTGAAGGTGCTCGTCGGTTTACCCGCCATCAACGCCGCCGGTCCGAGGTTCAACACCGGCAGCACATAGTTCGTGTCCGCCGGCGGCGGCGGCACCGGCGCGTGCGCATACCATTTCCTGTCCGCGGGCGCGTCGCCAAATTGATACGGGAACCCGTGATGCCTCGGCGCCTGCCCGCGCGGCGGCGGCACGATCGCATCCATTTCCTCAGGCGCGTGCGCGTCGGGCCCGTTCGACACCGTGAACAGATTGCCCGCCCCGTCCCAGGCAAAGGAATACGCGTTGCGGATGCCGCGCGCGATAATCTCGATCTGCGGCTCCGCCGCCTTCGGATCGAGCCGCCACATCACCGCGGTGGTGTCCACCTCGCCCATCGTGCCGAGATGCGGCAGCGTGCCCGTCTCGCCCGCATCCGTGCGCGAGCCGCTGCTGACGTAGAGCAGCCCATCCGCCCCGAAACGGATATCGGACAACCCGTGATTGTAGGGCCCGATGCCCCACGGATAATTCGTCTGCAGCCACGGTTTCGGCGCAATCGGATGACCCTCGGCATCGAACCGCGACGTGCGGTAGATCGCGCACTCGTTCATCGTCACCGGTTCCGCCGTCACGCGCTGATTTACCGTGATCCACAGCCGCCCTTCGTCGTCGCGCACCACGCCGAGCGTCTGGAAATCGCCGGGGCGCTTCCGTCCGACAAAATCCTTCGGCCAGATGATCTGTTTCAGATTCCCGCTCTTCGGCTCGACCACCCAGACCCCGCCCGCCTGCCCGAGCACGTAGAGGGGCCCGCCCTTGCCATCGCTCGCCAGCCGCACCCCGAATTCGCCCAGGCGCACGAGCTCGCGCACCGAAAAACCCGCAGGTGACGCCGGCAGCGGCTGGTAGTCGCCCGCCGCCTTGAGCTGCTCGAAGGTCCGAAACGGCGTCATCGCGCGGATCGCCTTCACATCCGCCTCCGTCACGCGGCCGCCCGGGTTGCCCCAGGAATTCAGCACGAACGTGAGCACATCCGCCGCCGGCCCGTCGTCGAGCATCACGGGTGGCATCTGATTGTTGAATACGTGGCCGTTGACCGTGATCTCCCCGCTCAACCCGGCCACGACCGCGCGCACCATGCCCTGCCGGTTCGCCGCCAACCAGTCGGACTTCGCCAGCGGCGGATAGACCTTGGGGATGCCGTCACCCGTCGCGCCGTGGCACATCGAGCAGTTCGCGAGGAAGAGCGACTGCCCGCGCGCGAGCGAGTCCGCGTTGTCCGCCGCGCGACCGATGGCACACCACGACAGGATCAGGAAAACAAGGGCGCCCGCACGCCCGGGGTAAGAGCACATGCGCGCGAAGCTACGACCCGAGATGATCGAGTCAACGCGCCGCGCCGGCACACCTCGATGTTTCCGCTTGCCCTGCGCGTGAGCGCAGAGACCGCCCCGCCTCCAGCGGTCGAACATCCCGCCGCCAACGCGGCGAGCTGCAATTTTTCGGCGTCCCGGATGCGCGCCCCAACCCCCTTACGGCAGCTCGTAAATCTCGATCAACGCCTCACCCGTTGTATTCGCCACCCCGGAGACCTGCGCCGTATACGTTCCCGCCGGCACGGTGACGACCAGCGCCGCATCCTTGCTCGCGGCATCCGGCAGGTCGAACGCACCCGCGGTCGAGAACGCCGCGCGCGCCGGCACGGCGCCGCCCTCGGCCCAGTTGTCGTTCGCCGCGAATAGTGTGCTGCGGCCGCCCTCGGTCAGGAACAATTCCACCTTGGGATCGGCCAGCGTGCCCGTCACGCCGAAGCCGCCCAGCCGCGGACCCACGCCGCGAATCAGCAAACGCTTGGGCACGTTGCCGCTGATGCCGAAGCCGGCAATCAAGGTGCCGTCGCCGGTGCCCGCAAAATTGCGCGCCGAAAGGTTCACGAGGCGCGAGTTGCCCGTCTGCGCTGCGTCGTAGAGTTCCACGAGCGCGATGCCGCTGCGTTCGGTGGCATCGGATACATGCACCGTGCTGGCGCCGTCGATGGTCGTCACGAGCGCCGCATCGCGACTGCCTGTATCCGCAATATCGAACGCCCCGACCAATCCAAACGTCGCCCGCAACGCCACCGCCGCCGCGGCGCCGCCCGCCGCCCAGTCGTTGTTCGAAGCCACAATCGTGTCGCGCCCGTTCACGTCCGCATGCACTTCCAGCCGCGGATCGAGCAGTGTGCCCGTCACGCCGAAGGCACCGAGCCCCGGTCCGATGCCGCGCACGAGGATCGGCTTGCTCCCGCCCGTCACGACCGCGCCCACGATCAGCGGCGAGCTCGGCCCACGCGCGGTCGCGCGCACCGAGAGATTCACGAGCCGTCCCGCACGCGGGGTGTCGACCGCCACCCGCGCCATCCGGCTCACGACCGGGCCGTTGTTGTCGCTCACGATCACCTCGTAGTCGCCCGCATGCGTCGCCGCCGATGCGGCTGTGACCGCCAGGCTCGCGCCCGTCGCGCCCGCGACCGCGAGGCCGTTGCGCCGCCATTGATACCGCAGCGTGCCCGTGCCCGTCGCCTGCACGCTGAGCGTGGCGTTCGCGCCCGGCGCCACGGTCTGACTCGCCGGATGCTCGGCGATTGCGATCGTCTCGGACACCTCGAGCGCGAAGCCCTCGGCGCCCGTGCCGACGATCGCCCGCACGCCACGCGCGTTCAGCGACGACACGAATTGATTCGCGTCCGCCTGCGTGCCCTCGGCCAGGCCCCAGTGAATCGGAATCGCATAGCGCGCCTTCAAATCGAGCGCGGCATCCACCGCTTCCTGCACGCTGTTCATCGTGAAGGTCTGGCCCAGCGGCAGCATCGCGACGTCGACCGAAAAGGTCTTCATCTCCGGAAACCGCTCCGTATCGCCCGCCTGATACACGCGCACGCCACCGACATTCACCACATAGCCCACGAAGTTCATCGCGCGCGGATGATTGTTTTTCACCACATTATACATCGGCACCATCTCCACCTCGATCCCGCCGAGAGTGAGCTTCTGCCCCGGGGTGACGGCGTGGATCGTCGTGCCGGCAAAATTCGTCGTGAGCGCCGGCACGCCCGGCGGCGACGACACGATCACCGTGCCCGGCTTGCGCACCCGGTTGATCACCGCGACCGACTGGTGGTCGCCGTGATTGTGCGTGAGCAGAATGAAGTCCGCATCCGCCGACGACGTCGTGAAACCCGTCGGGTCGATGTAGAAGATCGGACCCCCGGTGACTTCGATCTTCACGGTGGCCTGTCCGGCTGGAGCGTAAGCATGCACGCGACCGACGACCCGCGCGGACGCGGAACCAACGGCAAAGAACGCGGAGCACAGGCACGCGCGGAGCAGAAACGGGGGCAACGTTTTCATGGGGCGGAGCGAATCATGATCAGAAAATTCCTTTTGTCACCCGCCCGCATGTGTAACAGAACGGTCGGTCCGGATGTGGGAGAGGTTCTGCGCCCCGGCCCGTCGCGAGGCAGCCACTCCCCTCTTCACCGATTGAACGGCTGCTCGCTGATCCAATGGAATCCGCGCTCGCGCAGCCGCATCTTCGCCTCATCCGCTCGTCGCAATCGAATCACGTAGTCGTTCTGAAACATCCGGCCCTCGAGGGACAACTGACCGGCCGCGCCGCGCGTCACGGCAAAGATATCGCGGCGCGCCGTGCGGGCACCCGTCGCGAACTCGAAGGTGACCTTGTCCTTACCCGGACCGGGCACCAACCGGAACGACATCCGCGCATCGTTCATCATCACGATCACGCCGCGATTCTGCTCGTCGATGCCCACGCGTCTTCACCGCCGCAAGTTCCGTAGATTCTGAGTAGCTGCGGCGTCTGCAGTCGTGCAGGCGTCCCGCCTGCCGTCCCCATGATGCAGGCAGGGCGCCTGCGCTACTGGACCTCAAACTCGATCCTCGCGCTCCGCTTCTCCAGCCGGCGCTGGCCGCCCTCCATCAAATCCACATCGAAGGTCTTCCCGATATTGTTGCCCGCGAGATCCTCGATCGTCGTCGCGACGTCCAACCCATGTCGCCCACGGATCCACGGCTGCGCGGGGATGAATTTCCAGGTGCGCTCGTTGCCGCTCAACTCCACCTCGCCATCGACCCGTTCGCCGTCTCCGCTGCCCGCGCGCACGGTGATCAATCGCTGCGCGAGCGCGTGATCCATCGGTTCGTCGAACCGCACCACGAGCACATCCCGCGTGTTTCCCTTGGGCGGGTGAATATTCCAGCGCGCCGGATCCGGCGGCGTGCGGTCGGCGGGACCGACGTTGTAACGCATCTGCGCCTCTTTGCGGAGCGGCCGGCCCTCGGCGTCGCGCCACCCCGCGCGGATCGAAAGGGAATACATCTTTCCCGCTTCGAAGACCGGCCCGATGTCTTCGAGGGGTTTCACACCGCGTTTGATCCGGCCCGGATCGATCAGCAACGTCAACCGCGTCATCGAGGCGTCCCACAACTCCTCCTCGAGTTCGAGAAACGGCAGGTCGATCGCGCGCCCGGCCGCATCGCGCACCTGCACGTGTTGGTAGACACTCCCGCGGGTCATCGGCGCCGAGAAGTGCACGTAGAACTTCAGTTGGTTTTCCGGAATCTCCGGTGCGCTCGGGTAGATCTGCGCCACGACCGTGGTCGACGGCGTGAGATCTGGCGGCAGCTCAAAACGCGCGATCACCGCCGCCGCGCCCGGCAGCCGCAACTCCGCGCGATAGCGCACGCCGCGTGTCAGCGGAAACCGCGGCTCAAAGCGCAGGGTCTTGTCCGCGACCACCCAGGTTCCCGCCATCGGCGGCATCGTCATCGCTGCGGTCTGCTCGGCGAACACGCCGAACACCTCCGCCCGCTGCGTGTCGGAATCGATCTTCTGGAATTGCCGCAGCAACGGCTCCGGCACGCCCAGCGCGATCGCCGTCACGCGCGTCGCCGCTCCCGACACCCAACGAATTGCAGGCGCCTCCGCGGCGAAGCCCGTCCGCGCCAGTATCAGCAGCCCGACAATTAGCCATGTAGCCCGTCGCATGCGCGCCCTGACGCCCGTGGTAGCGGCGGTCGTCCCGACCGCCCTCTCCGGAGAACGGGTCGTCGGGCCGACGGCCGCTGCCTTCCAAGCCCTGCGCTCACGCGCAAGGCTGCATTCGAACTTAGAGGCACCATCGATCTCAATCCGCCTGCGTCCCCGGCATGCACCTACCGGATGACGCAGGGGAAGCCCGCCGATCACGGCAGCGCGAGCGTCTCGAGGTTCAGCGCGCTACCGGCGCCGCCGGTGCTGCGCACGACGACCGCGAACTTATTGTCGAGCTGGTCGAGCTGCGCCACGCCCGCCCAGTCGATCTTCTCGAACTTCAAACCCTGCGTGTCGGCCACCTTCGCCGTGATCGACTCCGCGCCCGGGGTGATCTGATCCGCGGCGACCTTCATCACGCCGCGCGCGCTGTTGGCCATGAGAAGGTAGTCCTTCCCGTCTTTCTGGTAAACAATGATGTCGAGCGGCCGGTTGCGGTTGCCGAATTCCGCGATCGTCTTGCCCTTGATCTTCGCGCCCGGCTTCAGGTCGTTCAGCGCGAACTGCACCAGCGGCGTGCAGGTGTAGGCGGCGAGCAGGTGCTGCTCCTTGCCGATCTTGTAGGGAACGAACGTCCGGACGGGAGCGCGCGTCTCATATGCGCCGTGCGCGCCGTGGTAGATTTCGACCGAGGTGCCGCGCACCGCGTCCTTGAAGGGGAACGGGATCGCGCGGAGCGTGGAGGCGAACTCCTCGTTGGAGAGCCCCGCGACGAGCACGCGCCCGTCGGCGTAGGCGATGTCGGTGATGGCTTCGCTGCGGCGATTCGCCCCCTTCTTGCCGGCGGCCGGTGCGGCATCGGCCGCGGGATCGGGCAGCTCGGTGCGGGAGAACTTCACCTTGTCGAGCGAGACGAGTTCGGGCTTGCCGTCGGCCTTCACGCGCACGAGCAGCGGGACGGCGTCCGGGCCCTTGCCGCGCGAGACCGCGAGATACGCCTGCCGCGAAATCGGATTCACCGCGAGGTCCTCGATCGTGATCTGGTCCACGCTCGTGCCCGCGAGCGCGGCGATCTTTTCGTTGATCGCCTCGGCCTTGAGGGTCGTGGCGGAGCCGGCCTTCGTGTCGCCCGTGGCGATCGCCGTGATGGTGGCGGACCAGGTGTCGGCCACGAACAGCACGCCGTCGGGGCCGAACGCGAGCTGGTTCATTGATTTGAAGGCGGGCTTGCCTTCCTTCATCTCGGACGTGGGACCAGCAAAAGCGCCCGTGGCAACGAAGCCGAGCGCGAGGACACTGGCTGCAAACGCAGACGTAGACTTATTCATGGGAGGTGGGAGGAAGGCAACTGACCGACGCGTCGCGCAAGACGCGTGGGGTGGGACAAGGATGCGCGGCGCATCCTCTTTCCCGCCGTCCCCGAGTTAAGAACCTCGCCGCCCTCGCGCTGGCCGCCCTCGCGCTGGCCGCCCTCGCGCCGTCGCCGCCGCGTCATCGCCGTTAGCATCGTCCTCACCACGCATGCGTTTCCATGTCTCGATCGAGACATGGAAACGCACAAAGCAAATTGTCGCGACGAGCCGTCGCATCATCTCCCGTAACCGCGGCCATCAAGGCGCGCTTCGGCCACCTTGTCTGCCGGCGGCACGGCGCCTTAACGGACGCGGCTACTTTCGCGCTCCCGCCCACCTGACCGCAGGGTTGGATTTTCGGCCCTTTTCATGGTTCAATGCACGCGATGACGACTCACCGCCGCCTCCGCCTGCCTGGTAAGTTGCCCGTGGCCATCCTGGTTTCGCTCCTCGCGATCGCCTCGGCGCACGCCGTCCCCACGAGCAACGCCACGGTCACCGCCGCCAGCACACCGACCCTGCGGATCAACGAGGCCCTCGCCGCCAACACCCGGATCGCCAACGGCACCACCTTCCCCGACCTCATCGAACTCCATAACGCCGGCACCACCGCCATCGACCTCTCGGGCAAAAGCCTGACCGACGATCCCGGGCTTCCGCGCAAGTATATCTTTCCCGCCGGCACCAGTATCGCCGGAGGCGGCTATCTCGTCGTCTACGCCGACGATGCCACGACCGCGCCCGGTCTCCACACCGGTTTCTCGCTCGACGCAGAGGGCGACCAGATCCGTCTCCACGACACCCCTGCCGCCGGTGGCACGCTGCTCGACTCAATCAACTTCGGTTTTCAAGTGCCTGACCTCTCCGTGTCCCGCACTGGCGCCGGCGCCAACATCTGGGCGCTCACCACCCCCACCGCCGGCGCCGCCAACGGCGCCCCCCTCACGTTGACCGGTCCCGCCGCGCTGCGCGTCAACGAATGGGCCGGCAACATCGTGTTCCGTTTGGACCACGATATGATCGAGCTCTACAACACCGTGTCGCAACCCGTCGCGCTCGGCGGCGTGCGGCTCACCGACGACATCGCGCCCGCCAAGGGCTACACGTTTCCCCCGCTCAGCTTCATCGCCAGCACGGGCTTCCTGCCACTCTACAAAGGCGATTACCTCTTCGGCCTCAACGGCGATCGCGCGACCGTCACTTTGCTGGGCGAGAACAACGAGTCGATCGATCAAATCACCATGATCGCCCAGCCGGACGATCGCTCCAGCGGCCGCAGTCCCGACGGCTCGGGCAACATCATCAACCTCCCCACCCCCTCCCCCGGCATCGCCAACACCACGCCCTTTCCCGCCGCCTACACCGATCTCCTGAACAATCTCCGCATCACCGAGGTGATGTATCAGCCGCAGGCCACCAGCGGTTCGAGCGACTACGAGTTCATCGAGCTGCAGAACATCGGCACCATCACGCTCGATCTCAGCGGGGTGCGTTTCACCAACGGCCTCGACTACACCTTCCCCGCCGGCACCACCCTCGCCGCGGGCGCGTTCATCGTCGTCGTCAACGACCGCAGCTCCTTCCTCTCCCGTTATCCCGGCTCCACCGGCTTCATGGCGCCGCAGGGTTACAACGGCTCGCTCGACAACTCCGGCGAGACGATCGCACTCACCCTGCCCGCACCGTGGAAGGTCCATATCCTGCGTTTCCGCTACGAGCCGACGTGGTTTTCCTCCACCGCCGGCGGGGGCAACTCGCTCGTCATCACCGCCCCCTTCACCGCCACACCACCGACGTGGAGCGACCGCACCACCTGGCGCGCGTCCGCCGCCGTCAACGGCAGCCCCGGCGCCGCCGATCCCGGCACGCCCGGCGGCGGTGGCAGCGGCGGCACCGTGACCGCGCGCCTCTCCAATCTTTCCGTGCGCACCGCGATGGCCGCCGGCCAAAACCTGATCGTCGGCTTCTTCGTCGACGGCGGCTCGCGCAATATTCTCGTCCGCGCCGCCGGCCCCGCCCTCACCGTGCTCGGCGTGCCCGGCGCGCTGAGCGATCCGCGGCTCGATCTCTACAACGGCGCCACGCTTGTGCTCTCGAATGAAGACTGGTCGGCCTCGCTCGCCACCACGTTCTCCAGCGTGGGCGCGTTTGCGTTTCCGGCGGGGAGCCGCGACGCCGCCTTCGTGCAGGCCATCGGCGGCTCGGCCTCCGTCCACGCTCGCGGCACCGGCGCCGGCATCCTGCTCGTCGAGGCCTACGATACCGGCACCGGCAATTCCCCCCGGCTCATCAACGTCTCCGCCCGCAATCAGGTCGGCACCGGTGACAACATCCTCATCGCCGGCTTCAACATCGCCGGCACCGGCACCAAGCAGCTCCTCCTCCGCGCGGTCGGCCCCAAGCTCGCGGCGTTCGGCGTCACCGGTTTCCTCGTCGACCCGAAACTCGAGCTCTACAGCGGCAGCACGAAACTCAACGAAAACGACTCGTGGGCCGCGACGCTCGCCGCGACGTTCACCGCCGTCGGCGCCTTCCCGCTCGACGCCGGCAGTCGCGACGCCGCGCTCCTCACGACCCTCGCCCCCGGCCCCTACACCGTGCAGGTCAGCGGCGTGAACCATGGCACCGGCGAAGCCCTGATCGAGATTTACGAGGTGCCGTGATTGAGGTGGACCGGCTTGACCCCAAGCCGCTTCAGGATCTGCGCACGCATCGATCGCTTCGTGCGTTCCCCAAACAGCGGCTTGAGGTCAAGCCGCTCCACCTCACTCCCGCCTCGTAGCCGCGCCCATTACCAATCTTTGCGTAATTTCGTGCAACTGCAGCGACCGAGGTCGGCCAACCAAATTTCAAACGCGGAGTTCGCGGAGAGCGCGGAGGAGCAGTGCCGCTTGGCTTGCGTCTCCGCGACCTCCGCGCTCTCCGCGTTTAACTCTGCTCCGTGGATCGATCTTGGTGAAAGCTCGCGGCAGGCATTTCCGGCCATCCGACAGCACTGCCGCGGCCTGACCGTATTCGCGCACGAACTTATGCAAGGCCTGATAAGGCGCGGTTCGTTCCTGGCTTCCTGGCTTCCTGCTTCGCTCTGCCTGCTTCCCAGTCCTTTCGCTTCGCGAACTTAACCCGTCCTTAACAATTCGGCGCCCGCCGCAAATGCGACTTTAACGTCCCGCGTCCATCTTCGCCGGGTGCATTCCGCGCCGTCCCGCTCTGTCCTTCCCGCTCCGCGCCTCGACCGCCTCCGTTTCCGCCTGCATGTCCTCGCCGTCTTCGGCGTGCTGATCTACCTGCGGCTCACCGGCCACGCCGCACCCGTGATCAACGAGATCATGGCCCGCCCCGGCTCGGGCTATCCGGAGAACACCGCGCTCGAGTTCATCGAGATCCACAATCCGGATACGACTCCCGCTGCGATCGGCGGCTGGGCGATCACCAAGGGCGCGGACTACACTTTCCCCGCCGGCACCACGCTTCCCGCCGGCGGCTTTCTGGTCGTCGCCGCCAATCCCACCGCCCTCCGCGCCGCCTCGTCCGCCGCCGCCGCCGCGACCGTCCTCGGCCCCTGGAAAACCGGCGCCACCCTCGCCAACAAGGGCGAGACGATCACACTCGCCTCGCCTGGCTCCTCCGCCGGCTCCTGGATCACCGTCGACACCGTCGACTACGCCGACGAAGGCGATTGGGCCGTCCGCACGCGTGACTCCCTCGGCGGCTGGTCCTGGGTTTCCGGCGCCGCCGGCGGCGGCAAGTCCTTCGAGCGCCGCAATCCCCGCCTCGCCTCCACCCACGGCCAGAACTGGGGCGAGTCCGCCGCCGTCGGCGGCACGCCCGGCGCCGCCAATTCGCTCCTCGTGAGCAATGTCGCACCCGTCATCACCGGCGTGAAACACGCCCCCGCCGTCCCCACCAGCACCGAGGCCGTCACCATCTCCGCCACGATTGTCGATGAGTCCACCGCGGGCACGCCGAGCGCGACACTCTACTGGCGTATCGCCAGCACGGTTACACCGGGCGCTTTCACGCCGCTCGCCCTGTCGGGCGATAGCGCGGGCCTCTTCACCGCCACGCTCCCCGCCATGCCCGACAAGACGATCGTCGAGTTCTACGTCTCCGCGACCGACGGCAGCCTCACCCGCACCTGGCCCGCTCCCTCCAGCGAAGGCCAGAACACCAACGGCACCTACCAGGTCGACAACGAGGTCGTCCCCGGCGCCGCACCCATCTACCGCCTCGTCCTCACCGGCGCCGAAAACGCCGCCTACACCACTTACACCGGCGGCACCGCCACGACACCCGGCACCCCACCCCGCCCCGGCGGCGGCCAGATCGGCGACCGGCAGTTCAACGTCACGCTCATCGCCTCGCGCGGCTCCGACACCACGATCCGTTACCTCACGTCGATGCGCGTCCGCGGCAACAGCAGCCGCAATTACACCATCAAGCCCCTCCGTATCTCGATGCCGACCGACCACCGCTGGGATGGCGTCAGCGATTTCCTGATCAACCCACGCGGCGCTCCCCTTCAACTCCTCGCACACCGCATCCAGCGCGCCGCCGGCCTCGTCACCGCCGACGCCACCCCGATCGAGGTTCGCCGCAACGGGGTCGAATACTCTGTCACCACCAGCGCCACCGCCGACCACGGCCAGCTCGTGCGCGTCGAGGAGATCAACGGCGACTACCTCGATCATCACTTCCCCCTCGCCGCCTCCGCGCAAATCTACCGCAAAGTCAGCATCAGCGGCTGGTCCTCCACCGGCACCGCGCCGGCCAATCCCGATCTCACCTGGAGCGGCTGGTCGAAACAGAACAACAGCGCCGCCAACGACTGGGCCGACGTGATGAATTTCTCGAAGGTCTGGCAGGACACCGGCGCCGCGCATTTCAGCAGCGCCATCGCCGGCAACCTCGCCGCCGGCGTCTGGGACGGCACGCCCTTTACGGACGCCGAGATCGCCAAGCTCTCCAGCGTCGCCGATCTCGACTACCTCGCCCGCTGGCTCGCCGTCATGACCATCATCCCCAACGCCGAGGAAAACCTCTCCACCGGCGAAGACGACGACTACGCCGCCGCTTTCGTCAGCGACGGCACGCGCACCCGGATGTATCCGATCCCCCACGACATGGACACGACCTTCGGCCTCGGCGAGGTCACCGTCACCGCCACCCAGAAGGGCCTCTACGACGCCACCGAGACCGGCCAGGCGGCCGGCAATTTCGCCGACATGCTGATGAAACCGTTGCAGCCGCTGCTCGGCGACACCACACGCCCGGGCCACGCCGCCTTCCGGGCCAAATACCTCACCGCCACCCGTGAGCTCTTCGGCTCCGTCTTCGACGCCGACACCACCGGCAACGCCAATCCGCCGTTCTATCAGTTCGTCGACAACCACCTCGGGTGGACGCCCGCCGCGTATCGCCAGCAGATCAAGACCTTCATGACCACGCGGCAGGCCCACCTCCTCGGCCTGATCGGCGCCGGCAAGATCGCGCCCACCGCGCCCACGAGCAACGCCACGCTCGCCGCCGCCAGCGCCCCGACTCTCCGCATCAGCGAAGTCCTCGCGGCCAACACCAAAATCGCCAACGGCGCGACCTTTCCCGACCTCATCGAGCTCCACAACGCCGGCGCGACCGCGATCAATCTCGCTGGCAAGAGCCTCTCCGACGATCCCGCCACGCCGCGCGCCTATGTTTTCCCCATCGGCACGAGCATCGCGGCCGGCGGCTACCTCGTCGTCTACGCCGATGCCGACACCGCCGCGCCGGGCCTGCACACCGGGTTCGCCCTCGACGCCGAGGGCGATCAAGTCCGCCTCTACGACACCACCGCGGCCGGCGGCGCGCTCCTCGACGCGGTTGTATTCGGTTTTCAGATTCCCGATTTCTCCATCGCGCGCACCGGCACGGGCGCCACGTGGGCGCTCACCGCGCCGACCCCGGCCGCCGCCAACGCCAGCGCCACCGCGCTCGCCGCCGCCTCCGCCGTGAAGATCAACGAGTGGGCCGGCAACATCGGCTTTCGCGTCGATCACGATTTCATCGAGCTCTTTAACTCCGTCGCGCAACCCGTCGCGCTCGGGGGCGTCCGCCTGACCGACGACGCCACCAACTACCCGAGCCGCTTCGTGTTTCCCGCGCTCAGCTTCATCGCGGCCGGCGGATTCCTTCCTCTCTACGGCGAAGACTTCGGCTTCGGCCTCGATGGCGATTTCGACTTCATCTTTCTCCTCGGGGAAAACGGCGCCGCCATCGATCAGGTCGATCTCGTCTCCCAGCCCGCCGATCGCTCCACCGCACGCACCACCGACGGCGGCACCGCGTGGACCGATCTCAGCGTGCCCACCCCCGGCATCTCCAACGCCACCGCTCTCCCCGCCAGCTACGCCGCGCTGCTCGCGAACCTCCGCATCACCGAGGTGATGTATCAACCCGCCGCCGCAGCGGGCGCCGGTGACTACGAATACCTCGAGCTGCAGAACATCGGCACGGCCATGCTCGATCTGAGCGGCGTGCGCTTCACCAACGGCCTCAACTACACGTTTCCCTCGGGCACCACGCTCGCCGGCGGCGCGTTTCTCGTCGTCGCGAAAAGCCGCACCGCCTTCGCCTCACGCTATCCGTCCGCCGTCGCATCGCTCGCGCCCGGCGCGTTCACCGGCGCGCTCGACAACAACGGTGAGAACATCGCGCTCACCCTGCCCGCGCCGTGGGGCGTCCACATCGTGCGATTCCGCTACGAGTCCACGTGGTCCGCGCTCGCCTCTGGCAGCGGCT
>Ga0163144_10010878_pt1 | contig 19332 bp, 18 predicted proteins | sample OliLak19BULKMAT1_FD_123175 | JGI IMG/M metagenome (GOLD analysis project Ga0163144, IMG submission 123175) | Freshwater microbial mat bacterial communities from Lake Vanda, McMurdo Dry Valleys, Antarctica - Oligotrophic Lake LV.19.BULKMAT1 | ecosystem: Environmental > Aquatic > Freshwater >... | reverse complement strand
TCTTGCCCTTCGGCGGCGGCGGCGGCTTCCCACCGGCCCCACCGCCCCCACCCCCGCTACCGCCGCCCCCGCCACGGGCGAGGGCCGACGTCACGTCGAGCGAACCCGAGAACGCCGCGAGGGCGCCCGACAGGGCACACACCGCGGCCACGGCCCACGCCGCGCGGCGGGCCGGGCCCACCGTGCGCGCGGGCGCGACACCGACCGGTCGAACCGGGGGAATCTTCATCGCGAACCTCCTGAGCCCAGGCGACGCCTGTGCAGAACGACCGGGAGCCTACCCCTGGCGCATGAGACCGACGTGATCGCTGCATGAGAAGCGCGCTCATGCAGAACGGCGCCGGCCCGGTAGCGTACGGGGCCTCCGCCGGAGCCGGTCCGTGAAGGTCCTCGTGGTCGAAGACGACGCCCGCTTCGCCGACGTGCTCGCGCGCGCGATCCGCGAGACGGGCTGGACGGCCGAGATTGCCCACGACGGCCCCGAGGGCGATCACCTCCTGCGCACGGGCGGCGGCGACGCGGCGGTCCTCGACCTCGGGCTCCCGGGCCGGAGCGGACTCGACCTCCTGCGGGCGCTCCGCGCCCGCGGCTCCACGCTGCCGGTGCTCGTGCTCACCGGGCGCGACGCCGTGGACGACCGCGTCGCGGGGCTCGACGCGGGCGCCGACGACTACGTGGTGAAGCCGTGCGCGCTCGCGGAGGTCCTCGCACGGCTGCGCGCGCTGCTGCGGCGCGGCGGCGGGAGCGGGCCGGTGCTGCGGTTCGCCGACGTCGAGCTCGACCCGGCGCGCGGCGTCGCCACGCGCGCGGGCAAGCGCCTCGAGTTGCGACCCCGCGAGCACGCGCTGCTCGAGTACTTCCTCCGCCACCCCGAGCAGGTGCTGACGCGGACGCGCCTCTACGAGAGCGTGTGGGAGCACGACTACGAGGGCCTGTCGAACGTCCTCGACGTCTACGTCGGGTACCTGCGCCAGAAGCTCGAGACCGCGGGCCCCCGGCTCCTCCACACCGTGCGCGGGCGCGGCTACGTCCTGCGCCACGGGGAGCACGACGCGTGACGCTGCGGACGCGGTTCACGCTCTGGACGATCGCGCTCCTCGCCAGCGTCCTCGTGGGCGCCTTCGTCCTCGTGAGCGGCCTCGAGGCCGGCGCCGCGCGCCAGGAATGGGCCGACCGCGCGCGTCGGCTCGGGCGCACCGTCGCGCCCACGGCCGACGACGTGCTCGGCACGAACGAGGCGCCCCCGCCGCCCCCCAGGGACGACCCGCCGCCCCCGCGCGGGACGAGGATGGACGGCAGCGGCCCGCCGCCGCCGCCGCCGCCGCCGCCGCCCGTGCGCCCCGTCCGCTCGGACGTGCGCGCGCTCCCCGACGAACTCGACGGCGCGCACGTCGAGGTCGTCTACGTCGACCCGGGGCGCGCGGGCGACGGCCCGCTGCACCTCCTGTGGCGCGCGAGCACGGGGACGCCCCGCGTGACGGAGGGCGCGCTCCGCGACCTGCGCGCGTGGATCGAACGCGGGACCGCGCACGGCGTGCGGCTCCCGGCGACGGACGACCCGGCGGGCGCGTCGTTCACGGTCGCGGTCCGCGAACTCGGCGGCGTGCGGCCGCCGCCGCGCCCGGGCGACGGCCGCCGTGGGGGCCCGCCGCGCGGCCGCGGGACCTTCGCCGTGGCCTTCGTCGAGGAAGGCCCCATGGAGGCGGCGCTCCTCCGGCGCCGCGGCACGCTGCTCCTCGTCATCGTCGGCGCCGCGGGGCTCGGCGGCCTGCTCTCGTTCCTCCTGGCGGGACGTCTGCTCCGCCCGCTGCGCCGCGCCGCCGACGCCGCCGAGGCCATCGCCTCGCCGGAGGCGCGGCTGCCCGCCCCGGCGAGCGACGATGAACTCGGGCGCCTCGTGAACGTCCTCAACGGCATGCTCGGCCGCCTCGACGCGGCGGCGGGCCGCGAGCGGCAGTTCCTCGCGTCCGCGTCGCACGAACTGCGCCGTCCCCTCGCGTCGCTCCTCGGCGAACTTGAGCTCGCGTCGGCCGGCGGCCGCGCGCCCGACGCGCTGCGCGAGTCGATCCGCCTCGCCCGGTCCGACGGCCTCGCGATGCAGCGCCTCGTGGACGACCTGCTCCACCACGCGCGCGCCCGCGCCGACCAGCTCCCGCTCCGGCCTCGCGACGTCGCGCTCGCCGACCTCGTCGCCGAGGCGGTCGCGCGCAGCCGCCGCGCGCTGGCGCGCCCCGACGCGACGGTGGACCTCACGGGCGTGCCCGACCTCCTCCTCCACGTCGACGCCGACGCGCTCCGCCAGATCGTCGAGAACCTCGTCCACAACGCGCTCACGCACGCCGGGCCCGCCGCGCGCGTCACCGTCGCGGCGACGCGCGGCGCCCACGGGACGACGCTCACCGTCGAGGACGACGGGCCCGGCATCCCCGCCGACGAGCAGGCCCGCGTCTTCGAGCCCTTCGGCCGCGGCGACCGCGCCCGAGCGGCGCCGGGCTACGGGCTCGGGCTCGCGATCGCGCGCGAGGTCGGCCGCGCGCTCGGCGGCACGCTCGAGGTCCGCTCGCCCGTGCGCCCCGACGACGCGACGCACCCCGGCACGCGGTTCACCCTGCGCCTGCCCACGACCGCCCTCACCGACGCCGCGCCCCCGGCGCCGGGGACGCGCCCGCGGGAGTAGGCTCGCGGCATGGCCGCGCGGCGCCCCGCACCTCCGTCCCCCGACGCCGGCCCCGTGCGCGTCGGCGTGACCGTGCGGGGCGCCGTGCAGGGCGTCGGCTTCCGGCCGTTCGCGTACCGGCTCGCCCACGACCTCGGCCTCGCCGGCACCGTGACGAACGACGCGCAGGGCGTCCGCCTCGAGGTCGAGGGGCCGCCCGCAGCCGTCGCGACGTTCGTCGCGCGCCTGCGGACCGACGCGCCGCCCCGCGCCTCCGTCCGCGACGTCGCGACGACGCCACTCGTGCCCACCGGCGTCGCCGGGTTCACGATCGTCGCGAGCGCGTGCGCCGGCCGGCCCACCGCCACCGTCCTCGCCGACGCGACGACGTGCGCCGCGTGCCTCGCGGAGGTCCTCGACCCGACCGACCGCCGGGCCCGCTACCCCTTCGGCTCGTGCACCCATTGCGGGCCCCGCTTCACGATCGTCACCGGCCTCCCCTACGACCGCGCCCGCACGACGATGGCGACGTTCCCGCTCTGCGCCGCGTGCCGCGCGGAATACGACGACCCGCGCGACCGCCGCTTCCACGCACAGCCGATCGCGTGCCCCGCGTGCGGCCCACGCCTCGCGCTGACCGACGCCACGGGGGCGACCCTCGCCACCGACGACGCCGCAATGCGCGCCGCGGCCGCGGCGCTCGACGGCGGCGCGATCGTGGCCGTGCTCGGCCTCGGCGGTTTCCACCTTCTCGTGGACGCCCGCACGGAGGCCGCCGTGGCGCGCCTGCGCGGGCGCAAGCACCGCGAGGAGAAGCCGCTCGCGCTCCTCGTCCGCGACCTCGACGCGGCGCGCGCGCTGGTCGAGGTCTCGCCCACGGCCGCCGCCCTGCTCGCGTCCGCCGAGGGGCCCATCGTCCTCCTGCCGCGCCGCCCGGACGCGCGGGTCGCGGCCGGCGTCGCACCACGCAGCGCGCGCCTCGGCGTGATGCTGCCCCCCACGCCGCTGCACCACCTCCTCGCGCGCAGCGTCGAGGGACCGCTCGTCGCCACGAGCGGCAACCGCAGCGACGAGCCGATCTGCACCGCGCCCGACGAGGCCCGCGCGCGCCTCGCGGGCATCGCCGACCTCTTCCTCGTGCACGACCGCCCCGTCGCGCGCCCGCTCGACGACAGCGTCGTCGCCGTCGCGGGCGACGTGGTCGTCCCCCTCCGCCGCGCGCGGGGCTACGCGCCGCTGCCCGTGGCTTCCCGCCGGCCCGGGCCCACGGTCCTCGCCCTCGGCGGCCATCAAAAGGTGGCGCTGGCTCTCGCGCTGGGCGACGAGGTCTTCGGCGGCCCCCACGTCGGCGACCTCGACACGCCCGAGGCGCTCGACGCCTTCGCCGCCGCCGTCCGCGACCTGCTCGCGCTCTACGACGCGCGCCCCGCCGCCCTCGCCCACGACCTGCACCCCGACTACGCGACCACGCGCTTCGCCGAGGACCTCGCGACGTCGCCCGCGCCCTGGGCCCGCGCCCTCGCCAACGTGCCGCGCATCGCCGTACAGCACCACCACGCGCACCTCGTCGCGTGCGCCGCCGAACACGGCGTCGAAGGCCCGCTCCTCGGCGCGACGTGGGACGGCGCCGGCTTCGCGCCCGACGACACGATCTGGGGCGGCGAGGTGCTGTTCGGCGATGCCCACCGCGTCGAACGCGTGGCGACCCTCTCCGGCTTCCGCCTGCCCGGCGGCGATGCCGCGGCGCGCGCGCCTTGGCGGGCCGCCGCCGGCCTCCTCGTCGCGACGCGAGGCCCGGGCGCCCTCGACGATCCTGCGCTCGCGGACGTCCCGGCGCGCGAGCGCGCGATCGTCGCGCGCCTGCTCGCCACGGGGACGAACGCCCCGCGCACGACGAGCGCCGGGAGGCTCTTCGACGCCGTGGCCGCCCTGCTCGGCGTGCGCGCGCGGTGTTCCTTCGAGGGCCAGGCAGCGAGCGAACTCGAGGCGCTCGCCGCCCCGGGCGACCACGGGACCTACGCGGTCGCGTGGGACACGTCGGCCCCCGGGCCTCGCGTCCTGGCGCTGGGGCCCGTCGTCGAGGGTCTCCTCGGCGACCGGCGGCGAGGCGTCCCCGTCGCTATGATCTCGGCACGGTTCCATGACACGCTCGCGGAGGCTCTGGTGACGCTCGCCCGTTCGCTCGCCGCCCCGCGTCTCGCGCTGACCGGCGGTTGCTGGCAAAACGTGCGGCTCCTCACGGCGACCCGCGCGCGGCTCGCGGCGGCCGGCATCGAGGCGCTCGTCCACCGGCGCGTGCCGCCGGGCGACGGCGGGCTCGCGCTCGGGCAGGCGACGGTGGCCGCCGCGCGGCTCGGAGGCTGACATGTGCCTGGGCGTCCCCGGACGGATCGAGTCGGCCACGGAGGACTCGCTCGGGATGCGCATGGGCCGCGTCTCGTTCGGCGGCATCGTGAAGGAGGTCTGCCTCGCGTACGTGCCGGAGGCGAAGGTGGGCGATCACGTCCTCGTGCACGTGGGCTTCGCGCTGAGCGTCGTCGATGAGGCGGAGGCCCGGCGCACCCTGGAGACGCTCGCCACCATGGGCGAGCTGTCGGAGCTCCGCGGCGACGCCGACGCGCCGCCGGGACGCCCGGCGCCGTGAGGCACGTCGACGAGTACCGCGACGAGGCCGCCGCCACGCGGCTCCTCGAGGCCCTCCGCCGGCGGGTGACGCGCCCGTGGACGATCATGGAGATCTGCGGCGGGCAGACACACACGCTGATCCAGGCCGGCATCGACCAGATGCTGCCCGACGCGATCACGCTCGTGCACGGTCCTGGCTGTCCGGTGTGCGTGACGCCCGTGGAGATGATCGACCGCGCCGTGACGCTGGCGCGGCGGTCCGACGTGATCCTGACGTCGTTCGGCGACATGCTGCGCGTGCCGGGCACGTTCGGCGACCTCCTCGGCGCCAAGGCCGCGGGCGGCGACGTGCGGATGGTCTACTCGCCGCTCGACGCGCTCGCGCTGGCCCGGAGACACCCCGACCGGCAGGTGGTCTTCTTCGCCGTGGGCTTCGAGACGACGGCGCCCGCCAACGCCATGGCGGCCTGGCGCGCGAAGCAGGAGGGCGTGGCCAACTTCTCGCTGCTCTGCTCCCACGTGCTCGTGCCGCCCGCCATGGAGGCGATCCTCGACGACCCGGAGCAGCGGGTGCAGGCGTTCCTGGCGGCGGGCCACGTCTGCACCGTCATGGGCTATCACGAGTACGAGCCGCTGGCCGCCCGCCACCGGCTCCCGATCGTGGTGACCGGCTTCGAGCCCGTGGACCTCCTCCAGGGCATCGCCCTGGCGGTGGACGCCCTCGAGGACGGGCGCGTCGGCGTCGAGAACCAGTACCGCCGGGTGGTCACGCGCGAGGGCAACCGCCCCGCCCAGGCGCTCCTCGCGGAGGTCTTCGAGGTGCGCGACCGCGCGTGGCGCGGCATCGGCATCCTCCCGCGCAGCGGCTACGGGCTCGCGCCCGCGTACGCCGACCTCGACGCGGAGCGGCGGTTCGACGTCGCGTCGGTGACGGCCGTGGAACCGGCGGAGTGCATCGCGGGCGAGGTGCTGCGCGGGCGGAAGAAGCCGCACGCGTGCCCCGCCTTCGGGACCCGCTGCACGCCGGAGCACCCGCTCGGGGCGCCCATGGTGTCGGCCGAGGGGGCGTGCGCGGCCTACCACCGCTACGGGCGCGGGCCCGGGGGGACGCCGACGTGAGCGACGCGCGGCCCGACTTCGGGAAACTCGCCTGCCCCGTGCCGATCACCACCGGCCCGACGGTGCAGATGGCGCACGGCGGCGGCGGCCGCATGTCGAAGGCGCTCACCGACCGCCTCTTCCTCCCCGCGTTCCGCAACGACGCGCTGGCCGCGCTCCACGACGGCGCGACGCTCGCGCGCCCCGCGGGACGGATCGCGTTCACCACCGACACGTACGTCGTCCGTCCACTCTTCTTCCCGGGCGGCGACATCGGGTCGCTCGCCGTGCACGGCACGGTGAACGACCTGGCGATGTGCGGCGCGCGCCCGCTGGCGCTCTCGGCCGGCTACCTGCTCGAGGAGGGGTTCCCGCTCGCCGACCTCGAGCGCGTCGTCGCGTCCATGCGCGACGCGGCGCTCCGGGCCGGCGTCCCCATCGTGACGGGCGACACGAAGGTCGTGGACCGCGGCAAGGGCGACGGCGTCTACCTCAACACGGCCGGGGTGGGCGTCATCCCCGAGGGCATCGAGATCGCGCCGACGCGCGCGCGGCCCGGCGACCGCATCCTGCTGTCGGGGTCCATCGCGCTCCATGGCATCGCGATCCTCTCGGTGCGCGAGGGCCTCGCGTTCGAGTCGGCGATCGAGAGCGACTCGGCGGCGCTGCACGACCTGGTGGCCGCGGTGCTCGCCGCGGGCGGCGCGGGCGTCCACGTGTTGCGCGACCCGACGCGGGGCGGCGTCTCGTCGGCGACGAACGAGATCGCGCTGTCGGCCGGCGTCGGGATGGTGCTCGACGAGCGCGCGATCCCGGTGCGCGAGGACGTGCGCGGGGCGTGCGAGATCATGGGCCTCGACCCGCTCTACGTCGCGAACGAGGGCAAGGCCATCGCGATCGTGGCGCCCGAGGTCGCCGACGCGGTGCTCGCCGCCCTGCGCGGCCATCCCCTCGGCCGCGAGGCCGCGATCGTCGGCGAGGTCACGCCAGGCCCGGCCGGCCGCGTCACGATCCGCAGTCGCGTGGGCGGCACCCGCCTCCTCGACATGATGTCTGGGGAACAACTGCCTCGAATCTGTTAGGGCCCTTCGAGCAGAGGCGGGATCTGCTTCGGGAGGGGCGGGCGCGCTGGGAGCGTGCCGGGGTTCGCGGTGACGCGAGGCCGCGAAGCGCGGCCTGCCGTCACCCTCGTCGTTCGTCGCGCCTGCTGGCGCTCCTCCTCCTCGGGCCGCGACTCAGCGGAACGGACTCCTGATACACAATCGCCGCGGCCGCTCCCACGGCCCGTCCCCTCGCGCCCGAGGAGTCAGGGAGGCCCCCTCCGCGAAGGCGCCCTGCGCGCACCCGAACACGCGGAGACGAACGGCTATGCGCGAGGCGGATCGTGCGGGTGACCGTGACCGTGACGGTGATCGTGCGCGTGATCGTGCGCGTGATCGTGCGCGTGATCGTGCGCGTGATCGTGCGCGTGATCGTGATCGTGCGGGTGCGCGGGCGCGCGGGGCAGCGCGTCGAGCCAAGCGGTCCAGGCGGCGAGCCCCTCGCCGGTCTTGGCGGAGACCTTCAGCATCCGCGGGTTCGGCATCGTGCGCGCCAACGCGTCCTCGATCTTGCGCACGTCCACGTCGAGGTGCGGCAGCAGGTCCACCTTCGTCAGCACCACAAGGTCGGCCCGCCGGAACATCACCGGGTACTTCAGCGGCTTGTCCTCGCCCTCCGTCACCGACAACGCCACCACGCACGCCGCCTGCCCGAGGTCGTAGATCGCCGGACACACCAGGTTGCCCACGTTCTCCAGGAACACGAGGTCGGCGCCCTTCGTGTCGAGTTGGTGCAGGCCGTCGTGCACGAGCCGCGCGTCGAGATGGCACGCCGCCCCCGTCGTGATCCCGAGCGACGGGATCCCCGCGTTGCGCAGGCGCTCCGCGTCGTGGTCGGTCGCGAGGTCGCCGCTCATCGCCGCCAGGCGGCGCCGCCCCCCGTACGCCTTCGCCGTCGCCTCGAGCAGCGCCGTCTTCCCCGAGCCCGGCGACCCCATGAGGTTCACCGCCACGATCCCGCGGGCCGCGAAGTGCTCGCGGTTGTGGCGCGCGATCGTGTCGTTCTCCCCTAGCAGGTGCTTGCGCACCTCCACCGGGACGAGCTCGGGGTCACCGCAGCCGCAGGTCTCACACATGGGAAGGCACTCCAGCCCACAGGATAGACGCGAGGCCCCGGACCTCGCGTTCGGGGCCTCGCGTCCCGGGTGGCCGGCTCGGTAGGCTTGCCCTCCCCGCACCGCCGGAGCCCCGCCCCCATGCACGAATACGGCATCGCCTCGTCGCTCCGCCGCATGGTCGAAGCCGAGGCCCGCGCGGCACACGCCCGCCGCGTCGTGCGCGTCGAGATCCGCGTCGGCGACGCTGCAGGCGTCGAACGCAACCTGCTCGCCACCGCCTGGGAACAGGTGCGGGCCGGCGGCCTCACGGACGGCGCCGAACTCAAGATCGTTGCGGTCCCCTCCCGCTGGGTGTGCGGACTGTGCCGCACCCCGGTGGGAAACGACGGCCCCCTGCGATGCGAGGCCTGCGGCATCGGGGCCGTGCTCGACGGGGGCGACGACCTCTTCTTGGATCGGCTCGAGGTTGAACGCGCCGAAGACGGCCCCTGAGGGCCCCCTCGAGCCGCCGGGGAAGACGGGCCCACGGGGCTTCCGGCCCGTGAAACGGGGCGGTTCCCGGCGATCCGACGCATTCGTAGCGTCTCCGTAGCGTCTCCGTAGCGTCTCCGTCGCGTCTCCGTCGTGGCGCAACACATCAGCAGCAAACTGCATGTCGATCGGCGCCCCCTGCGATTTGCCTCGGACCGAGATTCGCAGCAGTCCTCCCGGTACGTCGTGCGCAGAGGGCGCCGATCGTCGGCGCTCGCGCGCTCTGCGAGGTCGCCATGACATACGCCGAGACCGGGTCGATCGGGGACGCGCTCCTCCGCAGCGGCGTCAGCCGCCGCGTCCTGCTCGAGTTCGCGGGCAAGTTGATGGTGGCGGCCCCCGCCGGCCTCGCCCTCGCCGCCCAGTGGAGCCCGGAGGCGGTGGCCGAGGAAATCGCGAAGGCCCGGCGGCCCTCGGTGATCTGGCTGCACTTCCAGGACTGCACCGGCTGCACCGAGACCCTCCTGCGGGCGAGCAAGCCCGACCTCGGCGACCTGATCCTCAACCTGATCTCGCTCGACTACCACGAGACGGTGATGGCGGCGTCGGGCAAGCAGGCGGAGGCGGCGCTGCGCGACGCGATGACGCAGAACGCCGGCAAGTACATCTGCGTCGTCGAGGGGTCCATCCCCACGAAGGACCAGGGGATCTACATGAAGCTCGCGGGCCGCCCGGCCCTCGAGGTGCTGGCCGACGTCGCGGGGAAAGCCGCGGCGGTCATCGCCATCGGCTCGTGCGCGTCGTGGGGCGGCGTCCCGTCGGCCGGGATCAACCCCACCGGCGCCGTCGGGGTCGACGCGCTCTTGAAGGACAAGCCCATCGTCAACGTGCCCGGCTGCCCGCCGAACCCGTACACGTTCCTCGGCGTCGTCCTCCAGTACGCGACCGCGGGCACCCTCCCCGCGCTCGACGCCGAGAAGCGGCCGCTCTTCGCCTTCGACCGCTACATCCACGACCACTGCCCGCGCCGCGCCCACTTCGACGCGGGCCGGTTCGCGCGGCAGTTCGGCGACGAGGGGCACCGCCACGGGTACTGCCTCTACCCGTTGGGCTGCAAGGGCCCGATCACCCACGCCGGCTGTTCCACGCGCCACTTCAACGAGTTGCCCGAGGTGTGGCCCATCGGGATCGGCGCGCCGTGCGTCGGCTGCACCGAGCGCAACGTCGCGTTCAAGATCCCGATCTTCGAGACGTCGGCTGTCCCGGCCCCGACGCCGTCGGCGCAGTACCCGGAGATCCGCCCGGAAACCGGCACCGTGAGCGCAGTGGCCACGGGCATCGTCGGCGCGGTGGTCGGCGCCCTCGCGGGCGCGGCCTACGTCGCCAGCAAGCGGTTCTCGAAGGTCGCCGGCGACGAGGCGGTCCCGGGCGCCCCCGCCGGCGACGGCGGCAAGGGTGGAAAGGGGGTGTGACGTGATCCTGCTCTCGCGCCGCCACCTCCTCCGGACCGTCGGGACCGGCCTCTCCACCGCCGCGGTCGGCGGGGCCGCGGCCGTCGCCGCCGCGCCGGCCGCGCTCGCGGCCCCCCGCACGGCCCCGGCCGACGCGGTCGGGATGCTCTACGACACGACCAAGTGCATCGGCTGCAAGGCCTGCGTCGCCGAGTGCGCGAAGGTCAACGACCTCGTGCCCGACACCGAGCTCTCCGGCGGCCTCTGGCAGATGCCGGCCGACCTCAACACCCAGACGAAGAACATCATCAAGCTCTGGGCCGACCCGGCCACGGGCCAGACGTCGTTCGTCAAGCGCCAGTGCATGCACTGCGTCGATCCCGCGTGCGTCTCGGGCTGCCCGTTCAACGCCCTCCAGAAGGGCGCGCTGGGGATCGTCGGCTGGGACGGCGCGCGGTGCATCGGCTGCCGGTACTGCGAGGTCTCGTGCCCGTTCGAGATCCCGAAGTTCGAGTGGAAGAAGTTCAACCCGAAGATCGTGAAGTGCGAGCTGTGCCGGCACGTGCTCGACCGCGACGGGCAGCCCGGCTGCACGCGGGTCTGCCCCACCGGCGCGGTCGTGTTCGGCCGGCGCACCGACCTGCTCGCCGACGCGAAGGCCCGGGTCGCCGCCCACCCCGGCACGTACCACCTCGACCACGTGTACGGCGAGACCGAGGCCGGCGGCACGCAGGTGCTCTACCTGTCCCACGTCCCGTTCGAGAAGCTCGGCCTGCCCGCGCTGCCCGACCGCTCGGTCCCCACGGGGCTGCGCCACGGCGGCGTGGCCTTGAAGCTCATCGCGCTCCCGGTCGTCCTCTACGGCGTCTTCCTCGGGTTCTTCCGGCGCAACTGGAAGGTCCACGAGGAGGAGGCCGCCCGCCTGAAGGCCGAGAAGGGCCTCGAGGAGCAGCTCTGATGGCCCGCCCCGCCTCCCGCGCAACGCCCCTCGGCGTGCCCCTCGGCGTGCCGCTCGGCGCGCCCCTCGGCGTGCCCCTCGCCCCTCCCCACGCCAGCGTGATCCATCGCTGGCAGCGCGGGGTCTCGGTCCGCGAGGTCCCGCTCGTCACGCCCTGGTTCCTCCTGTTCGCCGGCTTCTTCGTCGTCGGCACGGCGATCGCGGCCTTCCGCCTCTTCGGCGGCTCCCTCGCGTCCTTCGCCGCCATGACCGACGTCTACGCGTGGGGCGTCTGGAAGACGTTCAACGTCATGGCGCTCACCGCGCTCGGCAGCAGCGCCCTCGCCGTGGGCCTCGCGGCGTGGGTGCTCGGACGCCACCGCCTCCACAGCGTGATGCGCACCGCGCTCGTCACGAGTTTCCTCTTCTACACCACCGCCCTGCTCGGCCTGCTCACCGACGTCGGCCGGCCGTGGAACTTCTGGAACCTGCGGCTCCCCTGGCGCTGGAACACCGAGTCGGCGCTCTGGGAGGTCGCGCTCGCGATGCCGGTCTACTGCGCCTTGTTCCTGCTGTACGAGAACGGGCCCATGGTGGTCGAGAAGCTCTGGAACGCGCGGTCCGACCGCGTCCGCGGCTGGGTCCGCACGTGGCACCCCCGCATCCGCAAGACCTACCCGTTCGTCGTCCCCTTCGCCTACGTCCTCCCCATCATCCACCAGTCGTCCCTCGGCGGGCTGATGGTCCTCGCGGGCCACAAGGTCCACCCGCTGTGGCAGACCGACCTCCTGCCCCTCCTCTACCTCGTCCAGGCGCTCATCTGCGGGTTCGGCAGCGTCATCGTGGTCCTCATGACGTCGTGCCTCGTCTGGCGGCGCCCCCTCGACGTGAAGGTCCTCGGCGAGCTCGCCAACCTCATGTCGTGGACGACGCTCGGCTGGCTCGTCCTGCGGCTCGGCGACGTCGTCGTCCGCGGCCGCGTCGGCGACGCCCTCGCCATGGACGCGTTCGGCGTCCTATTCCTTGCCGAGACGGCGGCGGTCGCCGTCCCGGCCCTCGTCCTGCGCTCGGCGCACCTGCGCGAGACGCCCCGGGCGTTGTACACGATGGCGCTCCTCGCCTGCCTCGGCGGGATCGCCTACCGCTTCATCCCGACGACGCTCGCGTACGCCCCGGGGGCGGGCTCGACGTACTTCCCCGCGGTGCCCGAGATCGTCATCACCCTGGGGCTGGTCGCGACCGTGGTCGGTGCGTTCAGCCTCGTCGTCAAGCGGTTCGCCGTGCTGCCGGCGCCGCTCGAGTCCTGGCACCACGCGGTCGAGCACGACTCGCACGCCCACCCCTCGCACCGGAGCGACGCCCATGGCCACGCGGTTCACGATTGACCCCATCACCCGGATCGAGGGACACCTGCGCATCGACGTCGAGGTGGCCGACGGCAAGGTCGGCAAGGCCTGGTCGTCGTGCACCATGTGGCGCGGGATCGAGAACATCCTACTCGGACGCGACCCGCGCGAGGCGTGGCTCTTCACCCAGCGCTTCTGCGGCGTCTGCACCACCGTCCACGCCATCGCGTCGGTGCGGGCCGTCGAGGACGCGCTGAAGCTGCAGATCCCCGCCAACGCGCAGTACATCCGTAACCTGATCCTGGCGGCCCACGGCCTCCACGACCACATCGTGCACTTCTACCACCTGTCGGCGCTCGACTGGGTGGACGTGACGAAGGTGCTCGAGGCCGACCCGGCCAAGACGTCGGCGCTCGCGGAGTCGGTCTCGGGCTGGACCGGCAACTCCACGAAGCAGTTCGCCGCTGTGAAGCAGAAGATCGCGGCGTTCGTCGGCAGCGGCCAGCTCGGGCCCTTCGCCCACGGCTACTGGGGCCATCCGGCCATGACGCTCTCGCCGGAGGTCAACCTCCTCGCGACGTCGCACTACTTCCAGGCGATCGACGTGCAGCGCAAGGCCAACCAGGTGGTGGGCATGCTGGGCGGCAAGACGCCCCACATCCAGAACCTCGCGGTGGGCGGCGTGCAGAACGCCATCAACCTCGACAGCCTGGCCACCCTGAACATGGACCGCCTCTACGCCATGAAGGTGCTCCTCGACGAGGTCACCCCGTTCGTACACGAGGTCTACTTCGTGGACGCGTGCGCCGTGGCGGCGTTCTACGCCGACTGGTTCGCCATCGGCGCCGGGACCGGCAACTACCTCGCGGTCCCCGACCTCCCGACCGACGCGGCCGCGACGAAGTTCGACCTGCCCGGCGGGACGATCCTCGGCGGCAAGCTCGACCGCGTCCGCAGGATGACCGACTGGAACGACGAGACCTTCCGCAAGGCGGTCGCCGAGGACGTCTCGCACGCCTGGTACCGCGGCGGCAAGGGCGCCCTCCACCCCCACCAGGGCGAGACGGTGCCCGAGTACACCGACTGGCAGGAGGAGGGCAAGTACTCGTGGGTGAAGGCCCCGCGCTACGACGGCCAGCCCATGGAGGTCGGCCCGCTCGCCGACATCCTGATCGGGTACGCGGCGGGCGACGCCCGCACGAAGCAGTGGACCGACAAGGCCTTGGCGACGGTCTCCGCCCTGGCGGGCAAGCCCGTGACGATCGACATGATGAAGTCGACCATGGGCCGACACCTCGCCCGTGCGATCCGCTGCGCGATGCTGGCCGAGCTCGCGGTCGAGCACTGGCAGCGGTTGGCCGACAACGTGCTCAAGGGCGACACGAAGACCTTCGAGCCCTTCACGATGCCGCGCCACGAGGTGCAGGGCGTGGGGATGCACGAGGCCCCGCGCGGCACACTCTCCCACTGGGTCGTGCTCGAGGGCGGCAAGATCAAGAACTACCAGGCGGTGGTGCCCACCACCTGGAACGCGAGCCCGCGCGACGAGCAGGGGGTCGTCGGCCCCTACGAGGCCGCGCTGCTCGGCACCCCGGTCGCCGACGCCGAGAAGCCGCTGGAGGTGCTGCGCACCGTCCACTCGTTCGACCCGTGTATGGCCTGCGCGTGCCACACCTACGACGCGTCGGGGCGCGAGGTCGCGTCGGTGAGGGTCCTGTGAGACGGGACGGCGCCGTGCGGATCGCGGTCCTGGGGCTCGGGAACGTGCTCCGCCGCGACGACGGCGTCGGCCCCGCCGTCGTGGCGCACCTCGAGGCGCGCTACGACGTGCCCGCCGACGTCGAGGTGCTCGACCTCGGCACGCCGGGCCTCGACCTCGTCGACCAGCTCGTCCACCGCGACGCGGTCGTCTTCGTGGACGCGATCGTTCACCCGGGCGCGGCCGGCTCGGTGCACGTCCTCACGCCGGCCGCGCTCCGAGGGTCCGTCGGCAGCATCGCGCCGAGCCCGCGGATGACGTCCCACGAGGCCGGAGTGGACGACGCGCTCGTCCTCGCCGCCATGGACGGCCGCGGCCCCCGCCACGTCCGCATGGTCGGCGTCGTGGCACAGGACCTCGGCGACGGCCCCGGCTTCTCCGCCGCGGTCGAGGCCGCGCTCCCGGCGGCGTGCGCGGCGGTGCTCGCCGAGTTGGCGACTCTCGGCATCGTCGCGACGCCGCGCGCGGTGCCGCGTCCAGACACGGCGTGGTGGCGCACGTTCGCCACCGAGGTGATCGCGGCCGCGCTCCCCACCTGACCGCGCCGGGCCCGCGGCGAGCGCGGGACGCGACGGTAGGCCCGCGGGCCCCTACCATGCGCGAGCCATGGACTCCCCCCTCGCCTCGCTCCCGTCCGTCGCCGACGTCGCCCACGTCCGCGGCGCGGCCTCGCGTCCCGACGCGCCGCCCGACCTGCTCCTCGAGGTCCCCCACGGGGCCACGCGAACGGCCCATTTCGACGCGCTGCGGGCCGACCTCGTCGGCGCCTACGCCGACGACCTCCGCGACTTCTTCTTCGTCAACACCGACGTCGGCGCCCCCGAACTGGCGCAGCGGATCGCAGAGCGCTTCGTCGCGGCCGAGCCGACGCGCACGGCGGTGGTCGTGCGCTGCCTCGTGCCCCGCACGTTCGTCGACTGCAACCGCATCATCGCGCCGGACGCCGTCGGCGCGGCGAGCCGCCCCGGGCAGATGACCCCGGGCCTCATGCCGTGGGTGCGCGACGACCACGACCGGGGCCTGCTGCTCGCCCGCCACGCCGCCTACGTCGCGCTCGTCGAGCGCGCCGCCGACGCGACCCTCGGCCCCACGAACCGCGGGGGCCGCGCCCTCATGGTCCACACGTACGCGCCCCGCACCGTCGACGTCGCCGTGGACGAGCACATCGTCGCGAGCCTCCACGACGCGTACCGCCCCGAGGTCGTCGAGCGCTGGCCCCTCCGCCCCGCCCTGGACCTGATCACCCGCACGCCCGAGGGCGCGATCCTCGCCGACGCGGGGCTCGTCGCGCGCCTGCGTGCGGCGCTCACGCCGCTCGACGTCGCCGTGGCCGAGAACGAGGCCTACGGCTTGCACCCGAGCACGACCGCCGCGGCGCTCGCCGCGCGCTTCCCGGGCCGCACGCTCTGCTTCGAGGTCCGGCGCGACCTCCTCGTGCGGAGGTTCACGCCGTTCGCCGAGATGACGACCGACCCGGACGCCGTGGACCGGTGGGCGGCGCCGATCGCGTCGGCGCTCCGGACGGCCTGACGACGCGGTACGCGAGGGACCGGGCCTCGCGTCCCGGGACGCGAGGCCCGCGCGTTTTCAGCGGAGCGGCGGTGAAGGATCGATGATTCCGTCACCGCCGCGAAGCGTGGGCCTGCGGGGGCCGGCCGCCCAGCGGGTTTCCGGGGGCCTTGCCCACCGGAAACCGAGCGAAGACGATCTCTTCGGAAGGTCAGTGCGTGAGCGCGGCGAACGCGTCGCGCGACGGGGCGAGCCACGCCTCGATCTCGGCGCGCCACGCCGCAGCGAGCGCACGGTGCTCGTCGCCGCGCTCGCTGTGGGCCCGCCACGCGAGGCCGATCCGCCGGCCGGCTCGGCGGTCGCGATCGAAGAGCTGAACCCCGAGGAGGCGCTCGAGGTCGCGCACCTGGACGCTGAGCGTCGACTGCGACACGACGAGCTTGCGGGCGGCGTCGTGGAAGTTGAGCGTCTCCGCGACGGCGACGAGGGCCTCCAGTGGGCGGGTGGTGGGTAGCGCTCTCATCCGCCCCGAAGACACGACACGCGCGCGGTCCGGGCCCCCGCGCTCCCCGTCCGCGTCCGCGTCCGCGTCAACGTCGACGTCAACGTCAGCGCGCGCGGTCGGTCCGCGGGCGCGGACCGGTGGCCCGCCCGCCGATGGAGGCCGACGGCGGCGGCGACCCCGACGGCGCGGCGCCGTTCGCCCCGGCCTTCGGGCCCACCGCGGGCCTCACCGCGGGCCCCACCGCGGGCCCCACCGCGGGCCCCACCGCGGGCCCCACCGCGGGCCCGCTCGTGGGATCGTCGTCGCCGTCCGTCGCCGCGGGCCGCCGTGCGTCGAACGCCGTCTGCGCCGCGAGGACCTCGCCGATGTGGGCCTCGGCCCACGTCCGGATCGAGCCGAGCAGCGACACGAGCGTGCGCCCGAGGTCGGTGAGCGCGTAGTCGACGCGCCGCGGCGTCCCCGGATGCTCGGTCCGCGAGACCACGCCGTCGCGCTCGAGGCCGCGCAGCGTCTGCGTGAGCACCTTCTGTGAGATGCCGGGGACGACCCGCCGCAGCGCGGTAAAGCGCTGGGCGCCCGCCGACAGCCGCCCGACGAGCAGCACGGTCCACTTGTCGCCGATCCGGTCGAGGACCAGCCGCGTCGGGCAGTGCGGCGCGTAGACGTCGGGCGCGGGACCGCTCGCGGGGTTCATGGGTCCGAGCATACGGGTCCCGCAGGGGGGCGGCAGTCGGCCCCCGTAGGATCCGCTCCGCCCCCGGAGACGCCCATGGCCGGTTCCCTCCTCCCCTACCTCCCGCTGGCCCTCGGCGCGCTCGCCGCGATCCGCCTGCGCTTCGCGGCCGACACCGCCCCGGTCACCCCGGAGGTCCGCGACGACGGGAAGCCCAAGGGGCCTACGGTCGTCGGAATCCTGGTCTTCGAGGGCGTCGAACTCCTCGACTTCACGGGCCCCGCCGAGGTCTTCGCGATCGCGGGCCACGGCTCGATGTTCAAGGTCGTGACCGTCGCGGAAACGACGGTCCCGTTCGCCACCATGGGCGGCCTCACCTTCACGCCGTCCCACACGTACGCCGACGCGCCGCCGCTCGGCGTCCTCGTGGTCCCGGGCGGCAACATGCGCTCGGTCTCCACCGCCGGGATGGCATGGCTGAAGACCACCGCCGCCGCCACCCCCATCACGATGTCGGTGTGCATGGGCTCGATGCTGCTCGCCCGCGCGGGCCTGCTCGCGGGCCTCGAGGTGACCACGCACCACTGGAGCCACGAGCACCTCCAGGCGACGGTGCCCACTTGCCGCGTCGTCGCGGGCAAGCGCTTCGTCGACGCGGGCCGCATCGTGACGACGGCGGGCGTCACCGCAGGAATCGACGGCGCGCTCCACGTCGTCGGCCGCCTTCACGGCGCCGAGGCCGCGACCTGGGCGGCGAAGGAATGGCTGGAGCACCCGACGCCGCCGTCCTGACCCCTCCGCCCTGACCCTGCCGCCCTGACCCTGCCGTGCGGACCGCAACGGGGGCCCGGGACGCGAGGCCCGGCCCGCGGCGCGCCTCACGCGGGCCCGGACGGATTCACCGTGACCGCGAGGCCGCTCGCGCGACGACGTCGTGGAGGCCCCATGCGTCCGCCCGAGATGCGCTTCGAGATGTTCGCCGCCGCCTCGCGGACCGACGCCGACCGCGACGCCCGTTGGGCTGCCGCCGTCGCGGCGGTCGCGGCGGTCGCGACCACGTGCCCGGAACTCGTCGGCGCCCCCGGCGACGTCCTCCGCGACGCCCGCGTCCTGCGCATCGCGTTCGGCGCGATCGACGTCTTCGTCTTCCCAGCCAGCTTCGCCGCGCTCTTCGACGGCATGGCCGTGCCGATCTGGGGCTGGCGGCTGTCCGACGAGGACGCCCCGCTCGACGCCTGGACGGAGGTCGAGGAGGTGGAGGGCTCCGGAGACGCCGACGACGGGTGGCAGATGGAGCCCACCGTGATCGTCGAGTTCGTGCTGCATCGCGGACGACTCGCGGCCGCGTTCCCGGCGGGGACGCCCGGTCCGGAACGCTTCGACGACCATGCCGCGTCCAGCGTGATCGACGCGCTCGTCGGCGCCCTCGGGCGGCGGATGATCCGGCACGTGGCGCGCCACGGGACGCCCGACACCGCGGAGGTCGATGGCCTCGAGCGGCAGCTCCTCGCGGCGTTCGGCGACGGGCCTCGCGTCGCGGCCGTCGGGCCCCTCGGGCCGAACCCCGGCACGCGGAGCCTCGGGCCACGGGAAGCTGGGCCACGGGACGCTGGGCCACGGGACGCTGGGCCACGGGACGCTGGGCCACGGGACGCTGGGCCACGGGACGCTGGGCCACGGGACGCTGGGCCACGGGACGCTGGGCGGAGCCTCGGCCCGCGCGGAGCGCCAAACGCGGGCGATGGCGAACGCGGGCCCCGGTGCCCCGACAGGGCCGCATCGCCCTGAATCGGTATCCTCGGGACACGATGCCCGCCGACGCCGAATCGCCCGTTCCCGCCGACCCCGTGCTTGCCGCCCTCGCCGACCTCCGTCCCGAGGGCGCCCCGTGGCCCCCGCCGGACTGGGTGCGGGGCCTCGTCGGCCTCGCGGACCTCGAGCTTGTCGTCGCCGACGCGCGCGCCGCTCCCGACCTCGCGGTCCGGTGGATGACGGCGATGCTGACCGACGATGGGCGCGACACGCTCGCCGACGTCAGGGCCGGGGATGCGCCGGCGCATGCCGCGTGGGTCCTCGGTCAGTTGTCCCTCTCGGACGAGCGCCTCCTGGAGACGACGGTCGACTCGCTCCTCGCGGCGCTCCTC
>Ga0163144_10010876_pt1 | contig 19333 bp, 19 predicted proteins | sample OliLak19BULKMAT1_FD_123175 | JGI IMG/M metagenome (GOLD analysis project Ga0163144, IMG submission 123175) | Freshwater microbial mat bacterial communities from Lake Vanda, McMurdo Dry Valleys, Antarctica - Oligotrophic Lake LV.19.BULKMAT1 | ecosystem: Environmental > Aquatic > Freshwater >... | reverse complement strand
TGCGTCTTGATACCGGTTATATGGAAGGCAACGACGTTTCCATTCAATTTGATCCTATGATTGCAAAGTTGATTGTTTGGGATGAAGATCGAAGCCGTGCGATCGCAAAAATGCAAGAAGCGTTAAACGATTATCCTTTTTTAGGCATGATTAATAATGTTGATTATTTAAAAAGAGTGTTGGGACATAAAAAATTTATTAGTGGTGATACTTTAACTAGTTTTGTGCAAACTTATGAAAAAGATTTGGCGCCTAAAGATGTTCCGGATGAAATAAAAAAAGTGGCAGAGTTTGCTGCTAAGTTTATTCAGCAAAATGGGCCAGCAGTTTCATCTTCATTATGGCAAGAATTAGGAAGTGGAAAGTTATGAGTGAATTACAATTAAAAAACTTTGGCAAAATAGCCGGCCGCATGGCCATCAAAAATGAATTAACCGGTGAAATCTACCGAGTGGCAATTGTCGATGTCGATGGCGCCAAACACGTATCCATCGGCGACTACAATTTCTTTTTGGCCAGCAACTCTCAAAAAAAACAAAAGTCCGAACAAAATGGCCCCATGATTTCTCCTATGCCTGGAAAAATTATCAAAATTAATATTGCTGTTGGTGATAAAGTTAAAAAAGGCGACGTTTTATTAGTGATGGAAGCGATGAAAATGGAACACTCGATTAAAGCTAACCGCGACGGCGTGATCGAATCCATTGCCGTTAAATTAGCTCAGCAGGTAACGGCCAGCGCTGAGCTAGTTAAGATTTCAAATTAAATTAAAACTTTTCGACGATCTCTTCGGCAAAATGCACTGAAACTAATTGGCCAGCAAAACCCATTAGATCTTTTCCCGAGGCCATCGCCTCTGGCGTTGCCATCGAAGTTTTAAAAGCTTCTTTATTTTCAAAACACAATTCGGCAATGATATGTAAATCAGATTTTCCGCTAGGAGTGCCGAAAACTTTATTCATTCTGACTTCTTTAAGACCAGGAATTTTTCTAGTGATAGGCATATGAGTTTTTTCATAATGCTCCGTAAATTTAATCATGTCAGCTGGAACTTTATAGATGGCAATAAGTTTATACATGAGATCTCCTTTAATTTATTTTAAATAACCGCGCGCCATTTGATCGCGCTCAATAGCATCAAACAGTGCCTGGAAATTTCCTTCGCCAAAACCTTGATGTTTTTTTCTTTGAATAAATTCAAAAAATAGAGGGCCAATATAAGTGTCGGTAAAGTTTTGAATCAGGTATCCTTCTTTGTCGCCATCAACTAACAGCTGACGAGCTTCTAAAACTTTTGGATCCTCATCCACTTTAAAACCGCGTTTACTGATGTCTTGATAATAGGTGCTAGGAATTTTTAAAAATTTTATGCCGCGCTTTTGCAGATCTTCAACAGTTGCGATAATATTGGAACAGGTAAGAGCAATGTGTTGTACGCCTGGGCCTTTGTGCACATCTAAAAATTCTTGAATTTGTGATTTTGATTTATTGGACTCAGGCTCATTAATGGGAATGATCACGACGCCATTAGGCAGCTGTACTACTTTTGAATTTAATCCGGTTTTTTTACCCTTGATATCAAAGTAGCGCGTCACTTCAAAACCAAAAATATCGTGATAAAATTTTACCCATTTTTCGAGTTCACCGCGAGGAACATTATTAGTTAAATGATCAATGCGCGCGCAGCGAGAGGCGAGTGGACGTGCTTTCGGGTCTTCTTTTAGTTTTTTATAGCTAGCGCGAAAATAATTTGCCGGTCTTTCTACAAATTCATTCCATACGTCGCCAAAACCTTGAATACAACCGGTCTTAAACATGCCATTGGCACTTTTATAAGATTTAACATCTTTAACAATTTTTGCGCCGCGAGCTTTGGCCTCTATCATGGCCGCTTCCACGTCCTCCACTAAAAAAGAAATTTTGGAAACGCCTTCACCGTGTTTTTTTAAGTAGCGCTGGGAGTGAGAGCCAGTCGAAGGGTTGGCGATCAAAACAAAACGTACTTGGCCTTGCGAAAAAACCACCGAATTTAATTTTTTATTTTCATGAGTAATTTGAAATCCAAATTGGTAAAAAAGTTCAGCGATTTTGCCATCCAGTTTTTGCGTACAAAATTCTAGATGATCAATGCCTAGGATACCTAAAGGATTATGGTTTTTGGCCTCTTTAATGGTTTGTTCTTCTAATTCTTTCATAACAACTATTTTAAGGACTTAAATGATTATGACAAACGTCTTTTAAGTGGCGCAGAACACAGGTGGATAGTTATTGTCGGATAATCGCCAGTCTGTTACTTTGCGGCGTTCGAGTCCACACAACATTTTTTGGGGGTACTTATGAAATTATTCGTTCTTACAATCGCCTTAATCTCTTCTATGTCAGCGATGGCATTAACAGGATCTTGTTCTGGTAAAATTAGTGATACTGCAGCTTCGCTTTGTATTCAAATCGATTCAGCTAATCCTGCGCATATGGATTCTTTAAAGCTAAACTGTGATGGTACTTGGAGTGACGCAGCTTGTGCTGCTGGTGCTCAAGGAATTTGTAGCGCTCAAGATGCTGATCAGGGCATTGCTATCAATGTCTCACTCTATAATGCGACTGCAGAAATGCTAGCAAATGGCAAAGCTTCTTGCGAAAATGATGGTGGGACTTGGCACTAAAAACATGCTAAAATTTCTGGCATGTCTGATTCGAAAAATTTACAAATTTTAAACGGCAACGAGCTCATCGTTCAAGGTGCGCTCGAAGCCGGTTTTTCGCTTTATACTGGTTATCCCGGTTCCCCTCTGGCCGATTATTTTAATATTCTCTATGAAAAAAAAGAGGAATTAAAAACGCGCGGGATTCGTGTGGTGATCGCCAACTCTGAGGCCAATGCTGCGGCCATGGCGTCCGGAGCAAAACAGGCCAATCGCGATTGTATCGTGGCGATGAAATCCATGGGATTGCATGTCGCCAGTGATGCCCTCATGGTGGGAAATTTTGCTAATCCAGGAAACGCTGGCGTAGTGGTAGTGGTGGGGGACGATCCTTGGTCATTATCAACTTCAGCTCCAGCTGATTCGAGATTTTTATATAAACATTTACACATGCCTTTTTTAGCTCCTAGTACGCCGCAAGAATTAAAAGATTGGATAAAAATTGCGCTCGAAATTTCCCGAGAGTCATCGCTTTACGTGGGTGTTTTAGTTAACACTTATATGGCCGAAGGTGGAGGGCGCGTAGAAATTGGTATCGAAGCAAAAGTTTCTCCTGAAAAAGTGCATTTTAATCCGGAAAAATTTAATCTGGCACAAAATGTGATGGTGCCGCCTAATTCTTTTTTTGCTGATGAGGCGATGATTAAAAAACGTTTTCCACTGGCCGAAAAAATTTTAAAAGAAAAAAAATTAGATCAAACTTTTGGAAATAGTAATGCGAGTATTGGTATCATGGCCTCTGGACTTGATTTTGAAATTGCAAAACAAGTTTTAGAAGAGCTGGATTTATTAAAAGTGGTGGCCTTATATAAAGTGGCAGCGCCTTATCCTTTAGTGGAAGATCATTTAGTGCCATTTCTTAAAAAATTAAATCATATCGTCGTGATTGAGGAAAAGAGAGCATTTTTAGAGGGAGAATTAAAATCCCTGATGCTTAAAAATCAAATCAACATAGAAGTTTTAGGCAAAGAATTTAGAGAGCAAGAAGGTTTTCCCGCTCACGGCGGATTAAATTTTGATGTAGTGTTAAACGGACTGCACAGAGTTTTTGATGTTATCATGCCTACACTATCAGATGAGTTTAAAAAACATCGGCCAACAAATTGTGAGTTAACTGGTTTTTCTTTACCTAAAAGACTGCCGACTTTTTGTCCCGGCTGTCCGCATCGTGAGACTTTAAGTTTACTGAAAGAATTGCGAGGGGAATTAAAAGAAAAAAATATTCATTTAATTAGTCATGGCGATGTCGGTTGTTATTCATTATCTTTTTTGGAACCTTTTAAAGAGATGCATAATCTCTCGGCGATGGGACAAGGCGGAGCGCTGGGCGCGGGGATGGATTTATTTTCCACCAATCCTTCCGTCGTTTTGATGGGGGATTCAACTTTTTTTCATTCGGGATTAACCGATATTTCAAACTCAGTGCAAACCGGCCATAACATTACTTATATTATTTTAGACAATTCCAATACCGCCATGACGGGCCATCAAATGACTCCGCGAAGTGGTGAGAGTGTGGAAGGCGAAGTGCGCCCACTACAAGATATTGCCACTATTGCTAAAGGTTTAGGTATAAAGGAAATTCTAGAAGTAAATCCTAGCGATCGTTATTTTTATAAAAATAAATTAGCTGATTATATTCAAAGACCTGGTACCAAAGTTATTATTTCAGATAAAGAATGTGCTTTAACTTTTGGTGCCAAACAAAAAATTGCAGAGCGCAAAATATTTGCAGAAGGTGAGACACTAAAACAAAAAGTTTTTTTTCAGGTCAATTCTCTGGCCTGTGAAGATTGCCGCGTGTGTGTAGAGATGACTGGCTGTCCTGGATTATCACAAACTGAAGATGCCTATGGCCCTAAAGTGATGATTGATCCTCAAATTTGTGTCGCCGATAGTTATTGTACTAAATTAAAGGCCTGTCCCAGTTTTGAAAAAGTAATTGTGGAAGATTTTCATCCACAAAAATTTAAACAAGAATTAAGTTATGTCAGTAGTGATATATTACCATTGCCTAAAATTACTAAAACCCTAGATTTTATTGCTAAAAATAATCCGTGGCGGGCAGTGGTGGTTGGCGTGGGAGGAACGGGTATCACGACTATCTCTCGCATTATTGCCGAAGCCGCGCGCGAGATGGATGGACATAATGATTTAAGTTTCAAATTTGTCGATCAAAAGGGATTGGCGCAAAGAAACGGGAGAGTTCTCGGGCATTTGGCAATTTATCCTAAGCATTTATCGCAAGGGTCAGTGATTGCTAACGGTATGGCCGATGTGATTTTATCTACCGACCTTTTAGATGGCGCTAGTTCATTAAACTTTTTATCTGCTACTGGGAAATTAGTTTTAGATAATGATTATCAAATACCGCTGTCAATGGTTTTGGACCGTGAGCAAAAAACCGCCAAAGATTTAAAAAGTGATTTGACAATTGAGTTGCAAAAAAAGTTGGGTGCGAACTTGTATTTATTTAGTGCCAAAGATTTAAGTTTTGCGCGTTTTGGAAAAAATGTTTATTCCACCGCGATTATTTTAGGCGGAGCTTTTCAAATCGGAGCGTTGCCTTTTTCTTTAGATAATTTTAGAAAAAGTTTTGAGACAGTGATTCACCCCAGTGAATTTAACGCCAACTGGTTAAGTTTTACTATGGGAAGAGAGTTAGTTTATTACGGCGAAAAATGGGTGCGTGAAAAATATGGTTTAACTAAAGTTGATGAAGACGAAAAAATGCTTAAAAACTTTTCACAAAGTGTGTATGAGGCTTTTTTTCTGACTAGTCAGAAGGTGCTGCAACAACAAAAGTTTTTGACCGCGTTAGCGGAATTAAAATTAATATGTCCGAATATCCCAGAAGTTCATCTGGCGCAATACTTACACGATATTATTATTTATGATGGAAAAATATTACATCAAGAATTTATTGATCGAGCTGCTGAACTTAAGGCAATTTATGCCAATGAAAGTGATTTCAAGTTGGCCCTAAGGATTTTGGCCAAAACATTTTTTGTTAAAGATGAAGTTTTGGTTTCTCATTATATGATTTCGCCATTAGTTCGTGCCCAAAATGAAAAAAAATATAAAGATTTGGGTAAACGCTATAAAGTTCATCGCATGAATCGCCCGCGCTTTGATATTGGAAGTTTTAAAATTGAATTTGATATAAATCCTAAAGACTATATGCTTAAGGTCATGCGGCACCAACGTTGGGTGCGCACCGCTTTTCCACTATGGCACAAAGAAGAGCGCGATATTTCCAGTAAAATTCACCATAAACTTTTATCAAAGACGCTAACTCGGAATGAACTTTTCGAAATGGATAACATCAAGGGGTACCGAGAAGTTCGCTATAAAAAAGCTAAAGTTTTATGAAGGAATCAGTTGCCGTCATATTAGCGCATCAAGATAAAATCTATTGTATTAAAAGACAAAACTATCTTAGCGTCTTTCCTGGTTATTTCTCTTTTCCTGGTGGTAAGGTTGATTTGAGCGACGCAGCTGATTTTTATCCCTCAATACCCTCACGTATTTTGGGCGCGATGGCGCGAGAATTAAAAGAAGAAATTGATTTAGATTTAGAGATAGAGTTTAAAAAAGGCAATGTCGAAAAAATAATTGATTTAGGTTTGGCCATCACGCCAGATTTTAACCCTTACCGTTTTAAAAATTATTATTATAAAATTAATTTAAAAACCATGCCAAAACTCACGGTGGATATTAATGAGGCGATGTGGGCAGGACTAGAGACACCAAAATATTTTATTGAAAAATATCATCAAGGCGAAATGCTGGCGGTTCCGCCCATGCTTAAATTATTAAAAATTTTTGCAGAAAATCTGCACCATGATGCTCCCATAAATTATGAATTACCTTACGATAAAGACCTCGAAGTTCCCTCGATAGAATCGATTTTTGGGGTGAAGCAATTTATGCCGCTTTCTAATACACTACCGCCAGCGGTGCGCACGAATTGTTTTCTCATAAATAATCAAATTTTAGTTGATCCTTCTCCCAAGGATGTAAATGAGTATGCAAAATTAAAAAAGTCTTTAGAAAAAGAAAAATTTAATTTGATTTTATTAACTCATCATCATCCCGATCATTATGAATACTCGGCGCAATTGGCACAGGAGCGAAATGTACCGATTTATGTTTCCGAACGGTCACTTAAATATTTCCCGGACGATTATTTTAAAAATGTGCAGCTTCATGTGATTAAAATGGATCAAACCATTGGTGACTATCTGGGTTCTCCCATTAAGTTACTGGATATTTCTGGTCATGCGGACGGACAAATTGGAATCTATCCTGAAAATAAAAAGTGGTTTATTGTCGGCGATTTAATTCAGGGAGTAGGCACAGTGGTGATTGGCGGCGAAGGCTCATCAATGGGTGAATATTTAGCTTCTTTAAAAAAAGTTATTGATTTAGATCCTCAGGTGATTTATCCCTCACATGGCATTGCAACCGGCTCAACGAATCGCTTGCAAGAAACCTTAAAGCACAGAACCTTTCGCGAAACCCAGGTATTAAATTTTTTTCATAAAAACAAATCGTTGCATGAAATGCTTGAGCTCATCTATCCGCAACTGAGTGAAAATCTTAAACCATTCGCCCTACAAAATATTGAATCACATCTTATCCATCTCAAAGCACAAGGCAAAATTGTTTAGTTGAGATCTCTGAGTATTTTTTTAAAACTATTCGGAAAAATACATCCCATCAGAAGCGGGACTACGTCGTTCATTATTAACACTATCACTGCGCATAGGATCTGCCACAATCAACTTGAAGATAAAAGCTGCTATGATGACGAGAACTATTTTCTTGGCGTCGAATTTCATAGCAGCTTTATCGTCAATTCTGTAGAGAACTTTAAAGGGTACGGGCCAGGGTTTTGACAATTTCACCTATACCATAAGGAACTGAGTAAGGACGTCTGCTGGTGACGTTATAGTCATGGTTAAAACCGATCTTGTGCAACCATTCATGCATGATGGTCTTGGCTATATCAGCTGCGGTATAATAGTTGAGGTATTTAGTGTTGAAATTAACCTGTGTTGATTGGGGTGTGGTATAGGCGACCACTGATCTCCAAGTGTAATAGGGTCTTAGCTCTAGATTTAATGTTTTATCCTCCACTAAAGAGAGCTGTTCTTTTCCCGTCATAATTTTTTGATAAACGTTATTATTAGATAAATTTGTGCTGGCAAATTGACTTTGTCCTAGGTACTGAAAGTCTAAAACTTTTTCACGAAATTCATAGGAATTAACGACTTTTTCCAGCAATGAAGCGGCCGCCTTAATCTTAACATTTTGGGCGGCAGTAAAATTGGCCGCATTCACTTTGATACTTAGCTCTCTTGCCGGCAGTGCCATCAGAGGTAGCAGGGTCTCACTTAAAGAATCGGCCAGAGAGTCATCTTCTGCACAACCATCAATGGTGTCTTCAGTGACTGCAGCGACTTCAGTCGGCCGCTCATTTTTTTCACAAGAGACAAATAAAAGTAAAATAATAAGAGAGAAAAAAAGATTTTTTCTTTTTGGCATATGCACTCCTTGCAAATTAAGGTCAATCTCTACCGTGAGATTGCAACTGCTGCTGATAGAGCAGGCCTAATACCAAAATGTGATTTAATTGTTTCTGGGACTTAACTCGTGGCAAGGTGCGAAGTGGTTAGGCGGCGATTAGTTTTTTATCAAAATTTTGACGTAAAATTTTGACAAATTCTTTGTAAGAAGAAGTATTGTAGCGCTCTTCTAGTTCATCCATAAATTGCGGCAACATTCCTGCGTCATAGCCACTACTGTAGAGTTTGTTAACCACTTCATGACTAAAAATAAAGAGGCCACTCAAAAGAGGAATGTTTTTGTGAGTCATTTTTCGTGGATAACCACTGCCATCAATTTCTTCATGATGATTTTGTATGACAGCAAATACATCCTGGGGAACATCTTTAAAGCTTTTTAAAAGTTCCAGCGCCTTGCCAATATGAGCATCCGCTTGTTGTTTTTCAGAGAATGAAAATGTATCTCGCGGATTTAAGTCGTGGGCCTTGGCAATCTCATCGTCATTTAGAGCAATATCATGTAAAAAAGCGCTAAGACATAATTTCACTCTAGTCACATGAGAATCCCACTCTAAACCTTTGGCAATGGCGCAAGAAATGTAGCTAATGAGTAAGCTGTGCTCATAAACGTAACTGCCAGACTTAGCAATAGAGTAAATCAGATCATAGAGTCCAGGATCTGATTCGATTACATTGACACTTTCATTTAAAGCAATTTGAGTTAGCGTCACAACTTCTTTACTAATGCCTAAATTATGAATCATTTCGCTAACCATATCAGTCGAATGTTCAATGATTTTACTTTGTACTTGAATATTTTTTGGTCTATTTTGAGAGGTAATGGCCTTTTTAAAACGATCTATAACCTGTCCTGCAAGCTTTAAAAAGTCATCTGATTTAACGTATAAAAACTCTAAGTTTTTATTTAAATATTTAGAAATATCTTGTGGCGTTAATTGAGTGTTTTTATGAAAGATTTTTACATATTTTTCTTCTGAAATTTTCAAGAAGATATCTTGGTCACAAATGGGACGTGAAATGATATAGTTTACTCGTATCCTCATATAAGCCGCATTGATGTGCTCTTGTCTCTTTAGAATTTGCATTATGTGTCTGACTTTGTTTAGAAATAAATCAATCGAATAACTTTCAAAAGAAACTTCAAATAAGAGAGATTGGTATCCAGCATCTTTTTTTCCAATATTAATAAAGGCCTGTTCGCCCACAACAATGACTGGGTGCTTGATATGTCCATCACGAGCAGCTTGATACAATTTTCTTGCATCAACATCGTTGTCAAGGCCCACTAATAAGAAATCAATTGAAGCATCAGTGTTTTGTGATTTTAGAAAATCATCAAAAGTTAAATTTTGTTTAACAGTGTAATTAAAATGTCCCTCGAGCAATACAATATTACTTACGACCGTGGAGGGAATTGCAGAATAAGTTAAAATACTTCTGTTCATGCTAAATACTTCTCGTCATATATGGACCTGGGCCGTAGTTTTTATGCGGCTTTTTTCTTCGTATTTTCGTCCTTAGATTTATTTTTACTAGAAAGATTAGTTTTCTTTACTAATTTAAATTCAAATTGATCAAAATCACTGCGATCCATGACGACTACTTCTTTTTTCTTGAGTATTTCAGTCAAGTCTTTAAGCTCTAATTTCATATGCCCGTCTTGAATCCATTCTTTATTAGCGATGAGAACAAAGATCCCTGATTGCATCATAGTAACCACCATAAAGGCCACTATGGCAGTGCTGCTTATAAAACAGGCCAAGGCAAAAAAACAACTCAAAAAAACAATGGAGGCAAGTACTGTAGAAGCATCACTAGGTGAATAATTGTATTTGTCGCGCAATAAATAATGAATATGCAGCTTATCACCAGCAAACATTGATTTACGGTTATATGACCTTCTGCTCATACTTAAAAAGGTTTCTAATTCATAGACACACATAGGAATTAGGCTCAGAGCAAAGGCGTTGACTCCACCAATTTTTGGCCCACTTTCCATAAAAACAAAAGTGGAAAGTAACATGAAGGTTAATCCTAGTAAGCACGAGCCGATTTCTCCCATATGTATTTTGGCCGGCCATTTATTAAAAAAATAAAAAGAAATAGGTAGCGGTAAAAAACTTACCGCCAGACCCATAATTGAGGATACATGTAGTATGGATCCAATAGTAAAAAAGATGAGTAAGGTGACAGTCGCCACTTTTAGAGCGAGTGTATCAAGACCGTCGATAAGATTTGAACCATTCGCTAGGCCTAATCCGGCGGCAGTTAATAAAACAAAACCTAAAGCAGTGTCATGGGGAGTTAAAATTTGAGCAGCAAAGTATGAAAAAAAACAAATCGGACCAAATTGGAAAAACAATTTAAGGATCGGCCTAATCTCAATACGATCATCTAGGTAGCCATAGAGTGTTACAAGAATGACAGGGAAAGGCCAAATTTTAAGCAGTCTCAGATGCTGATCATTTAAGTGAAGAAGTTGATCGTTAAATTTTATGAGCATCAGCACATTTACTAATGCCATGACTGTCATGGGCAAGCCGCCTAGTAAAATGGCCCCAGTTTGGGATTTGGGTGAAGGCTCATAGAATATTTTTTTTAAAAATTTTGAATTTGAAAATTGAATTTTATATAGTCCATAATAGAGAGCTAATCCTAAAAAGATATTCCCCACCACCAGGTTTAAAAAATAAAAATATTTATACGATTCCATGTTCATAGGCTTTTCGATTATATTGAATATTTTTAAAGTAGAATGTAGAGAAAAATTGATCTGTCACTTTATGCCCTTTCTGGTTAAAATGGCACAAGACCGACGTTTTAGGTCGGTTAGACTGGGTTTGTTAAATATAGGCAAGGAAGATAATATTAAAGCTATGTCAAAACGTTTGGCCATTTATGTACATGAGTTTCAAAAAGAAGTAGGGCACAGTCGTGCGCTGATCGAAATTTTGCAGAATTTTGATCAATTAAATTCTTATGATGAAATACACGTAGTCGCATACGATATTGGGGATATGGCGGATTTGAGGGCCATTTATCAAGGCCACTTGAGGTTTTATCGAGTGCCAAAATTTGTTCCAATGATTTTTTTAGTTAAGGCAATTTTTTTCCAAATATATTGTTATATTTTATCAAAAATTTTAGGTCATGAAAAATTTTTAAAAATAAGTATGGGGACAGCAATTTTACATGCTGATGTAAGTTATGTGCAATTTATTCAGGAACAAGCAGCTCATTTTTATTTTGAAAATTATAAATTAGAGTCAAATCCCCTTTCATGGGGGCGATATTTTTACAAAAAGATTCTTTTTTTCTATTTTATACTTTGTGAAAGGATTTTATTTTTTAAAAAAGATATTAAAATTATTTGCTGCGGAAAATTCATGGAAGAGTTTCTGGCGAAAAAATATTGTTTATCCGCTCATCAATTAACTACAGTGTATTCATCTGTAAATATTAAGGAATTTTCCAGTGCAAAAAAAAACCTTGAAGACTTATGGAAAGAGATGTGTAAAGACTATCCCGTACTTAGAGAACTTAATTTACAAGAAGAGATCTATTTATTCGTTGGTGCTTTTGAGAGGAAGGGTTTAGTTTTCGCGATAAATGCTATAAAAAAGAGTCACAATAAATTTAAACAATTTATTGTGGTAGGGATGCCTGAGGCCGGAAAGAGTATACCTGAACATGAAGGTATTAATATTTTCTGGATCCCTTATACCAAAGAGATTTCTAAATTCTATGAACTCGCAGGTGTTTTTATTTTCCCTACTATTTATGAGCCTTTTGGGCTGGTCATTATTGAGGCATTTAGTATGGGGCTCAAAATTTATGTTACGAAAAAAAATGTAGGAGCTTGTGAATTAATATCAGTCGATGAACATATGAATTTTATAGATGATGTCAACGACTTTAAAATAAAGACAGAAGCAAAAATGAGTAGCGAAATAAAAACGAACTTGATTCAATCTCGTCGTAAATTATTAAATCTGGTCTCTTGGGAAAAAAGTGCTCAAGAATTTTTTGAATTTATTAATTGATTAAGGTTTTCTAAAAAAATTTGTGGTGTTAAATATTGCTCATAAAATGCTCTGGCATTTTTTGACAACATGGAAAATAAATCACTATTTTCTTGAATTTCATAAATAGAAGAAATTAACTGACCTTCATTCAAGACATCAAATACCAAACCGGTTTGACGATGTCGGGCCAAAAAAGTAACTCCTGTTGGAATATTAGGAGCGAGAACCGGCATGCCTCGCTCTAGTGCTTCGGCCAAAACCATGCCATAGGCTTCGGCATTATTTATAGAAGATAAAATAAGCGCATCAAGCTGATTAAAACATTCCATTTTTTTTGCTTCTGAAACCTCGCCTAGAAAACAAACATTTGAGGTGGCCATGCTCTCTAGATTTTTGCGAATCGGGCCATCGCCTATTATAGTTAAGTTAAAAGGAATATTGGAGAAGCACTTAATTAAAAACTCTAGGCCTTTGTAGGGAACCAATCTTCCGACATAGAGAAAATGACCGGTCGTCTGCTTTTTAATTTTCGCATCAGGGTGTCCATCGATGGGAAAGGCCAAGCTGTACACTTTGGAATTTAGGGAGCGTAGGTATGAGGATGAGTTTTTTAAATTTTGACTGGAACAGATTATTTTATTATAAAATCCTGAAGTACACTTAAAATAACTCATATAGAGTGGCCCCAGGTATTTTTGATTCACAATATCTGAATGGTAAATTCCTATAATTCGAATTTTAATTTTATTTTTCATCCATGCTAAAAGCTGATGCATATAGGGATTTGGTAAATGGACATAGATTAAGTCGATTTTATTTTCCGATAAATATTTTAGAAATTGTTTATGAAAATTAAAACTAATGGGAGTTGAAGCGAGAAAAAAATCTTGTTTAATTTGTGTTACATTTTCTTTAAATTCACCCGAGTATTTTTTATATTCTGCCCCAAACGAAATGACATAATTTTTGTCCCCTAAATTTAAGTGAGCACGACTAAATTGGGCCGCAACAGTTTCAATGCCACCTCTAATAGGATGGTAGTATTTAGATAGTTGCAGGACGTTCATTGTTTTTTTAATTGATAGTACAGAAGCATTCCTGATAAAACGGAAACAGCAATTCCAATCAGACTGGTGTAATACGAGCGATTCTCGAAAAAATTGTCTTGTTCAATAAAAATAGTGTCGCCTGGTTTAACTTGAAATTTGAATGCCTCATCATTGCCTCCGGTTTTTAAATCAAATACATAACGATGTATCTTTCCTTTTTCGGATCTAGATAGACTGACCGTCTCTAAATCGGCAGTTGCTCTAGGTCCTCCGGCCAGTGATAAAGCATTGACCAGTGAAGTTTCACTTGGGATAAAATGCAATCCAGGAGTTTCGATGCTACCCCAAAAATGTACTGGAACTAATGGGCGATTTTTATTAGGAGTCGAGTAGTAGACGTTTCCTGTTTTTTTACTCAGATCTTTTACCTCAGAAGGTAATACTAAATCTTGTAAATCAATTTTCATCTCTTCTTTAATCGCTTCAGCTGCATGTAATGAAGAGTTGGATTGAAGCGCCATAGATAAAATAACAAAGTATGCTAATATTTTTTTATGCATAATTTATTCTAACTTGATCATGGCAATGGAACAAGTCTGAAAAATTATGCGGTGGAGGTCAAGTGGAGTCATTTAGTCAATTGCTGGAGGATACGAATTTTCTAGAAGAACATGGTCTACTAGGTCTATTTAAAGCAGAACATCCTAGAGTGCGGCAGCAACTAATCGTAAATATGCAATATTTTAAAGAATTAAGTCGTCTCCATAACGTATTTTTGGAAAATAAGTTAAAAGATATTTTTTTAATTAAGGGTGCCAGTTTAATTCAGGATGTGTACGAAAATTTTAAACAGCGACCAATGAGTGACGTCGATTTTTACATTCCTGACCAAGAAACTTATATTTTGTTAAAAAAAGTTTTAGAGGATGAAGGTTATCACGTTTTAGTCGAAAATAAATGGCATGCCAATGATTATAAAATAACGATGATCAAAGTAATTGGACCATTTCATTGTACTCTCGAGTTGCATCAAAAATTATTGTGGAAAGAGGGAGCAATTAATTGGAAAAAACAGGGAGAGCATGGACCCTGGAGCAGTTTGTCGGTGACTGATCATCTGGTTTATTTAATTGCTCATATGGGAAAGCAGCATGGATTTTTAAAGTTTTTTTGGCTGCTAGATATAAAAAAAGTTTTTGAAAAGTATCATCAAGATATTGAATGGAGTGTGGTTTATCAAAAGCTCTGTATCTTAAATTGCTCCAGCTGTCTTAAACTAACTGTTTTTTTATTAAAACGAGTTTTTAATCTCGATTTGGCACGTGAAATTGCTCCTTTTCATTTTTCAAAATGGAAATTTTTTCTACAGAAGATAGTTTTTTCTACCAATTATTTTGTGGCCAAAAAAAGATCGACTTGGAGAGTGATTGCGGCAAAGTTTTTAGTTAAAGATAATAACTGGGAGACGCTGGAGTATCTATTTTTTTATAAGAGTGCCAAATAAATTAAGACCAAATAAAAATAGCGTACTATTTTGTATTTTGACACACTCTTTAAGGAAAAACCGGCCACCATCTTAGAACTTTTAGCATCTGTGATTTTACCTAAAATTTTATCTTTTGTAAGCACAGTATCATCAATACAAGTTGAACGATCACCTTTAGTAGTGATTTGGTTTTCATCAATTTTAATTATACGGTGAATAACAAATTCATCGTCACCGCGAAATAAAATAACATCTCCAACTTTGTAATCAATGACCGGTGACCAACTTAAAAAGTCTTCATCCTTAAGTGCCGGCCACATACTCAAGCCTCGATACTTAATCTTGGGGAATTTGGTGGGCGTATTTGTCATAAACCTCTTTTTTTGTTTCAGCAACCATTTGTGAGTGATCAAGAATTTTTAAAGGATCATTAATTTCATTTAAGGCCATGCCAGGACAGTGTTCGCAAAAGGCCTTGGTTTTTTGGTCAACACCTTTTAAATCTTGGTTTCTAATATTGCGCCACTTATTGGCCTCCTCACTATTCCAGGCCTCTGTAAAACTTTGTTTAACCAAATTTCCCAAAGGTTTTCTAATTTCAATACAAGATAATAAATCGCCATAAGGATTTACGGCACATTTACCTTTGGCCGCGTTGCACACGTAGTCAGCACCTTTTTCATAGATGGGACGGGGAACTCCTCTCGGCCAGGTGGTGGCCACTTGTTCGTAGTGCCTGGTTAGTTGTTCTTTATTCGCTCGATAGGCGGTTGGTGCTAAGTCACCATCAAGTTTTGCTGTAACAGTTGGATCAACTTTCATTTCCAAGTTTTCTTGCAAACACCACAAAGCTAATTTCATATAATCGTCAATATTATTTTTGGTCAGTAAACAATTGATTCCGACTTTGATTTGCGCTGATCGCAAAAGGGATATGGCGTTTAAAGTTTTTTGATGCGAGCCTTTTACTTGTGTCATGGCATCATGAATTTCAGGATAAATAGAATAAAGTGAGATGGACACATTTTTTACGCCAAGGTTTTTCAACCTTTCCGCGATCTCAATAGTTTGAATCTTAAGACCGTTAGTGATCATGGAAAGATGAAAATGTCTTTTTTGTGCTGCTGTTAAAATATCCCAGAATAGAGGATTTAGCATGGCCTCTCCGCCCATGATAAAAAGATAAAGAGTTCCAGCACTTTTTAACTCATCTAAAATTTTTTCCCAATCATTAAGCGCTAAAACTTTTTTTGGGTCGTCCCAAAATTTTTCAATATAACAATGAGTGCAGCGCTCGTTGCAACGATAGGTTAGTTCAAGCGAAGCTTGCAAAGGTATGGCCTGGTTGGCAGTATTTTCACGCCACTTATCTAGTAAACTCATAAAATTAATTTTTTGTTTTTTAAATCGTTAACTAAAACAGTTATGTCATTGGCAAGAGTGGCATCATCAACATCATAGTTGTCGGTAAGATCTTGCATGATTTTCTTAAGAGGCATTTCATCTAAACGTTCCCAAAAAAAAGCGGCAATTTCATTTAATTCATGAGCGTGCTGGTTATCTTCAGAAATAATCAAAACTTGATTGTCTAATTTCTGCCAAGACACCAGAGGATTTTTTTTATAAATTGTTTCAGTCGAGAACATGCCAAAACTCCTTGCTACGAGTAAAATGTAAATAATAAAAATTTCCAAGTTTTTTAATTTGCTCAACCAGTTTTAATGAATCGCTGATAACTTGTTTATCTTGATTCGGCCAAAAAATATTGGCCATGGAGCTAATAATTTTTAGACCCACTTCATGCTGTGGAATAGGTACAATAAAATTTCGAGTATCTTGCACCGGACAAAATATTTTTCTCACTTTAAATTTTTTTTCATAGGTTTTGGGATTTTGAATGCGCTGACCTAATCTAGCCGCTTCAATATAAAGTTGATGGTTAGAAGCCTCTAAAATATTCATGTCATCGCCCAGCACCAGGCGATCATCGGCCATTGCAGCGATGGTAGTTTTTCCGGCACCAGATTTTCCCATAAAGATATAGGCCTCATCTCCATCGGTCATGACTGAGACAGCAGAGGAGTGTAGTACCGTTTTATTTTGTGCTAATAATCTTTGAGAGAGAATCCATCTCATGGAATTAAAAAAACCATCATCAATTTTAAGTGGAGTCATAACCCAAATAATATTTTGCGGATCAATTAGAGCGACAAAGTCTCTTTGCAGGGCCATGTGTCCGTGCTCGCTGGCCCATTGTTCACAGTCAGGTGAAGGGGCATCTTCCCAGAGGAGAGTGGCCTCTTCTGGGGGAGGTAAAAAAATGATTTTTTGTCCCAAAGAGTCTTTATTTTGCCAACTTGGCGGAAGATGACTGGCCAGAGATTTTATAAATTCTTCGCTTGGAGACTGAATAATTAGGTCTATGCCATGGTAGCAAATCGAAAAAGGATTGCCTTCATATTTTTGTGTGATTTTTCTTTTTTCAATTAAAGATTGAATTTTGAATTCTTTTGCGTCCATCACGAAAGGAGGCGACCTGATTTACAAAAATTTGGTGCCCCTGTTGAGGCCTTTCTTCCCCCAGTCACCACGCCATTGCAGAGGGCCCCAAAGCCTATAAGCTCTTCGGAATTTACTTTGGGCGAGTGATAAGGCTTCTTAATTATTTTGGTGATTTTGTCATTTTCTAAGTTTATTTTTTTTATATCCATAAAACCTTCTTGTTTTTTAATAAACGTCGTCGTAAATTAGCATAAACTATTTTTTATTTTAGTACAACTACTAGAGTGTTTTGCTCGGGAATCTGATGTTAAAATTTTTTGATCCTGTCGAAAATGTTCTTGCTTACATTTCGAAAACTGTATTGTGGGGATGGTTGCCCTTAGATATTCTGGCCCATGCCATAGTAAGTTATGTTCTTTTTTTAATCGCCTATAAGCTTAAATTTTCTTACTGGAAGACACTTCTTTTTATATTTGTTTTGGCCTTGTTAAAAGAGTTCCACGATTCCTTTGCTCTGACAAGTAGCATGGACGAGCACATTAAGGACTTAATCGTCACAATGATAATCCCCTTTCTGTTATTTTTTATAAATTTTTTAAAAAAACGAAATTCTTAGAATTGATCAAATTTAGGTGTTTGTCCAATAACCTTTAATTCTTCAAAGGCCAGTGCCAGTTCATTTTCATCGTAAATTTTATCATCGAACAAATAAATTAAAATGACTAAGGTCATGATTAGAACAATAGAACTAGTGAGAGAGAACATCAATATTTTTCCCAGCGAGGCCCTTAAAAAGGAATTTGGTAATGGGTTTGTTGCTTCAAATTCAAGATCAGTTGTCACAGTACTTTCTGCGAGTTTTAAAGAAACTACTTTTGTCTCTAACAGTTTTAAATATTCACGATCAGGATTTAATTCGTTTATGATACTTGAAACCTCAGAAATTCTGGCCGTTTGCACTTTGATGGCCTGTTCAAGTTCTTTTTGTTCTTTTTGACTTTTACTAATTTCTTCTTTTTTTACTTTGTAATCAAGTTCAAGATATAGCTCACTCTTTTCTTGTCCATCAGCAAAACTATCTTTTCCGGCAATGCCTCTTGCCGTTTTATCTTTTTCCAGTATGGCCATTTCCTTACTTTTTGCGGCGAGATTTTTTTGTAATTCTTTTACAATATAACTATCAGTTGCGTTGGCCTTTCCATTATTAATATTACTTTGCATGACAGTAATATCTTCTCTGATTTTTTGAATTTCATCTTTTAATGTGTTAAAACGTTGAAACTTGTCACGGTCATTCGCAGTGATAGCAATCAGTTCAGTATGTTTTACATGTTTAATTTTAGATTCTAGGGCGGTAACTAGCAAAGAGTTTTGTGCTATATTTCTTCCTAAGTCTTCCAGTCTATTTCTCATGGAGATTACTTTTTGTTCCAGTGTTGCTTTTTCATCGATAAGACCATCAATATCTTTTTCAACAAATTCTTTTGATTTTTGATCAATCAATTCTTCAGAAACCTTTCTTTTTTCTGTCATTGAGAATTTAATTGTTTCAATGCGCGTTTCTTTAATTATATTAACAAGAGTTGTGGCCAGTATCATATTAAGCTCTCTCGAAAGTGTTTTGACTTCCAAGCTATAGCGATTTTCCTCTAGGCCTTTTCTGATACTAAAAAAGGCCCCCAATACGCCTGCGACTCGATCTATTTTGCATTCGATCTTTTCCTTACATCCAGAAAACAAAATTTGGTTGTTAGTAAATTTTGAGGCATTAATATCTGTAAAATGTACTTTTTCAAAGTCTGGATGTTCAATTACTTTTTTACTGACCTTCAAAATGAACTTCCAATTGGAAGCGATGGACATGATGTCACCTTCATTGAGACCTTTTTTCTTTTCACCCAGAAGACTAGCGATTTCGTTGACGCTATTACCTTCATTATCAATTTTTACTGCAAAGGGTAGTGAGGTTTGGAAAATA
>Ga0163144_10010875_pt1 | contig 19333 bp, 11 predicted proteins | sample OliLak19BULKMAT1_FD_123175 | JGI IMG/M metagenome (GOLD analysis project Ga0163144, IMG submission 123175) | Freshwater microbial mat bacterial communities from Lake Vanda, McMurdo Dry Valleys, Antarctica - Oligotrophic Lake LV.19.BULKMAT1 | ecosystem: Environmental > Aquatic > Freshwater >... | reverse complement strand
CGTGGATCATTTGCGCGGTCCCAGTTGCAACACAGTCTAAGTAGCCGCCGGATCTCGCCGGTGTCAAGCGACGGGCCCCGGAAGTCTCACGCCCGGCCCTCTTCGCGTGTCTTTGCCCGCCGGCCGCACCGAAGGTTTGTTAAAGGGGAGCGGTGTTCGAGCCCCTCATGACCGCCGAAGGCTGGATCAGCCTCCTCACGCTCACGGCGATGGAGGTCGTGCTGGGCATCGACAACATCGTCTTCATCTCGCTCATGGTGGACAAGGTCCCCGCGGAGAAGCAATCGTTCACGCGAACGACCGGCCTCGTCCTCGCGCTGCTCACCCGTCTCGGTCTGCTCCTGTCCATCTCGTGGGTGATGTCGCTCACCGAGCCGCTCTTCACGATCCTCGGCAAGACGTTCTCCGGTCGCGACATCATCCTGCTCGTGGGCGGCACGTTCCTCGTCGGCAAGGCGACGCACGAGATCTTCGAGAAGCTCGAGGTCCCGGAAGAAGAGAGGGAAGCCGAGGAGCGGGACGAGAAGGGCAACCTGAAGCCAAAGAGGTCCCCGCTCCTCTTCGTGCTCGTCCAGATCGCGATCCTCGACATCATCTTCTCGCTCGACTCCGTGATCACCGCCATCGGCATGGCCAAGGACATCCCGATCATGATGATGGCGATGATCATCGCGGTGATCGTGATGGTGGTCTTCGCCGGCAGGATCGGGCGCTTCGTGACGCGCCACCCGAGCATGACGATCCTGGCGCTCAGCTTCTTGATCCTGATCGGCGTGATGCTCGTCGCCGAGTCGCTGGGCCAGCACGTGAGCAAGGGCTACGTCTACTCGGCCATGGCGTTCTCGCTCTTCGTCGAGCTCGTCAACATGCGCTTCCGCAAGCGAAAATCGCCGGTGAAGCTGCACTCTCCGCGGTCGGTGCGGGCGCCCGTCGCCAAACCGGAATGATGGCGCGCGCGGCCTGTCGCGACGGTGCGGCGCGCAACAACGGAGCGCCGCTCGCGGCGGCTGTGCCGGACCGAGCGAGGGCGCGTGGGGCTCGTCGCGACGATGCCGCAAGCGACCCCGGAGCGCCGCTCGGGGCAACGTTGGCGGTGCTCGGGGCGGCTGCGCTGCTGGTGCTCGGAGCGGGGTGCGGGAACAGCCGCGCGGCGGAGCAGCACAGCGCGCCCGGGGCGGTCGCCAACCTGGCACCGAAGGCTCCGGGGCTGTCGTTCGCGCTGACCCTCGCGGCCGACGCGCGCACGATGGACGTCGAGATCCGCGTCACCGGGCCGCAGGTCGCCGAGGTGCGGGCGCTGCGCGCGACGCGCGCGTGGGCCGGCACCCACGCCCTCGCCGGGGTCCAGAACCTCGAGGTGCGCGATACGCTGGGCGCCATCTCCGTGGGCCCTCCGGCCGAAGAGGACGCGTTCTCCGTCCTGCCGCTTTCGCGCGCTCCGTCGGGCGACGAGCTCGCGTTGCGCTACCGGGCGCGCACGGGCGCGGAGGCGTCGCGCTTCGCGCTGCACCGCGGCAGCGCGGGCGTGTCGGGTGTGGGGCACAGCTTCGTGGTGCGGCCGGCCCTCGCCGCGACGCTGCCGCTCGCCCTGCGGTTCCGCACGGAGGGTGAGAGCGCGGGGTTCGTGACGTCGCTCGACGGGCGCACCGCGGCGACGGTCGAAGACCTGGCCGAGGCGGTGTTCGTGGCCGGCGCGGTGCGCACCGAGGCCCTCCCGTCGGGCGATCGCGCGGCGGTCGCCTTCGGGAGCGGCATCGAGGGGCGCGCGGCGATCGAGCTCGCGGCGAGCACCCGCGCCAAGGCGGCGAGCACCTTCGGGCTGGCAGAGAGCGAGAGGCGCCCGCTGTCGCTGTTCGTGATCGGCGAGCGTGGGATCGGCAAGGAGCACGACGGCGCGGCGCTGGGCGGCGCGCTGGCGCTGTGGCTCGACGCGGGACGCACGCTCGACGATGGAGCGAAGATACTGATCGCGCACGAGGCGCTGCACGGGGTGTTCGGCGGGGCGATCCGCGTCGCGGCGGACGGACGCGAAGCGAGCTGGTTCTCCGAGGGATTTGCCACGCACTACGCGCGGCGGATGCTGTTCGATCAGGGGCAGATCGACGCAGCGGCGTTCCTCGCGGACGTGGCCCGCGGGAACGACGAGCGGTCCGACGGGGCGAGCGCGGAGGCGCGCGACGAGCGGTCCGACGGGGCGAGCGCGGAGGCGCGCGACGAGCGGTCCGACGGGGCGAGCGCGGAGGCGCGCGACGACGACTATGCGCGCGGCGCGGGGTACGCGGCGCAGCTCGACGTGGCGGTGCGGGCGCGATCGCGCGGAAAGCGGACGCTCGACGACGTGGTGCGCGGGCTCGCTGGGCTCGCCATGAAGACGCCGGGTGCGCCGATCGCGGTGAGCGCGTTTCGCGCGGCGGTCGCGGCCGAGGTGGGCGAAGCGAAAGAGCTCGCGCTGTGGGACGGGCTCGTCGCGAAGACCCCGCCCGAGCTGCCGGAACAGGCGTTCGGGCCTTGTTTCCGGCGGGTGAGCGAGTCACGCTCGGTGTTCCAGCTGGGCTTCGATCCGGCGAGCCTGCGCTCCCGATTTCCGATCATCCGGGGCACGATCGAGGGCTCGGCCGCGGCGCGCGCGGGCGTGCGCGACGGCGCGATGGTGCTCAAATCGAACGTGCGCGCCGATGAGGAGATCGCGCCGGCGTTCACGGTCGAGCTCTTGCTCACCGATCCGAAGGGCAAGAAGCGGGTGCGCTACAAGCCGTCACAGACGCTGAAAACGTCGGTGTTTCAGCCGCAACCCTGCAAGCGCGCCCAGGGCGCCTAGAGACCCGACGGCTCCGCCGGCTGCTTCGCCGGACCCGCCGTCACCACGACGCGGTGATCCTTCGCGAGCAGCCGCTTGGCGGCGAGCTTCACCGCGTTCGGTCCCACTTCGTTCAACTGGGTGAGCAGGCGATCGTAGGCGCTCGGATCGAGCATCGTGCGGGTGGCCGCGGAGAGCGCGGACGGGGAGAGCGGCGCGAGCGAGGCCAGCGGCGCTGGAGCCGCGCCCTTCGGAGGAACGGCTGGCTGCGCCGACTTCTTGGCTTTCTCGACGCGCCCCGCGATGAGCGCCTTGGCGAGCGCCACCTCGGCCACCGTGGGGCCCTGCTCGCCCAGCGCGGCGAGCTCGCCGTCGACCTGCTCTTCGAGGCCCGCGAACGAGGTCTCTCCGGCCGGCACGAGGTCGATCGCGGCCACCGCTGCGCGCGGGCTCGACTCGACCACGCCCGCGATCTCCGACGCCAGCTTGCCCTCTTCGAGGAGCGTCTTGCGCAGGCGCCCACCCTTGGCGCCCGCGAGGATCTCGACCGCGACGCGCATGGCCGCGTGGCCGGGCTGCCCCTCGGCCGGACCGATCCAGCCGTAGAGCAGGCGCCGCGACGCCGACTCGATCGCGACGCGCTCTTCGCGCGGGTGCGGCGCGACCTCTTGATCCGCCGCCTGCACCGCCAGCACCGCCGCCTCGAAGGCCTTCTCGACGCGCGAGCGCGACACGTCGCCGACGACCGTCACGGTGGCGCGACGCGGCGCGCGCTCGCGGCGCATCTCGTCGGCGAGGAAGAGATCGCAGTACAGCGCCGTGTCGGCGCGGCCGGTCACGACCACACCTTCGAGCGGGTGGCCCTTTGGGAACAGCGCGTCGCTCATCGCGAGCCACGACGCGCCCGCCGGCGTCGCCGCCAGATCGCGCCGATAAGGTGCGCTCGCCGCACGCCGCAGCGGCGCCCCGCCCTCCCCTTCGCCCAGCGCGAGGCGCAGCCGTCGCAGCGCGAGATCGACGCCGACCTCGAGCGCGCGGGCCGGCACCGTGAGGGTGTGGCGGGCCTCCGACGGAGCAATCCCTTGGGGTCCAAACAAACTCGATCCGGAGCTCCGCGCGTCGCCGTCGCCCGCGATGCGCGTGGTGATCGCGACGAACGCCGCCTGCGGCTCTTGCACGAGCTCGACGGTGACGCCCGATGGCAGCGTGAACCGATCGCTCGGCGCCAGCGGATCGAGCGCCTTGGGGCCGAGCGCCGCCGCGGCCACTTCCAGCACCACCTCGCGCCCCTTGCGCGGCGACTGGCCGACGTGACCGCCCGCGAAGATCGACATCGGATCGTTGGGGGCGGGACGGCGCCAGCCGAGGTCGCCGCCGACCATGACCAACGGCAGCTTGGTGTTCACGGCGGCGAGCGCGAGCGCGGGACCGATGAGCTCACCTTGCTCCTGGCCGGGCACGACGAACGCGGGGAGGAGGTTCCGCGGCCGCCTCGGCGCGGGGCCGGCGAGGGGATCGCGGACCTCGGGATCGTCCGAAGGATCGGGCCCACCCTCGTCGTCGACGAGGACCTCGTGATCCTGGAAAACCGGGAACGAGACGATGGTGCGCTGCACGCGATCGGCCGGCACGAAGACGATCGAGTCGCCGCCGTTGGGGGGCAGGCGGTCGCGCAGGATCTGAGGGTTATAGTCGCGCAGCGACGACGTGGACATGCCGGCGGCGCGCGCGATCGTTCGCAGGCGGGTGCCCTCCGGGACGCTGATCTCGCCGAGATCGAGCGGCGCGGCGGGGGCCAGGCTGGCGACGTCGAGGCCGAAGCGCGAGCGGTTCGCCGCGACGATCGCGAACGCCAGGATCTGCGGGACGTAGTTGGCGGTCTCTTCGGGGATGGCGTGCGCCTCCGAGAGCTCGGACAGCTCGACCGGGGCGCCCAGCCGGCGCGGGCTCGCGGCGGGCGACGCGAGGTACTTCTCCATGCCGCGAATCACCCCGCCGTAGCCCGCGTTGTACGCCGCGAGCGTGAGGTCCCAGCGGCCGAAGCGCTCGTAAAGATCGCGCATGTGCGAGACGGCGGCCGTCGACGAGCGCACAAGGTTCATGCGCTCGTCGACGTACGGCGACTGATAGAGGCCGTAGCTCTCGCCCGTCTCGGGCATGAACTGCCACAGGCCCGCGGCGCCCTTGGGCGAGACCGCGCGAGGATCGAAGCCGCTCTCGATGGCGGCGACCCACACGAGGTCCTCGGGAAGGCCCGCCTCGCGCAGCGCGCGCTCGACGATCTCGCGGTAGGCGCCGGCTCGCCGGTAACGAGCCAGGAAGGACTGGCGGCCCGACTCGGTCTTGGTGAAGAGCCGCACGTAGCGCATCGTCCGGCGCGTGACCGGCACCTTCAGGTCCGGCAAAACAAGCGATTTGAGCGCCGAGGTGTCGGGGTCTTCGGTGTCGTCCGGGAGCGGCGAGAACTCGCCCGCGAGCTTGAGCTCCGGCACGACACCGATGGCTGGCAAGCGATCGAGCGCGGCGGCCACGGGCCCAGCCCCGCCCTCGAGCAGCGCCGGATCGCGAAACGCTTGCCCCGCCGCGTGAAGGCGATGGCGCGCATCCTTCGAGACGAAGAAAAATGCCAGCGTTCCGAGCACGGCGCCGGCCGAGATGCCACGCACGATCCGGCGAACGCTTGCTCCCATCGAACTCGACAAAAACTAGTACATGCTCGGGTAAATTCGTAGAGATTCCTGGCCGCCCCCGCGGTTCGAGCATGGAAACCGTCGCCGATTTCTTCGTTTACGCCTTCTACGTGCTCGACATCGGAGCCACGGCGTTCTTTCTGCACAAGGTGTTCTGGCTGGTCCGCTACAAGCGCCTCCAGCTCATCCTCATCCAGGAAGCGGCGGCCCGCATCTCCAGCAGCCAGGCCCGCAAGGTCGACGAGCTCGACCGCTACGCCGAGCAGGTCTGGAAGAGCACCGTGAACGCCATGGGCGCGACGAGCCTGGGCGGCTACGTCGGGCGCGCCGACGAGCTGCTGCGTGACGTGCGGCGCAGCCTGCGGACCAGCCGCGCGTCGATCCACGAGCCGGCGATGGAGGCCGCCCACAGCAAGAGCGAGCGCACCGCGGCGGGGGTCGCGCTCTGCATCCCCGAGGTCTCGCAGGGCGCCACGCGCGAGATCCGCTGGCAGCTCACCGTGCCGCCGCTGATCGCGACGAGGCCGCTCGATCCGCAGCTCTACGCCCTCACCACCAGGAGCCGCTACGGCTTCTGGCGCCGCGCCCTGGTGTTCTTCGCGGGCATCGCCGACGTCGTCTACAGCGTGCAGCACGTCGCGATCATGTCGCAGAACGCCCACGCGCCGACCGGCCTGCTGGTGCGCCGCCTGTCGCTCGTCTTCCTCATGCTCGCGCTCATCATGGGCGACCTGGCGTTCGGCATCCGCAAGGCGATCGCCCATCAGGTCGAGATCGAGGTGGGCCCGCCCGACCTCTCGGGGCTCGGCAGCACCGGGGCTTTCCTGAGCGAGCATTTCGCGACGCTCGCGGGTGTCGTGGCGTGGACCGCGTCGCTGAGCCTGGTGTACTTCGCCGCCGCCGTCGCGATCCGGAGGCGCTCGCGGCTCTGGCAAAAGAAGCTCAAGACCATGCGGGCGGCCGAGCGCGAGCAGCTCGCGGGCGTGCGCGAGCACCGCGAGGACGAGCTCTTTCGCTGGCTCGACGGCTACATCCGATCGCTCGATCAGGCGGTCGATCTCGGGGTGAAGCACGCCGATCTGCTGGTCGACTACCACCGCGGCCGGCTGCACCGGCGGGTGCTGGAAGCGTCGCCCGTGCGCGCAGCCAAGGCGATCGCGGCGGCGCTGCTCGCCGAGCTGCCCGAGGCGAGCGGCGATCTCGCGGACCGCGCGACGACCGAGCGGCGGTCGCTCATCCACCACGTGTGGCCGCGCGAGGAAGAGATGCGCGTCGAGGTCGACATGGCGCAGCGCCGCGCGGCCTGGCAGGACATCGAGTGGACGCTGGGCCGCCTCTCGAACCCACGCCTGGAGCCCGAGGCGATCGACGGCTTGTTCCGCCGTCTGGTGACCTACGCGGGGGCTTTCGGGGAGGTCTTGCCGGACACCGCGCAGGAAGATCTGCGCACCGGGTACCGCGCGACGGTGCACGCGCTGGTGAACGAGACGCAGGAGGATCTGGACGATCTCGACGCCCGCCTCGGCGAGATCGCGGCCCGCCTCACGGAGCAGCTCGCGGGTGCCGGCTCGCTCGTGGAGCTCCAGGTCGAGATGACGAACCACAAGATCGAGACGAGCGTGACGAAGCTGGCGTCCGAGGTGCTCGCGACCCGCGAGCGGGCCCGCCTCGAAGCGATGGCGTTCGAGATTTGACAAGCGGGCGGCGCGCTTCGGGGCGAGGGCGTTCGCGATGGGATGTGCTGGAGGGCGCGCTTCGGGGCGAGGGCGGGCGCGATGGAATGTGCGAGGGGGCGCGCTTCGAGGCGAGGGCGTTCGAGATAGGATGCGCGGGCGCCCGTGACCTTTCCCGTGACATCGCCCGTGACATCGCCGGACGGGGCGATCGCCGCGGGCACGAGGATCGATCGCTACCGCGTGGTCGAGCGCATCGGGGGTGGCGGCACTGGCACCGTCTACGCGGCCGAGGACACGGCCTCGGGAAAGTCCGTCGCGCTGAAGATCCTGCGCGCCGCGTTCACCGAAGATGCGGCGGCCAAGGCTCGCTTTCTGCGTGAAGCGCGCGCGGCGAACGACATCGATCACCCGGCGATCGTGCGCGTGCTGGACAGCGGCACGTTGGCCGACGGGCGGCCCTACCTGGTGCTGCCGTTGCTCCTGGGCCGCACGCTGCGCGACGCCCTTTCGAGCGATGGTCCGTTCCCGCCGCACGAAGCATGGCGCGTGCTCCGCCCCGTCGCCGAGGGGCTCGCCCGGGCGCATGCGCGCGGGGTGGTGCACCGCGACGTGAAGCCCGACAACCTCTTCCTCGCGCGCACCGAGGATGGCGGCGCGGTCGCACGCCTGCTCGACTTCGGCCTGGCAAAAGCCCTCGCCTTCGAGCAGGCCGAGGAGGCCGCCAAGATCACGCACACCGGTGTTCCGATGGGAACGCCCGCGTACATGGCGCCCGAGCAATGGTGGGGCCTGCCACCGGCGCCGAGCATCGATCAATACGCCTTCGGCGCCACGTTGTTCGAGCTGCTCACCGGGCAGACACCGTTTGAAGCGTCGAGCTTCGCGGCGCTCGTCGAGAAGCACCTCCACGCGGCCCCCCCATCGCCCGCGTCGCGTGGTGCATCTCTCACCACCGGCGCCGACGCCTTCGTGGTGCGGCTGCTGGCCAAGGACGCGGACAGTCGCTTTGCATCCATGGATCTCGCTTTGATCGAAGGCGATCGCGCGTTCGACGACCACTCGGTGACGGTGCCGATCACCCCGCCCTGGCACGAGGCCAGAAGGGCGACCACCGCGCCCGCGCACGAGCCCAGAAGGGCGACCACCGCCTCCGCGCACCAGCCCAGAACGGCGACCACCGCGCCCGCGCACGAAGCCGAGGCGTCGATCACTCCGTCCGCACACGACACCACAAGAGCGACGACCCGCGCTCCCCGCGTTTCCCACGCTGCCCTCTGGCACCTCGGCGCGATCGGCGCCGGCCTCGCCGGCCTCGTCACGGTCGGCTACGCGGGTGAGTCCCGCCACGATGTGATCGACTGGTTCGAGATCGGCGGCTACTCCCAGAACGGCACCGTCCTGTTCTTCCTGATCGCCGCCGTCGTCGTGCTCCCGCGCGTCGCGCGCAAGCGCCCGGGCGAGATGTCGCTCGGCGCCTTCGCGCTGGCGCTCGCGCCCGCCGCCGCCGGCACCCTGGGCACCTATCCCAACTGGCGCGCCGTCGAACGCGCCATCCGCGAGGCCCGCGGTATCGACGCGTTTCGCATCTTCTGCCAGGGCACCTACGAGGCGAACGCCGCGCGTTTTCTCGGGTTCGCCCTCACCGCGATCCTGTGCGCGTCGCTCGTCGCGCTCCCCGCCGCCGCGCTGTCTCCGTCGCTCTCCTCCGCGAGCGCCATCCCGCGCAGCGAACGCCGCACCTACCTCGCCGCCCTCGCCGCCCTCGCCGCCCTCGCCATCGCCGCCGCCTTGCTCGGCGCGCCTTCCGGCGCGCTGGTCTCGGGTGCCTCCGCGCTCTGCGTCCTCGGCGCGCTCCTCTTTCCCACCTCGCCCACCGCACCCACCTCGCCCACCTCGCCCACCTCGCCCACCTCGCCCACCGCACCCACCTCGCCCACCTCGCCCACCTCGCCCACCGCACCCACGTCGCCCACCGATCGCCGCGCCTCATCAGCGAGCTCCGAGGTGTCGTCGCCCGCCGCTCGCCACGCCTCCGCGGCGAGCCCCGAGCTTTCGCGCGCCGTCGCCTCGTTCTTCGCGATCGGCCTCGCGTTCGCCGTCGGCGTCGCGCGCGTCGAGGCCCGCCAGGCCGCGCTGTGGGCCGAGCCCGCCACGCGCGCCGCCCGCGTCTTCGAGATCCTCGACGCTCGCGCCGAGATGAACGCCACGCTCCTCCTCGGCGCCGCCGCCATCCTCGGCGCCGCCGTCCCGATCGCCCTCTCGCTGTCGCGCGTCGCCCGCACAGCCCCCTTCCCCCGCCCCACGCGCACGGTCGCGCTCCTCGCCGCCGTGCTCGTGCTCGTCGGGGCCTTCGACATCACGCTGCACGAGCGCTTCTTCACCCGCCGCGCCGAGCTTCGCGCCGAGCTGGTGCCGCAGTTCGCCACCTTCGTTCACCTCGATCCGCCCCCCGCCGACGCGCTCGATCCCGCGCTCTTCGCCCCGCGCCGCGCCACCGCGCTGCAAATCGCCCGGGACGCCGTCGCCGTGAACGGGCGCGGCGTCGCCAAGCTGGCCGCGCTCGACACCGACAGTGGCCTCTTCCACGTCACGGCCGCGATCAACGGAGCGCTCGCACAGGCCACCGTCGAGAGCGGCGAGAGTGACGTCGACCTCGCGGTCATCGCCGACGAGAACGTGCCATTCGGCCAGATCGTGCGCCTGCTGAGCCTGGCGCGGGCCGGCGGCGCCAAACGTGTCGACCTGCTGTTCCGCCGTGGCCCAAAACCTTCGCTCTCGACGGACGGTCCGCCCGAGACTGCCTATGTCGTCCCGACCGATTTCGTGGCGGCACAGGTCGAGCTGGCGGACGACGGTTTCGCGGCATTGCCCGAGAAATCATGGGCCGATGTGACACCGCTATTGCTCCGGAGCGTCACCGCGGGGGTGCCGTTGCGGCTCCGGGCACCGCTCGGGAGCAAGCCATGAGGCGGGGCCGCCAATGGTGCAACGGCCGCTGGCGCGATTGGCCTGCGCGCCACGCTGCAATCGTTCCGTGATCTGGGGCGCCGCGTCACGGCCCGTCACGCGGCGACAGGCGTGAAGCCCGTGACGCACCCGAGGGAAGCTTGGCAGCACGCCTGTCGGCTGCCGTAGGCGCGTCGCGGCCAACTGTGATATCTGATTCCACCTATGAAGCCTATCCTTGCCGTCGGTCTCGCCAGTCTCTTCGTGCTTGCGGGTTGCACTGGTACCACCGTGACGGGGACCGGCGGGGGCGGCGCCGGAGGGAGCGGCGGACAGGGCGGCACCGGCGGCGGCGATCCGGTCCCGGGCGGGCAGAGCCTGAAGCTCGGGCCCGTCCAGGTCGCCCCGGGCACCGAGAACACGCAGTGTATCCAGGCCCGGCTGGGCAACGCCGACCTCCTCCGCGCCCACCAGATCCACAACGTGCTGAGCGACGGCTCGCACCACCTGATCGTCTATCGCACGACCGAAACCGAAGAGAAGCTCACCCCCTACGACTGCGAGCCATTCGTCAACGCCCTCGATCCGAGCAAGGGCTCGCCGCTCATGATCACCCAGAAGCACGACGAGCTCTTGACCCTGCCCGACAACGTGGCCTTCACCCTCGATCCCAACCAGATGATCCGGCTCGAGGTCCACTTCATCAACGCCGGCGCCGAGCCCATCGAGATCGAAGCGACTGCCGACTTCATCCCCATCGCCGAGAGCGACTTCAAGCACGAGGCAGGCTTCCTGTTCCTTGGAGACCCGGACATCAACATCCCGGCGATGTCGACGGCCAAGGTCGGCCCGGTGTTCCTGCCGCTCGGCAAGCTCCTCCCGGAGGTCGCCGAACAGACCACCTTCTTCGCCATCACCGGCCACACGCACCAGTGGGGCAAGAAGGTGAGTGTCAGTGTCGTCAAGGACAAGAGCGACCCGGGGACTTCCATCTACGACGTGGCCAACTGGAGCTGGGCCGAGCCCGAGACCGTGAAGCACGACCCCGGGTTCAGCATCACCAAGGAGGGCGGCTTCAGGTTCTCGTGCGAGTACGACAACAAGAGTGCCAGCACCGTCAGCTTCGGCGAGGGCGCCAACGACGAGATGTGCTTCTTCTGGGCGTATTACTACCCCAGCAAGGGCGCCTTCGTGTGCGCCCACACCGACCAGGCCTCGGACCCCGCGACCGGCGAGCCGTACGTCGACATCTGTTGCCCCGGCAGCCCGTACTGCGGCTTCCTGCAGTGACGAGCTCGAGCGAATCAAACGGGCGCCGCCGGACCAGATCGAGATGTCCCGAGGTCAATCCCGTACGAGCTGCGCGCTTCTCGAGGTTCGATCTTCAGCGGGATCGCCTCGAAGGCCACCCTGCCCGGATCGATTCAGTCGCGGACTTCGTCAACTCGCACGGCGAGCACATCGAATACGTACTCCAACCGCATCGAAGCCCACCGCGACCGCATCGAAGCCCACCGCGACCGCATCGAAGCCCACCGCGACCGCATCGAAGCCCACCGCGACCGCATCGAAGCCCCTATTGAAGTGCAGGGGTGGTCCATGGACGACAGCTCGGACCTGGACGGCGATCTGCCGTTCGCGACGCTTCTCGGCCGAGCGAAGGCATGACCCGATAGGCCGCCCCGCTGCCGGCGGCGAGAGCGAAAGAGCACCTCTCCGGCTCCCTCGGATCGTGCGACCATCGCCCGCGATGAAACAGCCGTCCCGCGCGACGAACGACACGGACCAGCTCGATCCACAGCGCGCCGCCGCCTATGCCTGGAAGGTCCTCCGGCCAGGCGAAGCGCTGGAAGAGCCACCCGCGGGCGAAGGTGAGCCCCCCGGCGCCACCGGCCCCGCGCCGGACGCCACCGGCCCCGTGCCGGACGCCACCGACCCCGCCCTCCGGGAGCTGCGCGAGCAGGCCCATCGCGACTGCGCTGCCATCGCCGCCGCTGTCGATCGCGCCTGGGTCCTCGCCGCGCCGGCCCAGCCGGAGGCCGTCACCACTCTCCTCTTCCAGGCCGCCAAGCTCGGGATCGCGCTGGTTGCCATGCACTCGTTTCCGCTCCAGAGCGTGCGCCTGCTGCGGCTCGCGGCCCGGTGCTCCGGCGAGCTTGGAGACGAGGCGCGGGCCGCGGCGCAGACGGTCGCCATGTGGACGGATCTGGAGCACGCGGAGATGGTCGATCTCCTCGTCGAAGTGGCGGTCTCGGGGGACGAGGACCTCGGCGGGGCGTTCGCGTTCGCGCTCGCGCCGCGGCCGCGCGGAGAGACCGTGGGGCGCATGCCGGAAGCCAACGAGCGCTTCGCCAGGGTCCTCGACGACGGGCCGTCCTGGGAGGCGCGGCTCATGGCCGTCAACTGGCTGTCGCTCGCGCCCAGGAAGAGCGCGGCCCCGGCCCTGCGGCGGGCGCTGCGACAGCCCCACTTCGTGCTCCGCTACCGTGCGCTCGAGCTCCTGAACCGCAAGTTGCCAGACGCCATCCAGCCGGACGACGTGATGTTCCTGCTCGAAGACGCGGTGAGCCGCGTGCCGCCCGAGAGGACGGGAAACCAGCAGGCGGCGGAGGCGAGCCTGTTCATGCCCGACCTCCTGGCGAGCGCGGTGGAGCGGCTGCGGCCGGCCGGCGGGGCGGAGCCGCTGCTCCATCTGGCGCTCGGGCAGTGCGCGCAGACGTTTGATCGGTTGAGCGGCTGCACGATGGGGTGGGCGCTCGCGGTGCTCGCGAAGGTGTACCCGGACAGGGCCGTGCCGATCATCGACGAGCTGATGCAACACGTGGAGTTCGACCGGCGCATCCGGGCGGTGGACGCCGCGGCCCGGCTGCCGGACGAGCTGGCCTGGCCGCGGCTCCGCGGGCTCGCGGCGGACGGGATGCCGGAGATCGCGGAGCGCGCCCAGGAAGCTTGGCTCGAGCGCCGCGGCGAGACGTGCCCGGTCGGCGAGCTGGCCTGCATCGACACGAGCCTGCTCGACGCGGCGCCGGACGAGCGCACGCTGTCGCGCATCGCGCTGCTGCGGCGGGCTCCGCTGGAAGCGCGCGCGGCGATGGTGGAGGTGCTGCTCGGGGAGGCGCCGGATCCGGCGGCGCTCGCCCTGCTGCTCTTCGCGCTCGTGGACGATTATCTCTGGCTCACCCCGCCCCGGCCTTCGCTGCCGCGCCGCCGCGCCGTCTGGTGCGCCCGGCTCGTCACGCTGTTCGGGGCGCGCGCGGTGATCGGGATCTGCGCGATGGAGATGCGCTATCCGCGCGGCCGCTACGGCTGGCTCTCGTCGCTCTCGGAGGTGGCGGAGAAGCAAGCGCTTCCCGAAGAGGCCCACGACGTGGCGCGGCGAACGGCGGCGCGGCGGCTCGTGGAGACCGGCGAGGGCGAGCGGCTCGTCGATCTCGTGCGCCACAGCGCGCTCGCGATCCTGGCCAAGGTGGGCATGCCCGCCGAGCTGTTCGCGCACGTGTCGGCGATCGCGGACGACGCGCAGACAAAGGACTACGTGCGCGACGTGGCGACCGCGGCGCTGGCGACCATGGCCGCGGACGATCCGCGGACCCAGGCCATCGTGAAAGGCACGCTCGCCGCGGCGCTCGCGGAAGGCGACTTCGAGCGCGCCAACGGCTGCCTGCTCTTCGGGCTCCGCGCCGGCTTCCCGGAGGCGTTCGCCGCCGCGGAGAGGGTGCTCGCGGAGCAGGGGCCGGCGCCCGTGGGGGCGGCGCTGGACGCCGTGGCGACGTGTGCGCGCGAGCTGCGCAAGGCGGGACGGCTGCCCGAAGGCTGGGACCGCGGCGCGCTCGGTCGGCCGGGCTCGAACGGGTTCTGCGTGGTAGCGCGTCGCGCCCGGGCAAAAGGCGAATGCCCGGACTGGGACCCGGAGCTGACAGAGCCGCTGCGCGCCGGCCTGTCGTGCGGCGACCCCACGACCGAGGCCGAGACCGCCGTCACGCTCGTGCGCGAGCGGCTGCTCGCCGCGGATGACCCGGAGGTGGAGCGCATTCTGGACAGAGCACCGCTCGCGCTGCGGGCGAAGCTCGTCTGCAACGTGCACTACCTCTGCGGCGACCAGGAAGGCCTGGAACGCAGGCTCTGGCGCTGGTTCGAGCCGTGCCTGGTCTCGCCCGATCGCCGCGTCACCGGCAGTCTGTACCGCAGCGCCGTCCGGACCCTGGCCCGGAGCGACGTCAAGGCCGAGCTGCGCGCGCTGTTACCGCGCGTCGAAAACCGGGAGGTCCAATCGTGGATCGAAGATGAATTCCACCGTGCGGACGAGGACGACGACGGGGAGGACGATGACTGGCAGGACGAGGACGGGCAAGAGGAAGGGGACACGGGCAGCGAGGAAGAGGGCGAGGACGAAGACGGCGAAGGGGAGGAGGGCGAGGACGAGCACGGCAAAGGCGAGGGCGAGGAGGGCGAGGAGGGCGAGGACGAGCACGGCAAAGGCGAGGGCGAGGAGGGCGAGGACGAGCACGGCAAAGGCGAGGGCGAGGAGGGCGAGGGCGAGGAGGGCGAGGGCGAGCACGGCAAAGGCGAAGAGGACGAAGACGGCGAAGAGGGGAGTGCGTGAATGGGAGTGTCGTGGCCAATGATCTTGCGCGCCGGGCGCCGGGGCGGGGCAAGCCGAGCTCGCGAAAGGCCGCTGGCGACGCATAGGCATCGACGACCACACCTCGCGTTTGGTAGGGTGCCACATTGATTGAGCGGCGGAGCAGCGGTCGTCTGGCCGTGGGGACTCCCGCCGAAGGAGGATCTCATGGCGACATCAAAGACGAAGACCGCCGCGAAGAGTGCGAACAAGAGTGCGAACAAGAGCGCAAGCAAAAGCGCAAGCAAAAGCGCAAGCAAAAGCGCAAGCAAAAGCGCGAACAAAAGCGCGAACAAAAGCGCGAACAAAAGCGCGAACAAGCCAAGCCCAGCCGCGGCCAAGAAAGGCAACGGAGCAGGCAACGCGAAGCCCATCGGCACGAAAGAGCTGGCCGGCCTGCTCGGCGTGGGTCTCACCAAGCGGCTCGATACAGCCGCCGTTCGCAGGCTGCGGAAGCCGCTTCCCGGCTACGTGAACCTGCTGGACGACGTGGCAACCTTGTTGGAGGAAGACTCGGCCCTGCTCAACCTGCGCGACGTCACCCCCGACCAGCTCCTGCAACTGCAAGAGCGCCAGAAGTACCTGTCCGCGCGCGAAGGCATCGCCGAAACCGTCTACCGCTCGATCTACGAGCAGCGCCTCCAGGTCGACGACGACGCCATGGGGAAGCTCTTGAAGATATCGCGCCGCATCGACTCCGCGGCGGAAGACGATCCCGACGTTCGCATTCGCTGGAAGAGCCTGATCGACTTCCTCGCCAAGTTCCGCCGCCAGGCCGGAAGCACGGCAGAGCCGGCCGCCCCGAAAGAGGGCTGAACGCGAGCCGCGGGTAGCGGCGATCGAACCACGTCGTCGCGCCTCCCTCGAACAACCCGTCGCCGCTCATCTGGCCACGTCACGGGGACACCAGGGTGCGCGGCGGCTGGAGCTACGAGGGGTGTTTCCCGGGCCAGGTGATGCCCACCTTCCGGAGCATCCGTTGGGCGGCAAGCAATCGCTCTGGGTCGGGCGGAGAGGGAAGGAGCGTCGCGAGCTCGTCCGCCGTCAGCTCCGTGGGGCCAGCCAGCGCCCGCTCGACCACCGCGTCCACGATCACGAGGATGGAGTCCATTGTCCAGAGGGCGAAGTTCCCCGCGATCTTGGCGTTGTTCGGATCGGGCCACACTCGGAGCTCTCCGGTATCGAGGCAGGCCCACCGCAACAGCCGCGAGACACCGGGAGCCGCCGGCATGTCGAAGAACGTGCCCGCGACTTCCGTGCCGTGCAGCCAGAAGCCGGTGCTCGCCAGCTTCTCGCCATGCCGGGCTCCCACTCCGAGCATGCCAGTGGCCATGACGAGCGCGGGCGAAAGCTCGGCGGGAAGCGCCGGCAAGGCCGCCCGCACGTCGTCCGGGCCGCCGGTCACCGCGCTGGCCGCAAGGCCGAGCTGCTCTATCGGACCAAAGCCGAGCTTGTACGTGAGAGCGACGACGCCCGCTTCCGTCCACGCCACGACGTCGTAATCTCCACTCGCGACGCCGTTGTAGAAGGCACCCCGCCGGAGGTCGCCCGTCCAGCTCGGCTCGTCGCAGACCGGGAATCGATGGCGCCCTTGCGGGTCCAGCTTCGCGAGGACGTTTTCGACGTACGCGTACAATGCGGCCCGCACGATCGTACCTCGGTCGAAAAAGACGCCTCGGTGGCGGGGATGCATCCGCCGAACGGCCGTGGGCGGTGCGCGAAAGGAGGGGCGACGTGACCGGCGCTCGTCGGGAAGGTCGGGCAAGCCCGGCCACGTGACGCCCACCTTCTGAAGCCACCGTTGAGCCGTAAGCAGTCGCTCCGGTTCCGGCGGAGAGGGAAGGAGTGTCGCGATCTCGCCGGCCGTCAGCTCGGTGGGGCCCGAAAGGGCGCGGGCGGCCACCGCGTCCACGACTGCGTGGATGGGTGCGGCTGCCGGTCCGGCGAGATCCGCCACGCTCTCGACCGTGCTTGGACTACACCACAGCGGGAGCCGACCGTCGTGGAGCAGGCCCCACACGACCAGCTGGCCGCCGCCGGCGGCCGTCGAGTCTTCGAACAGCGTGCCTTCGACCCGATCGCCGTGGAGCCAGAAGCCGACGCCCGCCTGCTTCTCTCCGTACTCCACGCCCACGTCGAGCATGCGGACGGCCATCTCGAACGCAGGCTCCAGCTCGGAGGGAAGCCCCGCCACCGCCGCGCGCACGTCGTCCGGCCCGCCGGTCACCGCGTCGAGCTTCAGGCCGCGCTGCTCCAGCGGACCGAACCCGAGCTCGCTGGCAAGGCCGACGACACCCGCTTCGGTCCACGCCACGACGTCGTAGTCTGGTCCGCCGTCGTGACGGAAGCCGCCCCGCTGGAGGTCGCCCGCCCAATCCGCGGCGTGGGCCGCAGGGAACTGATGGCGCCCCAGCGGATCCACCGGCGCGAGAAAGGTCTCGACATAAGTGCGCAGCGCGGCGCGGACAATGGCATCGCGGTCGAAAACAACGTCGAACACTTGCTGCTCCAGGCGAACGGTCCGCGCGATCATGATGTTCCCACTTCTACCCCATCGGTTTCAGAGTCAACGTACACGCGGACCAGGTGCGCCTGCCGCGTCACGGCAAATACGGTGGAATGGCGTTGATCTTCGCCACCTCGTCCGCCGGCGGGTTCTTGTTCGTCAGAAACTTGTTGAGCCTGCTGGAGATCACGGCCGCGTTCTCGTTCGAGTTCGTGCCCCACGGGCAAAGGCGCCGATCCTTCATCGGCACGACGTGGTGTACCTCCGCGGAGTCAGGGTCATATTGCTTGTTGTCGAGGAGCTCCGGCTCTTCGCACATCATCGGGGCCTTCTCCGGGCAAGCATACGTGTAGCCCTTCAGGTCGGAGCGAAGCTGGCCGCCGTTCGCGTCGCGGTTCATCTGGAGGATTCGCTCTCTCTGCTGGACGCCGTCGATTTGGGCGCACCGGAAGCGTCGCCCCGGTCCGAGCTTCTGCGGCTCGGGGTCGGGCAAATCGCGGTAGGGACCGTTGACCGCCGTGGGGACGCCGTCGACCTCCGTCAGCGGCGTCTGGAGCGGCGCGCTCAGATAGTCGATCGTGATCTTGTTCGCGACGTTCGCGCCGACCTGCAGCGTATAGTTCCCGGTGCCGTCGGGCTGGCAGGTGTAGCCCTTGGCGTACGGTGGATATCCCGCAACTTCCGCGATCTGCACGGCATCGGCACACGCTGCCTGCCACTCCTTGTAGAAGCAGTCGAACGTACTGGCGACGGACATGTAGCAAGCGCTGCCGAACGCGGCGATGTACTTGTTGCGCAGCGCGACGTCCGTGCTCGGATTCCCGATGAGCTGGATGTGATAGCGCATGCACGGCTTTTCAATCGGCGCCTTGCATTCGGCCGGTTGCTCTGGTGGAAGCACGCCCGGAGCGAGAGGCCCCGGCTTGCTCGGCGCGCACGCCCCCATCAGCCCTGCCCCAGCGAAGCCCAACACCAGCACCGCCAGCATGGCCGAGCGGCGTCTCCTCTTTGTTTGCACGGAGCACCGCGTCGCGCGTTGACCGGCTGGCGTGAAGGGGAGACGAACCAGACAGCTGATCATGGGATGCCACATTCCCAATCAGGATCCCCCCGAAGCTCACACCGCCAGCGATCTCGAGGACCGCTGTCTGCCGCGATACAAGACCTGCCCACAGAAGACAGAAGAGCTCCAATGGTAGGGCGTGGCTCTTTCGCGACCAAGGATCTCTCGCGGGTTCGGCGGATAACCGTCTCCACCGCCGATAGGGCAAGGCCAGCGCCCTCGGGCTCCTCGGGGTTCGCCGCAGAAAAGTCGCAACCTATTGAGTTTTGGCTATCCCTGCGACGCCATCTCGCGCGATAGTCGGAAGGCTCGGCCTATCCGAGCAGCGAGGGAGTCATGGTGGGAGAGGAGATCAGCAGGGGGCGCTTCGGGGCAGTCGTGGCGGGGCTCCTGTGTCTCGGGGCGGGGCCTCCAGCGCCCGTGGCTGGGGATGTGACGCTGGAGTACCTCGTCGATCCTGCCGCTACGGGGTGTCCCGGCTAGGGGGACTTGCGCGAGTGGGTGGCCGACGCCTACGACTTCCGCGATCCGTTCGTCGCTGCGGGAAACGACGCGACGTCGCACCTGCGCGTCGAGATCGCGCGCGGCGCGAAGGGCTATCGCGGCACGATCTCCAAGGTGGACGACGGCGGGGCCGTGCTGGCCAGCTCCGCGGAGGTGCATCAGGACTGCGATGCGTTGGTGGGAACGCTCGCGCGCCGCGTGAGGCTCGTCGTCTTCCCGCCGCCCGCTCCGCCTGCCCCGCCACCCGCCCCAGCCCTCCCCTGTGATCCGTGCGCCGACCACGCGAGAAAGGAGCGTAGGCTGGACGCCGTCGAGGAAAAGAACGAAGAGCAGGGCGCGGAGCTCGCCCGTCTGAAGCGGCAGATCGAGGAGCTCAAGGCAGAGCTGAAAAGGTTGAAGGATAAGATGGACTGGACCTATGTGATCTCGACAGGCGCGCTCATGACCGTGAACCTGACGAGCAATGTCGGGGCGGGGGCGTGGGTGGCCGGTGAAGGCCGCTACGGGCCGCTGTCGTTGGGGCTGGAGCT
>Ga0163144_10010873_pt1 | contig 19335 bp, 15 predicted proteins | sample OliLak19BULKMAT1_FD_123175 | JGI IMG/M metagenome (GOLD analysis project Ga0163144, IMG submission 123175) | Freshwater microbial mat bacterial communities from Lake Vanda, McMurdo Dry Valleys, Antarctica - Oligotrophic Lake LV.19.BULKMAT1 | ecosystem: Environmental > Aquatic > Freshwater >... | reverse complement strand
GCCAAATCCGCCTGCGTCTTGATCCCCTTCAACAGCTCGTCCAGTACCTCTGGCTTGATGTCCATTGCTTCTCCTCTTTCATTGTCGGAGAACCACGTTTACACAAACCTTTGTACACCCTCGAAGCATTCATTAGCTTCCATCCAGGCTTATATCCCTGTTTTTCCAACTGAGTGCCGACGTACTGGCGGTAATCGCTGAACACTGCATCCAGAATTCCCCGCACATTCTCAATCATCACCGCCCGCGGTCTGACTTCTTCCACCAGTCTGATCAGTGATGGAAATAGATTTCTTTCGTCGAGATCACCTAATTGCTTGCCAGCTACAGAGAAGGGAGGGCAAGGCAATCCGCCGGACAAGATATCTACTCCGCGATAGGGTCTGCCATCAAAAAGGCTGAGGTCAGCCTCAAGGACTTTCCAATCCGGCCGGTTCAGTCGTAAGGTAGCGCAAGCGTGCCGGTCAATTTCTAGCAGGGCCTCGTGATGGATTCCTGCCTGCTCATACCCCAGCGCTTGACCACCGCCACCTGCACACAATTCCAATGTAGAAAGCCCACTCTTCTTTGCCACTGAATCTGATTCTAAGCCAGCTTCACCGGCGGTCGGCCAATACTCTTCACTAAGGCCAGAAAATCTGAGCTGTCGGCCAAATCGGATTGGACGCCTGTTGACTCGCATTCCAAATTCTTATCGGTCACACAGTCCGAATCAATTCAATCCCGCGAATACCAATTCAAACGATTTCATCCACGCCTTCGTAAATCTCCGCCACCTTCAACCGGCATCCAACATGATCCAGCACCAACTCATGGTCATGCTCAAACAGGTGCTTCACCCTCCAGCCAGCCGCTATGGAATCGCGATAAAAGTGTTCCACAATGCGCATATCCTGACTGACAAGTAAGAGATGCCGCAAGGATGCGATTTTGCTATACGACTCAAATTTCCTCGTCCGGTCCGCTGTTGCGGTCGAGGGCGAGAGCACTTCGATCACAACAACCGGATCTAAAACAACATCAACAAACGTCTTCTCAATCCTGCCCCCGCGGCAATGCACCACAAGATCGGGAAACAGGTATCTATCCTGAGATTCCTCCTTGACCAATTGATCGCTACTTGCGGCCATGCATTCCTTCCCGCGCAATTGTCCCCAAAGCAATCCAGCCAAATTGAAAGTGATTAGGTTGTGTCTCAGACTTGCCCCAGCCACCGCCACAGCCTCCCCATCCCAATACTCATACCGAATGTCGGACTCCTGCAACATCTCCATGTACTGCCGTACAGACATCGGCGGATTGGGGTGAGCCATCATCGCACCTCTCATTTTCGCCGAAGGCCCAAAACCCGTTCACGCAAATTTCAAATAATTTTTCTCCAACCAAATCAACAACATCACTCTAAATCCAACCTCCGGACCCACCACCCCACCCACTACCCTGTATAGCGGAAGGCCATAAGCCCCCACCCAAATTCAAAACTGACAAGGAAACAAACAAAATGGCCTCAGCCGCCCAGATCAAAGCAAACCAAACGAACGCGCAATACTCCACCGGCCCGCGTACCGGCGACGGCAAGCAAGTATCCGCAAAGAACGCCGTCCGTCACGGCCTCAACTCAACCCCCGACTCCCTATTTGCGGCCAACCCGGCCGAGCGCGAAAACTACATGCATCTCAAAACGAAGCTACGCGAAGAAACCCTCCCCCACGGCGCCACCGAAGAACTCCTTTTTGAGCAATACGCCTACTCCAGCTTCCAATCTCTCCGCGCCCAAACCATCGAGACCGAAGCGCAAGACCGCTGGCTAGCAAACCCCGAAAACCAGCAGCTCTTCGTCCAGATGGAGCGCGCCATCAAACTCGGAGCCCTCTTCGAGCGCCGCGCGGCCAAAGCATACAAGCAACTCCAGGATCAACAACTCAACCGCCTCGCCTCCGTCGAAGTCCGCGCCGAGCTCGAACAAGCCGCCGACCCGGTACCCATCTCCACCGCCCTGCCTCTCTCGAAACTACGAAATCAGCAAATGAGCGAAGAAGAGCCCCTCTACATCGGCCTCACCATCTCAACCGGCCTCGACCACACCGCACAAACAAACCCAATCCAGCCCCAAAGTGATTCAAACCAATGAGGCTCCGCTACACTCTCGCCGTCGAAGACAACCGCCTTTTCGAAAAACTCCAATCCCGGCTCCGCGACGAATACCCTCCCAAAACGGTCCAGAACGAAGCCGATCTGACGAATCTGGCCCGCCTCAACTGGCAGTCCGGACGCATTGCCACCCTACTCGATGCCGACTTGAATCACCGTCTGGCCTCCCCAATGCTAAGAAAAATCAACAATCCAACCCTCCGGCTCCTCAAAGCAACTCGCCGCGCACTCGTCCGCCGGGAACACACCCTCCTCGTAAAACAAAACGAAGCCAATCTCCGCTCAACGAATACCCTTGTAACGCGCGTTGACAAATGGAATGCAACACGTTGAAAGTACTCGCGCAATCTATTGATAAATCGGGTATTCTGTCGATAACGGTAGTACCAGGCACAAAGCTTGTACACGGTTGCAGAAGGGCAGAAATGAAGGAGCTCAAGGGGCAGTTTATCGGCGCGCTATTCGTCGTTCTGACGGTAGCCTCACTCATCGCCGCCGCCATAAACTTCCGCCAACAGTTCGTCTATATCCTCCCCACTGATGGCATCATGTGGGTCGATCGTACTGCGCCCGACGGTCACAATTACGTCGTCGCCCTCGATGTTCGCAAAGGCTCCTCCGGCGAAAGCGCAGGCATCCACCGATGGGAAGTCCTTGATCGCATCGGCAATATCAAGGTCACCCAGACCACCGACGTCCCTCTTCTGCTCTTCGGCAAGGCAAATTTCCGCGTCGACTATCACGTCTATGAGCAAAACGTCGAAGTCAAAAAGACCGTTCGCATTGAAGAAAACGGACCCGATCGTACTCTCTACTATCTGACTGGCGTCGGCCTCGCCTATCTCGGCATTGGCTTGTTCGTTTACTTCCGTCGCGAGAGCGCCCCCAAGGCTCGCCACTTCTTTCTCCTTTGTCTATGCTCGTTCATTTACTCTTGCTTCCACTACACCGGTAAGTTGAACACCTTCGACAAAGTCATCTATTGGGGCAACATCATCGCCGGCTTCATCGCCCCTGCGCTATTCCTCCACTTCTGCGCCACCTTCCCCGATACTCCTCGCCGCCTGCGGGGTTTCTTCCGCCAGGCCCTTCTGTACATCCCCGCCTTTGGGTTGATCACGCTCTACATCCTAACCGCGATGGGTATCATCCGCTTCCAGATGTCCCTGGTTGAAGTTCGCTGGTATCTCGACCGCGTCTGGCTGCCCTTCCTGAGTCTCAACTACCTGCTCGGCGCAGCCATCCTCGCCTACAAACAACGCCGCGTCGAAGACTCAATCCTCCGCCAGCAAATCAAATGGCTACGCAACGGCGCCGTCCTCGGCATCCTCCCCTTCACGCTGCTCTACGTCGTCCCTTACACCCTGGGCGTCACTCCCAACAGCATCATGAAGTTCGCTGTCCTAAGCCTCCCGCTCATCCCCATCACCTGGGCTTACGCGATCCTTCGATACCGGCTGATGGACGTCGACGTCATCTTCCAACAGGGCTACGTTTATACGCTCGCCTCCCTCGCCGTACTTGGAGTCTTCTATGGCCTCCTGTTCAGCTTCGGTAAGGTCGAAGATCTCCCGCCCGCCGCTGTTGTCGTACTGATCCTCATCGCCACCTTCATCTTCCAGCCCATCCGCAACTGGCTCCAGGAGAATCTCGACCGCTACGTCTTCTACCGCGAATCCTACGATTACCGCCGCACCCTGCTCGACTTTGCCCGTGAACTCTCAAGCGAAAATGATCTCGAGGAATCGCTGCACGGCGTTGCCTCCCGCCTCCTCCACACCTTAAACGTCGAACACGTGGCCTTCTTCCTCTCCAATGAAAACGCGCAGGAACGCTTCGATCTGTCCCTCGTCCACGGCGCACGCAATCACCCCGCGCCCGCTTACCCTGACCTTAGCTTCCTTTCGGAAGCCGTCGGCAAGCCGTATCTCTTCTTTGAGCGCACCAAGTTCAATCCGGATTACGTCTTCGGCGCTTATTCGCAATCCGCGCGTCAGACTATTTCCGAGCTCGGTCTTACTTACTTCATCCCTTGCGTCGTCCGTGGCCAGACCATCGCCTTCCTCGGCGTCAGCCGCACCACCAAAGGTGACTTCCTCACTTCCGACGACCTCGAGCTGCTCGTCACACTCTCGAACAGCGTCGGCATCACTGTAGACAATGCCCGCCTCTATCGCAGCCTCCAGCGCAAAGTCGAAGAGAACGAACGCCTCAAGGAATTCAGCGAAAACATTGTCGAGTCCATCAACGTCGGAATCCTCGCCGTCGACCTCGAGGACCGCGTCGAAAGTTGGAACTCGCAACTCGAACGCCTGATCGGCGTTACCCGCCAGGTCGCCGTAGGTAAACCACTTTCTCAAGTCCTCCCTGCTGACCTCGCCGACACCTTGGCCGAACGCCAACGCGAACCCGGCATCCAGCACGTCTATAAGGCCCGTTTCGGACCTCGAACGCTCGTCAACATCGCCATTGCGCCCTTAGTCACAAAAGATCAAATCCAAATCGGCCGCCTGATCATCTTTGATGACGTGACGGATCGCGCAGATCTCGAAAGCCGCCTCGTACAAGCCGACAAGCTCAGCTCCATCGGCCTGCTCGCCGCCGGCGTCGCCCACGAGGTCAATACTCCCCTCGCCGTCATTTCCACCTACGCCCAGATGCTCGCCAAGCGCGTCGACGGAGACGAACAGAAATCTGCCATGCTCGACAAGATAGCCAAGCAAACCTTCCGCGCTTCCGAGATCGTCAACTCATTGCTGAATTTCTCCCGCACCTCCACCCTCGATTGGTCTGAGGTTCAGCTCAACCGCGTTGTGCGCGATACAGCGAGCCTCATCGAACACCAGCTTGAGAAAGCACGCGTCACCGTCGCTTTCAACCTCGATGAATCCCTCGGCTCCATCAAAGGCAATCAGGGCAAGCTCCAACAGATCTTCCTCAACCTTTTCCTCAATGCCCGCGACGCAATGGAATCGCAACCCAGCCGCGGCGGTGTCCTAACGATCCGCAGTTGGTCTGACGGCGATCTCGCCCACGTTGAAGTCGCCGATACCGGCGCTGGCATCTCGCCTGAACATGTCGACCGCATCTTCGATCCCTTCTTCACCACCAAGGGCGCCAAAAAAGGCACCGGCCTCGGCCTGAGTGTCACCTACGGTATCGTTCAAGAACACGGCGGTGGCATCGACGTATCGAGCACACCCGGATCGGGTACCCGCTTCCGGCTCGACTTCCCACTCATCAAGAAACCTGTTCATGCCTGAGATCTCTCCCGCCCTCAAGGGTCACATCCTCGTCATCGATGACGAAGCAGATATCCGTGAAAGCCTCGAATTCCTTCTGACCGCCGAAGGCTTCCGCGTAGAACTCGCCAATCGCGCCATGGAAGGTCTTGAGAAGCTGGCCACATCCAGCTACGACCTGATCCTCCTCGATCTCATGATGCCCGACCTCACCGGCATTGAGACCCTCGCCGAGATTCGCAAGAAAGACGCGCACACACCCGTCTTCCTCATCACTGCCTATGGCTCGATCGATGTCGCCGTCGAAGCCCTCAAGGCTGGCGCAAACGACTATTTCTCCAAGCCCTGGGACAACGAAAAACTGCTCATCGAAATCGAGCGGATGATCGCCCAAAGCCGCCTCCTCCAGGAAAACGTCGAACTCAAGCGCGCCCTCAAGCAGCGCTACAGCTTCTCCAACATCATCGGCAAGAGCGAGCGCATGTTAAAGCTGCTCGACATGGTCGCCCAGGTCGCCCCAAGCCGAGCCAATATTCTTCTCTCGGGAGAAGCCGGCACAGGCCGTGAATTGATCGCCAAGTCGATCCACGCCAATTCTCCCCGGGCCGAAAAATCCTTCATCACCGTCAATACCAGCTCGATGCCGTCCGACGTGCTCGAGTCCGCCCTGTTCAAGTCCCGCAAGCCCTACCTCGAGATGTCCAGCGGCGGCACACTGTTCATCGATGAAGTGACTGCCCTCACGCCTGACATGCAGTCGGCATTGCTGAGAGCCATTCAGGAGCGCGAGTTCCTCTCTCCCTCGACCGGAGAAATCGTCCCCCTCGACCTCCGCGTCTGCGCCGCCACCACCGGCGACCTGCGCAAAGCGGTCGAAGATGGCAAGTTCCGCGAAGACCTCTACTACCGCCTCAACGTAGTCAACCTTGTCCTGCCTGCCTTGCGCGACCGCAAGGAAGACATCCCGATCCTGATCGAACACTTCGCGACCACCTACTCGCGCGAAAACAGCAAGCTCCTCTCTCCCGTTGGCAAGAGCCTTCTCCGCTTCGATGGCGAAGCTCTCCAGATCCTCATGGACCATACTTGGCCCGGCAATGTAAGAGAACTGGAAAACGTTGTAGAGCGAGCCGTAGTCCTGGCAAGCGACCCTGAAGTCAACGCGAGCCTGTTACCTGAGCACTTACTCCAGGCCGGCGGAGTCCGCATTCGCAAGGACGATTCCGAAGCCCTGCCGGCCGACGCCAGCCTCTACGAAATCGTCGCCGATTTTGAACGCAAGCTGATCATCGACAACCTCGAGAGAACAGCCTGGAGCCAAACGGAAGCCGCCGAAGCACTGCGCATTCCGCTCTCCACCCTCAACCAGAAAATCAAGCGCTTGGCCATTCAAGTCAAGAAACGCTAAACCGCAACGGGTGCGCCCTCAGGCCGCCACAGCTATTTGAAAATTGAATCCTGCACCATCAGGCCCCGCCCCCGCGGGGCCTTCCCTTTTTAGGACAACACCCGGCGTGTGCCTGCTCTTCTAGGTCAAGTACTTAACCAGCACCACTTCGTTGCCGTGCTCGTTATAGATCATCTCATCGGCAAAGTTCGTCGCCAGTAGAATGCCGTACCCACCCGGCCTCATGCCTTGCTCTTCGCGCACCAGCGCATGTTTCACTGCATCCTCTTCCGGGTTATTGATCGCGGCATGCAACAAATCCTTCATTTGGAATCCATTGCCCGGGTCCTTGACGAAACAACTCAGGGCCCGGTTCGAGTGAAGTAAATCGATCCGGATTTGCTTGCCCGGGTCCAACTTCCCCCCATGCTCAATCGCGTTCCACAGTACCTCACGCACCGCGGATAGGAAGTTATCGCGCAGACTCTGATCGACCTCGATTTCTTGCAGAACTTCGCTCGACATCAACGCCTTCAGCGCTTCTTCGCCGCTCAACAGTTCGGCCGGTAACAACAGTGTGATCCACTGCTTCGTCTGTGCCAGAACTTGCATTCAGCCTTACTTTTCTCTCTTCATGTGCTTGTCAAACCAAGCTATCAGATAAAGCTGTTGGGCCAACTGATGCGTCGGCCTTCTCCATCCATGAAACTCATCGGGCATCCTCACCAAAAGCGTTTCTTTTTTCAGCACTTTTAATGCGCGGTAAAACTCTTCGCTCTGCGTGATCGGTGTCCTCAGATCCGCCTCCCCAGTCATCACCATCGTCGGAGTCGTCACGTTCTTCACATACGTCAATGGGCTCCGCTTGATGTAATCGCTCGCATCATCCCAGGGCATCTTTTCAAACTGGTTGTACCAACTCACTCCATCCGTCGTCCCGACAAAACTCAACCAGTTGATCACCGGCCGCATCGACACCGCCGCGCGAAAACGGTTGGTATGGCCAACGATCCAGGCCGTCAGCACGCCGCCTCCCGAGCCGCCGCAAACAAACAGGTTGTCCTCATCTACCGAGCCTTTGGCAATTGCCGCATCGACTCCCGCCATCAGGTCGTCATAATCCTTGCCAGGGTACGAATACTGGATACCGTTCACAAACCCTTGTCCATAGCCGGTCGACCCGCGCGGGTTGATGTACAGCACCGCATAACCGTTCGCCGCAAAGTGCTGCCAGGCCCAGTTCCATGCAACTGTGTAATCCGCCCACGGACCTCCATGGATGTACAGCACCATCGGATACTTCTTGCCTGCTTCATAATTGGCCGGTTGAATCAACCAGCCCTGCACCTTCAACCCGTCGCCCGAGTTGAACCACATCTCCTCAACCTTGCCGAGCTTCTTGCCCTCCAGCACATCCCGGTTCACATCCACCAGGCTCTGAATCGCCCCCGGTCGCTTCACATCGAAGCTCACCAACTCGGGAGGCGTATGAAAGCTCGTCCGAACGGCCGCCGCTGTTCCCACATTCGACATCGAGATCGAGCTCAACACATGCACGCCTTCGGTCAATTGTCTCGGCCCGCCGTTGCGCGCGAGCCAATAGAGGTTCCCCTTGCCCTGCGCCTTCATCTCGAAGTACACACCGGAAGAGTCCGGCGCCCACATCACCTCATCCGGCGAGCTCGGCAATCCCGCCGCCCACACCTTCTTGCCGCTTCCGTCTGTTGACATCAGATAAACGCCAGACAGATGGCTGGTGAACTTCTGCTCGTCAAATCCGGAGTACGCAATCCACTTCCCATCCGGCGAAACCTTCGGCGCACGATCCGGTCCCTTGCGGTCGGTCAGCGTGGCAATCGTTCCACTCTTCAAGTCAACAGAATGGATCTCACTATCCGCCTTGGCAAACTCCGCATCCGGCTTGCGGATCCCCGAGAAATAAAGCTTCGAAGAGTCCGGGCTCCACTCTGGCCCTGCGTGGTTGTACTTGCCATCCGATAGCTGCCTTGGCGTTCCACCCTGGATCGCATCGACCACAAAAACATGTGTATAACCCTTTGCAACCGGTCCCACGCCGTCGCTCGCCCAACTCCCTCTGTCAATTACAGTCGCGCCCTTGGCCCACGTCGCGCCCTCCGGCTTCTTCGGCAACTTGATCGGGAGGATCGGATCTTCATCGAGAACCCTTTGCGTATAGGCAATCTTCTTGCCGTCCGGCGACCATGTGATATCCGCCGGCGCTCGATCGAGCCTCGTCAACTGCGCTACTTCGCGTGTATCCATCCACATCACGTGCAACTGGTTCGTGCCATCCCGATCGCTAAGAAACGCAATGCGCTTGCCATCCGGGCTCCACACCGCGCTCGAATCCCGCCAGTTGCCGCTCGTCAACTCGCGCAGCTTCTCGCCCTTGCTATCCACCAGCCACAGGTTCGCCCGGTTCTGGTCTTTCATCTTGTCGACATAAGCCCGTGAGAAAACGATCAGCTTGCCATCGGGCGCAATCGCAGGGCTCGCCACAGCCTCCATTTGAAAGAAAGAATCCGTGTCGAGCAGTTGAGCTACAAAGAGCAGCGCATAGATCATTGCGTAAACCTCATTCCCGCGAACGAAACTACGCTCGCCTCATCGATATTCCAGTGACCGTACCGCAGCGTCTCGGCTTTCACGCCAGGCAGCGCGCGGTACAGAGCATAGAGAGGAGCGCTGCCACACCACTTCCACGGATCATCTTCCGTCCTCACGTTTTTCCAGAACGAGTCAATGTCGCCAGCAGCCAATGCCTCCATTCGCACGTGATCGAGAGACTCAATGCTGGCATTGCCCTCTTCAAACTCTTTCTCGTCCCCATACCGCGGACCCATATGAGCCATATCAATCGAAAGCACCCAACCCAACTCGTCGCCATGCTTGGCCGCCAGCGCCGCCAGTGCGTCGTACATTGCTTTGAGATTCGGATTCGTTTCCGGAGAATCCGCGAAGCAAGACCCAACCAGAATCGGCAGCACCTTCACGTTCGGACCAAACAGATACTGAAGCCAGAGAATATGAAATTCCGCCGAATGCTCCATCACCTGGCAATAATCTTCCTCGATTAGCACTTCCGGCGCCAGCGCCTTCAACTCATCAAGCAAGTCATTGGCCGGCGTGGTTTCCCCGAACGGAGTTTGATACGGCTTCCGAGTCACACCGAACTTCTCGGGCGCTCCATAATGGCTCGTCGCCAGCACGATATACGTCCGGTCTGGTCCCATCTGTCGAAGCGTAGTGAAGGCGTCGCGATAACATTCCCAACCGCCTTCAAAACTGACATGAGGCGCTGCGATCCCCACCAGCTTGCCATCAACAGGCGTCAACTCGGGCGTCTCTTCGAGAAACTGATCCAGATAACGCCGGCAATCCTCCGGGCATTCCGGATAAGCTCCGCCCGCAAATGCCGCCGGCCTTACCGGCATCTCGGCAAACTCCTGATGCGCCGCGTCCCGCATCGCGAAATAGGTCGAATCTTCAAGAAATCCGCTTTCGCTCAGTACGCTCACCAGATTCTCTAGCTGCGGGCCTACATCGAAGCTGTTCGAGGCCCTCACCAGCCACTCGCGCAAATCGTTATCCGACGACGAGCCATCGAAAAATTGAAGTGCTCTCACGAGCTGCGGAGGGATCACCAATACGCGTTCTGAATAGCCGAACGTGTCACGAAGCAATAAGCCCGGCTGATCCGGGTTCGGCGAAGGCATTGCATCCAGGTTGCGCCGAAGCGGAGCGAGTACAGCGGACATAGCGTTTATCATAAGCAAGAGCGAGGGCTGAAAGTAAAATGACCACACAAAAACTACCCAATTGGAAGCTGACCGGCGACGGCAAGCTTCTCCGTAAGTTCAAATTTAAAGATTTTGTCGAAGCCTTCGGCTTCTTGACCTCAGTTGCGCTCGAATCTGAAAAGCTGGGTCATCACCCTGAAATGACTTGCGTTTACAACAAAGTGGAACTCGTCTTGACCACTCACGATGCCGGTGGCCTCACCGCCCTCGACTACAAACTCGGACGCATCATCAATGGGCTTGCCAGATGAATCTGCTGATTGCCCTGGTTGCCGCGACCATTTCCGCACAGGAAATTCCTCAACTCGACTCAGTGATTGAGGCAGCCATGGCCAAGGGAGAACTGCCCGGAGCAGTCTGTATCGTCGGACACAAAGACCGCATCCTCCACATCAAAGCCTACGGTCAAAAATCGGTCGAGCCAACCCGGCAGACGATGACTGTCGACACTATCTTCGATGCCGCCAGTCTGACCAAGGTAGTCGCGACTACCAGTTCGATCCTCAAACTCCTCGAAGAAGGCAAGCTCAGGCTCGCTGATCGTGTTACAGCCCATCTGCCAGAATTCCAAGGCGGCAAGAGCGAGATCACGATCCGCCATCTCCTGACCCACTATTCCGGAATGCGTCCCGATGTCGATCTCGAACCCGTCTGGAGCGGCTACGAAACTGGTATCCAAAAGGCGTTGATCGACAAGCCAACGGCGGAACCCGGCACACGCTTCGTCTATAGCGATATCAACTTCATCCTCCTTGGAGAGATCGTCCGCCGGGTCGGTGGCAAGCCGCTCAATGAGTTTGCTCGCGACAACGTCTTCCTGCCTCTCGGCATGATCGACTCGGGTTTTCTGCCGGATCCGAAACTCTTGCCTCGCATCGCGCCAACTCAGAAGCTGCACGGCATCGTCCACGATCCGACGACGAGATTCATGGGCGGGGTAGCCGGTCATGCCGGACTTTTCACGACCGCCGAAGACCTATCCAAGTTCGCCCGCATGGTCCTGCGCAAAGGGTCGCCTTTGTTCGCTCCCTCAACGATTGCCGCCGCTACCCGGCCTCAATCTCCGAGTGGCATGACTGCCCTACGCGGCCTCGGCTGGGATATCGATTCCCCCTTCGCCGGCAACCGCGGCGACCTGTACCCGGTGGGTTCGTTTGGCCACACCGGCTTCACCGGAACAAGCCTCTGGATCGACCCCGCCTCCGAGAGCTACGTCATCTTGATGTCGAATGCCGTGCATCCGAACGGTCGGCCGCCGATCACTCCCTTGCGCGGCCGCGTCGCCACAGTAGCTGCGGCTTATGTCAGCCGCATGTCCAACGTGATAACTGGTATCGACCGGCTGATCGAGGAAGAGTTCGCATCGCTCGCAAATAAGAAAGTCGGCCTCATCACGAACCATACCGGGATCACCCGGGATGGCCGGCGCAACATCGATTCGATGCTCGCCGCAGGGGTTGAGTTGAAGGCGCTCTATAGCCCGGAGCACGGCATCTCGGGCAAAGAAGACGTAGAGAAGGTGGCTGATTCGCTCGACCCGATCAGCAAATTGCCGGTTTACAGCCTGTATTTTGGCGAGAAGCGAGAGCCAAACCCCGTCACGCTGAAGGGCATCGACACCCTGGTTTTCGATATACAGGACATAGGCGCCCGCTTTTACACCTATGGCTGCACCATGAAGAATGCAATGGAAGTGGCTGCCAAGATGAACCTCGAATTCATCGTCCTCGACCGGCCCAACCCCATTACCGGCAAGCACGTCGAAGGCCCGATGATCGACCCAGGAGAAGGCAGTTTTGTCGGGTGCCTCCCCTTGCCGGTTCGGCATGGCTTGACGATGGGCGAACTGGCTCGCTTCGCCAACGATCAGGCAACCAGCAAGGCGCGATTGACTGTCGTAACGATGAAAAATTGGAATCGAAGCCAATGGTTCGATCAAACCGGGCTCCCTTGGGTCAACCCATCTCCAAACATCAGGAGCCTCGCTGCGGCCACCTTGTATCCCGGCGTTGCGTTGATTGAGTACGCCAAGAATTACTCAGTTGGCCGGGGAACCGATGCGCCATTCGAACAGGTGGGTGCTCCCTGGATTGACGGGAAAAAGCTGGCGGCGAGGCTCAATTCCTTTGGACTACCGGGTGTGCGCGCTTACGAGACATCCTTTGAGCCAGACGCCAGCATCCACGCCGGAGTTAAGGTCAACGGAGTCCGGTTTGTCATCACCGACAGAAACCAGTTGGATGCAACGCAACTGGGAGTCACTTTGATCCAGGTGCTTGAGGAACTGTACCCAAAGAAGATCGACCTGCCTGGCAACCGCAAGCTAATTGGGAATCTGGAAACGATTAGCCGCCTCGCAGGTGGCGAGGCGGCGTCAAAAATTAAAAATGCCTGGGTGAAACCTCTCGAACTGTTCAACGAAAAACGCGCCCAGTTCCTGCTCTATCCTTAGCCCTTGGCGCTAAATCGTTTATTCTCAGGCTCTTCGGCCTCAGGCTCTGCCTCATCGGGCTCGTCCGAATCCGTGGTGCGACCACGCTTTCTTGCTTCAGCCAGCCATGTTGGCGGCCTCCCGCGACGACGGCCACGGCCTTCAACGAGCCGCTCCAGAGTCAATATCGCTTCCTCGATTGATGCCCGTTCGCGCCGCAAGTCTTCCAAAATTTTCATTAAGTCCACGGATTGATCCTGCGCTTCATATTCCCGGCGACGCTCGTTGCCGGTCAAAGCTTATAGCTGTTATATCGAATTATTGGGTTCGTTACAAGAGTTCTGTTCCGAAAATAGAACAGAATGTTAAGTTCTGATTCCAGAATCCTTCTTCTTGCGGCTCCAATGCCAATAGAACGGAATGCCTAAAGCAATGAGTCCCAAGCCGAGTAAGGATTCTCTTGGCTGATCCTTTAGCGTGAAAAAGATCAGAATTGCCGCAACGGATACGAATAGAATTGGCACCATCGGATAACCCAATGTTTTATAGGGCCTTGCAAGATCTGGACGTTTTCGTCTGAGAACGATCACGCTGGCCGCGGTCATGCCATAAAGAATCCAGCTTGAGAAGATGACGGTGGCGGCAAGCTGGTCATATTGGCCAGAGAAAACGAGCACTCCGCTCCAGAGGCTGAGCCAGAGCATCGATTGTGCCGGCGTGCGGTATTGAGGATGGACATCGGCGAATTTCTTGAAGAATAAACCGTCCAGAGCCATCGCGTACGGCACCCGCCCACCTGACAAAATGCTGCCATTCAAGGCTGAAAAGATGGAGATCATGGCCGCGATCGAAACGACGGTCGCACCGGTCGGACCGAACAGTTTCCTCATCATTTCAGCAGGAACCCGGTCACTCGCAGCCACTTCGGCGCTCGAAAGCACGTAAAAGTAAGCGGTATTCGCAAGAAGGTAGATGACCATCACGCCGAGGGTTCCGAAGATGAGCGCAAGAGGCAGATTTTTTTGAGGATTCTTGATCTCGCTTGAAACCATGCTGACGTTGTTCCAGCCGTCGTAGGCCCAAAGGATTGCGACCAGCGCGACAAAGAACCCACTGGTGCCGCCCGGGTTTGGCATGACCGAAGTGGTGAAGTTCGCCGTTGATCCCTGTGTCGAAAACAGTCCAATCAGCACAATTCCGACGAGCAGGCCCACTTTGGCAATCGTGACAACAATTTGCAATTGTCCGCCGGCTTTAACACCGAAATAGTTGACCCCAGCCAGGAATAAAATCACTCCCAACGCGGCTAACTGCCCCAACTTTAACTCCAGTGGTTGGCCTCCTGGCCCGATCGGCAGGGGTACGGTGGCAAAGGTTTGTTCCAGAATCGGAACAAAATTGGAAAGGTAGATCAAAAAGCCGCTAGCCAATGTGGCGATAGAACCGGACTTGGCGACCCAGAACTGGGTCCAGCCGTAAACGAAGGCAAGGAAAGGGCCATAGGCTTCTCTGAGGTACACGTACTCACCGCCCGCCTCAGGCATCATGGCGGAGAGCTCGGCGTAGGTGAGGGCACCCGCGAGGCTCAGAAGACCTCCGACAATCCAAACCAGGGTGACCCAATCGGGGGAACCGGTGGCGATGACCGCCCTTTTGGGCACAACAAAGACGCCGGAACCGATTACGGTGCCGACGACAATCGCGGCCGCGCCCCAAAGGCCGAGGTCGCGGCGGAGGCTGAATTTTTCAGACATGGTGTGGATTCTCTTTTTCAGAAATGAAATAGCTAGATGCGAGTGCTGTCAGGAACGTGACGGTGGTTCCGATCAGGACATACCAGGTCCAGGCGATGGAGGTTTGAAATTTGACGTAGAGCATGATCGCAAGACCGCAACTCATTCCGATCATGGCGGCGCGCTCGCCGGTTCGCGTTGTCAGCAGCCCAAGGAGGAAGACGCCAAGCAGGGCACCGTAGACGATTGAGGCGATGCCGAGCCCGGCCTCGAGGACACTTTGGACATTGCGAGCAAGCAGGGCGATCCCGAAAAGGATGGCACACCACAGAATGGTCATTCGCTTGGCGATGACCAGGTATTCGCCGTCTGTTCTTTGCTTTTTGTCCCAGGGCTTAATGAAATCCATGACCGTGGTGGAAGCCAGCGAGTTGAGCGCGGCGCTAAGGTTGCTCATGGCGGCGGCGAGGATGGCGGCGATGACTAGACCGCTGATGCCGTGGGGAAGGAAGTCCCAAATGAATTTCGGATAGATACGATCGGGCGGATTGGGCGGCGCCAGCTTGAGGTCGGAATAGTAGACCCAGAGAGTGGCGCCGATGATGAGAAACAAGCTGAACTGAAAAAGGATGACGAACCAGCTTGAGAAGAGTGCGAGGCGCGCGTCGCCTTCGTTCTTGGCCGAAAGCAGGCGCTGCACCATCAACTGCTCGGTGCCATGGCTGGCAGTAGTGAGAAAGCAGCCGCCAAAGAAGCCGGCCCAGAACGTGTAAGGTTTTGAGAAAAATTCCGGAGTGAGCGAAAAGCCAAAATCGAAGACCTGGAACTTATTTGCTTCGCTTGCCATCAAATAGACGTGGTCCCAGCCTCCGGGAATTTGCTGGAGGATGACGAACAGGCTGAGAATTGCTCCGGCGACGTACAGGAACATTTGCACGACGTCGGTCCAGATCACTGCGGTCATGCCGCCCTCGAATGTGTAGAAGAGGGTGAGGAGAACGATCACCAGCTCTGAGACGAATTCGCCGGTGCCGAGCACGATGGAAACGACGATCGAGATCGCGAAGACCCGGACGCCTTCGGCTAGAGCGCGCAAACCGAGAAACGCGCCAGCCGTCAGGCGGCGAATGTTGGGGCCGAAGCGGCGGAGCATGAGCTCATAGGCGGTAAACATTTCGCCGCGAAAGTATTGAGGCAGAAAGAGAACGCTGATGATCAGGCGGGCAAGGAGATAACCGAGAACGACTTGAAGAAAACCGAAGTTGCCGTTGAAGCTGAGCGCGGGCGTGCCAATGACTGTCAGCGTTGAGGTTTCAGCAGAAACGATCGAAAACGCAATGGCCCACCAAGGAGCATTCCTCCCGCCGAGGAAGTAATCCTTGAGGCTTTTCTGGCTCTCGCGAAAGTGATAACCGAAGAGCGTGATTCCAAGCAGGTAGGTGGCAATCACCCCAAAATCAAGCCAGCGCATTTGAATGATCCTAGCAGCAAAACCGGTAAGTGCTTTTGATATACTCCCCAAAAGATCCTGCCACGAGGGTGCTCGTGGATTGTGGAAACCAAACGAAAAACTTTTGCATCGTCTTTCTCAGGAGGCTTGGCCAATGGGAATCTACACTCAATCGCTTCGAATAGTCGTCGGCAGCGGCGTAATCGCCGGCATTCTGCTGTACTCGCAGGCGCAGAAGAACTGGAAAGATCAGGCCGAGTATGACCTGTACGTGCAGATTACGAAATCACAGGCGCCAGATCAGCAACTCCAGTTGCTGAACCAGTGGAAAGAGAAGTATCCAGAGTCTGAATACAAGTTGGAGCGAGCGCAGACGTTCCTGGTGATTTACAACAAGAAGAATGATCCGGCCGGTCTGTATCAGGCATCGAAAGATCTTTTAGCGCTGGACCAGAAGAGCTTCCAGTCGCTGTATTTTCTGACGCTGCTCACGGTGAGCATGAACAAGACAGACACGGAAAGCCTGGAGATGGGGGTGAGTGCCGCAAACGGTTTGATCGCCACTCTCGACACGACCTACGACGCTTCCAAGAAGCCGGCGGGAACTACGGATATGCAATGGAAGCAGCAACGAAACGAAATTGAGGTGCAGGCCCTCAAGACAATTGGATGGGTTCAATGGCAAAACAAAAGCTACAAAGAAGGGGAGAAATATTTTGTGAAGGCGCTTGAGATGAGCCCCGGTAATACTGAGATGAGCTATTTTCTTGGCACAGTGATTGCGTTGCAAAAGGATCCGAATCGACAGGCAGAGGCCTTGTGGCACTTTGCACGGGCCGGAAATCTGGATGGCCCTGGCGGATTGGACCCCACCCGCAGGTCACAAGTCGCCGGGTATTTCAATCGAGTCTTCACGGCCTTCGCAGGTGAAGACAAGAAAGAGATGGCCGAGATCGTCGATCGGGCCAAGGCCAATGTAATGCCGCCAGTTGGATTCGAGATCGAATCGAAGGAAGCCAAGATAGTGAAGAACGCAGAGAAGTTCAAGAGCGAGAACCCGATGCTCTATACGTATCTGGAGATCAAGAAAGCATTGCAGGCGGCCGATGGCGACGGGTATTGGGGTAATTTGAAGGATTCAGAGTTGCCGGCCTTCAAAGGGAAACTGGTGAGCGCGAAGCCTGAAGTCAATCCGAAGGAAATCGTTTTGGCCGTGGAGAGCGCCGATCAGCCGGAAGTAACGTTGATTCTGGAGAAGCCGTTGCGCGGCAAGGCTGAAGCCGGAACAGAAATCGAGTTTGTAGGGGTTGCAAAAGAATTCACAAAGGACCCTTATACTGTGAAGCTTGAAGTAGAGAATGAAAAGTTGAAGGGTTGGCCGGTGCAAGCCGGGCCAGCCAGGGCGCCAGTCAAAAAGGGTGCCCCGGTGAAGAAGACGACGAAGAGCTAGAGCTGTTTGATGTAAGGCCTAAGGAATAATTTCCCGGCCATGGGTTTTTTTCTGCGAGAACCGCAAGGTATGATCATTTGAAGGAGAAATCGGCCTCTTGACACTTTTGACAAATTCGATGCGCAAGATTGCGCTGGGCGGCGTTCTGATGGTTGCGTCCGTAGCGCTCTATGGACAGGAAAAGAAGCAATGGAAAGACCAAGCGGAATACGACCTGTATATTTCGATCACGAAGGCCACGGTGCCGGATCAGCAGATCCAACTGTTAAACCAGTGGAAAGAAAAATATCCGGAGTCCGAATACAAGCTGGAGCGGACGCAGGCGTATTTAGGAATATACGGCAAGAAGAATGACGGTGCGGGTTTGTACAACGCGAGCAAGGATTTGCTGGCACTGGACCCGAAGAGCTTTCAGGCGCTTTACTTTCTGACGGTGCTCACCGAGAGTCTGAACAAGAAAGACGCTGAAGGGATGGACACAGGCGTGAAGTCTGCCAACGGGCTGATTTCGGCGCTTGACGCGCAATACGATGCTTCGAAGAAGCCGGCCGGTGTTACCGATGCCCAGTGGAAAGAACAGCGTAATGCGGCGGAGCTTGCGGCGATCAAGACATTGGCATGGATCGAAACGCAGAAGAAGAATTTCAAGGAAGCCGAGAAGTTGTATGTGCGCGGTTTGACACTGAGCCCCGGGACGGCGCAGTTTAGCTCGCTGCTCGGCACTGCGATCGTTTTCCAGAAGGATGCCAAGCGTCAGGCCGAAGCCATGTGGCATTTTGCCCGGGCTGGTAATTTGGATGGCGCAGGCGCGCTGGACCCGACTGCAAAGTCCCAAACGGCTTCTTATTTCAGCCGCACTTATACGGGCTTTGCTGGTGACGACAAGAAAGAAATGACCGCGATCATCGAAAAGGCCAAAGCGAATGTCTTCCCACCTTCGGATTTCGTGATCCGGTCCAAGGAAGAGAAGATGGCCGAGAACGAAGAGAAGTTCAAGGGTGAGAACCCGATGCTGTTCCAGTACATGCAGATCAAGAAGGCATTGCTGGCAGCCGATGGCGACACCTATTGGGGCAACTTGAAGGACGCTGAATTGCCGACCTTCAAGGGCAAGCTGGTGAGCACCAAGCCGGAAACGAATCCGAAGGAAATCGTTTTGGCTGTGGAGAGCGCCGATCAGCCCGAAGTAACTCTTGTGCTCGAGAAGGCGTTGCGCGGCAAGGCCGATGCTGGCACCGAGATCGAGTTCACCGGCGTTGCCAAGGAGTTCACGAAGGAACCCTACACGCTGAAGCTTGAAGTTGATAACGAGAAGCTGAAGGGCTGGCCGGTACAGGCTGCAGCTCCGAAGACTGCTCCCAAGGCGGCCGTCAAGAAGCGTCCTGTAGCGAAGAAGGGCGCGAAGAAATAGTTTCTCCTCCAGCATTGAGAATTGGGCCCGGTGGCTTCGGCTGCCGGGCCTTTTGTCTTTTGGATTTGACTTCAGGTGGCGTTAGAATGAAGGCGTGTACGAAGCCGATATCCAAGTCGTGTCCAACGAAGATGTTGTGTGTTGGCTCAGCGTGAAGATGAGGATCTGAAAGTGGCGTAAGAGGGAAGATTCCGCCCTGCGGGCGGGGATTTTCAAGGCATAAGGGTCTATCGATCCGATGCTGCGAATTGCGGGCGGT
>Ga0163144_10010872_pt1 | contig 19335 bp, 9 predicted proteins | sample OliLak19BULKMAT1_FD_123175 | JGI IMG/M metagenome (GOLD analysis project Ga0163144, IMG submission 123175) | Freshwater microbial mat bacterial communities from Lake Vanda, McMurdo Dry Valleys, Antarctica - Oligotrophic Lake LV.19.BULKMAT1 | ecosystem: Environmental > Aquatic > Freshwater > Lake... | reverse complement strand
TACTCGTACTGGTCATTGGTCTGGTTGGGCTGCGGCTACGCTGGGGTACCGCTGTCCCGTGGGTCCTGCTGGCGACGATCTGGCTTCTCTCACCGCTGGTGGCGATCGTTCCATGGCCGTTGAGCGGGCCGGGAGAACCGCTGCGTTTCCTGTGGGGCAGCACCTTCGGGAATCCACCCATCTGGGTCGGTGGCTCGGTCTGGCACAACCTCACGCTGGTGGCGATGGGCATGATCCTTGGCTGCGGATTCCGGGAACGTCTCCGCCAGGGTCTGTCTCCGTTTCCGATGCGGCTGGCTTTCCTGCTTGCCGCTGGCTGCCTGCTGGTGACGGGTGTGTGTGCTATGTTCCAGGATCCGGTCGTACTGCTGCGCAGCTATGCCGGCGATCGCATGGCCCTGCGCTCCGGCCATCATCCTGTGTATTATGCTGTTGGCGGTTTTTCGGCCTTGCTCCTGCTGGGGATGATGTTCCGGCTGGTGCGGCGCGATGGTGGCTTCCTCGGCGAGGTCGGCCGTCGATCGCTGGTTGTGTTTTCTGTCAGCGGCGTCCTCCTCAACATGGTTCCAGTCGGACTCACCTGTGGGCTGCGCTACGGTGCCCTGCTGACGTTCCTGCAGATGGCGGTACTGGTCGGCCTTGTCGCGGCGCTGCGTTGGCGCGATCGAGTTCGGTCGTGATCGACCAGCGTCGCCCAAGCATCCTGCTGTGCTGGGTAGTGGCCCTGCTCGCGGCGTGTCCGGTGCTGGTCAACGTGCTGAAGACCTACATCAACGACGGCGAGTCCTCGACCTTCACGGTCGCCTGCTCGCTGCTCGAAGTGGCTCTCCTGGGCCTGGTCGCCCTGATGCGCGGCGTTTCCCTGCCGCAGCGGCCGGCGTTGGCCGCATTCGCCATTATGACGGCGTTGTTCTGGGGTGAATATCTGGTGCTGTGCTACTTCTTCCCGTCGCGGGCCAACGAGAAGATGATGGATCTGCTGCCTGCGTACGCAGTGCTCTGGGTCATTCTGCCCATGGCTCTGATCCTGCTGACCCGGCATGTCTTGGATACGCAGCGGGTGTTCTCGGCGATGCTGATCGTGGTCGGGATCTACCTGATCCTGCTGCTCGTGCGTTTCGTCCTCGGGATAGGCAAGTATCACGCCGGCCGTTGGAGTCCTGGCGAGTCGCTGGAAGCCATTCGCGTAGGGAGGTATGCGGCGGCGGCGGTGCTGATCTACCTCGTAGCGCTGATCGCCCCGCAGACCAGCCGGTTCAACCAGATCATCGCCTTGATCGGGATCGGGCCGGCCCTGTTCTTGACCGTCGTCGCCAATGCCCGTGGCCCGTGGCTGGCTCTGCTCATCACCTTGGTTCTGGTCGCTCCGATCCTGGGCGGTGTATTTCTCCGTCGGCTGCGGGATGATGTCCGGGTCTTGGCAGCCAGCGCGATCGTGGTTGGTCTCGCCGCGGTCGGGGTGCTCGTAGCGATGACGAAATCCGAGTAAAACTTCGCGCGTCTGATCGACCCATCGCAGGACGGGGGCAGTGTCGATGGGCGCGCCCAGCTGCTGCTGGACTACTTCGAGCTGTTCCAGAAGGAACCGCACGGCCTCATCACGGGCTACGGCTACAACCACGCCATGTGCTATCCGCACAACCTCCAGGTCGAAATCGTCAGCGTCGGTGGCATTCCGATGCTGCTGCTATTTCTAGCGATTTTCGGGGTGGTGCTCTATCGCGGCATTGGCCCTGCGCGGCGTGGCGATGGGCTCAGCATCATCTTCCTCGGATTATTCGTACACGGCATCATGGGCGTGCAGACATCGGGCTCGATGGCCCACGAGATGATGCCGTGGATCGCCGGGGTGCTGGTCCTGGCACGGGCCGAGGAGCTTGAGGATGCCGCGCCCACACCTCGTCCAGAACCGACAGCCACGTAATCCTATTTCGGCTTCCACGGCGGGAGGACCACCACCACTCCGTCACTCCAGCCAATCAATCCATCCCGTCCCATCTGGACGAGCTTCCCGAGTCCTCCGGTCTCGCGGCCGAGTTTCGGCCAAGTTTCGCTGATCTGCTTGTCCTGATTGGAACACGGCAGGTTGATGCGCCAGGCGCGGGCAATTTGGGCAATGCAGGCTTGGCGCATATCACCGGAGCGCTTGGGGTCGGTTGCCCGGGCAATCAGCAGCGCCACGGCCTCGTCATCCTGCCACAGGGCGAGCTGTCCCACCGCGGGGATGGCCTCCTTGCGCACCCCGGCATCGCGATCGTCGACGAGGCGCAGAAGGGCCTTCGCCGCCGTTTTGCCGAGCAGCCTGCGGTTGGCGTACTTGGCGGCGGCAGTCCGGATCGCGGGAACTGCAGACTCGGTGGCTTTGATGACCAGAGCATCGACGTCCTGTCCTGCGAGTCGGTCGATTTTGGCGAAATCGGTCGCCACGTTGCGTTTTCCCGCTTCGATCGCCGTGCCGAGACTCTGCACGACCTGCTGCTCCTGGGCATCGAGGGGGATTGCGCGATTGCGCTGCGCCTCCATCCAGGCGAACGCGTCCGGTGTGATAATCTGGTGGGGCAGCCAGCTGAGGACATGCGGGTCCCCGGCGATCTCGCGGTAGACGGTAGGAAATGCGGCCTGTCTGAGATGGCCGACATAGGCGCGGTCGGGCGCCACCGGCACGATGGTGTCGTTGTCTCCGTGGATGATGTAGAAGCGCTGCGCGGCCTCGTCTCCGCTCATCGGCTTGTCGGCGGGCAGGGCATGGCCGTTGCCGGCCATCAGCACGTTGGCGGCGAACCATTCTGGATGAGATGGGGCGAAGCGGGCCAAACGCATGGCCCCGTGCGAAATGCCGTAGCCATAGATCCGGCGCGGGTCGATAGGCAAGGTGGTGACAGCCCAGCGGATGGCGGCTTCGATCGCGGGATGGTCGTCGTCAGACCATCCCGCTCCTTTCGACTTCAGTCCCAGCCAGACCCACTCATCGGCAAGCCGGTTCGCCTGCACGCCGAAACCGGTGAAGCCGAACATGAACCGGGCATCCCCGTTCATGCCGTGAAACAGCACGATCAAGCCCAGTTTATGTTCTTTGGGAAGTTTGGCCGGTGCCACCACCACGGCGTTCATCAGCACATCGCCGCTGGCCGAGCGGATGCTCTGTTCAACGCCTGCTGGCGCCGATTCTCCGCCCGTCAGCGGAACCAGGCAGGTGATGGCAAAGGCCAGGAAGCGTCGGACATGTGTTCGGATAGGCTTTGGGCTCATGAGGTACCAGACATCCACGGGGGTATCGGGCGCGGGCCTTCGCTGCTGAGATGGCGAACGATGGCGGCGAGGTAGTCGGCCCCGCTACGGGCGGTGATGCGCGGGCCGAGTTCACGTGCGGCTATGCGATAGCGTTCCAGGCGTGGTCGATCAGCGGCCAAAGCAACGAGGGCCTCGGCGCAGTCGCGGGCGTCCGCGACCACAACGCCGCAGCCTCCGTGTCGCACCAGGTCAGCCGATCCGCACTGCTCGGTGGTGATGACGGCGCAACCCGCATGGATCGCCTCGTTGACCACGACGCCCCATTCGTCGGCGCGCGAGGGCAGGACCAGCACCTCGTAAGCCGACAGGGTGGGCATGACCTGATGGTACGGGACGATCGGCAGGACGCGGCATGGGCGTCCAGCGACCAGGGTTCGCAAGGATGATTCCTGTGGTCCGGCACCGATCAGGTCAAGAGTCCAGCCTGCGGCCGCAGATGCGGGCAACGCCGCGACAAAAGGCAGGATCTGCTTCCTTTCGATAAATTGTCCAACATAGACGGCTTTGAGTGGCTGACCAGTGGTGTTGCCGGCGGGGCGCAGGTCATCCGGTGGATCGACAAAGTAGCCGCTGTCGAACATTCGTTCGGTTGGGGCCCCACAAGCCTGGAGGTAGGTCCGGCAGAAGGAGCCATGGCAAAGGATGAACCGGGCGCGGCGGAGGGCTGGCCGGAAGACCGTGCGGAAGGCGACGGCCCGGGCCAAGCGACCGATGCGGCCACTCATAAGTCCCGGAAGGGATTGTTGGAAACCGTAAAAAGATCCTAGGCGATCCAGATATGGCAACAACGTGCGATTAAACGGATTGTTGAAGGGGTTGCAGATGATGTGGAACTGATCCCGCATATCCATGCTGGCGACGAATGCAACGTCCGGCTTGGGTCGCACGTCCAACTGGGTTTCGTCTGTCACGCTCGCGGACCAACCCACCAACGACCTATCCGATGCAATGGAAGTTTTTGATGAGTATATAATTACAGGAACACCACAGCGTTTGGCGAGGTGACCGAGCGTGACATTCCAATGGGGCGTGAGCACGTCCATCCAGAACACCAAAGAGCGAGGCAGAGGTGACATGAGATACCTGTAGAACCTGACGGTAATGAGTGCGCGAGATGTTTCCGTCACTCTGGTTGGGCGTCAACTGCTAGGATCGGAAGCTATGTGCAGCGCCGGCCACTGGGGCACAGGGACATGTCTCACTGCACACACTGTCGTTCCAAATGATGCATAATGGCACGCTGTTCAAGCCAGACCTATATTCGGTATTGACGGTACCAATGTAACCGTATTATAAAAGGATTTTAACTTGCTCATCACGGGACGGGCAGTCCTATGCCGTCCATCATGGCAAACCACGGCAATGTCCCAATGTTCCTTGCTCGCCTAATTTTGGCCGTGGCCGTCAGCCTCGCCTTATGTGTGCCGATGATGGCCGTAGAGTCTCAGATCACGACCTATCAACCTGCCCCGTTCTTCGACAACCCGGGCGTGGTTGACGGCACGGTAACCACGGTGCCCATCGTCGATGGCCAGCCCAATCAGGCGCCGTATGGTTATGTGGTCTATCTGCCGCCCGGCTACACCGCCGACAATTCCACGTCGTGGCCGATCGTGTTCTGCCTGCAGGGCACCGGCGAATTCGGTACCGGTAGGGATTCCACCCATCTGTACGGCCGGATGACCACTTCGGGTCCGTTGTTGCGCATCAAGCAGGACTTGTGGGATTTTCCTGCCATCTGCGTCTCCCCTCAGGCCTTCTCCTTTGGCATGCCAGCTGCGTCGTATCCGTTTGGCGCGACTGGCGGATGGGGCGGGACCAACTATCTGAAGTGGTTCGTTGACTTCATGAAGCAGAAGTACCGGGTGGACACCTATCGGATGTACATGACCGGCCTCTGCGAGGGCGGTCAAGGTTCCATCGCGTATGCTGGTGCCTACCCAAACGAACTGGCTGCAGTGATGCCCATCGAGATCATCAACGGACCGGGCGGCTACCCGGTGCCCAGCGACGCGGCGCGCGCCACCATCGTCGCGCCGATGGTCAACACCCCGATGTGGTTTGTCCAGAATTGGGGCGACTATTCTTATCCGAAGACGTCGCCGCTGATGTGGGTGGACGATATCGTGTCAGTTGCCAAAGGATCGACTGTACGAGCCATGACCAACTATCCGGTAATGTTCGGCTACAGCGGGCCAGGCTATGACCTAATTGCTGCCGACCTAGACCCGGTCACCAATCTGCCTGCCTACGGGCGGACGGTCGGCAACTATAGCAATTGCACCATCACGCCCAACTCGACGGTCATTACCGGTTCGTTTCCGGGCAATGCGGGAACGACCTGGACCGGCAACGCCGACGGATCCAAGCCGAGTACGTTTGCCATAATTGGTTCGAATACCTCGACTCCGATGACCGTTCCGATCTACTTTGCCAATGCGGGCCAGATCAACTTGGCCCAGCCCTATACCGGTACCCTGACCGGTAAATATACGGTGACCGTCAAGGCCCCGATCGGCTATCATGCAACCGGGCACTACGGTGCATCTGGGTGGGTGTGGAAGCGCGGCGAGACCATGCCGACCGAGCGCCCGGCAGTCGAACGCCTCATCACCCTGTATGCATTCTACGACCACGCGAGCGGCTGGCGTCAGATCTGGAACAATCCATCGGCCTGGAACTGGATGTTCCGCCAAGCCAAGCCAGGGGCGGTCATGCGCAACGACCCGCCCACAGTGTCGGTGTCATCGCCAGTCCTCAGTGCCGGGCTGACGGCTGACTACTACGGTGGTCTGAGCGTATCGAACCTGCCCAACTTCTCGCTGCTGACTCCGTCGCTGACCCGCGCCGAAGCCAACATCAACCAGCCGACGGGCTGGACCGGCCTGCCCTGGTCGAGCAATTTCGGCGCAAGCTACCGTGGTAAGATATTCCTGCCGGCGGCAGGCGCCTGGACGTTCAGCACCAACTCGGACGACGGTTCCAAGCTGCTGGTGGATGGCCAAACTCTCGTGCTCAATGACGGATCGCACGGAATGGAGACGAGGTCGGGCACGGCGACCCTGACGGCCGGCGAACATGATTTCCAAGTCGATTACTTCCAAGGTGGCGGTGGCCTGGGCCTGATCGCGTATTGGGCCGGTCCAGGCGTGGCCCAACAGATCATTCCCGCAACCGCCTTCGATCGCAGCTGGATGCCGACGTCGATCAACGAAGGGGACGGGCTGACCCTGGTCGTCACAGGCATGGACATCAACTTTGACCAGATGACCTTTGACTGGGACATCAATGGCGATGGCGTCTTCACTGATGTCACAGGCCCGAACCTGGCGTTGAATTGGTCACAGTTGCGCGCCTTCGGCCGCAGTTCGGGTACATTCCCGGTGGTTGCGCGGGCCAATGACGGACGTGGAGGACTTGGCACCAAGTCGGTGATGGTGCAGATCGTCAACCGTCCACCAACCGTCGCCATTAACGGACCGTTCACGGTGAATCAGGGCCAGGGCATCACTCTGCATGCCACCGGATCTGACCTAGCCGGCCCAGTGACGTTCGCATGGGATCTGAATAACGATGGGCAGGCCATTGAGGCCGCCGGATCAGACCCAGTCGTCAGTTGGTCGACCTTGTACGCCAATGGCATCAGTTCGGGCAGCAAGGCCATAACCGTGGTCGGCAGTGACGCTCAAGGCGGCAGCGTTGCCTCAATCGGCTCGATCACCGTAGTCAATGTTCCGCCAATAGTCGGTGCTGGTGGTCCTTACCAAGTGACGCAGGGCTCAAACTTAGTGCTGTCGGCATCCGCCACGGATCCGGGCGGCGACGCCGTGACTCTGGCCTGGGACATCGACGGAAACGGTGCATTCACGGATGCTGTCGGCTTCTCACCAACCATCCCGTGGACGCAGATGGCCGGTTTCGGCACGGGTTCCCGCACGATTGCTGTGAAAGCAACGGACGCGCTTGGTGGTTCGTCCACCGCCAGCACCACCGTGCTGTTCGTATCTGCCCCCCCGACGATCGCCGTCGGCGGACCCTACGTCTTTCAGGAAGGTGCCAGCCAGATCTTTAATGCGACCGCTGTGGATTTCCTTGGGGCAGCGGTGTCCGTGGCGTGGGATCTTGATGGCAATGGGGTCTTCAATGATGGACCAGGCGCTACCACTGTGACGTGGGCATCAGCACGATCACTCGGCCTCGGCGCGGGCGTCTATGCCATTTCGGCCAGGGCTACGGACGACGAGGGCAACTCCACCACGTCCAACACGACGTTAACGGTCCAGGATGTTCCAACTGTGGTCTTAGCGGGCGGTCCGTACGCGATTAATGAAGGCTCATCCCTGACCTTCGGCGCCAGCGCCAGCGACCCCGGCCAGGATACCTTCATCTACGCCTGGGACATCAACAATGACGGGGTGTTCACCGACGCTTCGGGAGCTAGCCCGACGTTGACATGGACCCAATTCAAGACTCTGGGTGTGGCCAACGGAACGGCGACAATCGCCGTTCGGGTGAACGCGGTCGTCAGCACTGCAACCGTGTCGGTGGCCAATCTGCCGCCTCAGGTGACGGCTGGCCCATTCCAGGGCGACCTGGGTTATCCGCTGACGCTGGCCGCGACGGCCAGCGATCCGGGTGACGATGCCATCACCTACGCCTGGGACCTCAATGCCGATGGGATCTTCGGCGACCTGACCGGCGCGGATCCCGTGCTCTCCCCTGCTCAACTGGCAACACTCGGCACGGGTCCGCACGCGATTTCTGTGCGGGTCACCGACACCGAAGGCGCAACCGCAACGGCGGCTACCACGTTGGAAGTCATGGCTCCGCCGACCATCGTCAACGGTGGGCCATATGTCTCTACCGAAGGAGGCGGACATGCCTTCAGTGCGACTGCGGTCGACTATCTGGGCGTGCCGGTGCTTGTGGCGTGGGATCTTAACGGGGATGGGAACTACGATGACGGCGCTGGCTCCACCACGCTGACGTGGACTACCGCCCGAGCCCTTGGCCTTACGGCCGGTGTGCACCCCGTCTCCGCCAAAGCCACCGATATTCGTGGCGCTATCGCGACGAGCAGCACAACCCTGACGGTGGCGGATGTTCCGACCATCGTCTCGGCCGGTGGGCCGTATGCGATCAACGAAGGCTCGGCGTTGACGCTAGCCGCGACGGCGAACGACCCCGGACAAGACGTCTTCTCGTTTGTTTGGGACCTTAACAATGATGGCAGCTTCACGGATGCGACCGGCTCTGCGCCAACCATCGTCTGGAGCCAGCTGACAACCCTGGGTGTTGTGAATGGAACCGCATCGCTTGCCGTGCATGTGAATGGGGTCGTCGGCATTACCAACGTGGTGGTGACCAATCTCATCCCGCAGGTCTCCGCCGGAGGCCCATATTCCGTCGCTGCCGGTTCCTCGGTCACCCTGGCTGCAACAGCCAGCGATCCAGGTGGTGATGCGATCACCTACACCTGGGATGTGAATGGCGACGGCGTCTTCGGCGAACTGACCGGCTCGACACCAGTGGTGACGACCGCCCAGATCGCCGCGCTAGGCAGCGGTCCGCATCCAATCTCCGTGCGAGCTACGGACACCGAGGGTGCGTTGGCCACGGCAACGACCACCTTGGACGTTACTGCCCCGCCAACCATCACCACCAGCGGTCCGTATGTCTTTGCTGAAGGGGTCGCGCTGGTATTCAATGCCTCGTCTATCGACTACCTGGGCAACTTGGTGGCTGTGGCGTGGGACCTCGACGGCAATGGCATCTACAACGATGGCGCTGGCGCGCACACCAAAACCTGGGCCGATGCTCGCGCCCTAGGACTTACGGTCGGCATCCGCACTATCTCGGCCAAGGCCACGGATGAGCGTGGCCTCACGTCGACCAGCAGCACGACTCTCACCATCACGGATGTACCGACCACGGTGTCCGCCGGTGGACCATATGTCGTCAATGAGGGTTCCGTCCTCGTGCTCGGTGGTACCGCGAGCGATCCGGGCCAGGACACGTTCACCTACGCCTGGGACATCAATGGCGATGGGATCTTCACCGACGCCACGGGCGCTGCACCGACGGTGGCCTGGTCACAATTGCTGGGCTTCGGAATCATCAACGGAAGTCGGACTGTCGCAGTCACGGTGAACGGCGTGGTGGCAACGTCGACGGTGAACATCGTCAACCTGCCGCCGGTCGTGTCCGCGGGAGGCCCCTATACCTCTTCGATGACCACCTCCGTCACCGTCTCAGCGATCGGTAGCGATCCGGGCGGCGATACGCTGACCTACGCGTGGGATATCAACGCCGATGGGGTGTACGGCGATCTGAATGGCGCCGCACCGGTTATAACGTCGAACCAACTCCTCGCCTTGGGCTCTGGCCTCCGCACGATCGCTGTGCGGGCGACCGATGCTGACGGGGGAGCAGCCACTGCCTCAACGACCCTGGACATCATCGCCCTGCAAGCTGATACGCTGGCCTGGCGCGATGCGGTAACGGCCGCTGGCGGCACCCTGACCGCCGCCGAGTTGTCAGCACACGACCAGTGGCGTTCCGACGTTGGCGATGTGATCGCCTCCAAGTTCCGTACCGCCCATCTCTACTGGGTTGGCAACAGCATTGCCAAGCGGGTGCCCTACTTCCGTCGCTGGGGTTCGTCAATGCTGACTGTCGAGGGCAACCCGGGCGAATCAGCCCGAGGATATTCATTCAATGGTACGGCCGGCCAGCGTGTCCGTACTGGCATCGTCCCCTCGACCCAGGCCGAATTCTCGCAGTTTGACCAGTTCTTCCTGGTGTGGACTTATGGCCGCCGTAGCACTGGACCTAAGGTTGATCAGGCTCTGTTCGGCGCGCGTAGCGGCTCTACCGCCCAGTTCCGCGTCGGTGTGAACTGGGTTGCCGCTCATAACAGCCTGGAGGTCTATGCGGGCAACGGCTTCCAGACCACCAATAACTACACCCAGACCGAAGGGCCATACTCTGGCAGCATCGGTCTCCGCGCACTTGCAGGCACTGCTGTCAGCTATCGTAACGGATTGGCCAGAACCACGACTACACTGTATACCACCGACGACAAGCCATCGAACGAGATCTGGGTTGGTGGGATAAATGGCATGGGCCCCGTTTACTACAACGGCGATGTGGGCTGCTGGTTTGCAGGCAAAGGCCTGTCCAACACTGAATACACCACCCTGGCTTTGGCTACTCAGAAATTAGCGGATACGCTCTCGGTGGCGAACACGCTTGTGGCACGCGGCGACTCGATCGTCGCAGCGGGCATCGGCCTGGACGTCGTCGCCGGTGTCACCGATCCGAACCTGTGGTTCCAGTATTCGTCCACCAACCTGGCCGTGACCGGAGCCACCATTGCCCAGACCAGGGCCGCGCTCAACGCCGAACTGGCCGGAGCCGCCCTGCAGCGCGACCGACTCGCCGTGGTCTCCGTGGGCCGAAATGACGTTCGTATCAATGCGGATGTGGCGGCCATGACCACCGGAATCCTCGGAGTTCTCAATGCCCCGAATGACCGGGGGCACTACCGCTGGATCGAACTCATGCCCATGAAGATGGGAAATCACGATGAGGATATCGGGCTTCCTCTCTACAATCGTCGTCTGGCCCTGAACAATGCAGTCGAGGCCGCCATCGGCCAGCGCGTCGTACGTGTCGTCGAGGCCATGCGAGGCTGTGCGACGATCACGAATGCTACGGATATCGCCGACCTAGATCTAGGTCTGACCCCGACCTCCATGCGTAATGACTCGTTGCATCCCAATACGGCCGGCAAGGCCGTGATGTCCCGAGCTTTGTGGGAGACTTTGCGGAATGGACTGGGCACACCCGGCAATCCGCCGACTAACTACATCGCACCTTTGACCTGGATTAGCGCAACCGTCGGGTCGACGGCGAATGTCGGCCAGGTGCTCAAGGCAACTCCGGGTGGGTGGGCAGGCAATCCCGCTTGGACTTACCAGTGGCAGCGCGGCGGGGTCGACATCCCTGGTGCCACTACAAGCTCCTATGCCTCCGACATGGGCGACAACGGAGCCACCTTGCGCGTGCGCATCACCGGCACGAACGGATTTGGAACTGCCACCACTGTTTCGAATGGCATCCAGGTCACCATCCCAGCCGGTCCTGGCTGATCTCCGCATGCCGGATGCGCCGACGGTCCGGTCGGCATTAGGATCGGACCAGGTACCCTTGACGACCCCGGTTCGACCAAGATCGCGCGGCCGATTGCATGATGTCGATGCCGTGCGTGGAGTGTGCCTGTTGGCCATTTTCGTCTTCCACAGCATGATCGCACACCACCGGTTATATGACCTGACCCACCCATTCCTCTTTGATGCTGCGATTATTTTCGTCGCTGTATCTGGCTTCATGGCTGGTTTGGTGTATGGTTCGAAGCGCGATCTACCGCAACGCATGGTCGCAACGGTCTACCGCCGGGTCGGCATCATTGCTGCTACCCACCTGGGTCTAATGATCGCCCTCGCAGCCGTCCTCGCGGTGGACGATCATATCATCACGGATACCGCGATGCGGGATTTCCTGCACGCACCAGCCGTGGATTGGGGTACCTGGCTATTGGCCGTACTGACCATGCGCCATCAACCGGTGCTGTTTGACATCCTGCCCATCTATATCGTGTGTCTGGCGGTCACTCCGGCTCTGATTCTTGCGACAGCAACAATCAGGGCCTTGCTGCTGATCTGTTCGTGGGGGCTGTGGATCGCCTGCTGGACCTGGGGTTGGAGTCAACGGGATGTGTTGAGCGGAGAAATCATTCACTTTGCACTCGCGTCATGGCAGGCCGTATTCGTCAGCGGGTGCGTGGTGGCCCTGGAGCGTGATCGGCTAAAGCGCTGGTTCGCTGGTAGTGGGTATCTGTTCGCGGCCTGGGTGGTGTTCATCGCCAGTACGGTGTGGTCCTGTGTCCCCAAGGTGCTCAGCATCCGCCAGGATCTGTGCTGGGAAAGCGTGCTGGACCGGGTCGACATGACCGTCGATCTACCGGACCATCTGGAGAAGACCACGCTGCATCCGCTGCTATTCGTCTCGTTTTCCGCTGCGGTACTGCTGTGGTGGCGATATCGCCTGGTGGCGCTGGCGTATCTTATGTATGACGTCGGCCCGAAACCCGGCGCACTTGTGCGAGCGGCCGCCAGCCGGACCTTCAGAATGATGGCTTTGCTCGGCGCCCATACGCTACCCGTTTTCGCCTTCGGGACGCTACTATGTATCTTCACGGCTTGGCTGCGCTTCCGCTGCCATCTCGGCGAAGGGGCTGTCAGTGACGGCTTCACCTTCCGAGGCATGCTCATTGGGCAGATCCTGGTCGCGGCAGGCATCGCTTTGCAGTCCGGATTCGCATGGTATTTGGAACGTCGTCGTCTGACAAGGAGTCGAACGTGATTGCTATCTCATGCGTGCTGACGGTCTGTCTGTCGGAAACAGCGGGAAAACCGGTACTTGTCGATGACGTGCCGTTGGTTCCCCAGGCAAGACTGATCTTTGGCGACGGTACCGTCATTTGGAATCCTTATGCCGCCGTCGGGGTTGGCGGTGGCAAGACTCCGGATGGCAGCTCCACGGATCCCGAGGTGTGGATGAACGGACTGCTCGGCTCTGCTGTGGGGTGGCAGCCGACGTCGGTCGATCGGGTCGATCTCATTGCGGATCTCCAGTTGCGCAGCTCAGTTGGCGCTCTGAAAGAACGTGACTGGAACGGCAACGCATTACTGGTCGGTCGGCATGATGGCCCTGCATATTGGATGAGTGCCGAGGCCGAGGCGAGCAGCGAAGACAACTTCGTTCCGACCCTAGGCGGAAGCCTGCGCACGAACTCGCTGTATAGTCGTCTGAACGGTACCTGGATCAGCAATAATGGTGGCGTCGAGGCGCGACTGGTTGGTGGCAGGGAGTGGCACAACGGCTCGAGTGCCAACCGCAATCGGACGATTGTGAGTCCTATTGTCCACGTGTTCGGCACCAATGGTGTCAATCGTCTGGGTATCAGCCTGCGTGGCGATACCGTGGACTACGAGGAGCAGACGTTCTACAGCAGTTCCCAGGGCGGAGCGGTGATGGCTCGGACCGAGCTCGGGGTCGGCAACCAGTCGACGCTGGTTGCCGATCTGGGTGTCGCCGTGCGGCATTATGAGCAGGGTGCGGGTGACCATCTGGTGACGGCGCCGGCGGTATCGATCTCGGCGATCTGGAATCAGCCCAGTGGTGGCAGCGTCACCGCAACGGCATCCACGGTCCTTGACGACAATCTGGCTGGCAACGCTGAAGTGTTCAGCAGCGTTTCGGCCCTGGTGCGTCTGGCCCTTGCGCCGCCCTGGCAGATGTTCATCAGCGCCCTGGCCGGCGTCGGCCGGGATACCGGTAAACCGACGGGCATCGTGGTCGAGCACCGCACCGAATATGAAGGTCGAGTCGGCCTGGAGTACCACCTTCCCGGGGATGGATCGGCTATCCGCCTGGAGGCGAGCGGCGAGGACTATCACGCCGACTTTGCCGGTGACTGGCAGGGTGCCCGACTGGAACTGGCCTATCTGATGGCTTGGTAATCGACCCGACGGAGGCACTATCTGCCATGCGCGTGTTTACTCTTTGCTTCCTGCTCTGTGCCAGCCTGGCATACGCCGCTGAGACGCCGATCATGGTCATGCGCGCCGGAGACGTCGTGCGGGTCCGGGTGCATGACAATCCTGACCTCGATCTGGATCTTGCCCTGCCTGGCTCCGGCACGGTATCGGTGCCATTGATCGGCGATGTCCCGTTCGCGGGACGCACCCCAGAGGTGGTCGCTCTGGATATCCGCCGTCGCTTGGAAGATGGCTACCTCAAGCGTGCAGATGTAACAGTTGGGATCGTAGAGGCCCGCCGCCCGGTCTTCATCCTGGGCGCTGTGCGTACGCCCGGTTCGGTGCTGCTGGGGTCATCCCAGCTCAGTGCCATGCAGGCGGTCGCCGCCTGTGGTGGCTTCACCGAGAACGCCGACCGCGGCCGAGCCAGGGTGATTCGCGACGACCCCACCAGCCCAGGCGGCAAGACCTCGCTCCCGCTTCCAGCTGATGATGGTCCGATCGCATTGGCCAAGGACCCAACCCTGCTCCCTAATGACACCATTGTCATCCCCAGTCGTGACCGCATCTACGTGCTCGGCCAAGTTCTGAAGCCCGGGGCGCTTGATGTCCCGACCCAAGGCAAGCTGACGGCCAGCCGGGCCATCGCTCAGTCGGGCGGATTCGACCGCTTCGCACGTCAGCGAGAGGTGTTGCTCCTGCGAGCCGGAGCGAAGCCGGCGACACTCGACCTCGAGAGCATTCTCGCTGGCAAGGCAGACGATCCTGAACTGCTGCCTGGCGACAGCCTGGTCGTCCCAGCCAGCCGGTTCTGACGTCAACGCTGCTGGTCAAATACGACACGGAGCCGCACCAGACGGGCGCTGGCCCGGTCGGCAATCACAAGCCATGGCGATCGTGCGGTGAGGGCGATCGGGTCCAGGCGATGATCCGGCATGTCCATGGCCGTGACGGCACCGACGGCGTGGCCATCGATGCCGTCAAGCAGGCGGACCGCCTCTGACTCCGCGACAGCCACCACGCCGGGCAGAGCGGCGATGGCTGTCACTGCTTTTCCACTCTGACGCCACACCAGCTGGAAGGATCCGGAACGGCGCTCGAAGCACGCGATCATGGAGGCATTGGCAACGATCAGCCGATCGTCGCCAACGGCTGCGACCCATCGTGGAGGTGCATCAGCAGGCAGTGGCAGATCCAGGGCGGTGAAGACCATTGGCTGATCCATCCGGCGGGCTTCACGGATCCGTCCGTCGTCGACGACGCGGACCATGCGTTCGCCGACGGCCACGCCGGTCACAGCGGAAAATGTCCGTGTTGGGCAACAGGTGCTCCACGGCTGGTTGCCCCACGCGGTTCTAGTTGGATCGAATCGCCACAGCAGACCATCGACCACATCCGTCAACAGGTAGCCGTCACGGTCGCTGGCGATGGCGCCGCCCGAGGCCCGATTGCCTTTGTTGATCTGCCATGGTTCGTTGATTGGCGAGTCCGGTGCAGAGGCAGGAACGTCATCCACGTACATGCGCACGATGCGCAGTCCCTGTTGCAGCATCATGAGCGTGCCGTCCGCCCCCAGGGCTACGCCAGTCATCCCTGGCAGGCCGCCGATGCGGTTCACCGGTTTGCCTGCTCCATCGACCTGGAGAAGTCCACCTCCACTGGCCAGCCACCAGCCGCCTGGGCCGGCAGCCAGACCGTTGCTTGGCTGGCTGGCGAGTCGGGCTGGCGCCGGTCGCAGCGCGAGCCCCGAGGTCTCGCCGTCGACCCAGACGATGGCGCCGTCCTTCGCCAGCATCCAGGTGGTTGCGCCGACACTGAGGTATTGACGGGCCCAGCCCGGTCTGGGCCAACCCTGAGCCTGGATCTGGTGGCCGCCATCGGCGGAAAAGCGATATTGCCGCATATCCGGATAACCTGCGCCGACCACGATGTCCCCGCTGCCAGCGAGCACGCCGATGGCCTCCACATCAGTCTTGCCGAAATCGGGGATCAACGCGAGCGGTACGGGTGCCGCCGGTTCGGCCAGAGTCAGGCCGAACAACTGCCGTCCCGTCAAGGCGATGAGCGGAAAGCGGGCGGCTCCAGTCCCGGCTTTCCCTGGACTGCAGATGTGGGTGGTGCCAACCGGCAGAGCGAGCGTCCGTTCAATTCGGGCACTATCTGGATTAATGATCGCTAGTCGACCATCCGCTAGGCCGACCAGGATTCGTGAGCCATCGAACCAGACCGAGCCCTGCCCCAGTGCACCAGTGGGTAGGGTGAGGGTCGTCGAAACCGGTGCGCCGGCCGGTTGTGCTGGTACAGCGATCAGCGTGGTCCCAGTTGCAGCCCAGATCCTTGCACTGCCGTCGAGCGCGACTCCGGAGAATCCGAAATGGACGAGAGGTGTCGCCTCGGCGGGCTGGCTTTGGCCGATGATGCCAGACAGGCTCAGTTCGACAGCGCACAAGTTGGGAAACGTCGTCAGCAGTGCCAGAAGCAAGCATGACCACCTGATCATGGCTTGCCCTCCAGCGTCAGCATACCAAAGCCATCCGGCGAACCGAGATCGAACAAGCCGAGCGACGATGGTTCAGACCGAGCGGCGGCGTCGAGATTGTCCACCGCTAGCGCACATCCGATCGACCGGCCAGGGAGAGGGGGCTCGGCAAATCCAAGTTGAGACCACGGGATGGCCGCTTCGTAGCAGAGCGAGCCGTCCGCCCAGGTCACGGCGAGTGGAAGATCCGTAGCGGCGATGGCTCCTGCCTTCAGGTCTGCCAGTGGGCCCGTCCGTCGCCACGCCATCGGCCCCTGCGTGGTCAGAGCAATGGCGATCCGGGTGATCCGCGACTGGACGGCATCGTCGGCGACACCGTTACCGCTTTTCACCGTGATCCGGCCATGATCAGCGTTGAATCCCACCACGATGCTGTCGCCGCCCGCGAGACCATCTCGCGGTTCGGGGCGGATTAGGGTGGCATCGCGGACCACGGCGGCGACGTAGACGCAGCGCTCGTCCCAGGCGAGGCGGATCGAGGCCCGCTGCAGTTCGCTGCCCAGATACGTTTGTGGAGAACGCACGACCTGTTCAAGTCCAGCAAGGTTGACTGGGGCGATCTGCGCCCAGTCGTCGAAGCGGGCGTTGATCACCGGAGGTCGCTTCATGCGGGCAGCCATCAGGAATCCGACCTGGGTTTGCGTGATGCTGGTGAATCCCGATGGGAGACGGACGGCGATCTCAGCGACATAGACTCTGGTCGGATCGATGGCCAACTTTGGGCCGGCGAAGGTGACGTTGCTGCTGCCGGCTGGTGCCAGTTCCACTTTGAGGGTACGGGCCGATTCGGGCACCCGCAGCAGCCGGGCGCTGACCGTACCGAGCTGGCCCTTACCCTGGTCGTCATGCAGGACGGCCGCGATGGCGTGTAAGCCGTCTTCGCGTGTGACCGGTCTGATCTGGCTGATCGTGACAGGTGCCCGGATGGTGACGCGGGTGGCTGTGGAGGCAGCCCCGCGGCCGTCGCGGTCGAGCAGCGAGAGGCGTATCGCGTAGGTGCCTTCCGCCACGCCCAGCGCGATGTCCAGACGGTGAGTGAGGGTCAAGGTCTGCTCGGCGGCCACCTGCACGGGGATCGTGGTGATGGGCAGCCCACTAGCGGCATGCGGTTCGATCCGCACGCTGCCGACAAAACCCTGGCCCAGGACCGGCGAACGCACCTCGATTTTCAGTTCGACGGATTCAGCGGGAAAGCCAATCGCACCGTCGCTGGCCTTTGCCAGGCTGAGTGGCTTCACTGCCTGGGCGCCCCATAGCTTCTTGGAGGCGCCGCGCACATAGACGGGTTCGTCGCCCAGGATCAGTTCCAGGCTGCCGTCACTGGTGCGGCGCTTCTCTGCGTTCCCCATCCAATCGAACACCTCGACCTCGCTGGTACCGACGGGAATGCGGAGAGGATGCGGCCGCCCGCCCCAGTCCCACATCGCCAGGACGATCTCTTCGCCTTCTTCGTAGGCGTAGCCCCAGGCGGTGTCGCCCAGCCATTCGATCGCTCCGGTCGAGACATGGCCTTCCAGCAGCCAGCTCATTGCAGCATAGGCGGCCGCCGTGGGCTTGGGACTGACCCGGTCGGGACCGTAGGGGATGCTCGTCAGATTATGCATGTAGCCGTAGCCGCTGTCGTGAGCGAGCGCGTTTGCCCCCATGTCGTGGATGTAGAATGCGAAATTGGTGCGGAACCCTTCGCCGAGCATGATCAGGTCCTGACGGATCAGATGGCGCGCATGTTCCAGTTCGAATCCGGGGCTGCCCCAGCGTTCATAGCCCATTTCCGTACCGAACAGCGGCAGGTCGCGACCGGCATAATGTCGCAGCAGGGCCTTGGTCTCGCGGATGCGGTCGACGATGCCCTGGGCATCGCTCGGTTGTGGATGGTACGGATGGACGGAATAGCCATCGAGATATCGGGCGAGCCCTTCCTGAAGCAGGCCTTCGAGTTCGGCTACGCTGCCCCCGTTGATGCCGCTCAGGCACGGTCCGATGACCAGCGCGCCAGGATCGCCGGCATGCACGGCCTCGTGGGCGATCGCGTGCAGCCGGACGATGTCGGCCGGCTTGCCGCTGAAACCCCAGGGAATGCACGGCTCCCAGGCGATCTCGTAGATTCGTTGCGCCAGATCGGGCCGAAGCTTGGCGTTGGCCTTGGCGCTGGCGGTGCAGTAGGCGCGGAATGCGACTTCTCCTTCGGGGGTGAGGGTGCATTGACGCGCCTTGGGCTGCAGCGTCTTGGCCCAGGCGGGCATGCTCAACACATTCGAAAAGAGCGGCAGGACCGGCCATGGCCGGCGGGACTGACCAACTGCGAAGGTGCCGAAGGAGCGACGTGGAGCGAGCTGCGGGTCGGCGACATGGTCTTCGAGCCGGCCGCTCGAGAATTGTCCGGCGGATTTCGGTTCACGGATGTGCCAATTGAACGTCCCATCCATCATCCAGCCGATGCCGAGCAGCGGAACGACGTCGGCGATGGCGGGATTGAATCCGCCCTGCATGGCGAAATAGGTCCGTTCCGCAGGACGTTGCCGGCGCGAAGCCGGATCGGGAACCACGGCATAGGTGATGAACCCGGCATTCCGGTTGCCCTGCTGTGGCAGGGTGACGCCGTTCGAAAGCTCGGCACGCACGCGGTAGTATCCCAGGCCGATGACCGGCGCATCAATGGTCGAGGACCACAAAGGGCCGGCGTCGGTCGGTATGGCGAGGAGCTTTTTTTCAATTTCCCGCCCGAGCGCATCCTCGACCCGCATGGACAACATCAGATCGCGCAAGGCAGGGGTGAGGCCTTCGGCGCGCAACGTGATGCGCACCGTCTCGCCAGGGGTGAACAGGCTGGTATCCGGACGGTTGGTTTCTGCCTGCAGGGTCACGCCGCCGCTGTCGGCTCCGTGTAGCAGGGCAAGTACT